>Ga0315899_10009356_pt1 | contig 10514 bp, 15 predicted proteins | sample LakEriMetagenome_2_FD_203518 | JGI IMG/M metagenome (GOLD analysis project Ga0315899, IMG submission 203518) | Freshwater fungal communities from buoy surface, Lake Erie, Ohio, United States - Buoy 4 MA112 | ecosystem: Environmental > Aquatic > Freshwater > Lake | place: USA: Lake Erie, Ohio...
GGAGACGCGAGAGAGAGTAGTAAGCGGATGTCACTGCAGCCGGCTTGCACGGCAGCGTGGGCGTGAACCCAGCAGTAGGTGGTTTTTGATGTTTTTCTGAGTTTTGTTGTTCGCAGCAAACGACGCGTTTACTCGTAGAGCGACTTGGTGTAGGTGGCGGTGGCCGCGACGTAGGCGTCACGGGCAGCCTTGTAGGGGCCGGTGGCGAGCTTGAGCTCGTTGGCGGCCTTCAGGTAGGCATCACGGGTCGCGCGGTAGGTGGTGGCGTAGTCCTCGAGGTCGAAAAGGAGGGCGAACATTGTGCTTCTTGGTGAGCGCTTGTGGAAGGAGGGAGGGTTGAAATGGGATTCGCTCTATTTTCGGGGAAAATTTGATTTTTTCATTTTTTCTTCCCTTTTTCTCTTCTCCTACGTTTGGGCGTTTATCAGTCGCATGATTCCGTACTACTCCGTTTAAATCCTGGCCGCCAAACGTTTTCGGACTCTCACGTTTTTTTTGCGCCCCACGAACAGACCCTGAATTCGTGCAGAGGGGAATGGCCGCGCCTCGGCGCATCACGCAGCACGGCGGCGGGGTGCACGTCCTCGCGGACCTGTTCCGCGAATGGCAGATCCCGCCCGAATTTTACGAGGGCATGTCTGAACGATGGCGCTGCAGGATTGTGCCGGCGGCCGCGACCGAAGAGGAGGTGCGACAGCATGTTCTGGATGGGACGCCGGTGCTGGTCCCTGCCGAATACGGAAAGCGAGCGTGCGATCAGGTTGGCGACGACGCTCTGGAATACCTCACAGGAGATGCGGACCGCAACAGCTTCCCGAGACCGAAAATCGCGTTTGTCGCCGGGTGGGGTCGTCCAGGGAGCATGGTAGCAGATGACGAGGAGCTGCAGATCGTACACTCGTTCCAGGACGTCCTCTCCGCGAGCGATTCTGGGAAGCCTCTGAATCTGCAGATGTTTCATCGAGATGACGAGGGTGCCCCACGCATTCCCAAGCTCCCCCTGGCCCTAGACTGGCCACTCCCCGATATATTCGGCATAAAATCTGATGTAGTATGTGCCCAGAGCGACGCGGGAGGCGGAGAGGGGGCGGGGGGGGGGGGAGCAGAGTGCGCTACGGGCACAGGTCACTCTCATTCGCAGCCCAGGCCACCTCCTGACCCCAGGATACAGCATAGGTGTGACATGGCAACGCGGGTGAGCGCAAAAGGAGCGCTAACTTGGTGGCATCTCGACGATGGTGGAGAGTTCGTGATTCAGGTCGGACTGCCCCTGGGAAGACGGCGAGCAGGGCTATTAGGTCCGGGGGGCAAGGCGGTGGTCAAGCTCTTCGTTTTTGCTGCCCGTGACTCTTATGACTTTATCTGCCAGGACGCCGAAACCAACAAAACGCACCGGTTCGCACATTTGGATCTCTTCAACACACCCACACATTGGCTGCCAGAGGTCACCGACACCGAGGACCCCTTGCCCATGTTGTGGGTTGCCCCCCTCGAAGCTGGGGGGAGGCCACTGCTGTCGCCGCCCAATGTGCCGCACCTGGTGATCACATGCGAGCACTGCGTCATGCTCGAACAGCGCTTCGTCTTCTCCTTGTTTCTGGACGAGATCCACTACTTTATGGCAAAGGCGGCACGGGACTGGGAAGACAGGCCTATCATGTACCCCTTCCTCGCTGACACTCTCCAGAATCCTGACAAGGTCAAGGCGGAGGTAGTGCCAGCAATAACAGACGCCTTGCGCTCGCACCCAGACGTGCGCGTGCGAGCAAGAGCCCGAGAATCGCTCAAGACGTTGGTGGGTGCTGCGGGCAGGCATTTCAAGGTTGACCCCAACACCCTGGCACACATTCGCCAGCTCCTTCTGCAGGATGAGATCGCAGGTCTTGCTAAAGACAAACGCGCCGAGATGCAAGAGACCCTCATGTCCTCCTTATCTGCTAAGCGCTTGCCCCAGGGCGTCTCGCTCCTTCGAGGGAGCAGGTCACCCCCCCCCCCTACTCCAGGGTGTCATTTCTCCCCCCCGTCACAATGTACTGCCGGGATGTTTCTGACTGTGGGCGGTTGGGCGGTTGTAGATGGGCGGCGCATGTGCATCTCGGGGGGCGGCCAATGTGGGGACAGGTGAGCGACTAATGTGAGAGCGCAAGACAGCGGAGGCTTGCGTTCAGGGCTTGGGCGAAGGGTGATGGTATGGGAGTGGGCAGTGGGTGCCACGGTTGATGCTGTGCGGTGTCTGTACGCTGAAGCAAAAAAAAAAGAAAAACGCTCTGCTAAGGCTGCCTTTGCTCCAGTTGCTGTTTGAAGGGAATGTTTTAAGGAAAAGGGCTTGAGTTGCGCCCCATAATCGCTCGCTGGTAGTGGTAAATAACTTACTTTCGTGGGTGCAGGTGCGAGCGAGCTTGGATGAGGCGCTTGCCGATCGCAAGCATCTTCTCGCCCTCAAAAAGAAGGTGTGTACACATAAAAGCGACCTAGTATGCACATGACAGAGACCTAGTATGTGTCAAAAGAGACCTAGTATGTGTCATAAGAGACCTATTATGTGTCAAAAGAGACCTATTATGTGTCAAAAGCGACCTAGTATGCACATGACAGAGACCTACTGAACACATAAAAGAGACCTAGTATATACATAAAAGTGCCCCCCCTCTCGCGCGCACGCGCTATCCCTCGAACTTGCACAGACGATGCGCACGCACTCGTATGCACGCGGTCGCTGGGGCTCTGACGTTCCGCGCTTCCTCTCGGCCTCGTTCCTTTCTCCTGCCACCTTGTTCCCTCTCTTCGCATCCTCTCATTTCCATTCGTTCCTGCAACCTATTCTCGCTTTTCCCATCGCCTCCATCTCTACGGGTCCTCAACATGACGAATAATCTCCTCCTCCTCCTGGCGGTCTCTCGTGAAACCAGGGCCTGGCAGAACTCGAGGCTTTCTTGTTAGCGCTCAGACCTAAGACATGCACAAGGTGATTACGAGGCGTGAGCGCTAAGTCGTGAACCTTGTGATTACCAGGCACAGGGGCCTTCATAATAAACGGGGTTGATAAGCAAAGACGCCGCGCATCAGGGCGACGCGACTTCAAAGACGCCGCGCATCAGTGCGCCGCAAGTCGCGTCGCCTTGGCCTGTTCTCACAAAATTCTCTCTCTCTTGCTCTCTCTCTCTTGCTCTCTCTCTCTCTGTCTCTCTCCTGTGTCGAACCGACACAGTAGAGGACAGGCGACACGGCACGCAGGAGAGGACACACGCGACACGGCACGCGGGTATCCAGACTTGCAGAGATCCGTCGCGCTTGAAGGCGGCGGTCAGCGGGTCTCGCCGGCGTAGGATGCAGTGAGAGGGTCTAGGCAGCGGCCAGCGGGTCTAGCCGGGTAGACGACTCACGTATTTGAAAAGACGCGCCGCACCAGCGGCCTAGGCGGCGGTCAGCGGGTCTCGCCCGCAGTGCTACTAGTTAACTGGCGACTGTATGCAACACCATGATTTGATTTTGAATTTCCCCGTCTATTGCAACTATCTCTCGCACGATTTTCCTTCTCCGACTACACTACCAGCTTGCGCATCATGAATGGGCGCACTCGCTGCATGAAAACGCTCTCACACATACGGCCGCTTTGCAGCGGCTGGCGCCGCGCACAAAGCGACATTAGCCTTGCGAACACATTACACGTGAGAAATGCTCCTGAAATCACGGTGCTCCTTGAGACGAACAGCCATGGTGCTGTTTCTCTAGTACAGTGTCAAAAGAGACCTGCTACAGTGTCAAAAGAGACCTAATACAGTGTCAAAAGAGACCAACCATGGTGCTGTTTCTCTACACCTACATGCTTCAGTTGCCCGGCGCCGGCATCATCGAGCGACCCCGTCTGGTTTCAACAGCCCCATCTGGCCGCCTGCTGCCATCGCCCCCGCGCCCCGCACTTGCGGCGGCACCTTTAGAACCCCTGTCGCTTCCACTGCGCCCCGCACCTGTGGGGCCCTGAACACTTCTGGCGCCCATGGTGGCGGGCATCTTGCCATATGCCGAGGCCCGCGTACTGAACATTGACCCAGGAACCCTTGCTTGCATGGCGGTCAAAGTCTTGGTCGCATTCTTGACGATCTGGCTCACTGGCACCATGTTCCGAGCTTTTGAGACGTCCCCTGTGAGCAGCGCGCCCGATACAGCGCCAAGCTTTGTCGAGTTGGACCTCGACTTGATCGCGTCCACCACGCTGTCAATGTGTTGCTTGATTTTACCGTGAACGTTTTTGAGCCCGTCTGATAATGCTGCAACTGCAACCACAAGTTTCTGTCAGCATCCGAGAACCTCCTCAAGAAGCACGCACTCGAGCATGGGGATGCGCGCATAGTTGACTCAACCTCCCACGTACACAGAGGTTCAACTCTCATACGCAGCCGGTCACTCCTTCAAAAGGCGCACACGCACACAGGAGCTGCGGCAGGCGGAGCACGATGCGATGAGCGTCACCATGTGCCAAACAGGGTTGTGGGGGGGGGGGTACCTGTAGCATTGCCCAATTGTTCCGTCGCCTTCTCAGCAACATGGTCATGGACGGCCTTCATCTTGGTTCCCTTCTTCTTGTGCGCCAAAAACGGGTCGGAGTTGCGCATCTTGTCGATGTATTCGTGCTTGCTCCAGTCATCGTCGGTTTTGCCAGCCTGTCACATCACCCCAGCCATTACAGAGTACCGTGACCCACCCACGTAGCATCAACCACACACGTAGAATCAGTACGCCACACACACACGTAGCATGAGATCGCCCCCGCCAATAGACAGTACCGTGACCCACAAAGTAGCAGCATTTGTCACCCACATAAGTAGCATCATTACTGTGTCGCACGCCAAACAAGAGAGACTCGGATGCAGCAAGCTCGCAATCGCAGATGGGCTGTCGCCGAGCCCTGCAGGCATGGCCTTACACCCACCTTGCCCTGCTTGCGCTGCTTGACCATTTCTTCGGCGGCCTGAATTACAACCGGGGGATGAACCGCAGCAAAGAGGCCCTGTCCCTTTCCGGACTGGGCCCCAGTGCCGCAGCAAGCCACCACAGCATGCTCCTTCTCGTCAGGGACGGAGGGCTTGACATCGCACGTCTTGACGTTTGCCCACAAGTGTTGCCCACCATCCAACACGGGCAGCCATCGAGATTGCAGCTCAACTTTCTCATTTTCCGAACACACACTCCCCAGCCCCTTCAGGCCACCTTTCTGGCGCTGTTTCTTGTTGCCCTTGCCCACGTCCGCCGGGAGCGCCGCATTCGTGCCCTTGCCGGCGCATAGCTGTTTCACCCGCCGCATTTCCGGATTCTTGCCTTTCTTGTCCTTCGTGCCGCCCTTTTTGCCAGTTTTGAGCATATCTTTACCCTTTTTGTCCTGCTCCTCGTAGCGACATACCGCCTGCTGTCTGCAAATACCAGCACCCAGAGCCTTACACTTCTCCTCGGCGGCCGTCCAGCTGAGTCCGTTGCCTAGCACAAAGCGTCTATTCTGCTGGTCGGCGAGTGCGGTGCCATTGCGGCGACCAGCCACTTCGGTGTCCCATATCTTCATCTCGGCCGCCTGCTCCTCTGCGTTGAAAAACACCGCCGTGCCCGCAACCACGGCTAGCACCCCCACCATGCCCAGCCGCTTACGTGCTGACAACACCCTGTGGCCGTCCTGCACCTGGCCGTCCGCCATCTGCCGTGCGCACGCCCGCCCAGAGCCAGGATGTAAACACAGTCAGCACCCAGGCGCAGACGCAGAGGATGACTCGCACACGTTGCCCACACACACAACCTTGCGGGCCCGCACCGCACGGACGTCTGCTGTCCTTGCGCACGCAACAGCTTGTTCTGGTCAGGGCAGGCTGGCGGCCCAACGCGTTTGGGACCTTTTGCACCCCCAGCGCACCCCTTTGTGGGCGCCGGCATACGCGGCGCTTGTACAAAGCTCGCGCAGACAATGATGCGCACCTCCGTGAGCGGCACTTCAGCGTAACGTGGCGCCGCCATTGAAGCCGGTGATGTGGCACAGAAATATGGAAAATTCTGAAGTCCTACACCTAAAAATTAGAGAAGGTCGGAAAAGTCGGAATCCTCGGAAAAATTGCCATGCAGCGGTGAAAGAAACGTTGAAAGAGACACATTTTTTTCCGTTTTTGCCATCCTTACTCAAGGCGAAAATCCTCGGCGTTTCAGGTTCTGGCAATGAATCTCTGGCGTCAAAAAGTGGTACAAAATGCCGAAAAAGGGCCCGTATCAGAAATACATGGGTTCTGTAATTTTGCAGTTCGTCCATCAAAAAAACAAGGCCCCAGAACGTGTGAAAAGAGATCCACACTTGTTCGAGTTGTTTCTTGCCATCCTACAAATTGTCAAGGACAACGTGGTCAAAATGACCCGTGTCCAGAAATGTTTGGCAATACAAAATATTTGAATGTGCAAAAAGGTCGTTGAGTGGATTGTACAGTAGATAGTTCTCAAAAAAAAATAAAAAAGTCCGGCACAAACTCCTGCAAAAAATGGTCTTTTAAAAGGAACAGAGGAGTTCGAGAGTGTCCGAGCTCGCGAAGCCATGGAGGTGGGGCAGCTACCAGACCCAGGCCCAGCACCGACGCTGCTGCCGCCGCCCCCGCCGCCGCCACCTACACCCGCGGCGGTCGGCATCTTCGAAGGCCAGGCCGCGGCTGTTGGGTCCCTGACGCTGCCCTGGTCGCCTGCGCCGAGGCTGACGGTTGGGCGCCTGAAGGGCCTGCACTGGACCGTGATCCCGGACCATATGCTCGGCCCGACGCTGTGGAACCAGACGCCGGTCGGCGACTGGCGCGAGCTGGACCAGGGCGACTTTGACGACCTCGACGCGTCCTGGCGGCAGGGAGGCGGCGTGGCGCACCCCCTTGCCAGCCCGATGCCCTCCGCTCAGATGTCGCTGATAGACGTGCGCCGCACGCAAAACATTGAGATTATGCTGCGGAGGATCCCCGGCGCGACGACAGAGGACAAGGCAACCTTTGCCGCACACGTTATGGGCAAGATGCTGCAGATGCACGCGTGCGAGCTGCAAGACGCGCTGTTCGCAATGCGCCTTCAGGCCCGCGCGGCAACGGCAACGGGCAAGGGCGTGTTGCCCGCACGCGACGTCGTGCAGAAGATGCGGCCGCAACCGCCAAACAGTATGCTTTCCGTGCTCGGCCCGGACATCATGGGCGCAATCCTCGCGCGACAGCACGTCAAGCACGCCCTGCGCTTTGCGGAAACGTCATGGCAATCCTTCTGGGTGGTCAACGGGGACCCGGGCTTCTGGCTCGCTTACTGGCATCGTCTCATGCCGCCGCCCATCGCGGCCAGCTTCAACTTCTCAGCGCCATGCGCTGCCACGGTGGGCGCGATGTTGACTGCAGTGGAGATCATGCTCGAGAGTCCCCGTCTGCTCGTGCCGCTCGGCGACGAAGTCACGGCGCTGAGTTGGTATGCCGGCGACCGAAGTCGCCTGTCCTCTAGCAATATCTTTCTGATGCAGATCGGAGCCTCGCCCGAATTCCAGTCTATACGCGCAGTCTTGGGCTGCGGCGGCGCAGTCTTGGGCCTGCAGGACCTCGCGCCGGTGCTTGTGCTGCATCTCAAAAGCATGCGCATCCTGTTCAAGGCCGATGAGATAGCAGACTGCTGCTTACAGGCGCAGGCAGGGGTGCGCCGGGTGCTTGCGAGCGAGGCCCTAGTCACGATTCTCATGGCAGTTCGCGCCATCGGGAATCGCCTTAACGGTTCCAACGAGGCTGCGTTTGGCCTCAGATCGCTGTTGGCGCTCAAAGACTTCCCCTGCAACGGCAACAAGGGCACGCTGCTTCAGTATCTGGCAGCCTTTCTCTCGCGCCGTGCTCCCAGTGCCTTCAGTATCCTCGACCACCTCTCTGAACTTGAGACGACAGTCGAAATGTTGCTGCGCATCGAGCACACGTTTACGCGCCTGCTGCAGTGCAGCAAGATAGAGGGCCTCTGGTCTCAGTTGCGATCAGAGGTGCCTGATTATGTCCATACCTCCTCTCGGGCGCCGCTCGCGGAAGAGGTTGTTGCCCTGCGGACCTCGTTCGAAACAAATTTGCTTCCATTGTGTCTCCGATGCGAGATCTACTTCGGGGCGACGCCGGCAGAGACAATGCGCAGCACACAAACGTATACACACACACTTACAGGGGCGACTCAGGCGCTGAGCTCTACTCGCGACATACTGGTGACGTCACTACACAGCGCTAAGCCCCACATGCAACCACCCGTCCCTCCCTTTTTGTGTTTGCTCTGCTCGCGAAACCCCTGGTCACGTCACAAAGACTGTGCTACACAAGACAGTGATACGCACCACACGCAACCACGCTCCTCTTCTTTCTATTTTCGTTTCTTTGGTCCTGCACACCTCCAGGGCATATTGTCAACTTTCCTCACCGACCTTGCCCGGGCTGAGAAGCGAGGCCTAAGCCAAGAGATGCTTGACATCGTCGCAAGCGAGCCTTCATCAGCGGGACTTGCAGACGCGCTGCACAGCGACCCGCAAGTTGCAGGGGTTGCAGGGGTAGACAATGGCTGTACATGTTCTCAAAAGTACTCTCAAAGTGCTTTAATACAGTAAATATACCAGGACGCACTGACTTTTGAGTTTTTTTTGTTTTTTCTGTGCCTTTGTGTAGAACATATACTAGGGCACTCACTTTTGAGATTCGTGTGCAGGTGCGTTGCCCAGCACATGCATAGACAGTATCTCCGAGGAAGAGTTCGAGTCCATGGTGCAGATCTTAGCTGGTGATGCGGCTGCCGCCTCCCATTGCGACAGCGATTCTCCATTGCCTCCGCCGCCGCCGCCGCCTCTCACGTCGGCGCCTGCACGAGCACAGTGCATGCTGTCTGCAGGCCGTCCACCACCACCGCCTGGAGGCGGTCCGCCGCCGCCGCCGCCGCCGCCTCCAGCGCGTTGTTTCGCCGCGTTGCTTGCGAAGAGGCCAAAGTCAGCGGCGCGAAGCAGGCCTGCCTCTGACGTGGTACGACTCCGCAAATTTCCATGGGAGAAGGCCGCGACGAATCAGCATTCACGCTCAATAGGGTCTTTGTCGGCGGCAGCTAGTTGCCCAGTGTGGTGGCAGCGTGGCGTGCCGCACGGGTTGCAAGCTGACGAGGCATCGCTCCTCATCCTCTTTGCCGTTGTGCAGGTTATATACGTATGCACGTATGCATGCATGTGTGTCAGTATATGATTTGATATCCATCCAGCCATCCTCTCTCTCTCTACATACATACACACATACACACACATAGATATATCGTTCCCATTGCGCAGCGCACGGACTCGAATGCGTCAAGCCCGCGATCGGCCAGTCTCGCACTAATACGCGCAGGAAAGCAAGAAGCCGCCAACCCTCAGGAGCGCAACAGGTGCATGGACACGTTGCAACGGTTGTGCTTTACGCAAGGACACGTGTCACCAATACAAAGGCTCGAGCTATTCCTGGCAGTCTTTCGCCGGGGCTTCCGCATGGCGCGCGCCGAAATGCCACAGTTTGACTTGGTGGGAAAAGTGCCGTCCTCGTCCTCAGACGCGCAGCGTATTCCAGATTCCAGCGTGTCAGAGGGCGCGGGGGTGGACACGCGAGGTGCAGTGTCTGGGGGGAGCAGTGCAGGCGCGGAGGTGGTGCACGGGGAAATGGAGATGGTGGAGAAGGAAATTGTGCGGCTGAGGTCGTTGCTCGTGTCCGCCAATGGAAATGTGCGCGACATTGATCGGCAACTGATAGATCAGCTTGTCGATGTCCTGCTTCCCGCGCTCTCCACTCTCTTGCTGCAGAGTGCGAGCGCACACCTGCAGGTGTGGGTGTTTCTTACAAATATACATACATCCAGTATGTATGTACATATGTATACATGCGATACATATATCCAATGTTACATATATTTACACGTATACATATGTCTATGTATATATACGTCCATGTACACATACGTCTAATGTATATGTACGTCCTGCAACCTGCGCTCTTATAATCTCTCTTGCTGTAGACAGCGCATATTCAGCCCGCACGGGCTATGACTCCCGGCACAGAGCGAGTCATCCAAGTGCTCAATTTTGCAGGCTGTCAGGTCGATGCTCGTGTGTACACGAGGCGCCGGCGTTTGGTCAGACTCTGATAAGCTCACTGCACCCTGGCAGGCCTTTGACTATCTCAAGCCGACGGTGCTGATGGGCACGACAATTACAGACGGAAGCATGCCGGATGATGGCACTCCTCTGGGCAGATTCTTTGCCTCAGATCTCATCCATCGAGCAGAGGCAGAAATGGTACTAGGCTACCACCAGCGAGCACTGGGGTTCTTGGCGCACATTGAGGACACGTGTCCTGCCTTAGAAATGCCCCAGTATCTTGTGGTGAGGCTGCTCAGACTGCGCCAAGGGAGGGAGGGGGGATGCCGGGGGGGGGAGAGAGAGAGGGGGGGACGCGAGGGCATAGCATTGCGGCAGAAGAAGGATGGTGGTGATGTGGACGCCG
>Ga0315899_10009357_pt1 | contig 10514 bp, 10 predicted proteins | sample LakEriMetagenome_2_FD_203518 | JGI IMG/M metagenome (GOLD analysis project Ga0315899, IMG submission 203518) | Freshwater fungal communities from buoy surface, Lake Erie, Ohio, United States - Buoy 4 MA112 | ecosystem: Environmental > Aquatic > Freshwater > Lake | place: USA: Lake Erie, Ohio...
GGGAGGGAGAGTCTCCTCCTCCCTCTCTGGCAGGTTCCTCTTTGCCTTGCTGGCAGGCCACCCGTGTTTCTTTTCATATCAGTACTTCTTGACGGGGACCAGTGCAGTTTAATATGCTCAGGCTCACTGGGGCACAGGCACACCCAATAAGGTAACTACCCACCTACGTTATGGGTAGATCCCCATACCCAGCGTCGGAGTCAGGGCCCTGGGTACAAGGCACGCACCAGGTGCACCATGACGACTTCGTCGATGTTTCTGCCCACCTTGCGAGTGGTGGACCCCGACTCTCTGACGCACACTCTCACTTGCAAGCCGGGCGCAGCACCCTTGCCGCGGGTGCCGGGTTTGCCAGTGACAGTGATAGGTGGATGCCCGGGACCCTGTTGAACAGATGTCGATTGTATAAAACAAAGAAGCACACCTGGCATGCCAGTGCAGTGCGTCCTCTTCCTCCGCTTCCTCTCAGACGCTTTCTATTTGTGCCCCCCACCTTCTCTTCTGTAGTCTCTTTTGTGCTCCTGCTTTCGCCCAGTGCTATCTGTTCCCTTTATTCCAAGGTATCCATTGCAAGCTGCGATCGGGTCGAAAATGACAAATGAAACACGGGATTCTTAGGGAGGAGGTTGGGAGTGCACCCTACCCTCACTCTCCTCGAATGCCCTTTGACTTGAGTGCCAGTGTTTCAGAACACCCGTTTCCCCACCGTCAATTGGCTCACAAATTTCTAGCACGGGATCGTCGTCATTCCACTCCTCATCATGATGCTCGCCCGTCGGCGCTGCATGCTCTTCGCCTTCCGCATCCGAGTCCGAGTCGTCGAGATCGCTGTGGTAGTCGTTCGCAAAGGTACCAACGAACCCAGCTGCACTCCAAAACTCTTGGCCCTACGCAAGAGAGCCACAGTGGAAACGCACGAAAAGAACAGAGAGAGGGACGGGGCGAGTTGCACACGCGCACGCAAACAGGCAGACGCAATCACTCCACCATTAATTACAACGCACATGCTACCGGACTGAAATAATCTGGGGGAAACTGTACAAGGTGTGCACGAGCTGCACGCGCAGCTCGTGCGTACAGAACTGACCAGTCCCTCTTCGTCGTCATCTTCCTCTGCCCGCTGCTGCAGGTCCGCAGGGACCTCGGGCGGTTCGGCGCCACTGTCCAATTTCCGCAGCAGAGCCTTCCGCGCCTCGTCGCTGAAGTTGTTGCGAGCTGTAAGGTCCTTAATATTTGTCTCCGTTTTTGAGATAATTGTGTCGATCACACCGATGCGCCTCTGCATGATGGCCACCGCCTGCGTCGCCGACTGTTCTGCAAAGTAATTATCGCCGAGTAGCACGAGCACCTCGTTCGTGTGCACCAGCTCTCCGGGCATGAAGGCCATCGGCCCCAGAGGCACCATGATACTGTGTCGCGTCTGCTGGGAATCGCTGACGGAGAAGTCAGGGTGTTGCCTCCGCACGCGACTCTTCGCAGAACACCGTCGACACCGGATCACGTGCGACACGGACACAGCCCCTGAACTGGGGCGGAACCAAGCGGCGCTGGCCGCCTGCGAGAACGCACCTTTTTGGGCAGCTCGTTGAGAAGCTGGACCGCGGCGAGGTGCTCGGCACGCGACGCCTGGAACCTGTTCAGGTCCTGTCTCTGCAGGCGAAGCTTCGCGTAGTAGTGCTGCTGGCCCTCCATGAAGTCGCTCGCCATTTGCTTGACCTCCTCCATTTTGGAGCACGAAAAAAAACAAAAAACGGCCTGCCGATGCGGTGGGCCGAGGGCGCCGTTCTGCTCGCAGTGTGGGCGCTGTGGCCCGGCGAGCATGTCAGGGGCACGGGTGGTAGCGTGGCGCAACCTGCCGCGGCGTTTGTTTCGCCAGTCGCAGCGTGGCGGTCTTGCTCGCCTGGCTGGCGAGCTTGTCCTCCTCAAAGTCTTACACGCCCGATGCGGCGGGAACTAAGAGCGGAGGCGCGCGGCACCGACAGCGCGCACATGCGGCGAGGCTGCCTGACATTGCTGCAGGAGACCGGTGGCGGAGATGCGGTGGGGAGAGCCGACGGCCTCTCGGACGATCAAGAAGCAGAGGGAAGGAGCCGCCGGGCACACGTGAGGCGATTGGACCTTTTGGCTTCTGAGACCGAGGCACGGTCAACCGCAGCGCTCAAGGCGGAGCGGGCAGCCGCGCAAGGCGCCGTGGAATTGCACATGGGACGCAAGACAATCGGTGTCGACTACGGGCGCAAGCGAACCGGGGTGTGCGTATCGGTAGGGTACGCGCCGCGACCGCTGCCGCTAATATGCCACGACGACAACTGCACAGACGTCGCGCTGCAGGTGGCGAAGATTGCCAAAAAAGAGGGCGCCGAGCAGATTGTGGTGGGCTTCCCCTTCAACTCGACGGGTGGCGAGGGCGAGCAGGCCATGTACACACGGCAATTCGTACGTGCGCTGCAAGAGGCATGCCCTACGTGTGCTATTTTCCTGTGGGATGAGCGTTTTAGCACGTCAGACGCTCGCGAGAAGCTGCAGCAGGTATCAGATTCCAGCCGCGACCTGCCACTGCATGCCGATACGTAGGTATGCAGGCAGGCAGGCAGGCAGGTGGGTGGGTAGGAAGGCACAGAGTGGGTGGGTGGGTAGGTCTCCCCGTTGCTCGCACGCGACTATCCGGTCGGTGGCTCTGTCTCCTTGCCCCTGTTTCCCCAGAGAGAGAGAGAGAACGAGAGAGAGAGGGAACGAGAGAGCGAGAGAGTTGATTAGGAACAGTACTCAACGGGGGTCCACGTGCGCCTTTGTGCTGACGAATTTTTGCGCCCTCCTCCGACCCTCCAGGCTGGGTACAATCGCATGGAGTCGAAAGGGCTTGTTGACACGGTGGCATCTATCGGTATTCTGTCAGATTTCTTCGACAAAAACGGCGTGGGGGCTGAGCAAGTTCAGAAAAAATCTGCAGCGGGGACTTTCTTGAGTGTACATGGGGACATTCTTCAAGGCATTGGACAGAAGCCGTTGGTACCGGTGTTGTCTTACAAGGAGCGCCTGAAACAGATGCAGTCAGCATCTGCGGCGGACGACAGCTCGGGAGGAAGCAGGAAGCGGAAGCGCAAGTGAGTTGAGGAACACACCCAGCGACTGAGGAGGAGGAGGAGGAGGAGGAGCACTGCCTCCCTGGTGGCAGCAGCCGATGTCACTTACTGCAAATATCCGCAGAGGACTTTCGTGCCAAGGTCGGGAAATTCACTAACGATTTCACGCCCCTGCCAGATGCAATTTTAGTGACTATTCGGAAGCCAGCAAAGGCTAGAATGCCCAGCGAAAGCCACGATCTTGCTCAATGTTTGGGAACGGTCGGGCTCCTTAGACAGTGCCCTACCAGACTTCTGGATGAGCTCAAGGATTACGTCACGGTCGAGGGAGCCGATGCGGGGGCTATTTTGCAAGCGGAGGGTGACAAAACTCAAGCCCTGAACGTGATCATCAGTGGTTCTGCATCCATTCACAGCCATCAGTATCAGGGAGTGACCGGGCCTCGAGGAGGAGATGACAATGAACTCGGCTCGCCGACTCCATCGGATCTCAGTATGAAGTGGGGCATGTGCGAGAATGTTATTCAGGTCGGAGGGTCTTTTGGTGATCTAATCTTGACCACAGGGTTGCCGCGCTCAAACACTGTGATTGCCCGGGAGCCGTGCCAATATATTCGGTTCGATAAAGACAACATACCGGCGCTCGCCTTTGAGGATCTCAGGGACTTTGTTGCTTCTAACCAAGGGGTCCCGCCAGGCCTGAAAAAATCTCCAGACGTGCGATCAGACTACGATCTCGTCCAGGGCGCGGGTTTTCTATCAAAGTTCGAGTATTTCAGAGACTATTCGCTGGAGTCGATGGCGAAGCTCTCAAAAATCGCCGAATATTTGACTTTTGACAAAGGGGACACAATCCAGACTAACAACACTACCATTCTGGGAACGTTCCTGTTCTTGGTGCATGGTGGAAAAGTCGAACTTCGTCCCCAGGAGGATGTATCCAGTGTTCTGTTTGCCGGCCTGTCGTTGAGGAACAGGCCCTCAAATAGCGAGACTCAACGCACCTCCGCCGTGTGTAGCAGTGTTGCTTCCGCGTGCCTGAAGAAGATTGCAACGGAAGGGTTTCAAGACCGCAGTGATGTGCTAAAAGCGGTTGAATCCGCATTGAGAAAGTCATCGCAGCTTATGTCGCCTGAGAAGAAGATGGTTCGATCGAGGAGTTCTGTGACTCACTCGCTGCTGGATCCGACGGCTGGAGTGGAGGCTACCAAACCAATGGAAGAGGTTTCATTCCTTGAATACGGCAAGCATTTTATTCTTGGACATGCGATGGCTTTTGAAAGGACCCAGCTGGTCCGAATAAACTTGGCTGCATGGCGAGGGATTGTGCTCGAACAAGTTGAAAGCGAACTATCGAGCAAAGTAACGTTCCTTTCTCAAATGAAGGCATTTGCGTCATGGAAGCACAAGGATCTCGCGGCATTAGCAGCCCGAACCAAGATTGTCAAATTTCCCAAGAATGCCCCTGTCATCATGAAAGGACAGGCCCTCACTACGATCTTGTATATTGTAAAAGCTGGTGCATGCTCGCTTCATGGGACTTTAAACCTTGCGGGCACGCAATGTGTTGACATGGCAGCTGATGACAAACTGTACAGTACGTCTCGTCCGCAAGTCGCCTCGATTGACGAAGATTACTCGACAAAAATTACCAATAGGTGAAACCAAACAGCCTTGCAATTCTGCAACAAATTTGTGCCTCTTCTTTCTTTCTCCATTTGCCAACATCAACGTTGATGTGCTAATACCGTATATGAATTTTCGTGCAGGAAATTGTTTCCTTGCCCAATTTGCTCCAGCAGCTCTCTTACAGGGGGGTCTCCAAAACAAGGCAAGGCGACACGCTTTTGCGACACATGTCAGGGAACTGGCTCTATCAGATCCAGCGCCCTTTCAAAGACGTCGAGTGCGGCTTTAACGCTGTCGGACCAACATGTTGAGGTGTCTCTGTGCGACGTTGCTGTTGGGAGTATTGTGAATGCCGTACTCGATCAAACCGGAAAGCCTCTTGACCATTCAATAATAGCTGGCCATGGTTGTGAAATGTACAGCATCGAGACGAAGGATCTGCTGGAAATATGCAACGGAAATCAGGCGATGCTCCAGGGCCTGAAAACTGCATGCGGGCTCATGGAGCATATGCACTCGCACCGGCAAGATGTCGCCCGGGAGGCTCATACGAAGCTGCATCAGGAGAGTGATCTGCTCGTGCATCCTCGCCCGAAGGAGGACCTGGGTGGAGAGAAACCAAATGAGGTGATGCTCAAAAAGTATCAGCCGCAGCCAGTAAAAACTTGGAGCAAGGCCCTGGGTTCCTTGTCAATGTCGAGGTGTGGACAAAAGGCAAGTAAATTGCTCAACACCCAGCTGCCGGATAAGCAAAAACCCTTGGAGTCTCCTGCAAAAAGCGTCGGGGAAAAACGGTCAGCGGCCCTGAGTACGCACAATATGGATTACATAAAGGCCAAGCATGCCGCTGCTGATGCTTTGACAGAGCAATCACACGCCGAAAGCGAGCAGGAAATGCCTCAGATGCTTCAATCCAGAGGCCATCACCACGAACTTCGCAATGAAGGCGGGACTCTTTGGGGAGTCGAAGAGGACCGGGAAGATGTGAGGTCTGATGCACATGACGGCTACTACATGCATACGGAGCCAAGAAGAATAGAATCGACCCTGCCAGGTGAGGTCCGATCTTCCATGTGCTTGCTACGACGACGCAGAAAGATCTGACGCATGCGCTGCAGTATCTATGTTTGAGTGCCTGCAGTTGCTAACTGAGTTCGTGTACGCGCAACTCAAAACTTTCAGGTGGATACATCTCGTCAGGTGGTGAAGATGATCAGGCGCATGATGCGCACAGAGCTATTTCTTTCTGGGACGAGACTGGGAAGCATGAGACCATGGCAGCTCACTTGGACATGGACCTGTTACTGATCCCTGGCGCGTCCAGGCGCTTAAATGCATTGGACGAAGATGAAGAGGAAAATCGGCGCGCCCAAGAAGTGTACAACGAAGCGCTGGGAAGTCTTATGAACCTGCACCGTAATCTGCTCCGGACCATCCCGAAAACCCGCAGCAAATCACAGCTGGGGGCGCAGCGCAATTCTGAGGGGCATAGTAGATCGCACACCCGAGGAAGAAGCAACTCGGTGCTGCCGTCATTGACCAATTTCGACGCGATGCAACAGGTCTATTCAGACCTCAAGGGTCTGGACGCGCATCGAGTACAGACAGGGCCAGTCACAGGCTGGAAAACAGCAGGTGATCAGCAGGGGCTGCATTCTCTACCACATCTTACGCCCAAGCACTCCAAAGGCATGCGGGGCAACATTAAGGGGAAGCATCTGGTTGAACAGGAAACATCCCGCGTTATCGGAACGCCAACAGTCTCCATCCAAGTCGTTGATTTTGGTCGGTCGCCAGCAGCGGCCGTCATGCAAAAGACCAAGATTCCGCGTGGACGTCAACGCGGACTGATGCCGCAAGGCAAACAAGGGGAGAAGAGTCCGGCGCAATATATATATCAGCATCCGGAGGCAACAGTCTCCATCCAAGTCGATGATTTTGGTCGATCGCCAGCAGCGGCCGTCATGCAAAATACCAAGATTTCGCGTGGAAGTCAACGCGGACTGATGCCGCAAGGTAAAGAAGGGGACAAGAGTCCGGCGCAAGGCAGAGAGGGGGACAAGAGTCCGGAGGGGGCCAAGAGGGGGACAAGAGTCCGGCGCAAGGCAACTGTGTCCCCCTCCCCCGGCCCCACAAGCTTTTCGCCTGGTCAAGAAGGGGGGGGGAGAAGAAGCCGCGGCTCCACACACTCAATTTCGCCTGATCGAGGGTCCGAACAGTCGCCCGCCCTAGAAGCTCAATTTGTTCTCCACGACCGCAGGCGGCGGCCGTCTGTTTCGCCTGGAAACCTGATGGGGTGGAACTCCTACGATGGCGCTCCCACGCAGGTGCCCCCCCCAATGTCTGCCAGGGTCGACGACGCTCTTGCCGAAGATTGAAGGTTCAATTCGCACAGGACGCTCTTGCCGAAGATTGGAGGTTCAATTCGCACCGTGACAGAAACATGCAGTAATAAAATCCCAACACCGAGAGCCTACTGCATAAGTTGATCTGCAGGAAAGGACCCCGCGGTATGGCCTTTTGCGAGGAAAAGGAAAATGCTGACGCGGAATAAGGAACGACAATAAGGAACGAAAGTAGCGAATGGGCCACAACAGCTTTAATAGCATAGGAAACCTTCGTACAGGCAAAGCGAGGCACGCTAACAACTCGGCCAACCACCCTCGCTTTCACCCAATTTCTTTGCTATTTTGCACCCCGCGCAGCAGCGCTACCTAGCGGTCAATTGCTTCTAGTTATCGCTGCCGGGGGCTGTGTGACACACCAGCGAGCACTCACTCACGCTGTTACACGCTTATTAGAATGAATTACCATCAAAGTTTTGTCTCCGCGTGAGACAACTTAGACGACGCCCTCGATGCGGTCCTCCACATCCTGGTAGAGCTCGCGAAGGCGATCCAGGTTCTCCTCCGTAGTCTCCCAATACCCGCGGCCGTTGGCCTCCAAGAACGTGGCGATCATGTCCCGGAAGGCGTTGGGGTTCGTGTCCATCAGCCTCTTGCGCATGTCCTCGTCCGCGATGAACACAGAGTTTGCGTCCTCGTAGATAAAGTTGTCGACTTCACCGGCTGTGGCAGACCAGCCCATCGTGTTGCGCAGGCGCTTGGTGATCTCCCTGGTGCCCTCGTACCCGCTGGCAAGCATACCCTCGTAGAACTTGGGGTTGAGCAGCTTGGTGCGGGCGTCGAGGCGCACCGTCTCAGACAACGACCGCACCTGCGCGTTGGCGGTGGTGGTGTCGGCAATCATCGACATGGGCTTCTTGCCGTCGGTACGCAGACCCGCCACAACCTTGGTGGGGTCCGAGTCGAAATAGTGGCTAACGTCGGTGAGCGAGATCTCCGAGGAGTCCAAGTTCTGGAAGGTGCAATCCACCTTCTTGAGCGACGACTTGAAAATGTCGCCAGCCTGCTCCATCATCCCCGGCCTGTCGGCATTGAAGGCAAACCCCTTGCGGCTGATGAACTGCTCCTGCAGCTGCTGCTCGCCCTCCCAGCCGCCGTTCTCGATAGCGAGACCGACGTTGGCCGAGTAACTGCCCGCAGCGTTGGAGAAAACGCGGGTGGCAGCGTCGCGCAGGCTCACGCCGAGCTCCTCAGCCTGATCCAGGGCATGCGCACGGACAAAGTTCATGTCAAGCGGCTCGTCGGCCTCAGCCGCCATCTTGACAGCACGGTCGAGCAAGTTCATCTGGTTGATGAAGAGGTCGCGGAAAACACCCGAGCACGACACGACGACGTCGATACGGGGGCGCCCAAGATCCTCGAGCGGGATGAGCTCGAGCTTGTTCACGCGGCCCAGCGAGTCCGGCACAGGGCGCACACCGACGAGCCACATGACCTGGGCCAGCGACTCGCCGTACGTCTTGATGTTGTCAGTGCCCCACAGGGTGAAGGCGATGGACTGGGGGTACTTGCCGCCATTGTCCTGTGCCAGGCGCTCCAGGAGGCGCTCCGTCACAACCTTGGCGCAGTCGACAGCCGCCGAGGTGGGGATAGACTGGGGGTCGAGGGCGTGCATGTTCTTGCCGGTAGGAAGGACGTCCGGGTTGCGGATGGGGTCGCCACCAGGGCCGGGCAGGATGTACTTGCCGTCAAGCGCGTCGACGAGAGCTCCCAGCTCGTTGTCGGCCACAACCTGCTTCAGGCAGAACTCGAGGTAGCCGAAAAGCGTTGTCATCTCCTCCTCCGGGACATTGAAGCCGGCCTTGGTCAGCTCCTTCTTCCAGGGAGTGCCACCCGACATCTTGTCCATGAAGCCCGCCATGGGGCTCACGGCCTCGACACGGCCAGTTGCTGAGTTCGTGGAGCGCATCACCAGAGCGCGCACGGCAGCTCGCACAGCATTCGTAATCTCCTGGTTGAGCGAGACATCCTCAAGGATGCCGTTGTTGTTGTTGCGGTAGATCTCCTCGATGTTGCGGCCCCTGCTCCTGGCGATGAGGCGCGGAAGCGACTCGATGTTGTCCTCGGGGCGGTCGATCGAGGCAATGCTGACAAGCGTCGCGATCGACTCCTCGGCGGTGGGCGGCACTCCAACGGTGTGGAGGCCGCAGGGAAGCAGGCGGGACTCGATCTCCATCAGGCGGCGGTAGACAGCACCCACCACATTGTCACGCCTTTCGAGAGTAAATTCCTTAGCGTCCTCCTCCTCGGTGGGCAGGTCGTCAATGTCCTTGTCGAGGTTGCACGTGCGCGCCGACGCGATGATGGAGTTGACGATGGACGGCCCGCGCGCCATGTTCTCACGCAGGCCCTTGTAGGAGCTGCGACATGCTCATACGTCAAGAGTCAAGAGCGCCCTAATATGCAACCAGAAGAGCCACTATGTACGAAACTAAACTAAGTAGTATCCTAATATACATCATATGCAGAGTTGCAGGGCCTCGTACTATTGCCGAAGAGACCTAATCCGCAAGCAAAAGAGCCCTATTGCACAAGCAAAAGAGACCTACTGCAGACTTGCAGAGCCCTCATATGGTACGTGGAGGCCGCATGTTACAAGCGTGGGCCCATTTTGCGCATACCTGACGAGCTCGTTAAGCTCCTTCAGGCCCTTGTACAGACCAGCGTTCTCAGCCGGGGGGGTGAGGTACGAGATAGTGGCGGCGTACGAGCGACGTTTGGCGATAGTGGCCTCCGAAGGGTTGTTGGCCGCGTAGTAGTAGAGGTTGGGCATGGAGTTGATAAGGCGGTCGGGGTAGCAGGAGCCTGACATGCCAACCTGCTTGCCGGGCATGAACTCGAGCGAGCCGTGTGTGCCGAAGTGGAGGACCGCGTCGGCCTTGAACACCTTTTCGAGGTACGTGTGGTAGGCCGCGAAGCCGTGGTGGGGCGAGGCGCTCTTGGAGAAGAGCAGGCGCATGGGGTCACCTTCGTAGCCGAATGAGGGCTGCACGCCGATGAAGACATTGCCGAACTTCTTGCCGTACACCAGCAGGTTGGCGCCGTCGCTGTTGAGCTGGCCTGGGGGCTTGCCCCAGTTCTCTTGCAGCTCCTTGGAGTAGGGCGTGAGCTCCTCGTACTCGTTCACCGACATCCTGTGCTCCACGTTGAGGTAGGGGGAGCCAACCTTGGCCTCCTTGTCCTCGAGGATCATGTCCATCAGACCCTCCTTGCTCGAGGGCCAGTTGTCGCCCAGGTTGTAGCCCTGGCGCTTGAGCTCCTTGCCCACCGAGTAGATGGAGTTGAACACGTCTAGGTAGGCGGCCGTGCCCACGTTCCCCTTGTCGGGGGGGAAGGAGAAGATCGAGATGGCGAGCTTCTTCTCAGCGTTGTTCTTGATGCGCAGGTTTGCCCACTT
>Ga0315899_10009358_pt1 | contig 10513 bp, 9 predicted proteins | sample LakEriMetagenome_2_FD_203518 | JGI IMG/M metagenome (GOLD analysis project Ga0315899, IMG submission 203518) | Freshwater fungal communities from buoy surface, Lake Erie, Ohio, United States - Buoy 4 MA112 | ecosystem: Environmental > Aquatic > Freshwater > Lake | place: USA: Lake Erie, Ohio...
CCTCGGAGTTCGTTTTCTATTTACCAGACTTCAAGGCGTTTTGCGGCGCCGAAATCATGGGTCACACTTTGCACAACCTTTATACCTTGCGCGGTGCCAAGGTGCGAGATGCCACCAAGTGGGCTTCCTATTTAAACGACTCCTTGCGTCATGTACAAAATTCTGAAGTGGTGTTCAATCAGCATCATTGGCCGGTCTGGGGGGCTGCCAATATTCAAGACTTCATTGTCAAACAAAGAGACACCTACCAGTTCATTCACGATCAAACGGTGCGGCAAATGAATGCGGGCTTGAACGCTGCCGAAATTGCTGAAAACCTTCGGCTGCCTCCCTCACTTGATGAGCATTTGAGTGTGCGTGGTTATTACGGCACGGTTCGGCACAATGTCAAAGCGGTCTACCAAAACTACATGGGCTGGTTTGATGCCCACCCTTCCAATCTGGATCCTTTGCCCGCTTTGGAAGCCTCTGAAAAATACGTCAAGCTCATGGGCGGGGTCGACAAAGTGGTGGCAGCAGCCCAAGAGGCCATGGCAAAAGCAGAGTACCGCTGGGCGGCCGAGTTGCTCAAACATGCGGTCTATGTGGCGCCCAAGCATACGCAAGCCAAGGAAATGTTGGCGCAGTCTTTTGAAAAACTGGGCTTCGCGGCCGAGTCATCTGCTTGGCGAAACTTTTACCTAACCGGTGCGCTGGAGTTGCGACAAGGTATGCCCGAAAAAGGCATGCCTCGCGAGGCCATGACCGACATGCTGAATCAAACTCCCATTGAGCGGTTTTTGGAGGCCATGGCCGCGTCGCTCAATGCGCCCAAGGCCGAAGGCAAAAAATTGAAAATCAACTTGGTGTTTTCAGACACGCAACAAAGTTTTGTCTTGTCTCTTGATAATTCAGTGTTGCACCATGTGAAGGCGCGACCTGATCAAAATGCGAATGCAACCCTCACCCTGACCAAGCCATTTTTCATCAAGATGGTGTTGGGCCAAGCAGGCGGCAAAGACTTGCTCTTGTCCGATCAAACCAAGATCGAAGGCAGCACAATTGATTTGGCTTTGTTTTTCAACATGATTGACAAAGCGCCCGGTAATTTTCCCATTGTCACGAGGTAATTCGTATGACGCATTCTGAATTTGATTATGTGGTGGTCGGTGGTGGTTCTGCAGGCTGCTGCGTGGCGGGGCGATTGAGTGAAGATCAGCATACTTCTGTATGTTTGCTGGAAGCTGGCGGCCCCGACAACTCGGTGTTTGTTCGTGCGCCCTTGGGATTTGCAGCGACAGCCTCTTTGAACCTCAACAGCTGGGGCTACAACACCGTGCCACAGGCTGGCTTTAACGGCCGCAAAGGATTTCAGCCACGCGGCAAAGTGATGGGCGGCAGCTCCTCTATCAACGCCATGGTTTACACGCGCGGCAATGCCCGCGATTACGACAACTGGGCCGCATTGGGTAACCCGGGTTGGTCTTTTCATGATGTATTGCCGTATTTTAAAAAGTCAGAAAACAACGAGTGCTTTGGCGCTACAGATTACCGGGGTGTGGGCGGTCCTTTGAATGTGAGTTTTCTGCGCAGCCCCAGCCCCTTGAACCAATTGTTCATGAAGGCTTGCAACGAGCAGGGCATTCCCAGCAACCCCGATTACAACGGCGCTCAGCAATATGGGGTGTCGCCCGGCCAGGTCACGCAAAAGGGCGGCGAGCGTTGGAACGCGGCCAGAGCATACCTTGACCCCCACCGTCATCAAAGCAACTTGAATGTCATCTCGCATGCGCATGCCACGCAAATTATGTTTGAAGGCAAACGTGCTGTAGGCATCAAATACAAGGTCAGTGGCGTGAACCATGAGGTGCGTGCGCGCAAAGAAGTGATTGTTGCGGGTGGTGCTTTTGGCTCGCCGCAATTGCTCATGTTGTCGGGGGTGGGCCCCGCTTTGCATTTGCAAGACATCGGTATTCCTCTGTTTCATGAATTGCCTGGCGTGGGGCAAAACTTGCAAGACCACATCACCACGGTGCTGATTTACAAGACCCAAAAAATAAACGACGCCATGGGTTTTTCATTGAAGGGCGCTTGGCACATGCTCAAGGCCATGCTGGAGTGGCGCAGCAATAGAACGGGTTGGATCACCTCCAACGTGTCAGAAACACAAGGCTTTGTTTCTACCGAAGGCAACAACGCGTATCCCAACATTCAGTTGGCCCTGTGCACTGGCATTGTGGACGATCACGCGCGCAAAATGCATGCTGGCCATGGGTACACCTTGCACGTGACCCTGATGCGCCCTCAAAGCCGTGGCAGCTTAACTCTGGCAAGTCGCAACCCCACCGAGGCTCCCCTGATTGACCCTGCATTTTTAAAAGAGTCAGCCGACATGCAGACCTTGGTGGCGGCAACCCAATTGGGTTTGCGAGTTATGCAGTCGCCCGCATTGTCATCTCATAGAGGCGACATGATTCACGCGGTAGACGCCAACAATCCAGCGCAAGTTGAAAGCTTTCTGCGTGACCACTCCGACACCGAATACCACCCTGTGGGCACTTGCAAAATGGGCCCTGCGCAAGATCCGATGGCCGTGGTCGATGCCGAGCTTCGCGTGCATGGCCTGCAAAATTTACGCGTCATCGATGCGTCCATCATGCCGCACTTGGTCACGGGCAATACCAATGCCCCCACCATCATGATTGCCGAAAAAGGCGTTGATTTAATTCGTGGGGCTAGGCTTTAAGCGCAATAAAACAAAGCTGCAAAGACTTGATATGACAGCCAGCGCCCCAAACCCAGCACCGTAGGTGCCAAATAGGGTGGCTAAGCCGCCAAACAGAGGTGGGCCAACCACCACGCCCAAAAAAGTAAATGTCAAGGTGCCGCCCGTGGCGACACTGGCCTTGCCCTCGGGTGCCTGTCTGGCTACTTCTGCTAGGTAGACGCCGTTCCAACCAATGGCGGATGCGCCAAAAAGCAGCAGCAGGGTCCAGACACCATAGACGGGAAGAATAGGCAACAAAAGAGGGGTTGCAGCCGCGCAAAGGGTCATGCTGATGGCCAATCCCGCCAGCATTTTTTGCGAACTCAAATAATGATCGGCCACATAGCCCCAGGCAACTCGCCCAACGATGCCACCCATTTGTGTGATGGAAAGCAGCAATCCAGCGGCCACCAGCCCATAAGATAAATCATCGTGCAAGTAAGTCACCAAGTAAGTGGTGAGAGACACTTGAACCATGGAGAACATGAATGAACAACCGGCCATGGTGGCCAGTGTGCGGTGCGACAACACCATGCGGATCGGTGCCAACAATGTATTGAAGTTCAACTTCAAGCCAACTTGCCTTTGCTGGTCCATTTCATGACGAAGGGGTTGCGACAAGATGGCACTGATCAAACACACTGAAGCAACGCTGATTAAACTCAATTGCCAGCCGATTCCCAGCATGAGGCTGGGAACAATGGCGCCCGCTAACATGGAGCCTAGTGGCACGCCTGTTTGTTTGATTGAAAACACCAGAGACATTTGATGAGCCGGTGTTGTTCGTGTCAATATTTGCGAGCTGGCCGGTGTGATCGGGCCATATCCCAAACCAATGAGCACGGCACCCAAGCCAGTAGCGGGTAGCCAAGGCACGGCGCAAAGGCAGAGCCCCATTGCACACAGTACCAGTCCCAACTGACTCACTCTAATGGGACCCCAACGTGTCACGCTGGTGCCTGAGGTGAGGCTGGAAATCATGGCACCAAGGTAGGTGAGGGCGACATAGATACCCACCAAGGCGGGCGATACCGCTAAATCTTTGGCTGCAACGGGTGCCATGACGGGAAGCGTTAACAAGGCCATGGAGACCATGGCCTGAATGAACAAGGTCGCAAGCAGGGGCAGCCAATTACTCATACCGTCTTACTAAGTTGTAGGTGATGGTGTCGTCGTCAGTGTGTCTTAAGGTATGGACATCAATCACAGGCATGGCAGAGGGCTCCTAATTGTGGGCATAGAGGTTAGATATCGCGAAACCTCCAATGGGCTTAAGCTTGGATTATGAGCGACACTTGTCCTGCACCCAGCGGCCTTGTCATCAGGCGCTCACTGCATCGCAGGCCGCTCATTTAAAGCCTTGGTAAGCGCCTATCAAGGCTTCTGGCTATACCGCTGAATAGTCAGGGCCTGCAGCAAGCTTTGCCTTGCTTTGGGTGATGAGGGACAAACGCGAGTTAAACTCCCGTTTGTTTTTTGATCACTAGGATTTATTCATGGATTTGCTTCAAGCTCTCAATTGGCGTTATGCCACCAAAAAAATGGACCCCACCAAGTCGGTTCCAGAAGCCAAAGTGCAACGTATTTTGGAAGCCATTCGCATGACCGCTACTTCAAGCGGATTGCAGCCCTATGAAATCATTGTGGTCACCAACAAAGAAGTACGAACCAAAATTCAAGCTGCTGCCAGTAACCAAGCTCAGATTACAGAAGGCTCACACCTCTTGGTATTTGCTGCATGGAACGACTACACCGCCGACCGCATCAACATGATGTTTGACTACAACAATGAAGTGCGCGGCTTTGTGAACGAAGGTGCTGAAGCCTACCGTCAAATGTTGTTGAAGAACTATCCGGCAAAAGGCCCAGAAGTTAATTTTCAACATGCTGCCAAACAGTCGTACATTGCTTTGGGCACTGCTTTGATTGCTGCCGCTGAGCAAGAAGTAGACGCTACACCCATGGAAGGTTTTAACCCGCCTGCAGTCGATGAAATTTTAGGCTTGGCATCACGCGGATTGCGTAGCACGGTTCTATTGCCACTGGGTTACCGCGAAGCCGACAAAGACTGGTTGGTCAACATGAAGAAAGTGCGCCGTACCAACGACAAGTTCATGACTGAAGTGAAGTAATTCACTTTTTAAACAAGAGGCTCTGCAGAATGTTGCAGAGCCTTTTTTATGTCACGTGAACACTGATTTTGGCGGCTGCTGCGCAAGCGTAGTCCCAACTGGCTTGCACGTCGGCTTCGGTCTTGGCCATGCTTTGGCCTTTGCCTGACGAATTCTTTGCCGAGTTCTCCGGAGCCTACAAGCAGGATTTTTTTCATGTTGTGGCTTACTTGAATCAATTTACTTCGGCGATAATACGAAACATGTACAAAGCAGCAACCCACAAACTGATCGCACGCCTTGTGCTGGTGTGGTTTGCGCTGTTCATTGGTGTGGCCATTGCATCGCCCATTTTGAACCCCACAGAAACCCAAATGGTGTGTTCCAGTGCGGGTGGCATGAAAATGGTGCCTTCAGGCGAAGAGGGCACTGAGGGCGCTGCGGCCAAATTGACGGCCAACATGGACTGCCCTCTGTGCGCCCCTGTTGTTGTGCCTTTGCAATCAGGCGCCACCACATTTGACCATGCCAGTCCTGTGGCCCATTCACTGCATCCTGTCGCTGCTGCCATCATTGCAGCCCATACGGCACCACCTCTCCCATCTCGCGGACCGCCCGCTGTCTGATTTTTCACGTGCTGTTTCAAGACAAACCTGAAGGTTTGTCTTGAAAGCTAAAAGTTCAGTGCATTTTTCAAATAGTTTGGCCCTGAGCGCCAACAAACAGACGGAGAATTTTCATGAAGCGTTTTACATTTTTGATTTCCTTGGCCTTGGCCTCTTTGGCAGCATCAGCCCAAGTCACAGTGTCTGAGCCTTGGGTTCGAGCCACAGTGCCCCAGCAAAAAGCCACCGGTGCATTTATGAAGTTGCAATCGACACAAGACGCCAAGTTGATCAGTGCCAAGTCGCCTGCGGCTGGCATTGTCGAAGTTCACGAGATGGCCTTGGAAGGCGGTGTCATGAAAATGCGCGCTGTTGATGTTTTGGCCTTGCCAATGGGCAAAGCGGTTGAACTTAAGCCGGGCGGCTATCACGTCATGTTGATGGACCTCAAGTCTCAAGTGAAAGATGGCGACGCAGTGGCCCTGACGCTCACATTTGAAACCAAGGATGGCAAACGCCAAACCTTGGAAGTCAAAGCACCTGCTCGCAACATGAACGCGCCTGCGCAGGCGCCTCATGGTGGTCACTCTGGCATGAAGCACTGAACCAAGTCATTTGATTTTCTGCAAGGTGTGTGAAAATTGCACCTATCAATGACAAGGACTGAGCGCATGAACCGCCCCAATATCATCTTCATCGTAGCCGACGACTTAGGATTTGCCGATCTGGGCTGTTACGGTGGACGTGACGCAGCGTTCGGCAAGGTGTCTCCAGTGCTAGATCAACTTGCCGCCAATGGTTTGAAGTTCTCTGATGGCTATGCCAACTCGCCAGTCTGTTCACCCACTCGGTTTGGTTTGATGACGGCCCGCTACCAATACCGCTTAAGAGGTGCCGCCGAAGAGCCCATCAATAGCAAAGCCAGAGCCAGCACCACATTAGGTTTGCCAACCACACACCCCACATTGCCATCCTTGCTCAAAGAGCAGGGCTATCGAACCGCCTTGATTGGCAAATGGCATTTGGGATACCCACCCGCATTCGGTCCTTTGCGATCGGGTTACGATGAGTTTTTTGGCCCCATGGCGGGTGGTGTGGATTACTTCACGCACTGCGCCTCAACGGGTGCACACGACTTGTGGTTAGGCGAAGAAGAGCAGCCTCACGAAGGCTACCTGACCGATTTGATTTCCAACAAATCAGTGGACTTTGTGAAGCGAATGGCGCAAGACACCACGCAACCGTTTTTCTTGAGCATGCACTACACCGCGCCGCACTGGCCTTGGGAAACGCGTGAAGACCATGCACTGGCGCAAACCATCAAAGACAATATCTTCCATCTTCAGGGTGGCAACATTCACACCTACCACCGCATGATTCACCACATGGACGAAGGCATTGGTTGGGTGGTGAATGCTTTGAGAGAAACAGGCCAACTCGACAACACCTTGATTGTGTTCACCAGTGACAACGGCGGCGAAAGGTTCAGTGACAACTGGCCTTTGGTGGGCGGCAAAATGGATTTGACCGAAGGTGGAATTCGTGTGCCATGGATTGCGCACTGGCCACAAGGCATTTCAAAACCAGGCAGCACTACCGCTCAACACTGCATGACCATGGACTGGTCGGCCACATTGGTCGAGATTGGCGGTGGCAAAGCCCATCCTGACTATCCCTTTGATGGTGTTTCATTGAAGCCTCTACTTAGCAACCCGGATGCCACATTTGCAAGGCGACTCTACTGGCGCATGAACCACCGAGGACAAAGGGCGTTGCGCTCAGGCGATTGGAAGTATTTGCAGGTGGATGGCAACGATTACTTGTTCAATGTGGTGGCCGATGCCCGCGAACGCGCCAACTTGGCCAAACAAGAGCCTGGAAGACTTCAAGTCATGAAGACGGAATGGGAGCACTGGCACAGCACCATGCCCCCCATTCCCGAAGACGCCACCATCAGCCTAGGCTTTTCAGTGAAAGACATGCCGCAGCGTTGAAGCTTCAAGCTGCTTGTAATTTCACAATGGGCGCTTCTTTGATGGGTAAGTTAATCAGGGCTGCAAATGCAGACAAAGCAATGTCTGCCCACCACATCCATTGATAGTCGCCCTGCGCTTCTAAGACCAAGCCGCCCAAGTAAGCGCCTAAGAAGCCGCCAATTTGATGTGACAACAAAGTAAGGCCAAACAGGGTGGCTAAGTACCGGATGCCAAAAAGTTTACCCACCAAGGCCGCTGTTGGCGGCACGGTGGCCAACCAAGTTAAGCCAAGGCCCACCGCAAACGCATAAAAAGTCCATTCAGTTTTGGGTGCCACCAAGTACAAAGCAATGAGCACGGCCCGCGAGCCATACATCACGGCCAACACGTATTTGCTGCGATAAAGATTGATGCATGAACCTGCAAACAAGCTGCCCACAATGTTGGCTAATCCGATGAGGGCCAAGGACCAACTGGCTACGGTGGGCGACAGTCCGCACAAGCCTACCTCGGTGGGCAAATGGGTGACTAAAAATGCAATGTGAAAGCCGCATGTAAAAAAGCCTAGGTGCAAGAGCAAGTAGCTGGGGTTGCGCAAGGCATCGGCCACGGCCTTTTTCAAGCCACCTTCAGGCGTGGGCGCAGCGGCAGGTGCATGGGTGTCATTGGTGAGGCGGTTGAGCAATGGAATGGCCAGCAAGGTAACAGCGGCCATGGCCCACATGGTGCTCATCCAACCTACCCACTGAATCAGTTTGCCAATGATGGGGGCAAAGACAAATTGCCCAAAAGAGCTGCCTGCATTGATGATGCCCGAGGCTGTACCACGTGATGTTGCAGGCATGCGCTGGGCAACAGCACTTAGCAAAACTGAAAAACTACAAGCACCCGATCCAATGGCAGTCAGCAAGCCCAAGGTGACAATCAGGCCTAATTGGCTTGAGACGAAAGGGGTGAGTGCCGAGCCCAAGACCAAGATCAGCAAGCCAGACAGCAAGACAGGACGGGGCCCAAATTTATCGGCAAACGCGCCGGCAATGGGCTGAATAGCGCCCCACACAAATTGCCCAATGGCCATGGCCAAACTGATACTCACAATGCCTAAGCCGGTATCCGTGTTGAGGGGCCCCACATACAGACCCATCGATTGGCGCGTTCCCATGGTGATCATCAAGATAGAAGACGCCATGATCGTGGTGATCCAAACACCGGGATGATTCATGCTTGGAAAGAGTTTCATGTTGGACTTATAAAGTAAAGCAGATCTGCTGAAAATTGATCAGGCATTTCAAAGTAGGGGAGTGCACCACTTTCGTAGACGGTGAAGCGCCAGTTTTCTGAATTGGCAAAGCGCTGTTTGCCACGGTAATCGACAAAATCACCGCGCGTGCCATGGCTCATCCAAACCTTCTGCGTCAGCTTGTCGTAGATGTTGGTGATGTCTGCGCTAAAGAGTTGAGCTGACAAAAAGCTAAGGGGTGCATGTTCTGCACCGGGTTGTCGCGTAGTCCAAACGGCATAGCGGTACATTTCTTCGTCGATGTTGGCAGATCCCCAAGTTTTCTTTAAAAAATACCGAATGACTTTGGGCCGAGTAAGTAAGTTGAAAATCGAGAGTCCCCAGCCAGGACCCTTTAGCAATTTCCAAAGCCAGCTAAGCCCATAAGTTTTTCCCTCTTCAGCTTGTCGGAGTTTCAAGCCTGTGAAGCCTGTTGGGCTGACCAAAGAGATGGTTTGAAAATGTGCGGGTTGCTCAGCTGCCGCACGTGCTAAAAATTCGCAAGACAAAGAAACGGCCAATGCATCGATGGCTTGGGTGCCATGCACAGCTTGAATGTGTTTAACCAAGTCATGAATGGCATCTGTCATGAGGCGCGGTGTGTACAAGCGATCGGCGCGCTCTGAAAATCCGTAGCCTGGCAGGTCAATGGCATAAACCGTACGGTGCTGGCTTAGTGATTCAAAAAGAGGCCGAACTTCAGCAGCGCTGGCGGCTGCATTGATGGTGTGTACCAAAACGAGAGGGCGGCCTTGCCCTTTAACGTAAAAGCAAAGCTGACCCGTGCCACTGGCAATGGTTTGAAGTTGCCCATTTAAAGCAAGATTCAATGCGAACTTTCAAGACTTAAAAATGTGATTTTCGCACATTGTCTAGAAGGGGCATGATCGAACGTATTGGATCGAAAAGAAAAATGGCGTCAACACAAAATTTTGCGTTGACGCCACGGGGACAGAGCTTACTTTTTAGCGCCGTCTTTGGCCGCTTCTTTGGCTGTTTTCTCAGCTTTTTTGCCGTCTGCTTTAGCGCCTGGCTTGACTTCTGTTTTGGCCACAACTTTAGCGTCGGCTTTGGCTTCAGCCTTCACAGGTGCTGGAGCGGAAGCTGCAGCGGGTGCAGTTGCTGTCGCTGGTGCAGCGGCGAAAGCGGCTGTTGAGAATGCGGCAATGAACAAGGTAGAGAGAAGTTTAGTCATGATGAATCTTTCAGGTTGTTTGAAAACTCCACCGATCGGGAGTGATCATTCAACGGCAGGGAAGACACGCTTGTTGACCGAAATATTTAATTATTTGTGTCAACTTAAAAGTGAACATGACGTTGATGCTACGGTCCTTGTGCTTCAAATCAATCTAATTTCACACCTGCGCTTTTCACAAGTTTGACCCAGAACTTCGCGTCTTCCGTCAAGAAGCTTGCAAACTGATCAGGTGATTTTGAAACATCAACATCGGTACCTTCTCTGGCCAATGCGGTTTTGACATTGGGTTGCGACATGGCAAATTGAGCGGCATCAAAAATCTTTTTCACAATGGCCGGTGGAGTGCCGTTGGGAACAAAAATGCCATACCAAAATTCAATGGCGTAGTCGGGCACACCGGCCTCAATACTGCCAGGCAGACCAGGGACCAATGCAGACTTTTCTTTGGTGCTCACGGCCAGCCCCTTAAGACGACCTGCTTGAATCATGGGCAACACCGAGGGCGGTGTGCCAAAGGTCAGCTGGGTGTCGCCGGCCACCACAGATTGAATGGCAGGGCCACCGCCTCTGAATGGAATGTGGGTCATTTCAATGCCTG
>Ga0315899_10009359_pt1 | contig 10513 bp, 12 predicted proteins | sample LakEriMetagenome_2_FD_203518 | JGI IMG/M metagenome (GOLD analysis project Ga0315899, IMG submission 203518) | Freshwater fungal communities from buoy surface, Lake Erie, Ohio, United States - Buoy 4 MA112 | ecosystem: Environmental > Aquatic > Freshwater > Lake | place: USA: Lake Erie, Ohio...
CGAACATGGTTAACGCGGCAAGGCATAGCAGCCCGCCCCGCCAGAATGCGATGCGCACCATCATTCGCTCTCCGCTTCGCTCGCCGGGGCTTCGCCCACCTGCAATTCACTCAGCCGCACCATCCCGTGGCGCGACAAGCCGAGCAGGATCTCGCGCCCGTGAAAGCGCACCACGGCAAGCTTTATGCCCGGCGCGATCAGGCTGGTTTCGACCAGTTGCAGGTGCCGCCCGCCGCCCGGCGTTCCGGCAAGGCGCGTCTGCATCATGCGGGTCAGCCACAGGCTCCCCCAGATCAGCCCCGCCAGCAGCGGCAGCAGCAGCGCGAGGCGCAGCAAATATTCGAGCATCGCTGCGCGCCTTATTCGGCGTCCGCCGCGCTCTCCGCCGGATCGGCGAGCGCAGCGGCGGCGTCGGTGGTGGCGGCAGGCGGCAGGTCCTGCCCGTCCTCGCCCACAAGGTGGACAATCCGAAGCGCAAAGCGGCCCTTTTCCGCCACCACCTCGCCGCGCGCGATGACGCGGCCATTGGCGGTGACATCGAGCAATTCATCGGTCAGCCGGTTGAGCGCGACCGTGCTGCCCTCGCCCAGCGCCAACACATCGCGCAGCGGCATCTCGGTGCGGCCCAGTTCGACCGACAGGCGCACCGCGACCGCGCCGAAGCGGTGCAATTGCGCAGGCTGGAATGCGGTCATCATGCGACTCCCTGTGATGCGGGGGTTTGTGAGGGAAAGCGGGTGAGGCGGATCGCCATGTGGTCTTCCAGCGTGCCGATACTGCCGTGGGCGAGCAGCTTGTCGCCCAGCATAAGCGGCACCTGGCGGCCCAGCGCCAGCGGCAACAGGTCACCCGGGCCGAGCGTCTGGAGTCGGACGAGCGAGAGATCGATTTCGGCCAGCACCACGTGGAGTGGCAGCGGGATAGCGGCGAAGGGCGCGGCCATCGCGCTGGCAGGCGCGCGCCTTACGCCGCCCCCGCGCGCGGGATGCGCCCGCCCGAGGGCTGGCAGCAGGCGCTCCATCCGCTCGGCCGCGATAGCCAGTTGGGCGCGCCATTCGCAGCCCTGGCGGTTGGCGATGACGAGCGTGAACAGCAGCGCCTCGGCCTCGGGCTCGAAGGGCTTCAGCCGCACGGCGCTTTCGCTGCGGACAATCACCTCTCCGATCAGCGCGCTGCCGGCGGGCAGCGCCCCGTCGCGGAGGCTGGCGCGGGTGATGGTCTGGGCGATGATCGCGGCGATCTCGTCCACTAGCAGCGCGGCCGAGCGCGGGAGCTGATCGGGCACGCTCGTCACCGCCTTGCCGTCGCCGCCGAACGAGCGCTCGGTCAGTGCAATCGCGGTGGCAAAATCGAACGCGATCAGCGCGGTCTCGGCGCTGGGGCCGCACCTCAGCAGGCTGTTGGCGGCGACCGGCCCGATGCGCGCCAGCACGGCGTGGCCCGCAAGCGCTTCAGGCTCGCTCACGCTCACCTCCAGCCGGTCACCCGAGAGCAGCGCGGAGAGTTCCTCGGCGAGCAGCCGCGCCAGATCGCGCCGCCATGCCGCCAGCAGCACCGCGCGTTCTTCCGGGCGCGGGCCGCGCGTGGTGATCTCGCGGCAATGCTGCGCGGCGGCGCTGGCAGCGGCAAATTCATGGGACATCCTCATTGGACCAAGAACCCCCGGAAGTGCACCGCATCGATCCCGCCGAAGCCCTCGTTTTCCTCGAGCACGGCATTGACCGCCTTGGTCAACCGCGCGCTGAGGCGCTTCTTGCCCTCGACATCATAGACCTCGGCCTCGGTGGTGGCGGCGAGCTGGGCGAGGATGGCCGAACGGATCGCCAGCTCATGGCTCTTGACCCATTGCAGCACACGGCCGTCGCGGCGGGTGGAGACCGCCAGTTCGACCTGGATCAGGCCGGGCGAATCCGCGAGGTTGGAGGTGAAGCTCTCCTGGAAGCTGTAATAGGCGGTGCGATACTTGGTGCCGCCTTCGCCATAGACCGGCGCGGCGGCGTCCTTTTCCTTGTCCTTGCCCGGCATGGCATAGGGGTCTTCCTCGTTCTTGAGCACGAGCTTGGGCTGATCGGGTTCGTCATGCCCGCCCGCCTCGCCGAACAAGCCTGCGGCATAGGCGCCATACGCCCCGCCCGCGCCGAGCCCCATTAGCAGCACCGCGCCGAGGATGATCTTGATCATCCCGCCCTTACCCGACTTGCCGCCGCCCTCGCCGTCCTTGTCCGACTTGTCCTTGTCCTTAGACATGAAACTTCAACTCCTTGTTGCCGTACGGCCGGTTCAGGCGAACAGGCCGTGGTCGCGCGCGTCGCCCGGGGCTGCATCACCGGCACCGGCAGACGCGGCCTCATCGGCGCGGCGCTGCTGCTGGCGCTGATGCTGCGAGGCGCCCTCGTCACGCTTTCCCGATTGCTCCAGGTATGGTTGAGACGAGCTTTGGCCCGGCCCCAGGGAAAACCCGTAAGAGCGCTGATCCGAGCCCGATCCGGAGCCTGATCCGGTATGGTTGCCGGTGCCCGCCGTATCGGCGGCAGCGGCCACTGCACGCTCGGCCAATGCGGCCTGGATCGCGGGGATAAAGCCTGGATCGCGGCTCGCCAGCACCGCGCGCGGGTCTTGCGAGGCGGCGCCTTCGATACGCAGCGAGATCAGCCCGAATTCGGCGTGGCGCAAGGTCATCTCGGGCCGCACCGAACGCAGTGCCTCGCGGATCTCGCCGACGTGCGCGATGGTGCTTTCCTGACTGGCGGAGGGACCGCGCACCTCGGCGCGCTCGGTGGGGGCGGGCTGCGCAGGCGCGGTCTGCGCGAGAGCCGGGGTGGCGGGCTGGGTCGGCGCGGCGACAGAGGGCGCGGCCTCGACCAGTTCGGGCAGCAAGGCGGGGGCCGGAACGGACGGCGCGCTGGCGGAGGCCTCCTCGGACACGGGCGCCAGCGGTAGCGATGACTGCGGAGCAGGCCCGCGCGGCGCAGCGGTGACGCGCACGGTCAGCGGCGCGGCGGCGGGGAGCGGCGTGCGCGATACAGGCGCGGCGGGTGGCGGAGCGGCAAGCACCACCGGCGCAAGCACCAGCGCCGGAGCACCCAGCGGCACGGCGGCCGGGACGGATTCGGGCACTGTCAGCGGCTCCGGGCCTTCCTCGGCATCATCCTCGGCAGGTGCGGCGGCAACACTGACGGGTGTCTGCGCGGGTGTGACGGGAGCGGGCGCGGCGGGGATGGTCAGAAGCATCGCGGGCGGCTCGCTCAGCGGCAAGGTCCCGCCGGTCTGCGGCAGGACGGTGCCGCCCGGCGCGGTATCGGTTGCCGGCGTGGTAGCCGCTTCGGGCGCCGTTGCGGGTGGCGGTTCGAGCGGCGCATCAGCAAGAGCGCGCAGGCCCACGGCGAGCGGCGGCAACGGCGTCTCGCCGGGCAGGCTTGGCAGGCCAGTCACGGGCAGGCCAGTCACGGCCAGCGCCGTCTCCGACTGGGCGGTCTCGGGCCCGATCGCCACCGCGGCCGGCAATGCCGCATCGAGCAGCCCGGCGAAATCGAGCGTCGCGGTGCCTGCCGCCACCTGCGACGCGCGGGGCAGGGGGGCAGTCAAGGGGACAGGCGCGGCGGGGAGTTCGGGCAGGAAAGCAATCATCGCGTCATCCTTGGGGTTGATCGGGTTGGGCTGCGGTCAGGATAGCAACTTGCGTGCCAGCGGCAGCGAGCGGGCCTGTTCGCGCCGCAGCTTGAGCGTTTCGAACGCCGCGCGCGCTTCGGCCTCGCGCTCGGCGAGGCGGCGGCTGCGGGTCTCGGCGGCGGCGAGGCTCTCGGCCTGCCATTCGGATTGGCGCGCGGCATCGCCCGCGGCTGCGTCAGCCGTCTCGGCGAGCTGCGCCAGAGCGGCCGTGAACCCCGCGCGCGCCGCCAGTGCCGCGCCAACCGTGGCGCCGGGCTGCGGCGCGCTGCTGGCGACCAGCGCGCGGCTGCGGGCGGCGAGCGCATGGCTGCGCGCCTCGGCCTCGAGCGCATCGGCCAGCCCGCGCAAAGCCTGCCGCCGCGCGACCTTGGCGATCAGCGCCTGCCGCCGGATCAGCGCAAGCCGGCGCGCCTCACGCATCGGTCTGGCCCATCAGCGCGGTGAGCGCGGCATGGCTGAGCGCCAGCGGCTCGGCCTCCCCGCGCTCCTGCATCAGGAAGGCATCAATCGCCCCGCTGAGCGCGAGTGCGGTATCGAGCTGCGGGTCGGAGCCGGCGCGATAGGCCCCCATCAGCACCAGATCGCGGTTGGTCTCGCGCGCGGCGATCAGCGCGCGCAAGCCGCGCGCGGCGCGGGCGATTTCGGGCGTCACCAGCTCGTCCATCACCCGGCTCAGCGAAGCCGGCACGTCGATCGCGGGATAGTGCCCCCGCTGCGCCAATTCGCGCGAGAGCACGATGTGGCCATCGAGAATGGCGCGCGCGGTATCGACCACCGGGTCGTTGCCGTCATCGCCATCGGCGAGCACGGTGTAGATGCCCGTCACCGCCCCGCCCGATCGCGCCGAATTGCCCGCGCGCTCGACCAACCGCGTGATCGCCGCGAGCGCGCTAGGCGGATAGCCCCGCGCCGCGCCGGGTTCGCCCAGCACCAGCGCCAGCTCGCGCGCGGCGTGGGCGACGCGGGTGAGGCTGTCGAGGATCAGCAGCACGCGCTTGCCCTGGCTGCGGAAATACTCCGCGATCGCGCTGGCATATTGCGCCGCGCGCAGCCGCAGGTTCGGGGCGTGATCCGCGGGCACGGCGACCACCACGATCCCCCCGCGCCGGTGGCCCGCCATATGGCGGTTCACGAAGTCGGACACCTCGCGCGCCCGCTCGCCGATCAGCGCGACCACAGTGACATCAGCGACCGCGTGACCCGCGATGGTGTCGACCAGCACCGATTTGCCCACGCCCGATCCCGCCATGATCCCAAGCCTTTGGCCGACACCCATGGTCGCCAGCGCATTGATCGTGCGCACCCCGCAATCGAAGGGATGTTCGACGCTGGCGCGCTCCAGAGCGCCCTCGCGCTGCCCGGCAAGCGGCCAGACCTGCGGCAGATTGAGCCTGGGGCCGCCATCAATCGGATCGCCCAGCGCATCGACCGCGCGCCCGAGCAGCGCCTCGCCCACACGCACCTCGCCCGGATTACCCAGCGCGCGCACGCTTGCACGCGGACGCAGCAGCATGGTATCGCCGAGCAGCATCATCAGCGAATGGCCGGCGCGAAAGCCGATCACTTCGGCAAGGCATTCGCTCCCGGCCTCGTTCTCGATCAGGCCCAAGGAGCCGATCGGTAGCGGCAGGCCGGCAACCTCGATCAGCCCGCCATCGCAGGCAACCACGCGCCCGGTCAGCACCGGGCCGCCCGCCACCTGCGCGGCGCGCATCCGCGCCAGATCAAGCTGAAGTTCGGCGATCATCCATGCACCGCGGCGGCAATTGCGCGGCGCCAGTCCGCCGGGCCATCGCGCACTGCACCGTCCGGCCCTTCGAGCATCAGCCCGCCCGCTTCAATCGCCGAATCTGCGATCACGCTCCAGTCGGCGAGCGCCTCGGGGTCGATGGCTTCGATGTCCGAGGGGTGGAGATGCAGCCGCAGCGCCGAGGCCGCCCCGCCGATCCGGCGCGCGGCGGCGTGGCAGCGCGTCATCAGCGCGTCGCGATCACTCGCGCGGGCTCCCAGCACGCCGTCGCACAGCGCGATCACCGTATCGGCGAGATCGCCGGCGAGCACGTCGCGCGCGGCCTCGTCGAGAGCGCGAAAGGCGAGCCGCAGCGACCGCTGGCGGGCAGCATCGCGCGCGGCTTCGGCCTCGGCAGCCGCTCGGCCCGCAGCCGCGCCATCGGCATAGGCCAGCGCCAGCGCATCCTCGGCAGCAGGGGCAGGCGCGGGTTCGGGCACGGGTGGTGGCTCCGGCAGCGGAGCGGGCGCGCCAAACGGCAGCGTCTCGCGGAAATCCGCCGCCTCGCCCAGCAGCGCCAGCCAGCCGGGCGGGGGGGAATCGGATTCGGCCAGCACGCTGAGCGCACCGAGCCAGTCAGACGAATTCGCCATTGCCGCTCCCGATCACGATCTCGCCCGCTTCGGCAAGGGTGCGTGCAATCTCGACAATCGCCTTCTGCGCGGCGGCGACATCGGCCTTGGACAGGCGCCCGCGCAGCTCGATCTCGTCGCGCACGCCGTCGGCCGCGCGGCTCGACATGGCGGCGAAGAACGGCGTGCGTTCGGGCTCCTTGAGGCCCTTCAATGCATCGATTAGCTTTTCCGAATCCACATCGCGCAGCAGGCGGCCCATCGACATCGGATCGAGCGCGAACAGCATTTCGAAGGTGAACAGCTCCTCCTCGATCCGTGTCGCCAGCGGGCCGTCGCGTTCGGCGATGGCGGGGAGCACGGTCTGGCGCAGATCGCCCGCGGCCAGATTGATGAGGTTGGCCGCCTCGCGCGGGCCGCCCAGCGCCACCGCCGCGGGGCCGAAAGTGGCGGTGATGCGCTGGGTCAGCAGCGTGTCGATGGTGGCGATGGCGGCCGCCGAGATCGGCCCGCTGCGCGCCACCCGCTCGACCACCATGGTCTGCAGTTCGAGCGGCAGCACGGCGAGCACTTCGGCGGCGGGTTCGGGCTCGATCAGCAGCAGCAGCGCCGCGATCACCTGCGGGTGTTCATCCTCGATCAGCCGCACCAGCACCGGCGGCACCAGCCAGCGCGCCATCTCGACCGAGCGCGGGCGCGCCTCGGGCTCGATCCGCTGCATCATGCTGTCGGCGCGCGCGGGGCCAAGCGCCTTGTCGAGCAGCGCGCGCACGCGGTCGGTGCGGCCGCGCTGGGGGAGCAGTTCGCGCGCAGCCTCGGTGGCGAAATCGGCCAGCGCCTCGGCCATGCGCGGCTGGTCGATCTCGCCCAGCGCTATCATTGCCGCGCCGAGCTTTTCAAGCTCGCCGGGCGACAGGCGGCCGAGAATGCCGCTCGCCTCGTCATCGCCGAGCAGCATCAGGAACACCGCAGCGCGGTCAATCCGGCTCAGCAGGCGGTCGGGCGCAGGGGTGACTTCGATGTCGTTGAGGGCGGCTTCGAGGCTCATGTCGCGCTGGGCTCCGCGCCGGTGGTATCGGGGGTGTTATCGGGGGCGGCGAGCATCCGCTGCAGCGCCTCGACCGCGCGGTCGGGCTGGCTCACCGCAAGCCGGCGCGCGAGTTCGACCTGGCGCGGCAGATCGCCGAGCGGGACTCCGCCCGAAGTGCCGGGCAGCAGAGTGACGTTTTCACCTTCTGCATCGGTGGCAGGCGCCGCGGCAGGCTCGCCGCGTCCGCGCAGCTTGCCGATCAGCGGACGCACCGCGAACAGCAGCACCAGCAGCACCGCGATCAGCGCCGTGCCATAACGCACCAGCATCGCAAACCACGGTTCTTCATAGAAGGCGGGAGGCTCGAGATCGGCGGGCTCGAACTTGCTGGCCACCACTTCGACCATATCGCCGCGCGCGGCATCGGCGCCGACCGCCGCGCTCACCAGCGCTTCCAGCTGGGCGGCGGTCATAGGGGCGGCTTTCTTGAGCGCAGCATCGCTCACCGCAACCGCGACCGAAAGCTTGGTCAGCGCGCCCGGACGGGTGCTGGTGACCGCGACCTCGCGGCCCAATTCGTAGTTGCGCTGCGAGGCGGTTTCGGTGTCGGTCGAGGTGGCCGTCGCGGGCGGGGCGGGCTGCGGCGGGCCATCCACCAGCGTCGCTTGCGGCGGCGGGGTGTTGGTCGCCGCCCCCGGCACGCCGCCTGCGGGGCCAGCGCCGGTGCGGGTCGCATTGCGCTCGCTCTCGTTGCGGACCACGCCTTCCTTTTCATAGGTCTCGCGCGCGGTGGTCACCTCGTTCTGGTCGAGCGATGCCTGCACCTGCGCGGAATAATTGCCCTCACCCAGCAAGGGCAGCAGCAGCGCGTCGATCTGGTCAGCGAGCTTGCCTTCAAGCTCGCGCTGGAGCAGCAGCGAATCGAGCGCCTCCTCGCGCGGGGAGGAGAGCAGCCGGCCGTTCTGGTCGACCACCCGCACCGCATCCGCACTCATCCCCGGCACCGAGGCCGCGACGAGATTGACGATCGCCTCGACCTGGCTTTGCGACAGGCTGCGCCCGCCCACCAGCCGCACCATCACCGAGGCCGAGGGCTCGGCGTTCTCGCGCACGAACACCGAGCGTTCGGGCGTGGCCAAGTGGACGCGCACCGATTCGATCCCGTCGATCTCGCGGATCGTCAGCATCAGCTCGCGCTCGCGCGACAGCCGCAGACGTTCGCCTTCCAGCGTGCGCGAGGTGCCGAGCGGCATTGAATCGAGCATCGCTTCCGCGCCTTCGGGCGCGGCGATCCCGGCATCGCTGGCGACCATCATCTTGGCGCGGTAGACATCATCCGCGGCCACCGAGAGCGCGCCGGTCTGGTTGTCAATGGTATAGGCAATCCCGCCCGCATCGAGCGTCTCGACCACCTTGGCGCGTTCGGCATCGGTGAGGCTGGTGTAGAGCACGCGGTCAGGCCCTGAAGCGAGCGTCATCCACAAGGCGCCCGCCGCCGCCAGCGCGCCCGCACCAAGCAGCATCGGCATCGCACGCGACAGCGCGGGCTGCGCCATGAAGCCCGCGACCGGCTCTGGCAGCAGGGTGCGCCACCCTGCCTGCGGGGGCGCGGCGGGAAGGACCGCAGGTTCGGCGGGCACAGGGAGGCTTGCTTCAGCCATCTACTCAGCCCCCCATCCGCATAATGTCCTGATAGGCGGTGAGCAGCTTGTTGCGCACCTGCAAGGTCGCCTCGAAGGCGACGCCCGCTTCCTGCCGGGCCAGCATCACTTCGGCGATATCGGTCACTGCCCCGCGTTCATAGGCGACCTGCATATCGGACGAGCGCTGCTGCACCGCGTTGACCTGCTGGAGCGCGTTGGTGAGCGTGTCGGCAAAGCCGGCGGCGGGCGCATTGGCGGGGGCCTGCGGCGCATCGCTCGCGCTGCGCACTTCGCGCAAGGCGGCGCTGCGGGCGAAGACCTGTTGGCGCAGCGCCATCACATCCTCGATCCCGAAGCCGGGCCTAAGACCCGGACCGATCGCGTTCATGCCGCGCCTCCTGCGACAAGCCCGCTCGCCCGCATCGAGGCGAGGCGATAGCGCAAGGTGCGTTCGGAAATGCCCAGGGCGCGCGCAGTGGCGCTGCGGTTGCCGGCGTGGCTGGCGAGCTCGGCAAGGATCGCCTGCGCTTCCGAGGCGAAGGCGACATCCGACAGCGTGCGCGCACCCGGAAGCGCGATTGCCGCAGGGCCTTCGGACACGGGCCGCACCGCGCTATCGAACACGATATGCTCCGGCAGAAGCGCGCGCGCCTCGCCGCTCAGCAGCAGCGCGCGGCGGATGACGTTTTCGAGCTCGCGGATATTGCCCGGCCACGCGTGGCTTTCGAGCAGCGCCAAAGCGCCCGCGTCAATCCAGCCCGGCTGTCCCGGCCGCCCTGCGTGGCGCAGCAGCATCCCGAAGGCGAGCGGGGCGATATCGCCCGCCCGGTCACGCAGCGCCGGGATGCGCAGCGGGAAGACGTTGAGGCGGTAGAACAGGTCCTCGCGGAACCGCCCTGCCTCGGCCTCGGCCGCAAGGTTCCGGTTGGTGGCCGCGATGATCCGCACATCGACGCTCACCGGACGGGTCGCGCCGAGCGGCAGCACCTCGCCTTCCTGAAGCGCGCGCAGCAGCTTGGCCTGCAGCGCGAGCGGCAATTCGCCGATCTCGTCGAGCAACAGCGTGCCCTTGTCCGCCGCGCGAAACAGGCCCTCGCCCGCTTCGGCTGCACCGGTGAAGGCGCCCTTGCGGTGGCCGAACAACAGCGCTTCGAGCATTGCTTCGGGCATGGCCGCGCAGTTGACCGCGACGAACGGCCCGCCCGAGCGCGGCGAGAGGCGGTGGACAAAGCGCGCCAGCACTTCCTTGCCGGTGCCGGTCGGCCCTTCGAGCAGCACCGGAATATCGCTCGCCGAAATCCGCTCGGCCAGCGTCAGCAGCGCCAGCGACTGGGTGTCGCCTGCAATCGGCCAGCCGCCCTGCGCCGCCGCCGCCAACAACGCCGCGCGCGCGGCCTCGGGCGCGGCGGCATCATAGGCGAGCGTGATGCGCTGCGGCCCGGCAAGCGCCAGCACCGGCTGCGCGGCATGGGCGAGATCGATCGCGGTCATCCCCTGTCGCGCCATCCCGGCGGCGAGCGCGGGGCGGATGCTCTCGCCCAGCACAATCCGGTCGCGCTGCCAGGCCCCGCCCATCAATGGCACGGTCATGGCGATCAGCGCATCATGGCCGGGCATCGCCGCCGCGCCGTGCGGGTAGCTTCCGGCCGCCTGAATCGCCTGACTCATGGTCGGATTCATCGCCCGTTTCGACGCTGGTGTGGTCATGATCGCCCCTGCTGGTGTGGTGGCAGCCTTTTGCCGCGCGGACGTCGAAGATGATGCAAATTTAAGCCCCCGTAGTTTCCCTTAGAGGCGGCGCGGCGTGCGG
>Ga0315899_10009360_pt1 | contig 10513 bp, 10 predicted proteins | sample LakEriMetagenome_2_FD_203518 | JGI IMG/M metagenome (GOLD analysis project Ga0315899, IMG submission 203518) | Freshwater fungal communities from buoy surface, Lake Erie, Ohio, United States - Buoy 4 MA112 | ecosystem: Environmental > Aquatic > Freshwater > Lake | place: USA: Lake Erie, Ohio...
TGCGGTGGTGGCCGCGGGCCGGGCGGAATACGGCAAGGCGCCGCTCCATGTCGATGACCCCACCGACCTGCTCACCAACGTCGCGGACGGCTCGACGATGTGGATGAGCCACGGGGATTCGGTGGAGCGTCTGCCGGAGGGCTTCGTGCGCTTGGCCCACACCGACAACACCCCCGAGGCGGCGGTGGCTCACCACGGCCGCCGCCTCTACGGCGTGCAGTTCCACCCGGAGGTGGTGCACTCCACGTTCGGCATGGCGCTGATCCGCAATTTCGTCTACCACATCTGCGACTGCCCGCCGGACTGGACCACCGCCGCCTTCATCGATGAGGCGATCGCCGAGGTGCGCGCCCAGGTGGGGGATAAGCGGGTCCTGCTAGCCCTCTCCGGAGGTGTCGATTCCTCCACCCTGGCCTTCCTGCTGCAGCAGGCGATCGGTGATCAGCTGACCTGCATGTTCATTGATCAGGGCTTCATGCGCAAGGGCGAGCCTGAGTTTCTGGTGGAGTTCTTCGACCAGCGTTTCCATATCAATGTCGAATACATCAACGCCCGTGAGCGCTTCATCGGACGCCTCGCCGGCGTCACCGATCCAGAGGAGAAGCGCAAGCTGATCGGCACGGAGTTCATCCGCGTCTTCGAGGAGGAGAGCAAGCGACTCGGACCCTTCGACTACCTGGCCCAGGGCACCCTCTATCCCGATGTGATCGAGAGTGCCGGCACCAACATCGACCCCAAGACCGGCGAGCGGGTGGCGGTGAAGATCAAGAGCCACCACAACGTCGGCGGCCTGCCCAAGGATCTGCAGTTCAAGCTGGTCGAACCGCTGCGCCGCCTGTTCAAGGATGAGGTGCGCAAGGTGGGTCGCAGCCTCGGCCTGCCGGAGGAGATCGTGGGCCGCCATCCCTTCCCTGGGCCTGGCCTGGCGATCCGCATCCTTGGCGAGGTGACCAGCGAGAAACTCAACATCCTCCGCGACGCCGACCTGATCGTGCGCGAGGCCGTGCGCGACGCCGGCCTCTACGACGAGATCTGGCAGGCCTTTGCGGTGCTGCTGCCGGTGCGCTCCGTGGGGGTGATGGGCGACAAGCGCACCTACGCCTTCCCGGTGGTGCTCCGCTGCGTGTCGTCGGAGGACGGCATGACCGCCGACTGGTCGCGGCTTCCCTACGACCTGCTGGAGCACATCTCCAACCGGATCGTCAACGAGGTCAAGGGTGTCAACCGGGTGGTGCTCGACATCACCAGCAAGCCCCCCGGCACGATCGAGTGGGAGTAGCGACTGCTGCCGCCAGGCCTGGCCTGCTCGCCCACGAGCCCATGGCCCCCCAGCCCTGCGGCGGCGCCTGATCACCCCGCTCCGGACCCACCGGGTTTCGGGCTGGCCCGCGGCGGCGCCCGCCGATACCATCGGGCACCCCGACCCGAACCGGCCCCGTGAACGCCGTGACCTCCGCCGCCACCGCCGACCCGGATTCGCTGCTGCAGCGGCGCCTCCAGCAGGACAGCATCCTGGTCGGCGGCAAGACGGTCTATCTCAATCCTTTTCTCTATTGGCGCCGCTTTGACGCCAACACCGACCGCTGGCTGCGGGAGCCCGGCCAGCTCGGCGAAGATCAGATCGAGGCCAACCGCCTGCGCTTTTACCCCGAGCTCGACTGGGCCCTGCTCGATCCCCAGGAGCGCGCCATCAAGGATGGGGCGGTCGAGATGTTCCTCAAGACCCTCGAGCTGATCGGCACCTTCAACCCCGAGCTCAACCCCGGCCAGCTGCTGGAGGTGGAGCGCAAGATGGCGATCACCAAGAAGCGGGCCTTTGAGCGCTGGGTGGAGAAGGCCCTGAGGCGCCGTGAGCTGCAGGGGATCCGCGAGCGTCGCCGCTTCGACCGTGATCGGGTGCTGCGCGACTGGAGCGAATGGCTGGCCCTGCCGGCCACCCGCCGGGCCCTGCTGCCCATCTGCCTCTCCCTGGTGCTCAGCGGTGCCGGCGGCTGGTGGCTCGGCAGCCAGCGGCCCTGCAAGCCGCTGCTGGTCGCTCCCGGGGTGCCGCCCGCCCTCACCCGCTGAGCCAGCCACCTCCGGGATCGGCGCTGGGCCGGCCCCCCTTCCCGGCTCAGGCAGGGCAGACTGGGGCTCCGATCCCTGGCGCCGCCATGGCCTCCGACCCCCTTGATGCCCTGCGGCTCACCCTGATGCAGGATGTGTTGCCGGTCGGGATGGCCGTGGTCGACCGGGTCCGCAAGGGCGGGCCCCGTGAGGTGCTGGCGGCCTTCGAGGGCGATGGCACCGATCCCCTCGATCGTTTGCGCCGCGAGGGGGAGCCGGCGGCCAGTCAGCTGCGGGAGACCCTGGACAGACTGCAGCCGGGCCTGGGAAATCCGGTGATGAAGGTTGAGGTGCGGGATGTGCCGGCCGATCCCGTCGCCGCAGCCGACCCCCTGGCGACGTCCGCCAGCGCCCCTGCTGGCGCCGGCGCAGCCGATCCGACCGAGCTGCTCGAGGCCCTGGCTCGGATCGCCGCCCGTCTCGACGCGCTGGAGCGGCGGCTGGGCTGATGGCCGCGATCGGTTTCGGAGCCTCCCGCCAGGTCGGCGTTGGTCGCCAGCCCGGGCTGTTGATGGTCCTGGTGTTGTTGATTTCGGCCGCGATGATCGGCCGTCTGGGCTGGTTGCAGTTGGTCCACGGGCCCCAGCACAAGGCGATGGCCGATGAGAACCGGATCCGCCTGATCCCCCGCGATCCGGTGCGCGGTCGCCTGCTCGACCGCCACGGCCAGGTGCTGGCCACCAACCGCCTCACCTACAGCCTCTATCTCCAGCCCCGGCTCGTCAGCGAGCGCCAGTGGCCGGCCCTGCGGGACCGGCTCTCGCAGCTGCTCTCCGTTCCCGCCAGCCAGCTCGAGCAACGCCGCCGTCTCGGCAAGGACAGCGACGACGACTTCCACATTCCCCTCGCCGGTCCGCTCACCCCCCTGCAGGTGCTGCGCTTCCGCGAGCAGGCCGCCTCCCTCCCCGGCGCCGAGGTGTCGATCGATGTGCTGCGCTCTTACCCCAATGGCCGCCTGGCGGCCCATTTGATCGGCTACACCAGCAACATCACCGAGGAGGAATACGACAAGCTGCGGGAGAAGGGCTACCGGCTGCGGGACCGGATCGGCCGGGCCGGTCTGGAGAGCGTCTACGAATCCCACTTGCGCGGCGAGTGGGGTGGCCAGCAGCTGGAGGTCAATGCCGCTGGCCGGGTCCAGCGGGTGCTCGGTGACAAGCCGGCCCGCCCCGGCCGCGACCTGCGCCTGACCATCGACCTCAACCTGCAGCGGGCGGCCGAGCGGGCCCTCGATCACGTCAGCAAGGGGGCGATCGTGGCCCTCGATCCCCAGACCGGCGAGATCCTGGCGATGGCCAGCCGGCCGGGCTTCGATCCCAACATCTTCTCCGATGGGCCCACCACGACCCAATGGAACGACCTCAACCGCCCCGAGGCGCCGATGCTGAACCGGGCGCTGCAGGCCTACCCGCCGGCCAGCACCTTCAAGATCGTCTCCACCATCGCCGGCCTGGAGTCGGGCCGCTTCACCCCCACCAGCACCCTGCCGACCGTCGGCTCCTTCTGCTACGACGGCCAGTGCTACGGCGATCACGGGGCCTTCGGAGCGATCGGCTTCGAGAAGGCCCTGGCCGTGAGCAGCAACAGCTTCTACTACCTGATGGGGTTGCGGGTGGGGCCGGAGCAGCTGTTCCTGGCGGCGCGACGCCTCGGCTATGGCAGCCGCAGCGGCGTGGAGCTGCGCGATGAGGAGAGCGCTGGCCTGCTCGGAGATCCGGCCTGGAAGCGCAAGGTGATCGGCGAGTCGTGGACCTCGGTCGACACGATCACCTCCTCGATTGGCCAGGGGGCCGTGACCGTGACTCCGATCCAGATGGCGCGGCTTTATGCCGCCGTCGCCAACGGCGGCTGGCTGGTCACCCCCCATCTGGTGCAGCGCCCCCTGAAACGCACCTGGATCGGTCTCAAGCCCGAGACCCTGCGGGTGCTGCGTGAGGGACTGCGGATGGTGGTCACCGAGGGCACCGCCCGCATCCTCAACGACACCAGCCTTCCGCCCGTGGCGGGCAAGACCGGCACCGGCGAGGATCCGCCCCGGCCAGACCACGCCTGGTTCGGCGGCTATGCCCCGGCGGGCCGGCCGAATCTGGTGATCGTGGCCTTCGGCGAGAACTCAGGCGGCTACGGCGGCACCGTGGCCGCCCCGATGGTCAAGACGATGATGGAGGCCTGGTTCCACCGCCACCTCGCCGCCAAGCCCGGCGAACCGGCGGCTCCGTCAGCGCCGGTTAGTCCCTGAAGCGCCAGGCCCTGCCTGTGGCGGCCTGCACTCGGCCGGATCCCCCGGCTGCTCAGCGCCAGGGGGGGCATCAGGCCGCCAGCACAGGGACGCCACTCAGTTGGACAACGCCATCGGGCGGCGCTCCAGCACCTGTCGGTAGTAGGCCCTGAGCTGCTCGGTGGCCCCGGCCCAGCCCCAGCGCTCGGCCTCCAGCCGGGCCGCCTGGCGCAGCTGGGAGCGGGTGGTGGCATCCCCCAGCAACCGTTGCACTGCAGTGATCAAGGTGGTGGGGGCATCGGGGTCGTAAAGGCAGCCATTGACGCCGTCGCTGACGATGTCCGGGATGCCGCCGCGGTTCGCCCCCACCACCGGGCAGCCGGCCGCCATGGCCTCCAGCAGAACCAGCCCCAGGGTTTCGGTGCTGGAGGGGAAGACGAAGGCGTCGCCGCTGGCGTAGGCCGAGGCCAGGGCGGTGCCGCTCAGATAGCCCACGAAGGTGGTGGCGGTGCCCTCGAAGATCCGCTCCAGCTGCTGGCGGTGTGGACCATCCCCCACCAGGGCCAGGCGTGTGTCGGGCAGGGCGTCGAGCACCGGACGGATCCGTTCGATCTGCTTCTCGGCCGACAGCCGGCCGATGTAGAGCAGCAGGTTGCCGGTGTCGCTGTGATCACCGTGCAGCCGCGCCCGCATCGCTGGATCCGCCAGCTCCGGACGGAACAGGGCTGTGTCGACGCCGCGCTGCCAGAGAGCCGTGTGCGCGATTCCCTTGGTGGCGAGCTCGTCGACCATGGCGGTGGAGGTGCAGAGGTTGAGCTCGGCCTGGTTGTGGGCCGCCTTGAGCAGCTCCCAGAGCAGGGGCTCCAGCATCCCCATGCCGTAATGCTCGAGATATTTGGGCAGATGGGTGTGGTAGCTGGCCACCAGTGGCAGTTGGCGGGTCTTGGCCAGCCAGATGCCGCCGAGTCCCAGGACGGCTGGATTGACCACGTGCACGAGGTCGGGCTGGAACCGGTCCAGCGCCTCGGACACCGCAGGCCTCGGCAGGGCCAGCTTGAGCTCGGGGTAGAGGGGCAGCGGCATCGCCGGTACCCCCACCACCCGGGCCCCGGCATGTTCGGAAGGGGCACCCTCCGGGCAGAAGATCAGCACCTCGTCGCCCGCCTCCACCAGGTGGGGCAGGGTCCGGGTCAGCCGGGTGACGATCCCATCCACCTTCGGCAGGAAGGTTTCGGTGAAAAAGGCGATCCTCACTGGCGTTCGTCCCGCTCAGCCCTGGACGCTCAGGGCTTCCGCCTGGCGGGTCGTCCAGGCCGAGAGGCAGGGGATCCGCGAGCGGTCGCAGCGGTCGGCCCAGCGGCGTGCCACCTCCACCACCTCCTTGAGCAGGCCGTCATCGAGGGTGGTGGGCTGGAGGCCCAGCTCCAGGAAGCAGCGGTTGTCGACGATCAGGTCGTTCTCGATCGCCTCCTTGCGGGGGTTGGCCTGGTAGCGGATCTCGGCGCCGGTCAGGGCGGCGACCTTCTGGGCGAGCTGGCCGACCTGGTGGCTTTCGGTCATCTGGTTGAAGATCTTCACCTTTTCGCCACTGGTCGGGGCGTTCTCCAGGGCCAGCTGCACGCAGCGCACCGAATCGCGGATATGGATGAAGGCGCGGGTCTGGCCGCCGGTGCCGTGCACGGTCAGCGGATAGCCGATCGCCGCCTGCATCAGGAAGCGGTTCAGCACCGTGCCGTAGTCGCCGTCGTAGTCGAAGCGGTTGGTGAGGCGGGGGTCCCGGTCGGTGAGGGCGGTGTTGGTGCCCCAGACGATGCCCTGGTGCAGATCGGTGACCCGGATCGCGTCGTTCTTGTTGTAGTAATAGAAGAGCAGCTGATCCAGGGTTTTTGTCATGTGGTAGACGCTGCCCGGATCCGTGGGGTGAAGGATCTTCTCGGTGAAGCGGCTGCCATCGGCCTGGGGCACCTCGACGGTGAGGTATCCCTCCGGGATCGTGGCGCCACGGTGGGAGCCATAGCCGTAGACGCCCATCGTGCCGAGATGGACGATGTGAATGTCGAGCCCGCTTTCGACGATGGCGGCCAGCAGGTTGTGGGTGCCGTTGACGTTGTTGTCGACGGTGTAGCGCTTGGTGGCGCTGCTCTTCATTGAGTAGGGGGCGGCGCGCTGCTCGGCGAAGTGCACCACCGCCTCGGGTCTTTCGCTGCGGAGCAGCTGCAGCAGCCGGTCGTACTCACGGGCGATGTCAAGCTGTACGAAGCGCATGGCCTTGCCGCCCACCTGTTCCCAGGCGCGCAGGCGCTCGCCGATCGTGGCGATCGGGGTGAGGGACTCGACCTCCAGGTCGATGTCGATCTTGCGGCGGCTGAGGTTGTCGACGATCACCACGTCGTGACCGCCCTCCGACAGGTTCACCGCGCAGGGCCACCCGCAGAAGCCGTCGCCGCCGAGAACGAGAACCTTCACCCTGTCTCCTGGCCTAGCCATTGCCCGCAGGCAAGCTACTACAGGCTTCCGGAGGCGCCCCGCAGAGTCCCCGGATGGTCTCTGCCGGAACCAGCGCTGGAGGGGTCTGCGGCCAGGCCCCAGCCCCTTCCAGCCCTGGTTCGCGACCCGGTTTCGGCCCTGTGCGCTCCGGCATCGGGGCGGTCCGGAGGGAGGGGCTCCGCTGCCGTCCGCGCCCGGATTGCGACGCCATGGCTTCGCCGAGCCCCGGCAGCGGGTCGGGCCGATCGGTCCAGATCAGCTGATGCTGGCGGCCACCCCCATCAGCACCAGCACCAGCACCAGTCCGCCGATCAGCAGAGGCCGGCCCGGGCCATTGCTCTCCCCCCGTTCCATGACCACCATCCGCGGTTCCTTGGCGAAGGCGTTGAGCCTGCCGCCGTCTTCTTCAATGACTTGCATGGCTGGAATGTCGCTGTGCGGGCACCTTATGGAGCCCAGCCCCGATCGCCCCGCTCGACCCCGGATCTGTCACAGACGCTTCATGGGGTGTCACAGCCTTGCCTTGCTTTGCTGCCCAGGGCCCTGGGCCGGTGCTGCTGGACACGCTGCCCCAACCCTCAGCTGCCCAGGCGGCCCTGTCGCGGCGAGCTGGGACTCGCCACCGCCCGCAGCGGCAGCCTGCCGGCCAGCAGGGCGGTGCGGCCCGCCTCGCAGGCCAGGGCCATGGCTCGGGCCATGGCCACCGGATCGCCAGCCAGGGCGATGGCGCTGTTGATCAGCAGGGCATCGGCCCCCATCTCCATCGCCTGGGCAGCCTCGCTCGGTACGCCGATGCCGGCGTCCACCACCACCGGTACCCGGGCCTCCTCGATGATCAGGGCGATGTTGGCGGCATTGCGGATGCCCTGGCCGGAGCCGATCGGCGAGCCCAGGGGCATCACGGTGGCGCAGCCGGCCTCCTCGAGGCGCCTGGCCAGAAGAGGGTCGGCATTGATGTAGGGCAGCACGGTGAAGCCCTCTTTCACCAACTGCTCGGCGGCCTCCAGGGTGCCGAGCGGATCGGGCAGCAGGTGGCGGCTGTCGGGGATCACCTCCAGCTTCACGAAGGTGTTGTCCTCCTGGCCCGCCAGTTTGGCCAGCTCCCTGCCCAGCCGCGCCACCCGGATTGCCTCCTCAGCGGTGGCGCAGCCGGCGGTGTTGGGCAGCATCCAGATGCGGCTCCAGTCGATCGCCTCCATCAGGCCGCCGTGCCCGGGGGCCTGGCTCTGCACCCGTCGCACCGCCACGGTCACGATCTCGCAGTCGCTTGCCGCCAGGCTGGCCTGCATCAGGGCCAGGGAGGGGTATTTTCCGGTGCCGGTCATCAGCCGGCTGCGGAAGCGGCGGCCCCCGATCCAGAGGGCCCCATCGGCCTCGGCGGCCGCCTTCGGGGTGTTCGGGTCGGCCAGGGCCGATGAGAGCTCGGTCGTCGCCGGGTTCAGAGCTGGGTCGGTCACGGCGGATCCGGGGGCGGGGGCGTTCACGACCGGCGGCGCGTGGGCAGTGGATCCCCTTAGTCTGCGCTCTGGCCTGAGATTCGCCGCCATGCCGCTGCCGCTCGCCTCCATGGCTTTGCCGCTCCTGGTGGCCGCCACGCCACTGCCAAGCGACGCCTACCGCGCCCCCCTGCCCAGCGGCAGGGGCGGCGCGGCGCTGCCCCTGATCGAATCGTCACCGGTGGAGACCTTCGATCCGATCGGCCGGGCTGCACTGCTCCGCGACCAGATGCCGCGCTTCTGGAGTGGCAGCTACGTGCCTTTTGACGGCAGCGGCCCCCAGACGGTCGAGCTGTCGCTGGAGCAGGTCAGTGCCGCCGGGCAGATGGTGGTGCTGGTCGGGGAGATCCGGGTGGCGGATCGGGTTTCCCCCGTTCAGGGGAATCTCAACGCCAGGTCGGACCAACTGGACCTGCTTGTGCTCGGCTCCGACCCCGGGCCGAGCCTGAATGCGGGCGGATCCTTCCAGGGGGTGCAGGGGATGACCCTGGCCGGCTGGAAGGCCGATCGGCTGACAGCCATGGGGGGGCGTCTGGTGCTGTCGCCGATCGCCAGGCGCGCCCCTCTGCCGGCCTCCTCAGCTGAGCCGATCCGCGGCCTCTGGTGATCGGCTGAGGCCTGCGCAGCACGGTCTGATCGGCCTGCGCAGCTGGTTTCTTTCTCCTCGCCCCTCGCAGGAGCACGGGGGCCTTGAGGCTGGGGAAATCCGGGAGTCCCTCGGTGGGGTGGGGGCCTGCGGTCCAGCGGTGACACCGGTCAGCGGATTCTGCGCTGCGGTCATGCTGCAATCGGCGGATCGGTTGCCTCGATGCAACGGCTGAAACTGGCAGCTGGTTTGCTGCTCTGCCGGAGTCAGGCCGCCTTGCTGAAGCCCTTGCGCTCACCACTGCGGCCCTCAGAAGCGGGCTTGCCGCCTTGGCCAGGGCCAGCACCACCACCCCCGCCGGAACCTCCGCCGCCACCGGGGCCGCTGGGAACGCCGCGGCGCCGCTCAAGGCTGCGTAGTCCCTTGCGTGCTGTGCCGTTGCCAGGGTCAAGGGTCAGGGTGCGCTCATAGAGGGCCTTGGCCTCGTCGGCTTCCCCCTGCTTGCTCAGGGCATAGGCGAGGTTGTTGAGAGCTACCGGGTAGTCGGGCTTGCACTGCAGCGCCGAGCGGTAATGACGGATCGCGGCGGGGAAGCGGTTCTGGGCCGCGAGGCCGAAGCCGAGGGCGTTTTCGATCAGGGCCCTGGCCTCATCGGGGGCTTTCTCCGCCTGGGCCAGGCGCAGGGCCTGCTTCAGGGTGTCGGTGGCCTGGCCGTAGAGCCGCTTGCGCAGCTGCACCGAAGCGAGTTCGTAGAGGCTCGAGGCGTCGCTGCCCGCTGCACTGGAGCCCTCGCCACCCAGGCGGGCGAGGGTGCGTTCATCCCGCTGAACCCGCAACACCTGACGCCCCACCACCACGGCGACGCCGGCGAGCAGCAGGATCAGGCCGATCAGATAGGTCTGGGGGAGCAGATCCTGCATGACAGCCGGGCTCAGCTGCCGGCTGCAGTGGCCACGGCAGCGAAGCTGGCGGGGTCGGCCACGGCCAGCTGGGCCAGCATCTTGCGGTTGAGGCGGACGTCAGCCTTCTTCAGACCGCCGATCAGGCGGCTGTAGCTCAGCCCGTTCAGGCGGGCGGCGGCGTTGATCCGGGCGATCCAGAGGCGACGGAAATCGCGCTTACGGCGCCGGCGGTCGCGGTAGGCGTTGCAGAGAGCCTTCATCACCCGCTGGTTGGCGGTGCGGAAGAGGCTGCCGTTGCTGCCCTGGAAGCCCCGGGCAAGGCGAAGGATCTTGTTGCGGCGTTTGCGGGCGACGTTGCCCCTCTTGACGCGGGCCATGGATCAGAACAAAGGGTTGGGAATTGGGTGCGGGCGATGCGGCGCTGGCGCAGCGGCGAGGGCATCCGCCATCGCCGGGCCGGCGGATCAGGCGTAGGGCAGCATGCGCGCCACGTTGTCGGCGTCGCGCTCGTCGACGACGGCCATGGTGCCCAGCCAGCGCTTGCGCTTGGGGCTCTTGTGATCGAGCAGGTGATTGCGGAAGGCGTGGCGCCGCATGAACTTGCCGCTGCCGGTCACCTGGAACCGCTTCGCGGCTGCTTTGCGGGTCTTGAGCTTCGGCATTGCGGGGGCTGCGGGCACAAACAAGCAGAGTACGACGCGGCTTCCCCCTCCTCCAA
>Ga0315899_10009361_pt1 | contig 10511 bp, 8 predicted proteins | sample LakEriMetagenome_2_FD_203518 | JGI IMG/M metagenome (GOLD analysis project Ga0315899, IMG submission 203518) | Freshwater fungal communities from buoy surface, Lake Erie, Ohio, United States - Buoy 4 MA112 | ecosystem: Environmental > Aquatic > Freshwater > Lake | place: USA: Lake Erie, Ohio...
TGAAACCGACTGCAGTAGGTATGAAATGGTAATTCCCAAGGTATGAAAAAAACGAGCAAGAGGTATGAAATTGAATAGTTTTGGTATGAATTCGCATCCGGAAAGGGAACGAGCAAGAGGTATGAAATTGAATAGTTTTGGTATGAATTAGTTCCGGAAAGGGAAGAGTAGGGGAAACCTGGCAAGGACGCCCGACGTGGCCGTTGTCATCTCCTTGAAGCTGGTCTATACCCCTGTGGATGACACAGTTACAGCGACCCACAAGTCACAAGTCACAAGTCACAAGGCATGCGAAACTTTGTGCACATTGATCGCCAACCAATCATTGCATGCGCAGGCGTTTGCCAAGCACTATACAACAGTCAATCGAAATAATGCTGTTCTTATTCAAAAGAAAGTGAACACACTTTTCGACACGGTCTTTTCAAAAGATATACCAGAAATCGCAAAATCAGCTGCTAGCCGCCTTCGGATGCTCCTTGGGGAGCACCCCAAGCACGCTGAAATGGACTGTGTCGAGGCAATCAAGGCGATGGAGGCGCACAACACTCTTCCCTATCTTATCTTCAGTCCCAACGAGCACTACCTCAACGACCTGATCCAGAAGATGGTAGCGAGAGGCCCCAATCGACAGGTAGTAAAATTATGTTCTCCTTATCCTCGGTTATTTTTTTTAAAAAGCTCGGAGTGGATTCCTGCGTTTTTTTAATCTTTACGACAAGAGTTGACCAAACAAATGGGTCAACTCTGGTGAAATTGATCCATTTCGAAAAATCTCGTGTGGAATTGGATTTCGTTTTTTCAATCTTTACGACAGAGTCCGGAAACACTTTGGGAACTCCGGTCGATTCGGGCCTCATGGTAGCTCAAGATATGGAAATGGCTACTGATGACGGGGGGTTTAGGCACATTTATCACAATGTACGTGTTTATATCAAAGTGCAGTGGAAACAGATTTCAGAAGCAGCTGCCAAAACGTTGATCCGCACGTTAGTGCTCAGATCTGAGGACCATTTCAAAACGTTACTCAAGGCGGGGCTTTCCGAGTATGCGCAATTTATCAAAGAGCCGGAGAAGGTCACGCGCGAGCGCGAAACCCTGAAGAGGCGTCAGCAAGTTTTACAGGAGGACCTCGATGTTGCAGGAGGGTTTACGGGTTACGCTGCTGCTTCTGGAGGGGGTGGCTTTGGAAGTACGGGATCTGGATTTGTTTATGTTTCACAGCCATACGGTCCCGCAGTATTCAGTATTCCGCGGCCTCGGAGCTTGATGACGCCCGGAGACGGTCCACAGCGTCCGCTCGCAGCGAAGCCGAGCCGAGGAAACGGACCGCATACCTGCCGCCGACCAGCTCAGCCGCGCGTAGCCGCCCACCCCGACCGCCCCCGCCCCTAGGGCGCCGGCCTCCGGCCCTCCCTCTCCATTCCATTCTCAAACCGGAAGCGTCGTCGACCGACGAGTCGTTGTCGATAAAATCAATCAAGTCCGAGTAGGTCCAGTACTCAAGTACAATCGGGGTCCTTCGAGAGGCCCCAGTAGTAAAATTATGTTCTCCTTATCCTTTTTAAATGATCGGAGTGGATTCCTGCGTTTTTTAATCTTTACGACAGAGTTGACACAAACAAATGGGTCAACTCTTGTGAAATTGATCCTTTTCGAAAAATCTCTGAATTGGAATTCGTTTTTGTAATCTTTACGACAGAGTCCGGAAACACTGTGGGAACTCCGGTAGACCCTTCCATAGCTGCCGGTACTGCAGTAATAAGCACACACACGGTACTTTCCGCACAAACTCACGCACCTGTGGACCCGGGAGCTCTCTATCGCCGGTGAACCACACGCCGCGCTGTAAGATGCCCAAGGTTGTCAAGGTGCTGCCGCACAGAGTGATCAAGACTGGGCAATACGTCGCGTCGCCCCCTGCGCGTTCGCCTTCCCCCCCTGCGCGTTCGCCTTCCCCCGGGCCGCATGCAGCTGAGGAGGCAGGAGGACAAGACCATAAGATGCCGCTTGAGGTTGCGGGAGCATTTCATCACACCGAGCCGGAACCAAGAGAAGGTCAGAGCACCGCACGTGCTGCCAGCCCATCCGCGTGCGTGCTCTCGCCCTCTTTGTCAGGAGCTGGCGCTAACCCCTATAGAAAGCACAGGAAACAATCCTGCACCGATTCCTGGAATTTTCGCGAAGGATATCTTGCGAGGCGCTTTTGCTCGTAGCTTCGAAAGTTCAAGCTTCGCGGCGCTTGAAAAGTTGGAAGGACAGGAAGGAGGCCAAGCGATAGAGCCAAACGTCTGCAAAGACCCTCGCAGGGACGGGGTGGCGCCGGTAGTCCCGCACTGCGATCATCCCGCGGGGAGAGCCCGAGTGACCTCGTGGAGGAGGGATGCAGCATCTTTGGAGAACTTGCGCAAGGTATCTGCAACGCGTCAGGTGTATGAGGACCATGTTTTCGAGGAGCTTGGGATACACTGGAGACGTAATATGCTGTCTAACGCATTTGGCAGCTGGGTGCAACTCTGTTGGGGGGAAGTGGCGCACACGATGCAAGACGGGAACGGTTGCGAGCAGGAGCAAACGAAGATCCGACAGATCCCGTCACCCAAGATCGCCCAAACCCCGGCTGCGACCCTTCCAGCCGCCTCTCGATCCCCTCTCGTGCGGAATGCTGCGGATTCGCCTCCGTCTCTTCCAACATCTCCTCCTCTAGGCGGTTCGATTGAGCAGCGGGTGATTGCGAAAGCTTTGGAGCGCGAAAGACGGGGGTCAACGGGGAGCGCGAAAGACTGGGTTCAACAAAAGAAGAATGAGGATCCGCTCGAATCTCCGAAACCGATGAACTGGACCAGCCCGGCGATGTCCTCGTCATCAAGAAATCTTGAATCGCCTCCCAGGTTTCACAATGTTCGGGACGCAAATGGGTTGAACACCTGCGTAATAGGTGTTCGCACGCAGGGTAGCGTTGTTGATATCACCTCAGTTCTTGGAGGTGATGCTGAACCAATTGAACTAATATCGGTTCCCGACCTGATACCCGAAGATGCAACGGTGCGGGTCGATGATATCACACCAGCTCCGGGGGATGGTCATCAAGCACTGCCCGATCTGTCATCCCGGTGTGCTTCAGCACAATTCAACGAAGACGCTGCGACTGCAAAGGGACGGCATCAAAACAGCGAAACTCCTGGGCACTATGTTCTAATACCAGCATTCGGGCATGCAAAGGATGCAGGTCCGCCGCAGGCGATTAGAAACTACTCTGAATACTCTGACATTGATGCTGCTCACGATCTGGTCATCCTCAAGGGGGGTCACGTCAATGACTCGCCGTCGCACGTACAGCCTCCGCCGCCATCTGCTCCCTCTCCCACATGCCCACAGCGCAGCGAACACCCGTCGAGGAGGCAATTGGCATCGCCTCCAGCACCGCCTACGACGCTAGAAATGGGAATCAGGTGTCATGCCCATGATTTCGTTGATAATTCTCCTCCTCGCACCATGGCCCCGTTGACACCCACATTGAGTCCAGAGGCTCCTGTTGTAGAGGCTCTTCAGAGAGAAAGTCTTGAAACACGACGCAGAGCAGGCCAAATGCTCTCTGCAGCGGCAGAGAAGATGAACGATCTGCAGCGCACTGTGGTAGAAAAGGAGTTCTACATTGCACAACTGAAGGCTAAGGCCGAATTAGAGCACCGGGCACGCCTGGAAGCTGAACACGCGGTAGAGCTGCTCAAGACGCGCGAACAGCATCTTAATAGGTCTGCTCTGTGGGGGCCAACATTTTGGCGGAGCAAGGATTTCAAGGAAACGGACATCGACACGACAAACACCCTACTCGTGCGTCCTCCTGACACGAATGTCTGCGCCGCGCCTCTGCACAGATTGGATTCTGCAGTCTTGGACAAGAATCTTAGCTCCGATGTCTCATCGAGCGACAGAAGCGAAAAAATGCTTGCAAAGATTGACGGGATGCCAAGATCTGATCCCCCGCAAGCTTTTCAGCTGCAGGCAGAAAGTAGTGTGCAAGACACAGAGTGCGAGGCTGTCCTCGATCTCGACTTTCAAGAGATTATTGGGCAACAAGACGTTTTCAAGAAGTGTCTGGTCAGCGATTTGAAGCTTGCCTGCGGTGATGCACTGCATGTAATCGAAGTCACTGCTCTGCGCGCAGGATCGGTCATCGCAGATGTTGTTGTCAAACGCGTCTCACCCGACGGCTGCACCCCTTTGGAAAGTGTGCGGACACTGCAAAAACAACTAGGGCAGCCAGATTCACTTCTGATGCAAGGCAAGTATTCTTGCAAGATAGTTTCGTTAACGGTAAAAGGTGATGGGCGGTCAGATACCGAGCGCGATAAATCTACTTCTGGAACTCAGATTTCTCTAGGTCTAATCTGCTACGAGGACAACGAGCTCGTGTATCCGCGAATCTTCGTCGCGGAGGCGCCGTCTGGTGCCCCGAGTGCCAAACCGGGGCGAATCAGACCAGGAGATTTGCTCGCGCTTGTAGAAGGTGAGCTTCAATGCCTTTGCTGGCAACTGTGTGCATGTAAATCCTGATATGATCACGCTGCGCAGATCAAGACGTGTATGGGAAAAGTCTGGGCTATGTGGAAACCGTCATCTCGAAGCTGTCTGGGGCAAATGTTCGCCTTGGTTTTGTCAGCCCGAAGTGCGGCAGCTACTGTATTGTGAACCTGGAGCGTCTGGCCCGACAGTCCAACGAGCTCGATGCCGACACCAATGACAATCCACTCTTACAATCTGGAGAATACATGCAACGCCGCGATGCCACCCATGTCAATCCACTTGCAGCATCAGGGCAGACCATTTATCGGCGTTCGCTTTCTCCGGTGCCACCGTATTTTCAGGCGTTGCCAAAGCAGGACTGGGTTCACGAACGCACTGCACCGTACAGTCCATGCCTGATTCCACCCTTGATCGGGTCGCCGAAGACGCCCATGCTCGAGAATGAGCCAGCAGACATGTCTGGATTGGCATTATGGGCATGCAATCGAGACTGCTCAACGCCAACCACCGACATAATCACTGACGCGACTCCTGGCTTGTGCAACTATTGCGGGGCTGCACCGGGCTCCTGGCAAGAGGGGGGAGGATTGCGGCAATTTCAATTTCGCCGTTGCAAGCGCTGCAAGGTCGTTGACTACTGTTCTGAGAAATGCCAGCGCACGGACTGGCATGCAGGACACAAGCAGAAGTGCAAGGAGGCGTCAGCCCAGCCTGTGCCACCCTCGTCGTCTGTCACCATCATTGCAGAGCAGAGTCCACGCAGTGGTCCTTCGGGTGCACCGGCAAATCGTGTCCTACGGGACGGGGCGATCGTGCGTGAAGAGGCGCTCGCCAAATGTCCTCAGCCGTGCTTCAACTGTGGTGCAGCGTGGGGATCTGTTGACGAAATCGGGAACGTCCGCCAATTTCGCCGCTGCTCGCGGTGTAAGATTGCCGATTATTGCAGCGACAAATGCCAGCGGAGCCATTGGAATGCAAAGCACAAGAAAGAGTGTCAAGAGTCGCCGTCTCAGGACCGGCAATTCTCCCCACGTTTGCAACCCTCTCCAGCTGCGGGGTGTCTGGAAAATACTACACTTGCCATGAACCCGTCGCACGCACAGGAGCCGACATTTCCGCGAGCACATGCACATGCACATGCACATGCCCATGCGCAAGCAGCGGACGTTCCCCCAACACTTGCAGAAGCGTATGGGGTTCGCCGAGATGTGCCAGATCTTTGGGCGATGCAACTGCACACTGCAGTTTTTCTAAACCAAGGCACAGCTGCAATGCGAAAAGGGCCCGGACAGAGTCCTCCCTACTACAATCCATTTGCATCTCCGCCAAACATGCTCGTTCCCCCTGCAGTGCCGCCACCCTTCCGTGAGTTCCTTGCTCCATGAGCTCACTGTTGTCTTGTATTCGTTTTCAGATGGTTTATGAGTGTTCAGGCGTGTCTCCATGCTCCCCTCTGCTGGCAAAAAAATGTCAGAATGTCGCTCACGTGCTAATTTTGAGCGTTGCCTTACCGCTGGCAGAAAAGCCGGCGAATTGGGACAGAGCTATGCTATATCTACCCGCTAATCAATCTAACCCATCAGGCCCACCTCCGTTTCAACTTGTCAGCCGCGGCGCACTGAATCCCTACGAAGCAGTCTCCCCGTGCCGTAGGTAATTCATTTACAGACGCAGAGACTGACACAGATGCACAAGACGTGGACACAGCCGTAGACCGGCTTTAGGACACAGACACAATCTGACACCTGTACACTGCCAGTCAATAGTCTGACACGATAGTCTGTCTTCCCTTCACTCTTGCCACTCAGCACAAGCCCAATCATGGCACCAACGTCCGAGTCGCCGCGACGCATCTTGTGCAATGCTTCATCTGAGGACGCAAATCCTTTTAGAACAAACTTGCCTGTGAGTCTTATATGAGTCTCTGGTTACCCTTACGTCTCAACCCTGTATCCTAAATCTTAAAATCTTACACCCCAAGCCCGGCGTCCTCCTTTGGCAAAGGCGGGGCTCTGCAGAACGCGGCTTCGGGCCAGAGAACTGCGGAACCCGCAGACTGTGACATCACATGCCAGCCAGTTCTACGCTGTCTCAACCCCTTTTAAGACGACATCGGTCCCCCATTGACCTGCAACCCGTTTTGTTGCACTGGCAGGGTCCAACGGCGCACGATCACCATGCGCCGATGACGATCAAGGATCAATGGCGCTCCTCTGTCCGACTGCTTTGAGATGCTCGCGAGGTGCTGTAAAAACAACGCTTCTCACCTTGCGCCATGTAGAGGACAGTCCGAAAATGAAGGGAGAGCGTGACATTAGCGCGGGGAACGGGTTGCGAAGTATGAAGCGTCGGCCCTGGCCTCCCTCAGAAAATCTCCTTTAATTCTCTAGTAAAATCACTCTCCCTGGACCTTCCATTCATGAACACCGGACTCATACGTTGGTGGGGTTCTGCCTCCGTACTCTTCGATGAATAAGGTTGCCCCCCACCCCTTTTCCTGGGTTCGTTTCCTCCACCTTCCATATTAGTAACAATACCTATCGGAAAATGCTCTTCTCCTATTGATAACTCCCCCACACACGTTGCCCGCATCGCGCAGGCAACCATGTGTGCACCGCCCAACAGACCAGCGGTCTCTTACGCCTCAATTCTCGGAGCCACAATTCCAGTTGTCGGAGCCACGAGCAATCGGCTCCGAGAACTAACGAGCCCGAGGCATGCAGTGGGCCCATGCAACGGGCTCGATTTACGTACACTAGTCGTTCCAACGCGTTTGGCTTTCCGCACCAACAACTTTTCTCCCGCGTCCCTTGTTCTTGCTCTTGTCCGTGATGTGCATGCATTACTGCACTCGGTAACTAGCCAGCCGCTCGGCAGCTGCTTCACGCAGCAAAAGCATCAGCTCAGAGCTCAGCCCGCCTGCAGCGGCCGCAGACGTGCGATCTGTCGCTGATAGTGAGGGCAACCCTTCCCTGTGTTTGATGTTGCCAGTCACAGGTCAGATGTGAGATTAAGGCTTGACAGAGGAAATGCAAGGAGGTCACCTCTCAGGGGGAGAGCGAGTCGAGGCCCCATTCGCCTCTCTTGGCTCAGTAACATCTACATCCTCCAGACACACACCAGCAGCGCGAGGCGGGGGCCTTGGCGGCTGCTTTGACGCCACGCCGGTGCCAGTGACCCTCGGCGCACTCATTCGCTTGCCGCCAACTGGCCCGACCTGCGCGCTGTTAGGGGCGAGCCCGCCGATTCCAGCTTCAGACTGCTCGTCCTCCGAGATTGGTCGTGTTTTAGGCAAGCAGTTGATGGGCTTCAGATCGTGCGACACTGGCCCCGAGATACCAGGCTGATTCGGCCACATGCACACACAATAAGTTGCAGCCAAAGGACCAGGTAGCGCCAAAACAGATGCGTGCGGCAAGGAAGGAAAACACGGTTGCAACACTCGGTTGCAACATGCATTACGATGCACCTTGGGCAGCGCTGCGGGCTCGTGCTGCGGGGATGCTCTGCGTGGGCCTGTTGATGTTGCTGTCAACTTCAGCGCCAAGCGTTGTTCAACACTTGGAGTCGGACCGCTGGGAAGCGTCTGTAAAAGATGGCGAAGGGGAGTAGAGAGAGTTGGAAGTGCACGAAGCAGCCGGGAAATAGAATAGGTTAACACTAGAAAAGATGCGCACGGCAGAATGTCGCAGACAAGTCGCCACGCTGCATTCCTGAGAAACAGCTGATAATCAGCAGCGACCACAGAGCAAGGACATTCACCTGGTTCCTGCGTGCGAGACGCACCGATGACATCAGGTCCATCTTGTTGTTGAGTATAACATGCGGCGTTCGCCCACTCGTGCTTGCGGCCATGGCCACCGATACACCTTGCACAGGCCCTGTCATCATGTTGTTGTGGATCATGGCGGGAACGTTTGATTGCAAATATGGTGAGGACGTAGGTGAGCGACGCTTCTGCTGCGGAAGCCAACCAGATGCTGCCGCAGCGGCCGCGCGAGGCTGCAGTGTAGACAGGGCCTCTCTGGCAGCCACCAGTCCGATGATTCCAAACATTTGCCGATCCGGAGATACTGAGGAAGCACGAGTCGCATTGTTGTTGCCACCACGTGTCATAGTTCCTGAAGGCGGCCGCGATGACGAGCGTTGCAGCCCTGCGGCACCTGTGCTGTTTCCGATGAGCGCCAACGGGGAGGACGAGCACGCATCCGCAGGAGATCGGATTGGCGGCGCTAGGCGCACGCTCGGCTGCGCCTCTCTCTGAGCACCGACCGTATGACCCTCCCGTTGTGCTTCTCTCGCCTGTGCTCTTGCAGCCGAGAAAAGACCGCCACCCTTCACTCCAAAGACGCTACCGCCACCGAGAGCGGGGTTGGTGCCCGCATCCCCAAGGGCGGAAGAGTCTGTCAAGAGGGCTGCTAGCTCTGGATCGCAACCTTGGGCTGACCACGCGAGGGTAGGCCCCGCACGGTTGTCAATACTCCCGCCGGCCCCACCCATCCCACCAGCAGATGCAGCTTTCAGTGCGAGCGCTGGGGTGTATGCTGACGCCTTGCCCCTGCTGGCAGTCGCATTCTCAGTCGCATACGGCTTGCCGCTGATCCGGTTTGCTGCTGCTGACATGGGACGTGATGACACCGCAGGTTTTGGACGTGTCATAGCTGCTGTCACCGGGCGTGCACCGCCATGTTGCCCGTCAACTGCCTTCTGCGCGGGTTTAGCCACGGTTTCCAGCGCGCAACCGCTGCTCGCGCATCCGTATACACAGAGAGTCGCCTCTGACGCCATCGTCGTTTTCGCATTCGGAAGCTCTGGGTCTGAAGGGAATTCCAGACACTTCACAACAGAACGCAGTTCGGAAATACCATGATCCTCTGCCCTTGCAGCTTGACCAGGCGATGAGGCCGGCTCGGAATCCTTGACACGAGCAGGTGACAAACACTGATCGAACATTTCCACCAGACTTTTCGCAACAGGCCCGGATGGCTCGCCCATTGGTGTACTACCCAGCGCTGTTGTCACACCCGCCATCATCTTGGCGGTCATCCCTTCGAGGCAGACCTGATCAAAGTCCCTCACCAGAGCCTTTTGCACCTGAGCAGAGGGCTCCCCTGATGGCGTGGCGGCGTACACATACGGAAATAGAGGAACGCTCTCGGCTGTGCGATCGACGGGCAGAGCCTCAAAGTCTTCAAGTAGGGACGTCCCCTCGAGAAGTGAACGATTTTCCAGATCATCGCGCTCGGCAGCCGCAAAGGAGCCGCTTACGTCCACGGACTTCAAGAGCAAATCACTCACGTCCGCAGCGTCGAGGTCGACCGAGTCTTCGCGACCCTCAAGCCTGGCTTGACCGCACACGTCCTCACCTCCATCCATGCCGCCATTCGTATCGCCCAGGAGCGTGTCCGTTTCTTCTATCTTGTCGTGATCTTCAAGAAACGCAGACGACCGCAGCGCAGCAAGGCACTCAAGAGAAAGCTCGTCAATGCCCTTGTCCAGCTGCGATTTCCAGGCAGGTTCAACTGGCGCCGGCGCGGCGCACTGGCGGCGTTTTCCTGTTGGGGTTGAGCCAGGACCATTCAGGATCTTCTTGATAGTACGCAGCAGTGCCTCTTCGCCGGCAGTCGAAATGTCTCCTGTGTGTGTGTGTGTGTGTGTGCAAAAAAATGTGTATGGATATGGTGCATAAAATGTGCATGTGTATAATATGGATATGTATATGCATTTGTATACGTATATACATATGATGTATACATACATAGCGATTGGATCACTTCCGGAAGACATTAGACGCGATTGAAAGTATATATATATATATATATATATATATATATGCAATTGAAAGTATATACACACACACACACACACACACACACACACACACACACATACATATATGCTACTCGGACTATATTTCACCGGCCTCGGTGAAATTGCCCTTCCAGGCGTGTGTGTGTGTGTGTGTGTAATAGTACCAGAAAAAC
>Ga0315899_10009362_pt1 | contig 10510 bp, 7 predicted proteins | sample LakEriMetagenome_2_FD_203518 | JGI IMG/M metagenome (GOLD analysis project Ga0315899, IMG submission 203518) | Freshwater fungal communities from buoy surface, Lake Erie, Ohio, United States - Buoy 4 MA112 | ecosystem: Environmental > Aquatic > Freshwater > Lake | place: USA: Lake Erie, Ohio...
GAACCTGGCTTGCATATTACCATACCACGACGGATGTCGCTCTTTTCAATACCGCGGAGGAGAAGACCAACGTTATCACCGGCTTCACCGCGGTCAAGAATTTTGCGGAACATTTCAACACCTGTTACGGTTGACTTCAACTTAGCTTCATTGAAACCGATGATGTCAACTTCTTCACCTGAGTTGATAACACCACGCTCGATACGACCTGTAGCAACGGTACCACGACCAGTAATCGTGAACACGTCTTCCACAGACATCAAGAAAGGCTTTTCAACTTCGCGGGGAGGAATTGGAATCCATGTGTCTACTGCAGCCATCAATTCCATGATTTTCTCTACCCACTTAGCATCACCATTCAAACCACCCAAAGCAGAACCGCGGATGATAGGAGTGTTGTCACCATCGTATTCGTAGAAGCTCAAAAGCTCACGGATTTCCATTTCAACGAGGTCGAGAAGTTCAGCATCGTCTACCATGTCCACTTTGTTCATGAACACAACGATACGTGGAACACCCACCTGACGACCCAACAGGATGTGCTCACGAGTTTGTGGCATAGGTCCGTCAGTAGCAGCTACCACGAGGATAGCACCGTCCATTTGAGCAGCACCCGTAACCATGTTCTTTACATAGTCGGCGTGACCCGGACAGTCAACGTGAGCATAGTGACGGTTAGCCGTCGCGTACTCAACGTGAGCAGTGTTAATAGTGATACCACGCTCTTTCTCTTCAGGAGCGTTGTCGATAGACGCGAAGTCTCTTTTTTCAGAAAGACCAGCCGCAGCCAAAACTGTTGTGATGGCAGCAGTCAGAGTGGTCTTTCCGTGGTCAACGTGACCAATAGTTCCAATGTTCACGTGGGGTTTGGAACGATCAAAATTCTCTTTAGCCATTGGCGATTGTTTTTGTTGTTATTTTATCTAGATAAATTAAAAAAAAATACGTGCTTGGGGGCCGAAAGACCTGAAATGCCTGATTTTTCATGAAGTTTAAAGTGCAAGAAACCGATGAGCCGTTGACGGGAATTGAACCCGTGACCTCTTCCTTACCAAGGAAGTGCTCTACCCCTGAGCTACAACGGCTTGAAGAACAACTGCTTCGGTTTGGAACACTGTGGAGCGGGAGACGAGGCTCGAACTCGCGACATTTAGCTTGGAAGGCTAATGCTCTACCAACTGAGCTACTCCCGCATTTAACCGTTGTCGATTAGGGTATCGATTCACGGGGAATTTCGTGGGGAGTGGTGGATTCGAACCACCGAAGTCGTAAGACAACAGATTTACAGTCTGTCCCATTTGGCCACTCTGGTAACTCCCCTGATATCTTGCTGCGTGGGCCACATGTTTAAATGGAGCCGGTGGAGGGATTCGAACCCCCGACCAGCTGATTACAAATCAGCTGCTCTGGCCAGCTGAGCTACACCGGCAGAAAAATCAGGTATTTCAAAGAACTTCCGACGAAATTTAACGTCGCCTGTCTTTTTAACAGGGGCGCAAATGTAGTGAGATTTTCGAATGCAGCAAGAGTCAGTGCGATTTTTTTTTCGAAATATCAACAATACAGGACGGAAATGGAGCTTTCTGCTTTTCACTAAAAGTTTGAATTACATTCGCGCCCTCCGTCTTTCGCGCATTGTGCTTTTGATTCAAAATGCCCAAGAGTCGGCATAACTCAATCAAAGTAATATGCAAATTTCTTCAGAAAAAGTAGTCGCTATCCACTACACACTTAAGGATAACACAGGGCAAACGCTCGATAGCAGTGAAGGTAAACAACCGCTCTACTATCTTCATGGATTTGGTAATCTCATTCCGGGAATGGAAGAAGGACTCGAAGGAAAGAAAACTGGTGATGCATTCCAAGTAACGATTTCTCCGGAAAAAGGCTATGGTGTTCGCAACGAAGATTACGTGCAACAAGTTCCTATCGATGCTTTCGGAGGTACTATTCCTCAAGTAGGAATGCAGTTTCAGGCAGGCAATGATGAAGGTCGTTACATTGTGACGGTTACGGCGGTGGTGGACAATTTGGTTACAGTGGATGCAAACCATCCTTTAGCCGGTGTTGAGCTTCATTTCAGTGTTGAGGTAGTAGAGGTACGCGAAGCCACGGCAGACGAAATTGCTCACGGCCACGTGCACGGTCCGGGCGGAGCTCACCACTAAAGTCTACGAAAATCTTATTTCTGCATGCTGATTTCGATTCAATTTGGAATCGGCTATCAGCGCGCAGGCAAGTATCAGAAGATTAGCTATGCCTAATCCCCCATTGTCGAACACATCTTGGACGTGGCTTCCGACGATGTCAGGCGTATTGATCGCAAAGGGAACAAAAGCAATTCCCAATAATGCAATAATCAAAATGCGATTTTTTGTTTTGTTAATCAAGGCTGATAGTATAGCTAAAGCCAACATTGGCCATACCCACATGAAGTGTTCCGTATCGGTGTGAACTAGATTTGGAACCAATCCTACTAACAGGAAGTACTCGGAGAAATGGATTTGATTGGACCAAAATGATCCGCTTTCTTTATTGCGCTGTATAATTCGAAATGCAACAAAGCAACTGATTACCGCCAAAATTATTAAAACCAGCCAGCTTCCCGCCTGCCCTTGTAATAGCGAATTATTAATAAGGCCATAAATGGTATTAGGGCTTGTTTGCAATGAGAGGTTATGATCACTCATTGCAGAGAACCAACTATGAAGTAATTCTGCGTTTCCGAGCCATCCAATTCCGATAGCAGGAGTCAGAAGTCCAATGGCTATGGTTGATATTGCGGTTGCAAGCGCTTGTATGCGCTTCTTCCAAAGTAAATAGGGCAGGAGTAGCAAAAAATGTGGTTTGAAAAGCAAAACCAAACCGAACCATATGCCGCCCATCCAATCCTTTTTTGATTTTAAAAGAATGTAGCATTCGAAAAGTGCGATTAAAAGGAATAGATTGATGTTACCCAGGTGCAATTCGCGCTCTAAATGATCAATCAGGAAAAAACCTGTTAGGACTGGTAAGGCAAAACGGTAGGCTGAATTGTTTTCTTGCTCAAGGTAGTTGGAAACACGAAGCGAAAAGAAGATGATACCACCTGTAATAAGCAAATAATAAATAATGGAAGCAGCTGCATACGGTAGCACTGCGAGCGGAATAAAGATTAAGCAAGCGAATGGTGAGTACTTATAGAAACCACTGCTTAAGCCAAACGCCTTTCCATAAACTTGCTCTCCATTCAGCAGAGCATTTGCAGCATCATAGTACACCCTAAAGTCTGACATTTGAGCCCTGCCGTTTACCAGCTCTAAGGCGAGGTATCCCAGGCAAAGTAATGAAACGACAGCGATAAATCTTTTGTTCAATGGTATGACGTCTGAATAAAAATGTTCAATGAGCGCTCAAAGACACTCACACCGGGCAATCGTGTTTTCAATGTGCTATTCAGCAGATTTCAAGAAGGTGCGAGTCACAGAGCCTAGATTTGATGTAGCAATTGTCCAATAGGGACCGGCAGGCAACGCACTAATATCAATCGATTGCTTGATAGACTCAATTGTTATATTCATGACTTTCTTTCCATCGTAGTTGTATACGATGAATTCGGCACCCAAAAGACTTTCTGCCGACTCAAGTGTAATCGACGAGGAAGCAGGGTTGGGAAATAGATTAAGTGACTGACCGACGGTCGGTTTTTGGACAATGTTCAAAGGATTTCCCTGCGGAGTAAAGGATATGATTTTGTTGGGTGTGGTCCCGGGGTATTGTGTACCATTCAATGCCACATAGAGCGCTCCTGTATTTGGGTTAACGCAAACATCGCGAAAGCGCTGATTCAACGTGGTGAAGAGTTTGTCCTCTGAAACAACGCTTTGTCCATCCTCACTAAGATGCAAAATCGAAACACGGTCATTACTGGAGCTAGTGCCATTCAAGCCTCCCATTACACCCATGATGAGGCAGTTTTGCCACTCTGGGATAGCAGGGTGATTATAATATTCGAGACCGTTTACAGCGACACAAGGTGACCATTCTGCAATAGGTTCCATCACATTGTTTGCTGAGCAGAATGTCAATTCTGCACTGGTGTTGCAAGCTCCTTGAACAGTAGGCCATCCGTAATTGCGGCCTTGTTCGATAATGTTCAATTCGTCGCTGTTATTTTGACCATGCTCGCTTTCATACAAGATTCCTGTTGGACCATAGCATAAACCCTGACCGTTGCGATGACCAAAAGACCACACATACGATGAAGGATTAGGATTGTCTGACGGTATGGAACCGTCCAGATTAATGCGAAGAATCTTCCCATTATTCGATGATAAATCCTGAGATAAGGCACCACCGGTTCCTGTATCTCCTGTCGACATCATGATTTTTCCATCCGGAGAAATGACTAAGCGAGCACCATTGTGAATCTGGTTACCCGGAATATTGTTTATTAGATAGGCTTCGTTCGATAGGTTGGTACCGTTCCAATCAAATGACGACAAGCGTTCTCTGATTGTATTTCCTTGCGTGTAATTGTATACCAGAAAAACCTTAGGCGTGTTGATGAAGTCCGGATGAAGTGCCATACCTAATAGGCCTGGCTCTCCGCTACCGTTGTTTGATACGGTGAGATTCAAAACATTGGTGTAATTGCCTGTAACAGGGTCTATGTGAAGCACAGCGCCGTTGCGGCAAGTAGCCCAGATGTAATCATCAGGTCCCCAGAGAATTTCCCAAGGGCGGGTAATACCCGTTACGAGGTCACTTTGCTCTAGCACTGTTGTTTCGAGTGTCCAGGTGGTTTGAGCTTGCGTCACACTGTTAATGAAAAGTGCGGCGCTAATGAGGATGCGATTAATCGACATGAAATATATTTTATGAGAAGCGAAGATAATTCACTTAACAGATAGTCAGCACAACCAAGGTATCAGATTTCTTGGGTTTTCGGCTAGAATTTGAGACTCAAGCCAACTGCAATCACTTCTTTGAATTGTGTGCGTGGCCCTTTGCCATCCGCTATTCCATCGCCAGAACGGTCAACTGCTACATCTACATCATCATCGTACAAGATATGTGTTGTAATTGTTGTGGTGATGTATTTATTTACCTTGAGACCAATAATTGTTTCCCAACTGACATCGATGTTTTGCGGGTTCTCTTTGTAGTTCGAGAACATATCCAGTTTGGATACAACGGAAACACTTTTGTCTTTGAAAAAGGTTCCTTGGTAAACAACCCGCATATATCCTCCCGTTTCTGAGCGTAATTTTTTCCCGGCCTCAATCAATCTGCCTTCTGCGTCGTATGTCGCTGCAATAACTCCAAATGCTCCCGCATTTGCAAGTGAGTCGTCATTTACAATTGTATTTTTAGAAGTTATGGGAGCAATGAACGCAGTGAGTTTGTCATTGGGTTTAAAGTCAGCACCGATGGCAGTGAGCAGATATGCCGGCGCGAGCAAATCCGAAATCTTATTAATGGTATTTGGGTAATTATATCCCGCTGTCATTTGTGTTTTGAAGTTAATCAATCCGGCATAATACCAGTTTTTAGAAGCCTTCCGCCCATATTTGGAGGTGAAGTCCAATTTGTCATCTGTCTTAATGAAATCGGCATCCTTCCCTTGTTTGAGCAAGCCGTAACCAAGATCAAGCATGTTATCCCAGGATGTTTTTGCGCCCTTGTGGTTGGCGTAGAGGTTTAGAATTCCGCCAATGGCTGTGGTATTTTCTCCACCGGCCGCCCAGTTTGTGAAAGATGCCTGGGAAATATTCAGCCCAAATAATCCGCCTGTTTTCCACCCTAAAATAGTGTCGCTTGAAACGGTGCGCACAGATTTTTCTGCTTCCGTGGTTTGCGCGAAGCTGCTCTGTTGAATTAAAATTGAGAACACCAAAAGGAATGACAGAGTTATTTTCATAGGGCGAAGATAGCTGAACATCACGTGGTTCTTTTGCGGATGGGCGAATTATGCGATGTGTTCATCACATGCCATTTCTCTGGTAAGTGCAAAAAGAAAAGGCTACCTGTAAGGTAGCCTTTTAAAAAATCACTATGTGGGTTATTATTCTACAACAACTTTGTAAGACGCGCTTTGTGAGCCACGTACAACGCGCATTTGATACATTCCGGCGGCAAAACGTGACACGTCGAATTGGTGCTTATTGAAACCGACAGCGCTGTTGATTTGCTCATTGAAAATGACACGACCTGTTTGATCTAAGAATTGCACTTCAGTAATTGCGCTTACTGTACTAGTGTATGAAAGTGTCAACTCTGATGATGCCGGATTAGGGAACAATTGCAATTCGTTTGTGCCTTCCAAATGCTGCACATCCAAAACAACTGCTTGAACTTCTACACGCTCACTTGCGCATGCGAAGCTTGGCGCCTGAACATTCCACTCATAGAAGTAGTAGTAATAATTGTCTGTATCGCCACCACTTACGTTTGTGTTGGTGATAGTCACGAGACTTCCAATTTGGAACGGATAAGCGAAAGGAGTTGTCAGGTCTTTATCGCGCCATAAAAGCGGATTATTGCCCACAAGGCGCATCCCGTAACCTGTGCCTGCTGGAACGAAGAAGTTCAGGTTAACAATAGATTCGCCATTCGGAATATTGAATGTTCCTGTTGCGATCGTTGTTCCGGCTGCATCAACAACTGCAATGGTGCGATTAGCCGTGCCTTCTGCAAATACTTTTACGCTATTAATGATCACATCTTCATTGGCATTGAAAAACATGTAGTAGGTAGAATTCGGCTGGAATTGACCTTGGTTGTTGAGCGTTTGAGTGAGTTTACCACCTGTAGCCACTTCACCCTGGTTGAGACTGATGTCCTCCACCCAATAAGATGTGGTAGCATTCAGAGATGGGGTTGTAAAGCTGTTTCCGGTTGCAATAGGCGTGTCAGATGAAGCTGAATCGTACCATTGAACGTTGGAGCCTCCTTCAACAGTAAATGTTACCGATGAATTTGGACTCGTTTCAATATTGCCAATAACAGGGGCTGCGGGTGATGGATAAACTACCAGTTCGACCGGCTCCGAAACACTTTGGCCGCACTGACCGGTAACTTGGACTGTGTACGTTCCCGCCTCAGCTGCTTGAATAGACTGGGTAGTTTCTCCGTTGCTCCATAAATAGGCTGTTCCTTCGTTAGCCACCAACGTTAAAGATGAGTTTTCACAAATTTGAGTTTCGCCTTCTGCTGAAATAGCAGCTGGAGCATCTTGGGTATATGAAACTGAAATCGCAGTAGAAATAGCAATACACCCTTCTGAGCTAGAGGCTGTCGCAAAGTAATTGCCCGGCTGAGAAACGGTGATGGATGAACCGGTTTGACCGTTATTCCACGTATAGTTCAAGCCCGGATTTGATGCCTGAAGTGTCACTGAGCCACCCTCACAAAACTGTGTGCTTCCAACAGCGACAACTGCAGGAGCTGCAAGGAAGCAAGGGCTTTCAGCAATTGAATGGAATGTGTTGATTGCAGGGTTTTGGATTATTGTTTCAAGACCTGATGGCCAGTAAATTTTTACTTGATCCACCGATGTTGCTGAACCAAGACCAAAATGGCAATAGAAAGTATTGGTAATACCATAGCTTTCGCCGGCACGAACCTCACGGATTTGAGTGCCGAAGCTTCCAGTTATTTCTGCAATGGCACCGACAGCATCTTTATTGCTGATGATACCCTCCAAGTCGAAGCTAATCCAATTGTTGTTGCCACCATTATTGATGAATATACGGTCGGGGTGAGCATTGTCCGGGCTAACATATCCATCGCCGTAGCTTGCATAAACGTCGAGGTAACCGTCGTGGTTGAGGTCGCCGATACCGAAACTATGCATCACGTCATTGTTCATGAATGTGTTTTGAATACGTGTAAAAGTGAAATCACCATCGTTGTGATAGTAATCGTGGTTACCACCTGCGTGAATCAAGTCGAGATATCCGTCATTGTCGAAATCATGGAATTTTCCCTGGAGGAAGAACCCTGAGTATTCTAATCCTGAACCCGCTGTGCGGCTCGTGAAAAAGCCGGTTCCATCATTTTCATAGATTTCGAGAGTGCCACTATGTGTAGTAAGGAAGCAATCGAAGTCTCCATCGTTATCGAGGTCTGCAAAATCGCTGGTCCATGATTGCTCTAAGTTGACCAATCCGCGCTCTTGTGCATAAGACTCTCCTGTTGCGGGGTTGCTGTGATCGAATGTTCCATCACCGTTGTTAATTACCAAAATATTGGTGCGGCGAGGGTCGTAGGGATCGCTAACGAATTGGCGACATTTAGCAATGAACAAATCTACGTCTCCATCGCGGTCAAAGTCGGTCCAAACCGAGCCGTAGTTTCCGCTATTGTCGTTCCCATTTACCTCCGGGTAAAACACCATATCCATCATGTTCTGCCCGTTGGTGAAATCGGTTGCGCCATTGTTGTGGAGTATCATGTTATGGCCATCATCGTGGCAGAGGAATCCGTCAAGGAATCCATCGTTATCGATATCGGCCAGATTGCAACCCTGTGTGAAGATGGAAGCCCATGGGTAGTCCATTACTTCAAATACGTTTGGGCTATCGATATTAACCACGTGAACGTCGTCATAGCTTCCTCCACACATAACGTCTTTGTGTCCGTCATTGTCAACATCGCCGATGCACATTCCCCACTGAGATTCATTGCTCACGGCACCGAAGTAGCTGATGGCAAAGCTTCCATTGGTTTGCTGGTAGGCAATGGATAAGTCGAAACTGTTGTCTAGAATGATAATGTCATCCAAACCGTCATTGTTCATGTCGGTTACACCGGTGCAGCCACCGGAATTGTAGGCATTGGTAATCAGCGACGTGTTCATAGTGAACGTCTGTGCTGAGCCGAATAATGCCAGAGAGAAAAACAGCGAAAACGCGTAAACTTTTTTCATCGGTTAAAATGTCAATTGGTTTTAATAAAAATCCTTGGGTTGTGGCGGCGTCGAAAATACAACGATTTGTCCATTCACCCGAATAGCTTAAAACAAACAGCCAATCAAAATTCTTGGGTTTGTTTGTTTCCTAACGCAAAACTCATTCTACACTTAAACAGTTCATACTTCAATTGAATTGAGGATACGAGTCGATTCATCGTTACGGTAATTCCTTTCGAAGTAGTTTACTATTCGATTGTTTTAGATGAGACTTGCACTTAGCTAGATGCTGGAGGAAGCCGATAGAATTAGCAGGATTGATTAGCCCGGTATACTGTTACTTGCCGTTCACTTCCTCAATAAATGCCATTATATGTTGTTTTAACTCTTGGCTATTCCATGGCTTGGTCATAAAGTGAAACAAGTTCGTTTCATCGAGGATTTTATTGACTGTTGCCTCGTCTGCCTGCCCCGTGAGCAGAATTTTTTTGGAGGACGGGTTTATTACATGCGCACGCAGTAAGAATTCCGTTCCGGTTAGGCCGGGCATGAAGTAATCTGAAATAATGATTTCCACGGGGGCTTGTCCTTCTTGGGCCAGCTCTTTCATAAGCTGAAGTGCTTCCTCTCCGCTGGCAGCTCTTTCTATGGTGATGTTATCCGGAAGAAAGTGCTCAAGTTGAATGCGAAGCACATCGAGTATGAGAGAATCATCGTCGACAATGAGCAGTGTATATAAAGAGTTACCACTCATAAACTATTCCGCCAAAAATGTTTTGATTTGGCTTACGAGTGCCGCTTCATCCCATGGCTTCATCATGACGCGGTCGATAAAATGATCTTCGAGCATCTGACCGGCTTTGGCAACATCCAACTGGCCGCTTAATACAATGACTCGAACGTTTGGGTTTTTTGATTTGATGTAATCCACAAGTACATCAGCGTTTTTGACTGGCATGTACCAATCACTGAGTAATAGAATTACATTGACCTTACTCGCGATTAAATCGTCAATGACAGCAATGGCTTCGTCGACATTCTGAGCGAATTCCAGCACATATTCATCACTGAAATTGCGCTCCAATTGCATTCGGAGCGCATTGAGTGCTTCTTGATCGTCTTCTACCGAAAGGATTGCTTTATTCTCCATTGTCATTGCGTGGCAATGTAATGATGAATTTGGTTAAACGCTCACTGCTCTCGCATCGAATCGTCCCTTTGTGTTTTTCGATTATTCCTTGAACGATGTTGAGTCCCAATCCGGTTCCCTCGCCGCGTGCTTTCGTAGTAAAGAAGGGATCGAAAATACGCTCAAGGATGGAGGGAGGTATCTGTGGTCCATTATTAGAAACTTCAACAATCTGATTAGTGGCCGTTTCGTTATAGTCAAATTGAATGGTGCAACGATTACCGGAAGCATGCAGGGCATTGTTTATGATGTTGGTCCACACCTGCGTCATTTCTTCGGCCATGCCGAAAAGAGTAGCGTTTTTGGGCACATTCAACTCAACATTTGAACCCTGTTTGATTTTGTTCCAGAAGATGGTCACGACTGTTTCGATATTCTCATGCAGATTGAACGCCGTGGCGGTCGACGACAAGTTGCCATGTGCAAAC
>Ga0315899_10009363_pt1 | contig 10509 bp, 9 predicted proteins | sample LakEriMetagenome_2_FD_203518 | JGI IMG/M metagenome (GOLD analysis project Ga0315899, IMG submission 203518) | Freshwater fungal communities from buoy surface, Lake Erie, Ohio, United States - Buoy 4 MA112 | ecosystem: Environmental > Aquatic > Freshwater > Lake | place: USA: Lake Erie, Ohio...
ACGGTGTTGAGTATGCAGTCCCAGATTTAGCTTCAGCACGTATGTTCTTCATTAATAAGGCTTTGTTCTACGGTGCTGGCAATACCAAGATCCCAACAACTTGGGCTGAGGTAACAGCTGCTGCCAGGAAGATCAAGGCAAAGTACGGCTCACGTGTTTATCCATTGGCGATTCCACTAGGTTCAGAAGAGGCTCAAGCTGAGTTCCAAATCTGGGCAGGTGGTAACGGTGGACGTTACTTCAACGAGAGCACAAAGAAGTGGGTTATCAACTCTAAGGAAAACTTAGAGACTCTTAATCAACTAAGAGCTTGGGTGCGAGCTGGTTACACACAACCAAACCCAGCCTCAACAAACCGTACTGATGCCTTTAAGTTGTTTGCCCAAGGTAGAGTGGCAATGATCAATGCTTCCGTGTTCTTCCCTTCAACATTGAAGGATTACAAGAGCAAGGTTGACTACGGTGTTGCCCCATTCCCATCTGCTAACGCAAGCAAGAAGCCAATCACACTTGGAGTCCAGGATTACTTCATGGCCTTCAAGAAGCCTGGTAATAAGGATGCTGTTTCTAAGTATCTAAACTTCTTGTTTGAGGGTAAGAATTACGCTGGCTTCCTAAAGGCTGCCGGTGGATTTATCCCAGCAACCAAGTCAGCTTCAACTGAAGTGGATTCATCATTGCTTCCATTCATTGAGCAACTTCCAAATGCAATCTTCTACCCAGGAACACTAGGTGCCTGGGGTCCTGTCGTCGCCAAGATAACAACTCAAATCGGCACAGGTATCACTAAGAATCCAAAGACTGTTTTGGATTCCTTACAGAAGGATGCTGAAAAAGCTGGTACAAATTAATTACTGAAAAAAGTAATTAAGGGGTTGGACTTATAAGCGGGATTGTGTGAGTAATCACCAATCCCGCTTATAACACATTTAGTGCAATCATAAGTAGGTTGATGGTTTTGGAATGAGGAGCTTTGAGTAGCAAACTGCTTATAAAGAGCGAAGCAACAAAAAGAAAGAAATCTGTTGCAACTCATGATGTATCTCTAGTGAGTGCTCTGCCTTGGATAGGGCCGGCCTTGCTATTAATTGTTTTGGTAGTGATTTGGCCGGTTATCGAGTTAGTAAGAATCTCATTCACAGATATCACAATTGCCGGCAGTTTGTTAGATTTTCATGGATTTACCAATTATCGAGAGTTGTTAGCAAATCCAGATTTATATCCGGTTGCCCGTAGAACTCTTCTTTGGGTCTTTGGCATTGTATTTTTTACCGTAATTTTGTCTTTACCTTTAGCACAATTAATCAATCAAAATTTTCCAGGGCGTAAATATGTTCGCTGGGCCCTGATCTTTCCATGGGCGGCATCAGTTGTTATGACCTCTATGATTTGGACTTGGATTTTAGATGCTTACTCAGGTGAATTTAATTTAACTCTTACCCAACTTGGATTGATCACTGAGCCTGTGGATTGGATCAACAATCCCGGCAGTTCATTTTATGTTCTGATGGCTGTTGCTATTTTTGTCTCCATACCTTTTACAACTTATGTGCTGCTGGCCGGATTGCAATCCATCCCTAACGATATTGTGGAGGCAGCATCTGTTGATGGGGCTAATCACTGGCAAACTTATCGACGAATAAAGTTTCCATTACTAAGAAATGCTTTGCTGATTGCCACAATTATCAACCTAATCAATGTCTTTAATTCATTCCCAATTATTTGGATTATGACAAGGGGTGGACCAGGATATGAAACCGACACCACCACCACCTTTGCATACAAATTAGCCTTCATTGAATCAAACATGGGTCAGTCAACTGCCCTTGGAGTATTTAATTTTATTGTTATCCTTTTGATTGTTAGCTTGTATCTAAAGCTTACAAAAGCGACAAGGACTGAGTTGTGAAAAGTACAAAATCAAGAAAAATAACTGGCAAGAAGATTGTCACAATTTCAGTTGCTTATTTAATTGCTTGGTTCTTCCTATACCCATACATTCACATGTTCTTAACCTCGGTGCGAACTCATGAGGAGTTATATGCATATCCAACCACTCATTTCCCTCAGGTTTGGCAATGGCGAAACTACATAGATTTGTGGGATAACGCACCTATTGCAGATTATCTAAAATCAAGTTTGATTATCTCAATCTCGGCAACGATTCTTGTATTGCTCGTATCCTTACCTGCTGCCTACTTTTTAGCTAGATACAGATTCAAATTTCGAGGCGTATTCTTACTTTTAGTGCTTGCTACCCAAATGTTCTCTCCAACCGCTCTAATTATTGGAATTTTTCGCGAGGTAGATTTCTTTAACCTACTTGATTCTTATTTAGCATTAATTATTTTGAATGCTGGATTTAACTTGGCCTTCTCGATTTGGCTTCTGGCTGGCTTTTTCTCCAGTATCCCGGCTGAAATAGAGGAGGCAGCATTAATTGATGGGTGTAGCAGATTGCAAGCCCTAAGAAAAATAACGATTCCTGTTGCTTTACCTGGTGTAGTCACCGCCATCATTTTCACCTTTGTTGCAGCTTGGAATGAGTTTACAATCGCCCTAACAATTATTAGTTCGGTGGATAAAAAACCACTTCCAGTCGGATTGACTCAATTTATTGGTCAATATGATATTGCTTGGGAGTATTTGTTTGCCTCCACAATTATTGCCATCATTCCAGTGGTAATTCTTTTTATAGCGATCGAAAAGTATCTCGTGGGTGGTTTAACCGCCGGCAGCGTGAAATGAGTGGCATTAAATCCAACGCATTTACACTTGCATACACATTCTTTAAAGAACCCGCAGACAAGGTTGTTTCAGATTTAAAAAGTTATGGATTTTCTGGAATAAACCTTGCGCTGAATTACCATAGCAGTCGCGATCTCCTACTTCGCCAGGGTCCTGAACTGGCTTATCTTTCTGACGGGTTTCACTATTACAAAGTTGATAATAAGGCGTATGCGGCAAGTGCCTTAAAGCCTGATTTGAAGGATCAACTTCCCAGCAATCAAATTCTAGAGTCAGTGCTAAAGGCAGCCCATAAAAATAGTTTTGAGGTAAATGCTTGGGCGGTTTATATGCATAACTCTGCTCTTGGTATGGCACATCCAGATTCGGTAGTGACTAATGCGCTAGGTAATAAGTTTTATTCAGAACTTTGTCCTGCAAATCCTGCAGTAGCTGAGTATGCAATAGGAATGACGCAAGATTTGGCAGGTCGGGGGATCAATGGCATTCGTGCTGAGTCACTACATTTTCATGGAGCACGCCATGGTGAGCATCATGAGCGATTTTTTATCGAGCTAAGTCCAATTACTGAATTCTTATTTGCATTATGTTTTTGCAGATACTGTAAGGAAAATTACGATCCACAAAACTTAAGTGCTGATCAGTTAATGGCAAAGGTTTCTACCTTGCTCCTTAAGGTTTTTGAAGATAAAGATCCTTGGCTGGATAAGAAATTAGATAAATCATTACTGGCAGAGATTGTTGGTGAGCCAATTCTTCAGTATCTGGCTAGTAGAGAAGAAGCTGTTGCCAATCTTTATAAACAAATATCTGAGGTAACTAGTAAGGCGAAGATCAGTTTTAATTTTGTTGATCAGGCACCCCTTATTGATACAAACTCAGAGAATGCAATTGTAAATAGCTGGCAAGTTGGAATTGATAATGCCAAAATTAGTCAGATAATTGATCGCTATGAGCCATTGATATATCGTCGAGAAAGTACCCAAGTAGCCAAACTGGCTGAGAATTATCTGAATAATGTAGCGCCAAGTATCACAGCAATTCTGAGGCCAACTTATCCTGATAGCACAAGCGCTAGTAATTTATCTCAAAAAATTGATTCGCTAGTTAGGCTTGGAGTAAATGAAATTGATTTCTATCTTTTAGATACTATGCGCAAATCTGACTTAGAGAATCTAAAGCAAATATTAAATAACTAAACAACAAATATTATTTGATACCGTAGGGGAGAGTTACATGGAACGTGGTGTTTATTCAGTCTTGCAGACCCCGTTGGATCAAAATGACAATCTTGATCAAGTTATTTTCAAAAGAGAAATTGATTGGCTGATTAGTTGTGGCGTTAAAGGATTAGTTTTGGCAATGGTTTCAGAGGTTATGCGATTTACCGCCCAGGAGCGGCGCCATCAGTGGCAATCAGCGCTTAAAATCATAGACAAGCGAGTTCCATTAATTGTCAGCGTTGGTGGGGAAAGTACTGCAATCGCGGTTTCATTGGCGAAATGGGCCCAGAGTGATGGTGCAACTGCTTTGATGGCAACTCCACCAGCATCATTTCCTGCCACCTCTTCTGAGATTCACCTCTACTACTGCGCAATCATTGAAGCCATTGATATTCCACTGATTGTCCAGGATGCAAGTAATTACATGGGTCAACCATTAGATCTTCAACTTTATGGTGATCTGATAAAAAAATATGGAACCGATAAAGTGCAATTTAAGCCTGAGGCCAAGCCAGTTAAAGAACGAGCCGCTGCATTACAAGAGATCGCGAATGGCAAAGCCAAGATTTTTGAAGGTCAAAGTGGTCTTGATTTACTAGATACTCATCCGTTGGGTTTAATCGGCACAATGCCAGGTAGTGAAATTCCTTGGGCTATCATCAAATTTTGGGATGCATTAGAGGCAAATAATCAAAAGCTCTCTAAAGAACTCCATAGGCTAATCTCACAGCTTGTGGCATTCCAACAAAATATTGATGGTTATGTTGCCGTTGAAAAGTACTTACTGGTTAAGCAGGGGATCTTCACATCCGATCGTCAACGTGGTCCAGTCAGAACAATCTTAAGTGTTGAGATAAAGCGTGAAATTGATCAAATATTTGAAAAATTACTTCAATTGGCTAATAACTGATTCATATTTGAGCCCAAGTAGCTGACAAGGTCTAGTGGTGGCGCTTGCAACTGCGAGATCTTGTGGAATACCGAGAGTAATTAAGCGATTTATGGAATCACTTAGATTTGCTATACCACCAGCTAATTTTCCATCAATGCTTCTTGCTTGGCCATCTTTTGCCACCACATGGATAGCGCCAAAGTTGAAACTTCCATCTCCAAGCCCGGCGGCTGCAACAGCATCATTTGTTATTATGAATCTATCCATAATTTTCGGCAGAGTTTTAACAAGCAGTTCATCGGAAACGTGAACACCATCAACAATTATCTGCACCATAACATCTGGACGTTCAATTGCCGCATCACTTAACCCTTCAATAGGTGGTTTAGGCATTCCATTGAAAAGGTGAGTTACCGTTTTGGCACCAGCATCAAAGCCCGCATTTGCCTCTGATTTAGATGCGTTTGAGTGACCAAGTGAAACCACAATCTCCTGCTCTACTAAAAATTTGATCAAATCAATTGCTCCTACAAGCTCTGGCGCCAGAGTAACCTGCTTAATTAGTCCAGCAGATAGCAGAGTCTTCAAGTGATCTAAGTTAGGAGAGCTAATAAATTCTTTTGGATGAACACCTGCTTTTTCACTTGAAATGAACGGCCCTTCCAAATGAATTCCAAGAATTATTGCCTCTTCTGGCATTGGATTTTTGCGAACACTTTCAATCAATTTAATACTCTTCACCGCAGATTGAAGTGAGGAGGTAATTATGGTCGGTAGATAACCTGCCACCCCATTTTTATATAGTGATCGGCTAACAATTCTGACTTCATCAGCAGTATTCGCTGATAATAAATCCACACCACCATGACCATTAACTTGTAAATCTATATATTTTGGTTTCATTAATTATCAGCCTTGTATATCTTAATCAACGAAGCAAAAATTCCAGAATCCTTTTTTTCTGCCAATAGCTTTGCACCATCTAGTGGAGATTTATTTGTTCTATGAATATTCATTCCAGCTGCCTGTATTTTTGCTACTGCATTTTTATAAACCATGGTTCCCTCTGCCAATACGCCGCCAAGAAGTGCAACTTGAAAATTCATATCACCATTACATATTCGCTTAGCTGTATTAGCAATTAGATAAATCTCATCGCCAGCCATATCAATGATCTCCAGAGCCCTTTCATTTCCGGCAACTGCTAACTCATTTACCAACTGGGCAAATTGAGCAATGGCATGGACTGCACGATTACTTTGATGCACTATGTGAGGTAAATGGTATGGATCTGCATTAAAGTGTTGGCACGCCTCTGAAAGTAATTGCGCAGCCCCTGCACTCTCATCACGCCCATCGCTTGAACGAACTGCAAAATTTAAACCCATCCGGCCTATCCAATATGCACTAGCCACATCTCCGATTAGGTGACCATCACCAGATAATGTGTGCAACATGGAGCCTGATTTACCCACCGCAAGTGCGGTAATTCCTGTACCGGCAGTAATGACTACGCCATCAGATTCAATAGCGGCCGCGCATGAGCTTACTGAATCACTGCAGATCCAAATCTCTTTTACTTTACTTTTCTTAAAAACATCACTTGCAATAGCCTGATAACTCTTAGTATCCGCCGGCAAGGTAGCAACGGCCAGTACTGCCCGAGATATATCACCCTTGAACTGGTTGGCGAATGTGGTAACTACATTTGCCAAGTAATCAGTGAGCGAGCCCTCACCAGGTGTAATTCCTGGAAAATCTTTATGAATTTTTTCTAAGCCATTTTCACTTGCAGCAGCTCTAATTCCACCGCCACCGCCATCAAAGTAAATAACTGTGCCAGACATTAGTTTGTTAAGGTCACTTTAGTAAGTCCGGTAGGTTTATCTGGGTCTAACCCATTCTTTCGGGCAAACTCTAAGGCTAAGCGCTGTCCGATTATGCAATCAATAATGCAATTAAGAATTTCATTTCCAGTTTTAGCACCCTCAATAACAATCTCTCCAGGCACAGCTAAAGATTTGGTACCTATCCAAAATATCTTTGGAGATCTGGCTCTGATTTGAGTCATATAGTCGCGAATAAAGCTTAAATCTGAGTCATTCTGGGCCACAACAAATAACTGAGTGTTTGAGGTAAGTGCTGAAATTGGCCCATGCATGTAATCGGCAACTGATAACCCTTGAACTGGCACTTTACAAGTTTCCTGAATTTTTAGAGCAAATTCCTTGGCATTAGGATATGAAAAACCGCGTCCAAGTACCAGTATTTCATTTTGTATATTAATCGAGTCAATAACTTTTGAAACCAAATCTAAATCTGTTGTTAAAGATTTCGCCTGAAGCAGCATAGATTGCGCTGAAGTGTTTTGATTCAACCAGCTATCAACAAGCATTAATGAACATAAAAGTTCAGCGGCATAGCTCTTGGTGGCAGCAACTGCAACCTCTTTGCCCGCTAATAATGAGAGATGAATATCTGCCATTTTGGCTAATGGTGATTGCTCATCATTGGTCATCGCTATTAAATATCCACCACCATTTTTGGCAGCCTGGAAGTACTTGATCAAATCAGATGATTGACCACTTTGCGACATTGCTATTACTAAGGTGCCATTAAATTTAAGCTGGGTCGAATAAATTGTTACCGAAGACAAGGAAGTAAGACCGACTGGAATACCAATTTTCGTCTCGATTAAATACTTTAAGAAGTGAGCAGCATTATCTGAAGTTCCACGACCTAAAATTTGAACTGATTTAAAATCATTTGCTGCGAAAATATCACGTGTTTTATTAAATTGACTGGAATTATCCAGAATGGTTTGAAAAACCTCTGGGATCTGTGAGATTTCCAATTCCATTGATGAACCTAATTTGGCCATGAGGTATTTTCGCATAAAACAAGTAGATTGAGCCAAAACTAGGATTTATTGTGTATTTGATCCGATAATTGAGGTAGTTTTCCCCTGAATCATATGATTTTTCCTGCTTCACAAAATTTAATCTATTTTTTTGATTTTCCTAACGCAAGCTTCAATCTTAGTAAAACTGATCTATAGATGCTTAATAACCATTTGACTGGTTGAAAAGTAAGTAGTTTAGATTTAAACTAATGTAAATAAGAGTTATTAAATCTATTGTAGAAACTGGGTTTTGATGTCAGATCTGGCTAAGAATAAAGAGTTAGTTCGGCAATTTTTTGAACAAATTTGGAATCAAGGTGACGAAAGTGCAATTGATAGGTTTATCGCCGAAGATGCTGCAGGTAATGATCCAAAATTTGGCGTAGGAAGAGAATCATTTAGGACTCAGTGGCGTAAATGGCGAATAGCATTTCCAGATATCAATTTTGCAATTGAAGAGTTAATTGCAGAAGGAGATGTTGTAGTCTCGAGGTGGAAACTAACTGGTACTCACCTTGGGCAGTATCTTGATAAGGGGGCGACTGGTAAGAAGATCTCAGTAGATGGTGTGAGTATCGACCGCCTCAAGGATGGAATGGTAGTTTCTGGCTTTGATGCTTGGGATTCAAATGTGCTCAGTGAGCAGTTGAGTTAAATTTATAGGGCTCGCTGGTAAAACAACATTTCTTTTGTCTTAATCAAATAATCTGCCCTAGTGAGTGAGTATTCAAAAAAGGTAAGAAGTGCGTTAGATGCAGCAGTTACTGCAATTGGTGGCTCACCACGTGTTGGCCAGATTGAGATGGCAGAGGCGGTGGCAAATGCCTTATCTGATCGGCATCACCTATTGGTTCAAGCCGGAACTGGTACTGGAAAATCACTTGCTTACCTAGTTCCCGCCCTAGTTCATGGCAAAAAAGTATTGGTGGCAACTGCCACCTTGGCATTGCAGCGGCAGTTAGTTGAGCGAGATTTACCAAAAATAAAAGCAGCATTAGATAAAGAGTTAAATAGAGATATCTCATTTGCCATATATAAAGGTGTGGGTAATTACATCTGCTTACAAAAGATGAATAACGCACCAAATGATCCAGAGGCCCAAGCAGTTCTTGAGGTTTCAGTATTAGAGGCAGATGCCAAAAGATTAAGAGCTTGGGCGCAATCACCAGGTGCTACTGGGGATAGAGATGATGCCCCTGAGGTTGATCGAAGGGTTTGGTCTGCAAACTCAGTTTCAGGACGTGAGTGCATGGGAGCAGATGAGTGTCCATCTGGATCAAAATGTTTTGCCGCCCTGGCAAAAGCTAAAGCCCAAACTGCAGATATTGTTGTCACCAATCACACCCTGCTTGCAATTGAGATTGTTGATTCTCATCCGATTTTGCCTGAGCGAGATGCCATTGTTTTAGATGAAGCACATGAGTTTATGGATCGCACCACACAGGCGGTAACTGAGGAGATTACTGCAGCCAGAGTATCAAGGGCTGCCAATATGGCAAGAAAACATATGCCAGGCAAGGCAGCAGATGCTTTGTTTAAAGCAAGTGAAAAATTTGCCAAAGCAATTGGTGAGTATGCCGATGATTTAAAGAGTGATCCAAGTAAGGCAGGAAGATTAGATAAATTACCAGCAACCCTTGAAGCACCACTTCGTGGTGTGAAGGAGGCGGTAGCAGCAGTTAGCGCATTGATCACAGCAGATAGTGAGATTATTGATCCAAATACGATGGCAGAGCGAGCCCGGGTAAAGGGTGCGTTAAATGAGATAACTCAGACTGCAACTAAGTTATTAAAACCAGGACACACTCATGTGCTTTGGTTTGAGCCAACATTTTCAACCTTATACCTTGCCCCATTGATGGTATCTGATGTGTTGCGAGGAAATTTATTAACCCAAACCCCAGTAATTGCAACAAGTGCGACCTTAACTGTTGGTAAATCATTTGATGCAATTGCAAGAAATATTGGTTTTGTTATTGGTGGTAAAAATGATGATGAAACCGAGGATGGCGAGGAGCAAAAGAGTGAGAAAAAAGGGGGAATGGATCCAGCAAATCTGCAGATCCTAGATGTTGGCTCACCATTTGATTTTGCTAATCAGGGAATGCTTTATCTGCCAAAGGATCTACCAGAGCCAGGTCGAGATGGTCCATCAAAGGAGGTGTTAACTGAGTTAGGTGAATTAATTCAAGCAGCAGGCGGTAGAACCCTGGCTTTGTTTTCATCTTGGCGTGGCGTAGAGGCTGCGGATGAACATTTGCGAGATGTATTAGCAGAGTTAAAGATTCCAATTATTACTCAACGCCGGGGAGATTCAGTTGGGCCATTGGTAGATAAGTTTGCAAAGGATGAGAGATCTATTTTGCTTGGCACAATCTCACTTTGGCAGGGCATTGATGTGCCAGGACCCGCCTGCACATTGGTAGTAATTGATCGAATTCCATTTCCCCGTCCTGATGAACCGGTGTTATCAGCCAGGGCTGCTGAAGCAGATGCGGCAGGTGGTTCAGGCTTTATGCAGATTTCACTTCCTAGAGCGGCCCTTTTACTTGCGCAGGGAACTGGCAGATTGATTAGATCCTTAGATGATCGTGGGGTAGTTGCAATATTAGATTCTCGAATTGTTAATAAACGGTATGGCTCAATTCTTTTAAACTCAATGCCACCTTTTTGGCGAAGTAGCGATGGTGAGGTAATTAAAGAGGCACTTCGCAGATTAGATGCGCAGTACTTAGGAAATTAAA
>Ga0315899_10009364_pt1 | contig 10508 bp, 9 predicted proteins | sample LakEriMetagenome_2_FD_203518 | JGI IMG/M metagenome (GOLD analysis project Ga0315899, IMG submission 203518) | Freshwater fungal communities from buoy surface, Lake Erie, Ohio, United States - Buoy 4 MA112 | ecosystem: Environmental > Aquatic > Freshwater > Lake | place: USA: Lake Erie, Ohio...
AGTTGCAGCTGGTTCAACAATTGTCGCAAGGGTTCCGATCTGCAGAACGGCTGGCTTTATTTCTAGCGGATCTGGCAACCAATCATGTGAAAAATCAAATGTTGCCGAACCTTCAATTGCAAAAACGTATGATGCAACGCCCGCGCTATCTAGCGAAACATCAGCGGTGCAGGTTGGCTTATCGGTGAAGTGTGCATACTTTAAATTCACACCGGCATATAACAATTCTGCTTTTGCTTTTTCACCATAGGCATCACTTGAAATTCCATCAATAAAGTAAGAATCAAAACCTAATAGCGCTAAGGCCTTTGCAGTATTCGCTGGGCCTCCGCCAACAATCGCAATTTTCTTCTCGCCCCGCGGAATTAAATCAATTAAAACTTCCCCGCAAACCCAGATCTCTTTACTCAAGCCATCTCACCTTTACGCGCTAGATATTCGGTCAATACTTCTATGCCTAGCAAATGATCCTGAATTTGTGGCAACCCACTGATTAACAAAATTCCAGACAAGCCCTTGCCCGCAACATTTATTGGCAGACCGCCACCGTGAATTGCATATTGCTCCTCAATGACGCCGTGTTTTGCAAACCAATCAATATTTGTCTCTTCAGCCAAAACTCTTTCGTGCATCGATGAGTGCCCAGTCAAAAGAACAACCCGAGCCTTACGTCCCATCCACCAATCATTTTCGGTATTTGTTCCTGGCAACGAAGCATGAAAAACAATCCATTCACCAATTCGAACTTCAATTGCTGGATTAATTCCACGATTTGTTGCAATCTCATATGCAATCTGACCAATTTCAAGTGCCGCAGCAACATCAAATGCTGGCAGAACTAAAGCTGCTTCTTCGGCCTTTAAACCAGCGCTAGAAAATCCGCCCGTTGTTCCATTGATCTTGTCATTTTCATCGGTCATTGCCCAAGCCTACCGACCACGCAACCTGGTCATGTCTATCGATAACCCACGCATAAAATTGCGCTAGTTCCCTGCTTTTAAGCCTTACTTACGCTTACTTCTCATTCACCCAGTCAAAGAGCGCCTTAACAATTACGGCGGTCACTGTGGTGTGCTGGACCTTCGCCTTAGCTTTGGCTTTCTTCCATAAAACATCAGGAATACGCACTGATCTTGGTGGGGTGATTGCCATGTTCTTCACCCTACGCCTTTATTAAATTAAATGCGAGGTACAACTGCGCAAATTACGAATAAATGAGTGACTTCAACAATGTGTATTTACAATTTACATACAAAACAAATGCATCGTATATACTTTGTAATTACATCTTCCTATATATCTGAGCGTAACGCTTGTTCATACTTTCTACCGTAAAATATTTTTGAGCGTGCACTTTGGCAGCCTTGCCAAATAAAGCGCGCTTTTTAGAATCGCTAATTAGGAGTGTTAGCGCCCTTATTAATTCAGATTTATTTTTTGAAACTATATAGCCGGTTGAGCCTGACTTAACAACTTCCGCGCTTGATCCAACATCTGTTGCAACAACTGGCAATCCAGCAAGCTGAGCTTCGATCAATGCAATTGGCATGCCTTCGTTATCACTCGTCGATAGAACAAGATCAACAGCAGACCACATAACCGATGAATCTGCCCAACCAACAACTTTTACATTCTTGCCAGCGCTTGCTTTAATATCGGTCAATAAATCACCGCCACCAGCAATGACAAAGGTTATTTCTGGAAACTCTTTTGCGACTTCTAAGGCAAGATGTGGATTCTTCACTGAAGTTACACGGGCCATCCAACCAACAACTACGCCAGTTGCGGGAAGCTTTAACTTCTTTCTGGCCTCACTTTTCTTAATCTTTTTTAGCGCGCGGACACCTGGTGCGATTGAAATCCATTTGGCGTTTGGACCGATTTGTAAATCTCGTAGTTCGACCCCAACCCGTTGTCCCACAGAAATAAACTGATTCGTTCTCTTGGCTAGATACTTTTCCGCCCTCAAGATTGCAAACTTTTGGATTGCAGAAAATGATTGATCTTCAAATAAGTGACCATGGAAGGTGTGGACCCGCTTGAAATCCCCAGGGACTAAACGAGCAAGAAGCCCGGCTTTAAAGGTATGTGAATGGATAATGTCGGGATTTATATTTGCAATAACTTTCTTTAATTCAAAGTATGCCCGCAGATCATTTATCGGTGAAATCTTGCGGCCCAAATGTTTGATTCGATGTGTTGATTTCTTGTTAAAGCCAGGTGATTCGATCTCTTGTTGCTGAACATATCCAGTGGCAAGTTCCGCTTCGTAACCAAATTCGGTGGCACCGTCAATTAATTCTTCGATATATCTTGCAGTGCCCCCAACGTTCATTCGGGCAATTACATGCAGAACTTTCATATCAAGCCAAACTTAGTGGTGAACGTCAGCTAGATATTTTTCAATTACCGCGTCGGGCTTTCCGGCGGCTTTTACTTTGCCGGTTTCTAGATAAACGGCACGATCTGAAAGCTCGGATACCGACTTTAAATCGTGAGTAACTAGAACAACAGCGCAACCAGAATTCATAAGTTCGATTGTGCGCTCCTTAGATCTCTCTTGAAAGTCTTCATCGCCGACAGATAAAACTTCATCGATCAAAAGCAAATCTGGTGTGGTATCGGTTGCTGTTGCAAAAGCCAAGCGCGCAACCATTCCTGATGAATATGCACGTAGCGGAACATCTAAATGTTCAGTCAGGCCTGCCCATTGGGCAATAGGTTCGATACGTTCTTTAAGTTCCTTTTGTGGGCGACCAAGTAATGCGCCGTAAAGCATGATGTTTTCTACACCAGTTAGTTCTGGGTTAAATCCAGCACCAAGTTCAATCATTGGTGCAACACTGCCACGAACAATTACGCGGCCTTGTACCGGGGGCAGAACTCTTGCTACAACTTTCAAAAGTGTTGACTTACCAGCGCCATTGCGGCCAATTACGGCCAAGGTTTCGCCACGCTTAACCTGCAGTGAAACTGAATCCAGCGCATAGAAATTTTCATAAGAAATTCTGCGTTTGATCGAATCAATTGCAGTCTGTTTAAGCGATGAAACCCGGTGGCGGGTGCGGCGATAAATCATTGATACATCTTCTAAATCAACAATAACCTCGCCTTTTGAATTTGAACTCATATCTTGGCCACCACTTTCGGCCACATTCGATTAAAGACGAATAGCCCCAATAAAAGAGCAAAGGTAGAAGTGCCGATCATGTAAAGCCACATATTTATTCCGGTGCCACCATTGCCGCCAAAGACATTGCGGAAAACAATTAAGACCGAGGTCAAAGGATTTAATTTGATTACTTCTAAAGTGTTTGGTCCCAATACTGAAATTGGATAGAAAACTGGAGTCATGTAAGTAAGCATCAGCAAGACTATTTGAATCAAAGATCTAGAATCATCAAAGTTTATGTATGCAATTGCTACCAGAAGCCCAAGGCCGGTGGTTAACATAATCATGCAGAAGATAACCACAAGCACCAACGGTGATTTAAGCCCTGGATATTTACCTGAAATAAGTAGGACTGCAGTTAATGGAATCAAGCCAATGCAGAAATTGATTGCACTAGAAATAGTTGCCGAGAATGCAAAGATTTCTGGGCGCACATAAACCTTGGTCAAAATTCCTGCACCAGCCGCAATTGAATCTGCAGCCGCGGTAAGTCCCTGGCTGAAGAAAGTAATAATCAAAACGCCGGATAACAAGTAAGGCAGGAAGCTTGTGCCATCTGGCATCCGGGCACGAAAGACGGTATTGAATACATAGAAAAGAACGATTGTTGTAACAATCGGATTTAGCAACGACCACCAGATACCGATTACAGATCTCTTGTAACGAACCGTAAGATCGCGAGCAATCAGAATCTTTAGAAGTGATCTTGATTTATAAACCGCATTAATCTGCGAGACAATCGGGATCTGTTTAACCGACGAGTCGTAGATTTCCATTGTCATATTCTCTCGCGCAATCTATGAATTCTTTAGATACAGGGCGATATCTTGGATGATTTGAGTTAAATCACGCTTTGGTGCCCAACCCAAGTCACGTGCTACCTTAGAAATATCTGGAACCCGACGCTCTAGATCTTCAAAACCTGGGCCATAGGCGTCGGCATATGATTTAAATTCAAGGTTCGAGGAAGAATTTGTGACCTCTATGACCTTCTTCGCTAAATCTGCAATTGATATCTCAAAGTTATTACCAACGTTATAAACCTGGCCAATTGCCTTTGGTGAATCGATAACAAGTAACAGAGCTTCGATTACATCATCGATATGGCAGAAAGCTCGTGATTGTTTACCATCGCCATAAACACTTATTGCCTCGCCACTTATCGCCGCAGATACAAACCTTGGAACCACCATTCCGTATTGCCCAATCTGGCGTGGACCGACGGTGTTAAAGAGACGAACAATTCGAACTGGTAACTTATTTTGTGTGTAATGAAAGAAGGCCAAGGATTCGTCTATCGCCTTAGCTTCAGAGTAAGACCACCGAGATTTCAATGGGGATCCCACAATGCGATCTGATTCTTCACTTAGCGGAACATTTGTATTCTTGCCGTAAATCTCGCTTGAAGAAGTTAAGAAAAATGATTTGCCATGTTTAGCACAGGCATCCAAGACATTTTCGGTTCCACCGATATTTGTCTGCAAAGATTTAAGTGGGTTGTTTACAATATTGAAAACACCCACTGCTGCTGCAAGATGTAGAACTTGATCTACTTTTGCAACCAGAGAATCGACAAGCGCAATGTCTAGAATCGATCCAGAAACTATTTCTAAACTTGGATTAGAAACCACACCTTGAAGGTTCTTGGCAGACCCAGTCGAAAGATCATCCAGCACAACAACGCTATCGCCCCTGCTAAGCAAAGCTGCAGTCAAGTGAGAACCGATGAAACCTGATCCACCTGTAACTAAATACTTCATTTGCGCCCACCAAAAGTATTTAAGATTGGGGTTTGGCCCAACAACGAAAGATTTACTCCATCATGGATTGTCACCAAAATTGCCAAATCAAAGCCACCAGATAAAGCTGAAGAATTCTCGTTATTCCAAACCCCAACAATCTCATCGTGCCACGAAACTATTGCCCCACCTTTGCGAAGCAGGCCAATCAGCTTCTCTGATGCCCCCTCGCGGACATCTGAAACATTTGATTTATAGGCAAGACCAACAACCAATATCTTCTTACCTGAAAGATTTCCCAAAATTTCTACACATCGCCCAACATAAAATGCCGGCATAGCTTCATTGATTTGATGTGCAATCTCGATTGACTTAAGCGAAACACCTACAGCCTCGGCCTTATGAGCCAAATACATTGGATCTACCGGAATGCAATGCCCACCCACGCCAGCACTTGGATAAAACGGCATAAAACCAAATGGCTTACTTGATGCGGCTTCGATAACTTCCATTACATCAATTCCAAGTTTGGAACAGAGAATTGATATCTCATTTATAAACGAGATGTTTACCAACCTAAAGGAATTCTCAAGAAGTTTCGCAGTTTCAACAACTTCAACGGAAGTAAAGGTTCGAATATCATCCACAAATTTGGCATAAAATTCTTGCGCCCGTTTTGTTGCACTTTCACTTAACCCCGCAACCAACTTTGGGGTATTTGAAACGTTCCACTTTGCACTCTTTGGATCAATACGCTCTGGTGAATATGCCAATTCAAAACCACCGTGGCTGCAATTTTTCGACAATATCGGAAAGATTTCATCTCGCATTGCGCCTGGTGCAATTGTTGATTCCACAATTACAAGTGTGCCGGGTGCAATATGCGCAGCCACATCTTTGATTGTCGAATACAGAATACTTAAATCGGGTTTTGATGCGCTATCTAGCGGTGTTGGCAAGCAAAAAATAACAATGCCGCAGCCATTTACATCTGAAATTAATTTTGAAACCGAATATCCGTTCTTAAGTGCCTTAACGATGGTTTCATCTGTAACATCTTCGACCGGAGAATTCCCAGATGCGATTGTCTTGACTCGCAAATCTTGGGAATCAATCCCAAGAACTTCGAAACCAGCGTTATTGGCTGCTATCGCAAGTGGCAGACCAACATAGCCCTGCCCAATAACAGCAACGCGATTAGACCCGGAATTCATTAGGCAAGGTTAATGCTTCAGCTCAATAACTCAGATTTTGCGCTCTTCAATTCTTCGGATTCAGGCGCAATAGCGGTGATTTTATCCACTATTTCACGAGCACCGGATATGTCGCCTGTGGCCTTTAAATCTCGACCAAGTGCCAACAGATTAATCACATTGTATGGATCTATCGTCACAATATATTCACGAATGGGTAGCGCTAATTCGGGCCTACCAATTTGTTCGTAATACATAGACAAGGTATCTCGTGATTCAAATTCGCGAGGATCATTTGCAATTGCTTGCTCAAGTTGCAGCACTGCCTGCTCATTCATTCTTGCCTCAAAAAAGTTTAGTGCTGCCAAACGTCTAAACTTTGGTTCCACTGGTTTTATCTTTAATGGCTTCAATACAAACGTTTCATAGACTGCTTGTTCCGACGCATTTGTTGGAAGCGCGTATTTACCAACTTCATGTTGAGCATATTCGGCGGTAAAGAAAAGTGATGAAAAGACAATAGCGATTACGGTGTAAACAGCGCTTAATCCAAGACCTAAACGAGAAACTCTAGAAGGTTTAACAACCTTCAACTTTTCTTGCTTTGTCTTCTCGGGATCTATTTGGTTATACGAAAGCCCAATAACAGTGCCGCCCAAAACCCAACCCCAAATAGCAATGCCAATATTGTCGATTGAGATAAATGCTTGTGCCAGATAAGTAAGCCAAGCACCAAAGAACGTTGCAAAGAGAATTTGTTTTGTTCCGGTGCTCTGTCGCAAACCAACAATCCCGCGCCAAAATACAAAGCCCACTAAAACTAGATATGCAATAAGAACAAATATCCCTGCGGTTGCCCCAAATTGAATGAAAACATTGTGTGCCGCATTCGTTCCAACATTTGGCCCTCTGCGAAGCACCTGGGCAACATCTCGATATTCTCTAAAGTAGGCACCGTATCTATCTAATCCGACACCGAACCAAATGTGATCCTGAAACATACGGATTCCAGCACGCCAATAATCTCCGCGATATGTCACAGATTCTTTAAAGAGAAAACTGAATGGCCCCATCTGCAGAATTCCGAAGATGGACATGAGCCCACCAACAAAACCAACCCCTGCGATAGTCCAACCTAAAGTCCGCCTGCGCTGCAAAACCCAGGTAACAATTAACACGCCAAAACCAACAGCGGCAGCCAAGAAACCTTGAAGCGAATCCGAGAAGTAAATTGTCAGGAGTAATAACAGAACTGATCCAGCTGAAACAACTCGATTAAAGCCTGATGTGTCTTCATTGATTGCAAAGCCAAACAAAATCACCGCAAATATGCCCATCAATGCTGCTGCAAAGTTTGGGTTTCCAACAGTTCCTAAAATAGCGTTGTATTGATTATTCCAATTTACAAAATCATAGCCAAAGTGCTGAAAGATTCCATAGAAACAAAAAGTTAAAGCAATACCTAAAGTCCAATAGTGAAATCTTGAACCATCGCTAAAACGAATTTTTCTTGCCGTAAACAATAAGAGCGTAGCCAGGAATACATATGTCAGAAATCCTGTTCTTCTCTGGTAATCCCCAAAGAGTCCGACATATTTTGAATCTGTAAAAATAAAAGAAATGAAATTAAATAAAATAAATGCAGTTGTAATTCCTAAAACAATTTTAGATTCAGGGATCAGGCTCTTACTCCGAATTTCTCTGACTAGCTCGCCTTTAGTTTGTCCAAGCAGCCAAGCACCAAATAAAAATAGAAGCCACATCTTTGGCGCGTTGAACGGATCCGCCAGACTTGAATTAAAAATTAAAGTGACGGCAGCTAAGCCAATTAAAACCAGGTTGATTCCTGATTTAGTGATACTTGCTATTGGCTTCGCCATACCCAAAGTCTATTAAGACTACTCAGAAAAGCCAGAAGCCCGGCTCTCTTTCGAGGGCCGGGCTTCTGTAGTGCTTAAATTAACTCCGAAGAGTCAATTAGGCTCTATTTACTTCTTTAGCTTTGCAACTGCTGCAGTTAGCTTGAGCAGCTAGTGCTGTAACAGCAGCTAGCGCATCTGATGCAGCTTGTGTTGCATTTTGAGCTTCATCGTATGCATTGTTAGCAGCATCTGTTGCAGCGTTAGCTGCATCAAGTGCTAGTGATGCTGTTGCATCGCCTTCAACATCTGCTGTTGCTGTAATTGCAGCAGCTGCGCCTGCAGTTGCGATGTATGTTCCAGCTGCTCCAGTTGTTGCGTTGAAGGTCAATGGACCTGCAGCAAGAGGTGCATACAATGTGTATGACTTCTTACCGCCAACAAGTGCTGGGTTTGTAGCTGTTGTTGTATCACCTTGTAGCGCTAGTGATGATGTGATTCCACCTGAAGCTAGAAGGTCAGTTGCTGCAGATGTATCTGCAACCGCAATACCGTCTGAACCCATAGCAGTGATTGTAAGAATCATCTTCTCGCCTGGTGTGTATGAAGTCTTATCAAGGCTTAATTTAACTGTTGTTGCCTTTACTAGACCAACTGTGAATGGAACTGAAACAGTTAGACCTGTAGCCGTGTGAGTCAGTGTTAGTGACTTAGCGCCAGTCTTTGTTGCAGTTGGATCGATTACAAGAACAGGTGCGTCAGCTGTAACTGCAACTCCGCTATATGTTCCTGCTGTTGCTGCAACTACTGCAGCATTTGTGATTACTGCAGCTGCGATTTGAGCGGCAGTTGGGGCTGTGAAGGCAGTGTTTGCAAGTGTTACAGCATTTCCTGCTGCATCCTTACCAGTAATGACAGCTGCATATGCATCTGTATCACCAGTTGCAACATCAGCAGCTTCATCAGAGATTGCTCCCGCAACCGCTGTGTATGAAAGTGATGCTACAGCGCCAACGAATGTTACTGACTTTGTCGCTGTGTAGGTACCTGCTGTGATTGTCAGAGTTGATACTCCAGCAGTGCCATCAGGTGCAATACCAACAGTGAATACTTCACCTGTTGTTGAAATGGTGCTTGATAGTGAGCGACCTGTTGCGATTGCTGAAGAAGTTGGGTCTGTGTCACTCGCGCTGAGTGCAAGAGTTCCTGGACCGGTTAGGGAAACTGCAACCTTTGTTGTTGTTGTGATTGCGCCAGCAACTTGACCAAGTGATACCTTGACCGCAAATACTGGTGTTCCATTTGTGTTAGCAGTTGCAGAAGCAGATGTTGAGGTTGTCTCAGTTGTAGACGACCATGTAGCTGCCTTGTTCATTACTGCTGTTGATGTTGAAGAGCTGATACCACCAGCAAGAGCAGCAGCATTAACTGTAATTGTTACAGTTTCGTCTGCAGTCGCGCTGTAGATACCTGTTGCAACTTCATTAAAGTAGGAAACAGTGACTGTTCCTACTGTAGGTGTTGAAACTGTAACAACTTGAGCATCGTCAACAGTTCCAACAGTTGCTGAAAGACCATCTGTCGCTGCAGTGATACCAGTTCCTACTGTTACGAACTTTCCACCTGTAACTGTTATGCGTGAAGCATCAGCTAAAGTATCAAGAGCGATTGTTACTGTGTTTGCAGGTCCTGCAACACCATTACAGGCAGCGTTTGTTGCGGCAGATCCATTGTCATTGACTGAAGAAGCAAGTCCGTCAGCAACTTCACACCAAATGACATCGTTTCCAGCAGCATTAGCAGGCACTGCTGAGAATCCAGCAATAGCCAACGCTGATGCAGCAACAAGCGCAATGCGCTTAAAGCTTGTCTTTGTAGACATTATTTTCCTTTCGAGAAAAGTCGATTTAGGGAATTTCCCCTTATCGGCTTGGTCAGAGATTGCTTTCTCATAGGTAATGAGAGAGTCATTTTTGACCATGAGATGAGTCGCACGTGCTGACGCATCTCTTTTCTGTTGCAGTATCCGGACTGCAGCAGAAACCTGTTTGTTGTTGTTCTTAGGCGACATAGATCGCCTGTCCTAGAACCTGAGTCTTGCCTGGGTTTAGTAGAACAACAGTTGTGATCTGAGAAGGGGCGGACTTACTGTCAACGCCACGACTCGCTGGGATAATTGTATCTGACGCTGAGCCTGCTTTTATGCGCATAACAGCGGTTAGAAGGTAGTTTCCGTCAGATAGACGCTCAAAATTAGTGTTTGTAGCCGCAATCTTTAGGCCAACCCAGCTGCCGGCCATAGAAATAGAGGCATCAGCGCTATATGTGGTGCCACTGCCGCCGACTGTGATGTCCTGGGAAAGCAGGACGTTGATCGCGTTGCTATCGGTGGTCATTGTGTTGCTGCGAAGGACTAGGCCCTCGTTGGTCAAAGTTGGGGTTGATTTAGAAACGTTGATTGCGCCATTTTGGCCGGCTGGGTTTGCCACAGTGAAGCCAGTTGGAACGCCCTTTGAATCAAGGCCGAAGAAAGTAAGTGCTTTGG
>Ga0315899_10009366_pt1 | contig 10507 bp, 7 predicted proteins | sample LakEriMetagenome_2_FD_203518 | JGI IMG/M metagenome (GOLD analysis project Ga0315899, IMG submission 203518) | Freshwater fungal communities from buoy surface, Lake Erie, Ohio, United States - Buoy 4 MA112 | ecosystem: Environmental > Aquatic > Freshwater > Lake | place: USA: Lake Erie, Ohio...
GCCCCTTGCCGACCGAGTTCCCGACGACCTTGGGTAACACGGCCACCGCGGGGGCGCGAGGGATCAATGTGCCCACCTGGGCCAGCACACTGGCCCAGTTTGACCTGTTGTTGAACCCCCGCCCGGCAGTGTCCCCGGCGGCGGGAGCGATCGAAACCGCTCCGTAGGTCTTGGCTGGCTGCCCACCTGTCGCGGTGGGCTGCTCCGTCAGGCCGTGAACCATGGCAGGCCCGTTCGTTCTCCCACCCCGTCCCATGTGGACCCTGTGGGGGAGCGACCGGGCCGCGACTGTTTGTGTGTTCCAGGGAAATTCGTGCAGCGCAGCGGCTGCCCTGCGGCGCGCCGACTGTGCCCCCCGTGCAACTGCCAGGAAGCGCTTCGTCGCGTGGGGGCTGCCCGGCTGCCGGGGCGGCCCCGTCGAAACAGTTCAACGCCCACTGGGGACGCGGCGGAATTCCGCCGCGTCGGGAGGCTGAAACGCGCGGGAGGTGAAGGTGCCGTCGGTCTGACGGGTGATCAGGATGGACCGGCCCGGGTTCTGGGCCGGTTGTCCATTCAGGCGGGTGACATCAAACAGGATCCAGAGATTGTTCCCCTCGGTCCGCTCCACCCGCCAGGTGGCTTCGAAATTGTCGGGAGCCCGCGGGTCCGAGAGCACCTCCAGCTCGCCCGACTTCCGGAATGCCACCCGCAGTGTCCGGGCCGGGATTCCAACCGATGCGGGCAGCTTCCCTTCCCAGACACCAATCACCCATTCGTCCAATGGTCCCGTGGGGGCCGACGGCTGCGTCGCTGCGGTCTCCGGTGGGGTCGGCGCAGGGGACGCAGTCGCGGTGGGTGACGACTGATGGGGTGTTACCTCCAGTCCGATGATCCCTCCCGCGAAGCGGCCGTTGATGAAACTGACGACCGTGGAATAGTCCTTGGACGGGGTGTGATGTTCCCACCGCAGTTCCTTCACAGTGAAGACCTGGCCGTTCTTCCGCCCGGTGATGGGTGGCTCATTTGTGGTCGGCGGACCCATGATGTCGATGATTTGCTGTTCGGTGAGCTGCCCCTCGGCCCCATCTCCCTGTTCGGCGCGGAGCCGTTCGAGAAAGGCCGTCAGTTCTTTGTCGGAAACTCCCGGCCGGTAGGGCTTCCCCGAGGGGACCCGGGCGAGCGATGGATCGGGGCCTGTGGCCGAATTTCCCGGCACGGCAGAGGTGTCGGTGGGTCCCGCCGATGTGCTGTCGCCACCCGAGCCGGAGGGTGCCGTCGCCTCCGGTTCGGGCCAGACAAACCAGACGCCGATGGCTGCCAGCAGGGCCAGACCCATCAAGAGGATCGGGATCAGTTGAGACAGCAAAGTCGAAGCACGTTGCCTGCGTTTTGCCACGAATGCACCCTGCAGCCGGTGGAGTCGGCCCGTCGCCTCTCGGAATGAAGGACGATGACCGGTGGCTGATGGTAGCCGGGCCAAACAGCCAATGCACCCGCAGATGGGTCACTGCGGGCCGCCTGTGCACATCGATCGTGTCAGGTCCCGGGCCTCTTGGAGCGGTCTCACGGTAATGTTGAGATGCCTGTCCCTGTCCGAATCAGACAAAACAAGGGCACTCTTGGGGAGTGCGGTGGAAGGGGGTGAGCAGTGGTTTGGTCTGCTGCGCTGACTGGGCGGCTCCCGAGGGGAAATCGATGAGGGACGCCCAAGTATTTGGTGTGAGTAGGCCGGAAGTTCCGGTCAACGCAGGATCTGCTGCCGCAATCGGCGTCGCTGCCACAGCAGCCACCCCCGATCGCGAGCCAATGACAGTCCGTCTCGCCACGATTGGCGAACGAGTCGATTCAACTGCTGGACCACCTGCTGTTCCGCTTCGGCACCAGAGCTGGCGGTGATGGGTCGGGAGCCGGTGCGATCGGCAAGCCAATCGAGCGCCGCGCGGTCGAAGTCGAGCAATTGCCGTTCTTCGCGGATGCCGTCATCGGGCAGGCGCCGGGCGAGTGTCAGGGGAAACGGCTGGCCCAGTCGCTCTTCCAACCAGGGAAGATGCGGTTCCAGGAGTGGGCGCGAGAGTTCATGCACTGACGGGTGGAGCCGAAACGGGGCTCCAGGCAACGTCGAGAGAGCCTGGACGAGCACCGACTGCCGAAACCGCAACCAGGTGCGTGAGTAACCCCCGCCCGGAGGTGCCTGGCGGTTGAAAACAAACAGAAACCGCATCGCATTCCGGTTGAGTGATTCGTTGCTGCGCACGATCCGCCCTGGATCCAGGGGAATTCCCGTCGCCTGGCAGAAATGCCGGACCACGCACCGTTCGGGAAAACTCTTGGGATCAAACAGGAAGACGTCAACCTGCTCCCTGCCAAAAATTCGATCGAAGTTCGAAAGAACCACTGGCTCTGAGAACTCGGCATGCATCCGTTTCAGGTGATCCCAGGGCCGACGGACAATCCTGACCGCCTGCTGCATGCGGCTTTCAAGCCTGTCGAAGTATGGCCGGAGATAACAGATGATCCGGGGCTCAAATCCCCGCTCGGTCACAAATCTCTGCAGGTTTTCGGCCGGGGCCGCTTCCTTCCAGAACGCGATTTCAGCCGAAATCACCGGGGTGACACCGGCTCGCCCGGCAGCCCGCAGCGCGCGGTCGAGATAATCGCGCGAGCGCGCGGCCATCAGGCTGAGCCGCTGTCGGGGGATTGAATTGATAAAAAACGTATGGCGATCTTCCAATCGGTCCTGGAAGGCGCAATCGACCACCGTGTTGCCGAATTCACAATCGAGAGAGACCAGGCGAAACCGCGGATCCTCCAGACCCCAGAACAAACTCTGCTGAATCGATGTTGTTCCCGTCTTGGGCTGCCCGAGATGCAGCAGGCAAACCGGTTTCGACATGATTCCAGACGCTGATTAAACCGTGTGGCAAAGATGACCCCATCGGCGGCCACCCGCCAGGTTTCCAAGGGATCGGCGACGGCCAGAGTGAAGAACCATTGGTCGGTTCCGGCGGCATTGAGACAGGCGAAATGGGGCCCGGCGGCACAACATTCCGATCGGGAAATCGGCAGCCAGGAGTCTTCGCAACCGGAGTGGTGAACCGCAGCCTGGTACCGGGCCTTCCCAACGCCTCACACCAACTCGGGCAGCGATCGTCCCTGTTCTTCCACCAGATACTGCGGGCGGCCGTTGAGGTCGTTGATGGTGGTGAGGGGGTCCACACCGAGGTGCTTGAAGAGGGTCGCGTAGACCTCGCCGAAGGTCACCGGCCGAGAGACCGCTTCGCCCGCCAACCGATCGGTCGCCCCGATAATCTGTCCGTGGCGGAAGCCACCCCCCGCCAGCAGGGCACAGTTCACCTGCGGCCAGTGGTCGCGTCCCACGATCGGGCTGATCTTCGGGGTCCGGCCGAACTCGCCCCAGATCACCACGGCACAGTCGTCGGCCAAGCCCCGGTTGTGCAGATCTTCCACCAGCGCGCTCACGCACTGATCGAACACCGGGAAGTCTTCCTGCTCGCGCACGAAGATCGAATTGTTCGCCCGGCCTTCGGTGTTGGTCCCGCCGTGCCAGTCCCATTTGCTGTAATTGAGCGTCACCACCCGCACCCCGGCCTCGATCAGCCGGCGGGCCACCAGCAGGCTCTGGGGAACACGCGGAGCCCCATTCCCGTCCATCATGATGCTGGGGTCGCCGGTGCCGTACCGGGCCACGACCTTGGGATCTTCCTTCGACAGGTCGAGCGCCTCGGCCAGCCGCGACGAGGTCAACAGCCCCATCGCCTGCTCGGTGAAGGTGTCGAGCCCGTTCATCATGGACGACTGGTCGATCTCGCGGCGGAGCTGATCAAACCCCTTCAGCAGCGTCTTGCGGTCCGACAGCCGGTCGAGCGTGACCCCATTCAGGACCATGTCCTTGCGGGTCTCGCCCAGAGGCTTGAACGGATTGTGCGACATCCCGAGGAAACCCGGGCCGGGCTCGTTGTACGGCCCGTGGGTGCAGGTGTAGCAGAGGCTGACATAGGGGGGCGATTCGGGCAGGGCCGGGCCCATCACCTTCGAGACCATCGACCCAAACTGCGGCCAGCCTCCCTGGGGCTTGGGCTTCTTGGGGTCGTGCCCGTTGAAGACCTGGATGGCGTCGTGGTCGGCCTGATTGCCGACGATTGAGCGAATGACCGTCAGCTTGTCGGCCTGCTGCGCCAGCAGGGGGAAGGCTTCGCAGATCTCAAACCCCGGCACATTCGTGGCGATCGGCCGCCACGGTCCCGCCACTTCCTTGGGAGCCTCGGGCTTGAGGTCGAACATGTCCTGGTGGGGCGGCCCGCCGACCAGGTAGATCATGATGACCGACTTGGGAGATTTCTTCCCCGAGAGCGACTCGGCCCGCAGGATCTCGGGCAGCCCCCAACCCCCGCCGGTTCCCAGGGCGGCCAGAGTGCCGATCCGCAGGAAGTCGCGACGGGAAACACCGTCGCAGAACTCGCGGGACGACGAGGGACGGCCGGCAATCGACAGCATGGCAGGGCTCCGGCAATGCGGGAGTCAGACTCGGAAACTTGGTCAACACCCCTTTATATCAGCGATCCTCTATGGATGACATCCCATCCTGTACCCGGTTTTCCGATTTTTCAGGGGAGGTGGGGTCTGATTCCAGTTCCGGTCGGCACAATCCGGCCGCCGGGCCCCCTCGCGAAGCCGGCGGACCGCGCAGTATGCTCCGCGCACTGCCGTGCCGATGTCCGGTGCGGCGAGCTGGTGACTGGTTTGGCGGAGCGAGGCTGAGATGATCACCCGGGCGACAGGTTGGGGCGTGCTGGTCTGGCTGGCGGTGTGCGGGGTCTGCCCGGCCGCGACGATCATTCATGCCGGGCGGCTCATTGACGCCACCGGTGGCCCCCCCCGCGAGCGGGTCACTCTGGTCATCGATGGGGGCAAAATCCAGGCGATCGAACCCGGGTTCCGTGAGCCACGGGAGGGAGACACGCTCATCCGGCTCACTTCCCACACCGTGCTGCCCGGGCTGATGGACATGCACACGCACCTGCAGTCGCAGCACTCGAAAGACGCCTACAGCGAACGCTTCTTCATGGATCAGGCCGAGTACGCCCTGCGTTCGACCATGTACGCCAAGGCGACGCTGCTGGCCGGGTTCACCACGGTGCGCGATCTGGGCGACAACGGCACCACCACCATCGCCCTCCGCAAGGCGATCGCCAACGGCTGGGTGATCGGCCCCCGCATCTTCACCTCGGGGAAGTCGCTGGCGACCACGGGGGGCCATGCCGACCCCAGCAACTCGCTGCGGGGCGACTACCGGCGCGATCCGGGTCCGGTCGAAGGGGTGATCAACGGCGTCGACGACGCCCGCAAGGCGGTGCGCGCCCGGTACAAAGATGGCGCCGACCTCATCAAGCTGACCGCCACCGGCGGAGTCCTCAGTCTTGCCGCGAATGGCCAGAACCCGCAATTCACCCAGGAAGAGCTGGAGGCGGTGGTCAACACGGCCCGCGATTATGGGATGAGCGTGGCGGTGCACGCCCACGGCACCGAGGGGATCCGCCGGGCGGTGCTGGCCGGGGTGACCTCAATCGAACACGGCACCTATCTCACCGACGAGACCATCGCCCTCATGAAAGAGAAGGGAACCTGGTGGGTGCCGACCAACATGGCGGGGGAATGGGTGGCGAAGAAGTCACAGGAGCCGGGGTATTTTCCCGAGATCGTCCGCCCCAAGGCGGCCGAGATTGGCCCGCTGATGCGCAACACGTTCGCCCGGGCCTACAAGGCGGGGGTGAAGATTGCCTTCGGCACCGACACCGGGGTCTCTCCCCACGGCGAGAACGCCCACGAGTTCGAACTGATGGTCGAGGGGGGAATGCCGCCATTGGAGGCGATTCTGACCGCCACCCGGAATGCCGCCCAACTGCTGAAGATCGACGACCGGCTCGGAACGCTCGAAGTGGGCAAGTTGGCCGATGTGGTCGCCGTCGAGGGGAACCCCCTCGAAGAGATCAGCGTGATGAAGCAGGTGGTCTTCGTGATGAAGGAAGGCCAGATCCACAAGCAGCCGTGAGGGGGGCCGCATCGACACGATCCCCCTGCAGCAGTCGCCCCACCCTCAGGGGAACGGGACCGGCGAGGGACCCAGCAGTTTGTCGATCGCCTGACGGACTTCTTCGAAGTCTTGGCGGTCGGGGGCCCGGCGGGTCTGGTTGAAGAGCACCTTGTGCTGCTTGTCGAGCAGCAGCACGGTCATCCCGGCATCGGTGTTCAGCCCGTAATTGTCGGGGCCGTTTTTTCCTCCCTGGGTCACGCCGGCGGGAGATTTGAGGTCGTAGGTGTCGTAGAGCAGCCGGGCGTGCTTCTTTTCGTCTTCGGGTTTGTCGGTCACCCGCACGATCAGCACTTCGAGCCCCTCGGGCTGACGCAGCCGGCCGTATTTGTCGAGTTGCTTCACCAGCCCGAAACTGGGACGGGTCACGCCGTTCCAGAAGACCAGCAGCACCGGCTTGTCTTTCCAGCGGGCCAGCAGGTCGACCTTCTTCCCGGCGTCATCGCCGGTTGCGAGGTCGACCTCGAAGGCGGGGGGTGTGTCTCCCACCCGCGGCCCCGACAGCAGGGAATCCTGCGCGGTCAGCGAGCCCACCCCGCACAACAGCAGCAGCACGCCACCCGGCCCACGTCCCCACGGCCAACCCGTCATGTAGTTCTCTCCGGTAGACTCAACCCAGACTGCGATGGCTCGCCGCCCAACGCGGCGAACTGCCACCCCCCCTTCGATCCGAACACACAGCGTACCATGCCGGCGTGGGAAGGGTGAAATGAACCCGGCGGGCCCCCTTGACCGGTGTGCGTGCCACATCGAGACTCTGGTCACCGGCTGAGGACCGGCCCGGTCCTCTCGCCGGGGGGGTGTGTGAGTCAACGTCTGGAAGGGGAGGAGTGTGATGAACCATCGCACGCTGGTGGTGGCGGCGGGATTGCTGACGCTGTTGGCTCTGTTGTGGGTGACGGGGGTCTTGGGACGGGGGGGCAACCGTCCCGACGAGACGGTTGCGAGACCCTCGGTGGACGCGGCTGCCTCCCGAAAGGGCGTGGCCACAGTGGGTCGGGGGGACGAGGCTGTGGATTCCGAGAAGCCTCCCGTCACCGCCAGTACCCCCGCAGCTGCCCCCGATCCCGATGCGTGGGCCCGCCTGCAGTCGCTGTGGGGTCCGTGCGAGCCCGTTGGAATGGGAGATGCCCTGTGCCGTGAACGATGGAAAGCCGGGGCAGCGCTCGAAGAATGGGCGCGGGCCAAATACCTCGTACTCGCGAACAAGAACTGGGAAGACTTCGAGCCCGAGCAGTGGCTGGCGAACTTTCGCGAAGTCTATCGCCGTCCTGCTGGTTCGACAGGAGCGATTGTCGACGAACTGCGGGCCCTGCAGGGGAACAATGTCGAGCTGGTGGTCGAGAACGTGCTGACCAATCGGGATGACGCCGCCGAACTGCGCCCGGCTTTGTCGGCGGTCTTCGACGGACCGCACCTGGCCGAGCTGGTCGTCTACTCGATTGGCGACGGCGAAGCCCTGAACGGGCTGCTGATTGTCGGCCGGCATCAGTCGGGAGACGAAGTCACCTGTGCCTATCACCTCTGGGATTGAACGATGACCTGGTTCCCGGCAGTACGCTCTCTCGATCGACGGGCCTGGGGGTTGGGCGGGATGCCCGGCCTGCGGGCACTGTGTCTGCTGATTGGTCTCGCGGGGCGCGCGGGAAGTGCCGAGCCGCCGCCGGTGCCCACCCTCCGCAAGGCCGAGCCCGACCTCGCGTTTGAGCGACGCTTCCGGCGCGATGTGGGCTGGATCGGGTCCGACGCCATCTACACGATTCCCCTGCCCGATGCGTCGTGGCTCTGGGTTTTTGGGGACACCCTGGTTGGCGAGGTGCGCGGGGGACGGCGGTGGAACGTGTCGATGGTGAACAATTCGTTCGCCCGGCAGCGCGGGTTCGGCAACGACATGCAACTGGAGCTGCAGCTCCACCGTGACGCCCGGGGACAGGCGACATCTTTTGTGACTCCGCTGGGAAAGCCGGGGTATTTCTGGATCTGGGATGGGCTGGTGATCGACGGCCGGCTGTACCTCTTCACCACCCGGCTCACTTCGCCGGGCACCATCACCGCGTTTGACTGGAAACTGCTCGACCAGAGCGTGGTGGTGGTCGAGAATCCCCTCGATCCGCCGGCCCAGTGGAAACATCGCCAGGTCGATTTCCCCCACGGCCACTTCACCGAGACCTCGGAAGCTCTCTGGGGGCTGGAAGTCGTGCACGAGGGAGAGTGGATCTACGTGTTTGGCACCCGGCGGCAAGCGGCCAGCGATCCGCGCGAGCTGGTGCTGGCGCGAGTCGCCCCGCGGGAGTTCCCGCAGTTTGACCGCTGGCGGTTTTTCAGCCGGGGGGAGTGGGTGGAGGACGCCCGCCGGGGGAGTTCCCTCGCGGTCGGGGTGGGGACCGAGGGATCGGTGACCTGGCTGCCCGAGCAGCAGGTGTGGGTCTACGTCTATTCTCCCCCGCTGGATGCGAACATCCAGATCCGGGCGGCACGCACCCTGGTGGGACCGTGGTCGGAACCGCAGACGCTCTACGCGTGTCCCGACCCGCAGCGCAATCCCCGCATCTTCTGTTATGCGGCGAAAGCGCGGATTGTCCCCGGGACCCGGAACGAACTGCTGGTCAGCTATGCCACCAACTCGTTCGAGATGCTGCCCGATGTCTCGGCTGATGCCGAGATCTATCAGCCGCGGTTTGTCCGCGTGACGTTCGAACCAGCCCGCTCAGAGGACATCTGCGGAAAATGCCGGGGCGAGTGCTCTGTCAAAGCAACCAACAGGGACTGTGGTGATCGATGAGTGGAGAGGAAGACCAAGGCGACACATCCGGAGGTGTGCGGTTCCGCCACACAATTCGCTTCCAATGTGGGTTCGATCGCGAATTCCCGAAACGACCCCACGTTCCACGACTCTCCCGCGCACACGAACCTCCCGGCCAAATCATTCCTGAAGGGAATGCATACCCTAGCCCGGGGTTGCCCAGCGAAGCGCCGGCTACCCCGGGTACGATGCCCAAGAAGGGTTCATTCCTGAAGGGAATGCATATGGGGATCCGGCTTCGACTCGGCCGTATTTTTCTGTGCCGGGCCAAATTTCGATCCTGGGCTCGAAGAAAAATTCCCGCCAAAGGCCCCGCGAACGACGAACGACGAACCACGGTCCACGGTCCACGAACCACGGTCCGCGGGTTCAGTCGTCGGTCGCTGGGGGAGTGGTCGGCGGTGAGTCGGCGGAAGCCGGGATCGGCGAGGGAATGCGGCTGATGCAGAGGAGCATGAGGGGAATGGCCCCGGCCGAGATGCCCAGGGCCAACGGCATGACCCCGAAACCCGCCGTGCCCCCTGCCTTGAAGGCGAGGTTGGCGAGGAAGGCTCCCAGGGCCCCGGCCACCGCGACGGTCGCCAGCACGCTGGCCGAGGCGCGGTAGGTGCGCCCGGTAATGGTCTGCAGGGCGACCTGCACGGGGCAGTTGAAGCCGACGAGAGTCATCGAGAGGGCGATGACCGGCATGGTCAACTGCTGCTGGAAGAGCAGGTAGGTGACCGTCCAGACAATCGGTCCCAGCGCGAGCATCCAGCGCAGGTCGCGGATGCGGGGGGAAACGGTATGCAGCAGGACGATTTCCGAGAGAATCAGCAACGTCAGCCACCACAGGCCATGCTCGGTGCTGTCGCGCAGCAGGATCGGTCCGTAGGTGTCGAAGCCCCGGGCGGTGGCGGTGCTCAACAGGCCCGCCAGCAGCAGGGGAAGCAGTTTCAGCAGCGAGACCCGGCCGGGATGGGCGGCGGTGGCGGAGGGGGCCAGGTCGCGCACGAGGCCCGGGGTCAGCCAGAGCAGAATCCCCAGCACGGTCACTCCGGGGAAGAGCCGGCCGGTGAAGGTCTGCGACAGCAGGGCCGCCGCGAGGTAGCCCACACTGCCGAAGGCCCGCACGGCGGGATACTCGGCCGGGTTCTGGCGTTGGGTCGAGGCGATTTCGACCGAGTGCGACAGCAGAAACAGAGAGCTCTGCAGCGAGCAGATGACCAGCATCAGCATGGGGGCCCAGGGCCAGTCGTCCCAATAGACGCTGGTCACCCAACTGAACAGGCTGTTGAGCAGCAGCAGCCGGCTGGGCAGGGGGGTGATCCCCAGGGGGGTGCCGCGGAGGGTGAGGGCGCTCAGCGAGAGGACCGTCACGAGGATGCCGAACCCGCTGGCGAGGCCCAGTTGCACGGCGGCCTGTTCGCGCCCCAGGTGCCGGAGCGCGACCGCCTGCCACTCGAAACTCTGCAGCGACGCAGTCAGGAACAACAGCAGCAGACGCAGCCGGGTGCCCCACGGATAACGCAATCGACTCGACTCACTCACGACGACGCGGCGACTTTCTGACAGATTGCAGGCAGCGGGAGGACGGGGTCTGGAGAGACCGTCCGACCCGGGTGGCCACGACG
>Ga0315899_10009367_pt1 | contig 10507 bp, 12 predicted proteins | sample LakEriMetagenome_2_FD_203518 | JGI IMG/M metagenome (GOLD analysis project Ga0315899, IMG submission 203518) | Freshwater fungal communities from buoy surface, Lake Erie, Ohio, United States - Buoy 4 MA112 | ecosystem: Environmental > Aquatic > Freshwater > Lake | place: USA: Lake Erie, Ohio...
GAGTCCTAGAAGACTCCGACGTGATTACAACACCTTGGAAGAACCGCTTGGTACCGGAATTTAAAGTGAGAGAATGCGCGCCGGTACCTAAAAGCGGTTTGTGTTTGTACACAAACCGCCCAACCGCTTAGATACCGGCGCGCATTCACGGTCACACTGATGAAGGATGAATATTTTAGCCCGGTTCTTTCAGCCAAGAACCGGACCGGGCAGCCACACACACACACACAGAGAGAGACCCTCATCAGACCCATCATCCCCCGTTTGAGCGTCCCCCGAATTTTGGGAGTTTCTCGCAGCGTCCCAGGAGGGGTGGATTTCGGGCGCAACTCCGCTGCGACGGCGACGCCCAAGGCATTACACAGTGTGTACACACACACACACACACACACACACACATACACACACACACACACACACACACACACACACACACACACACACATTCATCACGCGGCTTCGGCTGGCGTATTCACTGCGGTGTAGAGGTTACTGAATTGAGCACCAATAAACAACACATCTCTCGTGCACACATACGCGCGCTCGCACACACACACACACATCGCACGACGGGTGCATTTTGTGCAGTATAAATTTTTCTCTCATTACTTTCCCCCACCTGACCGGTGTTGGCGTGTCCCGTGATGACTGCAGCTGGCCCTCGATGGTTCTCGGACGAGCCCGCCCGACGGCCGTCACCAAGCGGGGAAACAGTCGGCTCAAGAGCCCCGTCAACGGTGGTCGCTCTGCGCTCGCTCGACGGCTGCAACACGCTACACCTGTGCCTGCCTGTGAGCTTGCCAGTGGTTGACTCTCTTCGTGTAAGCGTGTGCGTGCGCAGAGCACAAGAAGATCTGCGGGAGCGGTGTTACTCCTCCAGACGAGTGTGTCTTCCTGGGCTTGCTGGATGGCACCGCACCGCCTGCAGACAATCGTTTGTACCAGGGTGAGGTGGAGCTCAAGATTCCTGGGACAAGGAAATGGCAGCTGGCAAAGATGATCCTGACAAAGGAGCATTTGATCCTGTGCGCCCCACATGCTACCGCTGGCACTCCCAGCCACACCCTGCGGGTGCTACGTCAAGGATGGCTCGACAAGCTCGAGAAGCAAAAGAGAGCGTTTTTCTACACGCAGTGGAAGAAACGGTATTTCACGTTGACAGACGCCGCGTTGTTGTATGCCAACGGAGCACCTGGTTCTCAGCACCATGAGCATGCTCATAAATGCAAGGTACCCCTGAACAGTATCATCAGCATCGCGAAAGCAGACGGCCAGAGGCGGGACCGGTGCTTGGAGGTGGTGACGAACCTCTTCCGGGGCGACGGCAAGCGCCGCGTCTTCCTGCTTCAGGTATTGTGGATGGGTTGGGATGTGTGGGGTTGCGAACCTTGAAGATGAGCATTTTAGCTTTTGCATCGAGAACCTTCAAAAAAACTTGTATGTTGCATCTGAAAGAACCCGCAGATATAATACCGTGTAAATAAAAAATGGCGTTAAGCCTAAAAATGCGAAGCGCGCCTTCCCCCACGCTTACAGTGTACACGGAACTCACGATGTCTGTGAGCTGCGTGCAGGCGTCTTCCGATGACGAGTTAGAAGGCTGGCTGGCCGACCTCAATTCCTGCACAGAAGCCTTTAAGGCTGCGTGCGAGGCAGACCGCAAGGGCTCGTCGATGGCATCGCCGTCGCACGGCGAGGAGGACCTTGAGCTCGTGGAAGACGCGATTCCCCTTTCACACGTTTGGTACTGCAAGGCTGCTGCTGACAGAATGCGCAGACGCTTCGCAATGGCAGCAGAGATACTTACAACCACTTTTGGAATGGTCACTCATGATCACACCACGTCAGAGGACCAGTTCTTGCTGAAAACGACAACCGCCGGGTTTCATCGCGGTCGCAAATTCGTCTTCCGTTGCAGCCGCAAAAAAGACAGCCAACAATGGTCTTTGAACATCCAACACCAGATTAGCCAGAATGCATTGTCCGCATCAAAAATGCAGCAGTTCCAGCGTTTCCGCGAAATCGTGCGGCGATTAGTTGACTCTGGCCCGTTTCAGATCTTGGTCGCGTTGCTGATCCTCTTGAACTTTGTCGTGAGCGTGTTCGATACTGAGTACAACCCCCCGGATGACTCTTTCATGGGGCAGCTCCTTGGCGATCTTGATAACGTTTTCACTGCGGTCTTCGCCGTGGAGTGTGCGATGAATATGGTTGGACACTGGTTTTGGGTGTGGGCCTCCGACACCTGGAACATCTTTGACCTTGTGGTTGTCGTTGTGTCCATCGCGGCAGACGTGTCGCAAAATTTCCCCAATCTGACTGTCCTCAGAACTGCACGCGTGTTCCGTGTCCTCCGGTTGTTCAAGCGCCTCAAGGCTCTGCGCACAATCGTCAATGCCGTGGCTGCGTCATTCTGGCCCGTCAGCAATGCACTCATCATCCTGGCACTGGTATCCTTTGTCTACGCCATTCTTGGAGCTCGCCTGTATGGAGACCGAGACCCGGAAAATTTTGGCGCCTTCACCCTGGCGCTGCTCTCAATGATACAGATATGCACAGGAGAGGGTTGGTCCATTGGCAAACCGCTTTACGAAAACAAAGGGGATTGGGATGCAGGCGCTGTCGTCTTTTTCGTAAGCTATTTGATCATCGTGAGTGTGATCCTGGTCAACGTTGTGCTCGCTATCCTGGTGGACGAATTCATCAAGTCGGTGACTATGGAACAGGCCAATGATGCAAAACACGTAGAGAACTTGCGGGTAGAAAGCGTGTATGGAGTGAAGAAACATGTAGTCGTCCTCGAGCCCTTGCTCTGCGAGCTTGCTGCCACAGACAGTGCTGCAGAGATGCAGCGAAAAATTGAGGACATCTTCGCCTGTCTCGACCATGATGACTCCGGCTATGTAAACTTCCATGCCATGCTATTTGGGCTCCACCGTTTGACTTCAGTGCCCGACACGAAATGGGAAGCTTTGGGGAAGATCTTTTTCTCTCGCAGCAGCCACAAGCAGTTCCTTGGGAATTTTATCATTCCGCACGCCGGTATGGATTTTGAGGCGTTTGCTTACAAGATTCAGGAGCAACTACAAATGTTTTTACAGCGCACCCTGACAGAGGTCGCCTTTTCAACTCAAGACCAAGGCCAGCGAGGCTTGATGTTCAGCATGAAACAGCTAAAACGGAACTTCACGCACTTAGAATCCTTGCTTTCACCTGAGCTTTTGCAGAATGAATCAACGTTCCCTGCGCTCTCGCACTCGTCACGCTCGTGCACGCCGTGTCACACGCCGCCAAACCAGCCGCCCGAACTGTGGACCGGAGACCAAGGCAAGAGGTGGAGCAACCAATCGACTGCAGGTTCCCAGGGAGCGTTGACAGCTCCATACGCCCTTATGCTTCAAAATCGTGTTCTATCGAAGAGTCCAATTGACAAGAGCGGAAAAACAAACAAGGTCTCAAAGAATGCTTGTGCTGTGACGCGCTGCGAGGCATTAGAAGAGGATGTTGCAGAGGAGGATGTTGCTGCTGACCTGGAGCAGCTGCTAAGCGTTGCAAGAGTGGAAACAAGTGTCGAAAAGTCTGAGATAGATGCAAGTGCCTCTGCAAAACACACAGCAAAGGAAGAGATGGGCAACGTCATGAGCAACATTATTGAAGAGAAGCTTGCATCGCTGGAGGGAAGGATGATGGAGAAAACGGACAATCTCCTGCAGGCTCTCATCATGTTGCAGGAAGAACAGGTGAGGCACGCAAAGCTTTCCCACGTGCAGAGATAGAGCGTTAGTGATCGCGCAAAATCAACTGCTTTTCAACTGACTACCTGCACACTCTGCCTTTCTCTCTGTCTCCGTGTCTGTCTCTCCCTCTTTCCTGCTTACTCCTGGGGCTGTGCCTTCTACCCCCTCTGTCCAACTTTCATCCTGCGCTTCTGCATCAGATTTCCCGAGCAACAGGCGTCGCCGCAGCGGCTGAACAGCGCAGCAAGGAGTTGATGAAGCGAACTGCAAAAATAGAGCACCTGCTTGGCACCAGTACGGCCGCTGTGGAGAACTTACAAAAAATGGTGGGAGAGATGGTGAGTGGCAGCGCTCCCCGCGTTCCCCTTCGAGGCGTGCTTTCAATGAGCAGCGGAGATGACGTGGAGACGAATTTGGGGGAGCGCATGGACAGGGTTGAACGGAAAATTCAGCGAGAGTTTGAGCTCAAAGTTAAGCGAGAGAGACGGGAAACGGAGCGGCAGGAGTGGGACACGGACAGGCAGCGGAAGCGGGAGCAGGAGAGGAAAGAAGCTGGCGAAAGGACTTTGAGCAGTGCGAAAGGCAGACCGAGGGATTACAGTGCTCGGTATCCCCCCAGCCCCGGGAATCGGATGAGCAACAGCATTCACGAGACCCGTGCATTAGACGAGCAACATTTCAACCGCATTGATTGGAGGCCAAGAAACTCGTACGATGCGCTATTGTCTAACCGTTCCAACGGTCGCAGCGAAGCGGATGGGCCTGGGCCACCTCAAGCAAGGTCTGTACACAGCCTAAAGCCGCGTGTGTATGAGGGTTGATGGCTGGCTCAATGCATAGACTTCCATGTGCGCAGTTGAGGGTGCTAAGACTGTGTGTGTATGTGTATGTGTCTGTGTACGTGTGTGTTGTGTCACACACCGCCTTTCTGTTCACTTTTCGTCGCTGTTCGGCCTTAATTGTGCTAGCCCACTAATCATGCGCCCTGCCCTGTTCCAGGAACAAAATCAAAGTGCCTGCTCTTTCTCTACCACAGACTCTCCCCGGTGGCTCGCCCGTCACCCAACACGCAAATATTGGCTCCGAGGACTTTGGTATCATGTGTGTGTGTGTGCGCGCGCGCGTGTTGTGTGTGTGCGCGCGCGCGTTCGTGAATGTGTATTTTGTTTTTCATGTGCGTGTGTGTCAATCTCCCTCATGTGCATTTGTTTGTTGTATCTCCCTCATGTGCATTTGTTTGTTGTTGTGCATGCTGGTGTGTGTGCGCGCGCGTATGTGTGATTGGATGCGTACAGGTGTATTCCAATGACGTTGCCTATATGCAAATGCTGCACATGCATGCATTCCTACGCGCGCACGTGCACACACACACACACACATACACACACACACACACACCAATGCGCAAAGGTACTCCTCACTATTCAAACTCGGATGACTCGGAGGATGATCAATTACTGCAAGGTACCTCCCTTTCTGTGTCTATCTCCCTATCACCGAGCTCCCTCTCCGCCTTCTCGTGTACTCTCCCTCGATGACGGAACCTCCCTCCCTTGCTCTCTCTATCTAGTTCTGTGTGTGCGAGCGCGAGCTCATCATTTTGGCGTGCATCTCCCTCCTCGCACACTCTGCGGTGCTGAGGTTTCACAGATACAAGAGTATCTCTCTGGTGCCAGCGTCGCCCTCTTCTTAGGCTCTCACGTTTATGTGTGCACGCGCGCTCGTTTACGTGTGCACGTGTACTCGCTCGCTCTCTCGCTCTCTCGAGCATCCGCTCTCTCGCTCTCGCTCTTGCTCTGACTAGTGCTTGAAACAGAGACGCCTGCATCCCATGAAACGGAGACACCAACGGACGAAAGTGAGAGCTACAAGCCTATCATGTATCCACCAGGTGCGTGGTTGGGAGATAAAATTGGAGAGAGTAAGGAAGGGAAAGAGGAGGGGAAAGAGGAGGGAGAGAGAGAAAGAAGGGGGTTGGGGGGTGGAGAGGAGAGAGGGAGGGAGGAAGAGAGAGGGCATGGGGGGGGGAGAGAGAGAGAGACTGCGTGCGCGCGCGCGCACACACACACACACACGTGAGATGGAGGGTAGCGGTCGGATACTTGGGCTCGGGAGGGAATGAGAGAGGCAGAGAGGGGGGGGGCGGGAGAAATAGAGAAAGAGTGTGTGGGTATATCCAAGAGAGAGTGTCGCAGTGCAGTCTCTTCGACTGGGGTGCTGGAGTCGAAACCAACGCAGCAGAAAAACTTTGTGACGCACACACACACACACAAGTGCGCCCGCGCGCATACACACACACAGGATCTCCTCTCTCGGTGATGTCCCCACGAAACGGGAAACGCGCGCATACACACACACAGGATCTCCTCTCTCGGTGATGTCCCCACGAAACGGGAAAAATCACGCACGCACGCACACACGTGCGCGCACGCGCGCGCACACACAGGCCTTCCTTTTTTGATGGTGTCCCAACGAAACGGAGAGCTAGAATCTCCATTGGCAGATCTCGATGATTTGTCGCCGCCGGCGACGCAAGCATATCAGGAGGCTCGTCATCCGCGTGATGATGTGTCGCAGCCGGCGAGGCAAGTGCAGGAGTCCAAGAGCATGGTTGCCAGGGTGTATGTGCGGAGACGTGCAGACGCGGATGACGTGCCGGCGGAGGGAGGGATGTGGCGAGAGGGTTCGAAGCCTCGCACTATATCTTCAGCTCCGATGACGCCAGACCGGTGAGACATGTTGGGAGAGAGAGATATTCAAAGTGTGTGTGCGTGTGAGAGAGATAGAGAGTAAGTGTGTGTGCGTGTGTGCAAGCACGCAAGCAACAGAACAAGCGCCAGAGGCTCACACGCCAGAGCCTCTCGCGCGCGATCTGTCGCTTATTAATAAAGCCTCTCGCGCGTGATCTGGCACTTGTTTGTACCTTGTTCTGTTGCTTGCGTGTTTGCACGATGTGGCGCTTGTTCATTTGCTTGCGTGCTTGCACACACGGACGCAATTACGTCCGCTCACGCACGAACATATAATTTCATTACTTGGTTCTATTTCTTCTTTTTTCCCCCTTTGATAAATTTATAGAAAATTATGGCTAGCTTGTCCCGACGACGACATGTTATCGCCGAGATGTCGTGTTTTCGACACTTGAAAGCAGTCAAGGAGGAGAGAGTGGGGACAGTGAATGGAGTTACGGAGACAACCACGGATGGGCGCAAATGAAGGCACGTGCGGGAAGGTGGTAGGGGACGCCTGCCTTGCAGAAATCCGATCATAAATGTAACGTCTCCCCAGGGAACTGGCTGCGGCTGTATTGACGTGTAAAGTATGTACAAACTTGAATCTGGGGCCCTTCAACTTTGAATATTTGACCACCCGGCCGCGGCGGTTCCGACGTGGACTCGGACGCCCCGCGGGCGGCGGACCGCGCGGGGGGTTCTAGGCCCGGGGCGACGCGTGCGAAATCCGTTTCGAGGGGTCGGGGCCCGGGTCGGTCCGTGACAGCCACGTCAACTCAACGGATTTCGAGGGGTCGGGGCCCGGGTCGGTCCGTGACAGCCACGTCAACTCAAGCTGTGACATTATCTGAAACCCCCCAATTAGTCAGCTAGCTCCCGCAGGCTTCCCCCTCCGTCAGCTCTCCTCGTCCTCAGAGTCGGAATCCTTGTCTTGAAACTTTTAGTTAAATTTTAGTTTGAATAATATCAATTGAAGGTCACTTTATTCCACGGGTTTTGACTCGACGTAGAGTAGTGTGTGTGTTGAGTGTTTAATTGGAAAACAAAAGAAACCAATGTCACGGTCGGTCTCCCCTGCATACTCCGGTCTGCTAGGAAATCATACATACATATATGAAAACATACATACATATACTATACCGTGACATATATAGATACATACATACATGCATGCATGTATACATACCGTGACATAAATGCATATAATTAGTCGGCCCGCCCCATATTGCGTGTGTATGTGTGTGTTTATTGTGCTGGGCCGCCGCGGCAACCCCCACGGGCGCAGAGGCGCGATTCCGCTCACAAGCTTCACGAAAATATCCACTATCAGGCTGAGTTCAAATCATGATGGAACGCGGCACGTAGATGCTGTAATCTGTACTACTGACGAAGTACACACCTTCGACCCCTCCACCGTGTGGGCCTATCCCCTCTACCTGAGTTCAGCCTACAGGGTCCCCGGGGCTCCGTGGCGAACCTGACAGTGGGGATTGCCTGTCTACCCTTCACCCTTACTCTGACGCTCGCTGTGCCGTGCCATGTGACTAGATAATATGATACTCAAAACCGGAAATAGTTCGCGTAGATAAGTGGCGGAGGAGCCTGGGCGAGTTGAAAGGGCGCCTATTGCAAGCTGGGAAGGCATGAGGCGAAGTGAGAAAGCCAAAGTGCCAGAGGAGGCAGTAAGGAGGAAGGGTGGGGGAGGAGGTCCCATGGAATGGAGGATGGGCTAAGAATGGAGAGGTGGGGGAGCCCGCGCGAGTCACGGGAGCGTCTGCGGCAGGTAGGGAGGGCACAAGTCGAAGTGAGAAAGCCAAAGTGTCAGAAGAGGCATTATTAACCAGGAGTTCAAAGGCTAAGAAACCTATGAACGCCAGAGTGTACCTACACGAAATCACAAACACCAAGCACACGGATACGCGGCCCCGGCTGGCGAATACACGGAGGTGTAGAGGATACTAAATTGAGTACCAATAAACAACACTCTCTCTCTTGCCCGGGCTGAGTCCGCCGCCGGCGAGTTTATTTTAAGGTCACCGAGCCGAGCCCCTTACAGGTCAGGAGGACTCGGAACCGACCTCAAGCTGGCCGCGGCAGTGACTCGGACGATTACCGCCGTGACTAGCATCCATGTCTACTGTGTCTTAGGAATACGCGTATGGACGTATAAGAATATGTCTACTGTGTCTTAGTAATACGCGCATGGACGTATGAGTACGGGCAAGATCATGACTATTTCATACACGTAGCGGGGGGTTTCACTGGGAATCGCCCACGGTTTCCCCCCCCGTATGCTCTATACGAGGTCACGGTTAAATTTCTCGAAGGTTGAAACCCCTTATCTATGTCACGGTTATATCCCGTTATTGGACACACGTGCTTTCGGCTTTAGCCGTTAGTGAGTCATCCCTACGGTGATGGGGCTCTTTGAGAAATCTGGGCTGCATGGGGCTTCCCACGCGGGTGGCTCTTCCTCCCCGGGACATTCAGCTGCGGCTGTCCCAGTCGGGCTACTGGGGTCCCCCTATTCACAATATGGGACTCCGAGTCTGTAGCAGGCCCGGGAGGACACCAATGCTCAGGCTTCGGGCCGGATGCCGACCTGGGCAATAGCGCTGTGCCTGTATGGGTAGGCCGCCTGGGCGGCGACTCGGATGGATTCTGGATGAGGCCTGAGCCTGAGGGACTACGGGGGGGGGCAGTCTCCGGGCCCGGGTCCGAGTAGTCCGGCGCCCTTTTCAAGTTCAAAAGTTTGCACACGCCCGGAGGAGTCTCGAAGTCCTGTACGGGAGGGATCTGTGTTCTTAAAAACACTCACTGTGACTCAGAGGGCCGTTCCAAACTTTGGACTTTGGACTTTGGAGTATTTATTTCGCGGTAACGTGATCATCCACAGGGACCATAAAGCGATTCAAGGGAACGATTGACGCCCACGTCGGAGGTAATGACTGAGGTTTCCCCTGCTCTCTCCTATCCGGAACTCTTTCGAGTTACGGGGCCTCTGCAGTCGCTCGTACTTCGGGCCGAGGACATGTGGTGGAGGCATAACCAATGTTATCGAAGTTAGATCGTAATCATCTACAGGGCCCAGAAGGCGATGCAAGGAGATGATTGACTCGGGGGGAGGGAGGTGTAATGCTAATGTCCCATTTCATTTGCCAGACGCTCTGGAATACAAGTTTTTAGGTTGTATTCAAGACCATCATCAGTCACGGATGGCAAGTAACGGAATCGCAATGGCAATGCAGGCAGGACTCGGATGTGGGGGGTGGTTGCGAACAGATGTGTACGCTGCATGCAGTGGTTGTGTTGTGTGTTTGTCTTTGGTGACATGGACAGTTGTCAAGACGTTCCTCAATACAAGGTGATGAAATATCTTGTATTCGGGATCATCTTAAGTAGTTTATTATCAGAGTTACAAGTTATGATTTCTAAAATTGATCGCAATGGTGTATGTATTGGTATGGTATATCAGTGCTGAATGCGTCTATCGACCGCCCATGAGTCTTGTTCAATCAGTTTTTATGTCTGTTAGGTTTCTGTGTCTTCGTGGACTTCCGACTCGTGACTTCTGACGTAAATAGGATCTATAGGCAACAACACTGGCTAGAAATTAAGGGTCAGACAAGATAAGTGCACTATTTGGCCTTAAATTCAAAATTTCTCGTCAACTAGAAAGGTCGAGGGAGTGCTTGGAACAGGTAAAAAGAGCTGGTACTAAAGGGGCATAATTAACCATTGTGTGTTCACGTTATGAGTATGTGTACATGTGTGAGTTGTGGTGTTCGGATTGTTATATAATGCAGAGGTTGAGGATTCGAGGATATGGAGATTTGTATCTAGCCAGTGTCAACAATAATTTTGCAATGGTTCATGCAGCAGGACAATAATATAGTTAAGATTTGTGTAGTAAATCAAGACGAAGATATTTCAGTGACGTGATTATTACTACACGATTGATCAATTTTTGACTACAAGTTTGCGTTCAATGCAAGGCACATATCAAGCAGGAGAGGCGTGCGGGGGGGGCAGGCAACA
>Ga0315899_10009368_pt1 | contig 10506 bp, 2 predicted proteins | sample LakEriMetagenome_2_FD_203518 | JGI IMG/M metagenome (GOLD analysis project Ga0315899, IMG submission 203518) | Freshwater fungal communities from buoy surface, Lake Erie, Ohio, United States - Buoy 4 MA112 | ecosystem: Environmental > Aquatic > Freshwater > Lake | place: USA: Lake Erie, Ohio...
TATCGTCCCTTGACAGGGTCCGGGAACATGTTGATGACCTTTGTGTTCATGTCGGAGTTCGCGTCGAAGATCCGGCCGCAGGCTACTTCCTTCCAGCTTTCGCCATCATCGCTCACGCGCACTGCATATCCCTTGACCCACCAGCCACCATCGCCACGTCCTTGTGTTACGAGTCCGGAAACATCTTGAACCGTAGAAAGATCGATCTGCATCCATTGGCCTTTTTCGAAGCCCGTTTCGGCCCCTGAGGGAATCCAGGCACGCGGCGAGTTGAGCATGCCCATGGCAAACACTTCGCCAACGGCATAGTTGCCCCACACAGAGGAATAGCGGTGGTACTTGTACGCGGGATTCAAGGCAATGACGCCCTTGCACGCCGTTCCTGTCTCAGGCAGACTGCAGCTAGATTGCTTAGCCATGTCGGCCGCTGCAAGCGCTTTGTTCCACATCTGAATCCTCTGGATTGCTCCATTGGGCTGCTTTCCGCTGTCTCCAGACCTGAAGAAGCGGACATTGTTGGGATCGAGGACATATCCTTTTTTGTCCTTGGAGGTGGTGGTGGCACAGAGGTACCCGTTGAGGTATAGACCCAGCTTACCCTTGTTATCTCGAGTGAGGCCAAAGTCGTACCAGCGTTGAGCAATGATTTTCTCTGTGCACAGCATCTTGAGAGAGGCGGGCTGCATGCGGTACATTTCGTTAACATAGAGCCCGTCCTCATCCCATGAAGCCGAGCCAAAGATCTGACGCCAGTTAGTGACGTCATTCAGGCGGCCCCTGATAATCACGGTGAACGTTTCGCCCTTGATGCAGTTTGCTTCATCAAGCTCCAGTCCAGAGCCATCAAGCACCTCATACCGCTGGTCGTTGGGCTCGGAATTGAGAGGGTGGCCGCCTCCTTTGCCATGAGTTTTTTCGCCTGAGAAGAACTTGCCGCTCTTCCAAGGGGTGTCCAACATCGGGCCGCCCGAGCTCGAAGTCAGCTCCTGCTCCAACTTGTAATCGAGATGGCCTTCCTCGCACTTCCTCTCGCACATGAGCACACCGGCGCGGATTGCAGGGTGGCCATGATAGTAGATAGGGTAAATGCGCACATAGCGCGCCTTGACGCTCTCCGGGAATTTGTTTGTCACCTTGGATTGATAATCCGTGTTGGCTTCGAACACCATGCCGCAGCCGACCGCCGCCCACTTGTCCCCGTCCTGACTGACCTTGACGGAGTAAGCTGTTACCCACCATCCGGCATCGCCGCGGCCCTGCGTCACAAGACCAGCCACATTTTCGACGCTGCCAAGGTCCATTTGCATCCATTCCCCCGTTTCGAGCCCCGTGGTGGCCGATGAAGGCAGCCAACCATAATCTGCGTTCAGCCTGCCTTGCCCCCAATAGGTTCCAGCAGGGTAGTTGCCCCATGTCGAGGAGTAGCGGTGCTTGCTGTAGGGAGGGACCGTCACGATGAGACCCTTGCACGTGTCCGTCGAATCTTCCGGCAAGGTACATTGGCATGCCTTTGACATTTCTTCTTTCGTCAAATCCTTGTTCCAAAGGCGGATCTCGCGGATTTGAGCCCCTGTGTTCTGTTGCGCATCGTTGCTGTGGAAGAGATTAATGTCATTTGGATCTAGCAGGTACTTCTTCTTGAATTCCGGCTTGCCCTCGGCGCACTTGTATCCATTGAGGTAGATGGCCACTACGCCGTCTTCATTACGCGACAGGCCAAACTGGTAGTACACCGTGTTCCGAAGAACCTCTCCGCAGTTGAGCTTGGTCTCCTGCGGCATGAAACGGTATGTGTCTTTGACATAGAGACCATCATCACCCCACGCCTTGGAGCCCATAAGCATGCGGAGAGAGTTGACAATGTCGAGTTTTGCATGAATGATAATACTCCACTTGGACGGGGTGATGCACTCAGACTCGTCTAGGTGCATGCCTTGCCCCGCCTTGATTTCATAGCGCCAGCCGTCGGGATGCAACTTGCCAGTGCCTAACTGGGTGTGGTAGTGAGGTCCGTTTTGAAAAGTTCCCTCACCCCACGGTGTAGTCAACTCCGGACCGTCAGAGCTCGATGTGAGCATTGACTGCATCTTATAGTCCAAGAAGCCCTCTTTGCATTTCTTCTCGCAGATCAGGACGCCGGCCTTCAAAGTTGGCCAGGAATACCAGCGCTGAGGGTAGATGCGCACGTATCTACCCTTGACAGGCTCAGGAAAAATGATCTTTGTGGTTGTGGTCTGGTCCGTGGCGGCTTTAAAGGAACGACCGCAAGCGACGTGCTTCCAGCTCGAGCCGTCTTCACTCACCTTGACCGACGCGTACGTCACCCAACCATGGTACGAGCCCTGAATAACAACGCCAGCGACACCCTGCACTTCTCCTGTGTCAAGCTGCATCCAGTTTCCGCCCTCGTACGGCGGGTCTGTGCTAGGCACATTGGCCACCCCGGGGTACCAGGAGTAGCTCGGTTCGTAGAGGCGGCCTGACGACCACCCGTAACCTATCTGCTGGCCGCCGTACAGATTGCTGTACAAGTGGCTCGAATAGGGCGGGTTGAGGAGAATCAGACCCTTGCATCTTTGGGTCGTGGGCAGTGCCACAGTGCAGCCTGCCTCGCTCGCCATCTGGTCATAGGTCGCTGTAACTTTGAGCACTCGAATGTTGCGAAGGTAGCCGGCAGTATTTTGTTTCTTGAGGTTGTTGAAAAAGGTCAACTCGTGCGCAGCCAATTTGAAACCGTCTCTCTGTTTCGGCTTGTTTACTTGGCATCGATAGCCATTGAGATAGAGAGAGATCTCGCCCTCTTTCGAGCGTGTCAGCCCGAAGTAGTACCACTTATCCGTCCAGATTTCCTCATCGCACTTCAATTCGGCGCCTTCGGGCACCATCCGTACGATTGTATCGATGTAAAGCCCATCGTTACCCCATTCCGAAGATCCAATCACTTGATGCTTGCCATTGGTTTCATCAACTTTCGCAAAGACAACAATGGTCCATTCATCCGGTGTCACGCACTTGCCCTCATCGAGAGTCAATCCTGAATCCTTTGCAAATTTGTACATCAAATCTGATGCACACCAGGAGTTCCCTTGAAGGGACTTGTAAGTGCCCATTGCCTCGGTTACGAGCGCTGGACCGAACGTGTTGGAGGACAGTGTGCCATCCATCGGATAATTGAGCTCGCCGTTCTTGCACTTTGTCTCGCACACCAAAACAGCAGCTCGCATCGAAATGTGTCCGTACCACGTCTCCACGACAAACCTCACGTGACGTGCCTTTGTTGGAACCCGGAATATAATCTGCACGGGCGTGCTCGAGTCATGGTTTGCGTCGAATATGCGACCGCAATCAATCTGCTTCCAAGTGCCACCGTCATCACTTATTTGCAGTGAAAGGGAAGTGACCCACTGGCCACCTTCATATCTTCCCTGTACTTCCACGCCTTGGATGTCCTGCACGGCGCCTGTGTCAATTTCAAGGTACTGGCCTACTTCGTTGTGAGCGGCAACCCAGGCCTGCTGAGAGTTGATGCGACCACGTCCATGCCCGCACCCCTTTTGGTCGTTGTTCCAGACACTTGAGTACTTGTACTTCTTGTCGGGAGGGCTGAGAACCGTGTAATCCTCGCATCTCTTGCCTTCAGGAGCCAAGGTGCAGCCACACTCGGCGGCCGCCTCTTCGTCAGAGAGCTGCTTGTTCCAGACCTGGATCTTCTTGAGAAAGCCAGACGCATCCTCCTGACCGTCATCCTGCATGAAGGACAGCTGGTGTTCCGCCAAGGTGTAGCCTTTCTTGTATGCAAGCTTGGCCTCTCCACACAGCCATCCATTCAAGTAGAGCTTGTTAGTGCCATCGCTGCCGCGAGAAAAGACGTACTGATAGTTCTTTCCTGCATAGATAGCCTGGTTGCAAACGATCTGTCCGCCAAGCGGAAACGTCATGACCTGCTTGTTCACGTAGATTCCATTGTCTCCCCAGCCCTCTGAGTTGATGAGGCGACGGTACCCAGTTGTTTGATCTAGGCGCACGTTCATGTAAATGGTGTAAGCCGTCTTGTTGACGCATGACCATTCGTCAACCTCCACGCCCTCCCCCTTGTTGAAGTGGTATCCTAGGGACGCGTCAAAGTACCCCTCCCCACGCGGGGCCTCAAGACTCGGGCCGCGAGTAGAAGAGGCAAAGCTATTCTGAAAGTCATATGCAAGGTGGGCTTCCAAGCAAGGTCGCTCGCAGAGAAGGATTCCAGCGCGCATGCTGGGATATTCATTCCAAGTTTTGGGGTTGATCCGCACGAAGCGCGCCTTCACTGGCTTTTCAAACAGGATCCTGACCTTGGTCTCTTGGTCTGTGGAGCCATCAAACTCGCGCCCACACTCAACTGGAAGCCACTCGTTACCATCGTCGCTCACTTGGACCTTGAATGATTTGACCCACTGGGCGCACGTGCGGCGTCCTTGGATGATGACACCCGCGATGCTCTGCACCTCGCCGCTGTCCATTTGCATCCACTCGGAGGTGGAGGAGCTCGAGCCCGCGCACCATGCATCTTTCGAGTTGAGCTGCCCTTCATGGCAGGAAGGATGGAAGCTAGAGAATGTGATCTTGTTCTTGAAAGGCGTCATTACAGTCTGGCGCTCGCAGGGCTTTCCTGGGGTCGGCAGCACGCAACCACAAAGAGCCATGACCTTCTTCTCGTCAAGAGCTTCGTTCCAGATGCGGATACGCGTGACAGAGCCTGCCGACTCCTCAACTCCATCATCCTTGAAGAAGTCCATGCCCTCTGCAGAGAGCTTATAGCCTTCATCGTACGCTAGCTTCTTGGCACCGCAGGGATAGCCATTGACGTAGATGGCGACCTCTCCGTTTTCGCTTCTGGTAATAACGTACTGGTATGGTATTCCCGGGCGAATTCTCTCGTGGCACATGAGTCCTCCAGACACGGGGAAGGACATGAAATACTTGTTGACGTAGAAACCGTGATCAACCCAGCCCTCAGAATTCATGATACGTTTGAAGCCCAAGGTCTCGGTTAGAACAGCATTGATGTACACGGTGTACGAGGGTTTAATGAGGCACCTGCTCTGAACTAGAGCAAGGCCCTGACCCTTGTCGAAGTGGTAACCACTCGTAGCATCAAACTCTCCCTCACCCCATTGGGCCTCCAGCCCCGGGCCTTTGGTCTTGGAGGTAAAGGACCCCTGGAACCGGTAGTCGAGCTCGCTGCCAACGCAGGGCCTCTCGCACACGAGTGCGGCAGCACGCATCGACAACCACCCGCTCCAGGTTTGCGGAATGATCCGCACATACTGCGCCCGGAGAGGAATGGTGAAGAGCACCTTGACCTTGCTGTTTTTGTCTGAGTTGGCATCGAACGTTCTGTCGCACTCAACAGGCTTAAAGTTCCTTCCATCGACACTGACTTCAACCGTGTAGGATGTTACCCACTGGTTCGCGTCCCTGCAGCCCTGCGTGACTATACCAGCGATACTCTGCTCCTCTCCCGTGTCGATGGTCATGGACTCTCCGACGGCGGATTTTCCAGCAGACCAGGCGTGCGGGGAATTCAAGCGACCTTGTCCGTGACCAATACCCGGCATCTGCCCTGAAAAAACGCTCGAATAGGCGATGTTGATGTACGGCGGGTTGATGGTGACCTGATACTTGCACGGGCTTCCTTCGACAGGGAGCTCGCACGCGCACTCTTCACGAACCTCCCCCTCTGTCAGCTCCTTGTTCCACATCATGATCTTCTGAACGAATCCACCTGTGTTCTCATTGCCGTTGTCGCGGAAGAACCACGTCCCCTCAGGTGCGAGTGCGTATTTGCCGCCATAAGGAGGCTTCCCCTTTCCGCAGAGCCAACCGTTGATGAAGAGCTTGATGTCGCCACCTACTGATCTGGTTATGACGTACTGATATTCTTTCCCAGGTCGAATGACTTCCTCGCACTTGATGCCTGAAGACACTGGAAAGGTCTGAAACACCCTGTTGACATAGAAGCCAGCATCACCCCATCCCTCAGATTGCACCAGTTGACGCCACCCTGTTGTCAAGTCGATGGCGGCCTTGATGTAGATGGTGTATGCCGGGCTCTCGAGGCACCTGTTTTGCTCGACAGCAAGTCCTTCACCCGCTTCAAAGTGATATCCGCGCTTATCATCAAAGAAGCCTTCACCCCACAGTGGCTGGAGGCTCGGCCCTTTTGTTCTTGAGATGAGCATGTCCTCCTTGAAAGTGTACTCGAGCTTGCCCCCGAGGCAGGGTCTTTCGCAAATCAGCACGCTGGCGCGCATCGAAACGTGTGCGTTCCACTTCACCGGAAGGATTCTAACATACTGGGCTTGGACAGGGTTCTTGAATCGAGTTTGCAGCTTGGTGTTGGCATCCGTGTTCCCCTTGAAGACGCGGCCGCACTCGACCTCAACCCACGTGTCGCCGTCGTCGCTGACTTCGACTTTGAACGCCGTGACTCGCTGGTTCGAGTCTCTTTGTCCCTGGGTCACAACTCCAGCGATACTTTGGATCTCGCCAGTGTTCAGTTGCATCCACTCGCCAATTTTGTTGTTTAGTGCGCTCCATCCCTGCTTTGACCTGAGCCGACCACGCGCATGCCCCTTGCCCACAGGATCGTTGTTCCAAACTGACGAATAGGCCATTTTGTAATCAGGAGGCGCGATCATGATGGTGAGCTTGCAGGGTTTCCCGAGCTTTGCAAGAGTACATCCGCAGAGTGTAGCCATTTCAACTTCGGAGAGCTCCTGGTCCCACATGCGAATACGCTTCACGACACCTGCTGTGTTTTCGCTGCCATCATCCCTGAAGAACGACACCCACTTCGTGCTCAGCTTGAATTTATCCGCAAACAGGGGGCTCCCAGTGGCGCACTTGCCTCCGTGAAGGTACAGGGACACAACTCCAGAGCCAGAGCGCGTCATCCCAATCTTATAAAACTCGTTCTTCTCGAGCTCCTCGTCGCATTTAACTCCGGACGACTTGGGGAAGAGCTGAAGCTGCATATTGACGTAGAGGCCATTATCGTCCCAATCATACGACGACATCAGCCGACGCCAACCAGCGACAGAATCCAAAGAGACTTCCATGATCATGCTGTATGCACTGTTGCCCTTGAGGCATCGGATGTGCTCTGCAACTATTCCTTGCCCAGCTCCGAAGCGATATGGTCCCTCGTCGCCCAAAAAGTCGCCCTCGCCCCATTCTGGCTCAAGTGGCGGACCCTTTGAAACGGAAAGGAAAGACATGTCAAACTTGTAGTCAAGGTGCCCATCCATGCAAGGCCTCTCGCAAATGAGCACGCCTGCACGCATTGACAGGTGGCCATGCCACGTCTGAGGCTCGATTTTGACAAATCTTGCTCGGACAGGGTAATCGAACTCAGTCTTGAGCTTGGTGTTCTGGTCCTTGTTGCCCTTGAAGACCCTTCCGCAGTGCACCATTTGCCAAGAGTCCCCATCCGCACTCACCGACACCTTGAACGACGTGACCCACTGGTTGTATCCTCTGCAGCCCTGAGTCACAATGCCTGCAATACTCTGCACATCGCCCGTGTCCATGATCACAAATTGATCCTTGTTGTTGAATTTAGCAGACCATGCCTGGTGAGAGCTCAAACGGCCGCGACCGTGACCACTTCCAGGCTTATCATCACCCCAAATGGATGAGTACTCAGTGCGCTGGTAGGGAGCGCTGTACTTGATGAGATTTTCACACGTCGCGCCTTTAACCGCCAGCCTGCAGTCGCAGTACATGGCAACTTCAGTGTCTGTAAGTTCAGTGTTGTATAGCCGGATCCGTTGCACTTGGCCGCCGGAATTCTCGTTGCCGTCATCGTGGAAGAATTCCACTTCGTTGGGATCCAAAGAAAACTTGTCGCTGATGTCGGGTGAGCCCTGGGAACAAATCTCGCCGTTCAAGTAGAGCTTGATGAGGCCAGAGGCGCTCCTTGAAATGCCGAATTGGTACATTTCGTGGGGAAGGATCTCCTCCTTGCACCTGATGAAGGTGGCGGTGGGGAACATCTGGTAATTGTTGTTCACGTACAGGCCAGTGTCGCCCCAGCCTTTAGAGTTGAGTATTCTCATCCAGCCCTTAGTCTTGTCGAGCTGGGCTTGGATAATGATAGTCCACGCAGAGCCCGCAATGCATCGGATTCGATTAAGCATCAACCCTTTACCCGCCTCGAAGATGTATGGGCCGCGATCGCTCTCAAAGTCGCCCTCTCCCCACTCCGGATCGAGAGCTGGTCCATAGGTGGAGGACAAAAAGTCCATCCTGAAGTTGTAATCCAGAGCACCCTTGATACAAGGACGCTCGCAGATGATGACACCAGCGCGCATGCACATGCCCCCATACCACGACCACGGCAGCACGCGAACATGCCGCGCGTACAGCGGATACGGGAACATTGTCTTCACTTTGCCATTTTGGTTCTTGTTTGCCATGAAGTACCGGCCGCAGAATGCGTCGGTCCACGCCATACCATCCTTGCTCACTTGAACCTTGAAGCCTGTCACCCAGTTGGGAGCGTCGCGGCGCCCTTGTGTCGCGATGCCAACGATGCTCTGCAAGGAGCCAGTGTCCATTTGCATCCACTCGCCTACCTTGTAATCGCCAGCACACCAAGCCGCCTTGGAGTTGAGTCGTCCACGCCCGAAGCCATCACCGGGCTTATCGCCATTGAAAACCGAGGAGTAGCTGGTGCGTGGTGCACTTGTAGAGAAGGTGATGAGATCATTGCAACCTTCGGCCCTCTCGTTCTCGTGACATTTTGCCGCCTCTCGCACTTCGTGTTCAGTCAGCGTGTGGTTGTATATTTTCAGGGCCTTGACATCTCCGTCAGCCTGCTTCTTCTGGCCATCTCCATGGAAGAAGAAGATCGAATGCGGGTTCAGCTGATAGCCGTTGGATTCTTCGGGTTTGCCCGCAGCACACCTACATCACGCTCAACGTCAATTTTTCGAAACAAATGCAGGCAATCAATAGTCACTACATGCGCTCGAGGGCGTAAGTAATGTTCAGGAACACCCCTTTCCATAGCAGTATAGGACAATTCACTGTTCGGTAATTTGATTTGCCAGCGGGGCACTCACAGGTAACCGTTGAGGTACAGCCGGACGATGCCAGCCTTGTCGCGGGACAGCAGAATGCGGTACCACAACTTGGGGATTATGGGCTCGTAGCACTGGATGTCAGCGTCAGGCGAGATCTGAAGGTAGTCGTTCAAATACAGCCCGTTGTAGCCCCAGCCGCGCGAAGAAATCAACTTCCTCCAGCTGTAGACACAGTTGCATCAACGTCATAACAGTTGCATCAACGTCATAACAGAAATTCACCCAGACACGGTTTTACAGTGCAACTGGTCAGCAGTTGAAAGTGCTTTTACACAAACCTGTTGACTTGCCCGAAACGAACATGCATGTAAATGGTGTAGCTGTACGGGTCAACGCCTTCGCCTTGATCAGCTGCGAGGCCTTGTCCGTTGCTGAAGTGATATCCATTCACCGGGTGGAATCTGCCTTGTCCCCAGGGGGCATACAGAGGGGGACCGCCACCGGGTGGGGCCTCAAGTCCCTTTGCGCTTCCGAGATTACCCCATGAGATTACTCCAGCCTTGGGCACCTTGTACGTTGGGGGGCCGGTGGGTGAGCGCAGGCCTTTGCAGCACACGCCTATGTCCTCCGAGTGAAAGCACGGAGCAACCCCCCAAGGCAAGTGCGAGCATCCGTCGAGATCGCGCTCAAATCCAAAGCAGTTGACGTGTGACAGCCAAATGGGCCCTTGGCCAATCTTGTTTTCTTCGCAGTTGCCGTACTTGGTCTGGTAAGCGCAGGCTACTTTGCTAGTACCACCGTCGGCGAAGCCTAGAGCCTGACAAACCATCTCGGCAGCACCATCTGTGAAGCCCTTCTCACACACAGTGCCCCACTTCTCTTCGTGCAGCACCTCTAAGCGACAGGCGAACCTCGAGCAGTCAGTCAAGCGCATTTGATTTTGGACAGGCTTGGGGGCCTTGCTTGCGTCGTTTTCTTCGTCCTCTTCTTCGTCCTCATCGTCCTCCTCAGGCTCTGGGGACTCAGCAGACGGGCAGCGAGGGAAGAAGCTCGGGCTAACTCGCACACCCTTCGCAGCAGTGTCTCTTCCCCAGCAGCAGATGCCCACGTCCTCTCCATGTGCGCAGTCATTGGCCCCCCATACGCTGTGCTGGCAATCGCCGATGTCGCCTTCATTGCCCCGGCACTTGACGTTGGCCAGCCACACCATGTCGCGACCCCCACCCTTGTTCAGAATGGCCGTTCCCCCTCGGTGGAACCCCAGCATCTTACATACTTGCTCACCCGTGATTTCAGCAAAGCCGCGGCTGCACACAGAACCCCACTCGTCCTCGAACTTGACCTCCAACCGGCATCCAGAGGCATCACAGTCAACCATCCTCATGGTCTCCGTGCCAGCTCCAGGACACATGTACTTGCCTGCAGTCCAGCTGCCGGCAAA
>Ga0315899_10009370_pt1 | contig 10504 bp, 7 predicted proteins | sample LakEriMetagenome_2_FD_203518 | JGI IMG/M metagenome (GOLD analysis project Ga0315899, IMG submission 203518) | Freshwater fungal communities from buoy surface, Lake Erie, Ohio, United States - Buoy 4 MA112 | ecosystem: Environmental > Aquatic > Freshwater > Lake | place: USA: Lake Erie, Ohio...
AAACACCGAGGAAAATCAGGCTTTTTGCGGTATATAGAATTTGTCTCATAACCTCGAGGTCGTCGGTTCAAATCCGGCTCCCGCAACTGAGATGGGTAGTTACGAAAAACTTTCTACCCACGTGTGAACAAAAAGGCTGGTGTTGTCATGACCCCAGCCTTTTTTCGTTTTTCCACCAGTCTTTTCGTTATCCGGCCGCTTTCCACACGGCTCTCTCTAGGTCTCTCCAGCTCATAACCTGACGGTCACCTCCGAAAGTCATTTTGAGCCCAAAAACGCCAATTTTGGCCAAAAGTCTCTCGGATCTCTGCGCGACTCTACCCTGGGGTTATGAGCTTTTAAGGGAAAGTCTCTAAAGCTCATAACCCGGAGGCATTTTCGTGCAGCTTGCTAGCCGGGTTATGAGGAAGAGAGACTTTTTTTGGGAGCCGAAAGCAGCCTATCCAAACCGCAAAAATACGATTCATCAATGAAAACACAGTCCAGTGGACCGCAGAGGAATGTGCTCGCGACCTGTGGCAGAATTTCTACGATGCAAATCGAACCAACCTTTCTGAAATCGAGGTCCGCGTCTGGGACGATAACATAGAAGTTTCGGCACCGGCAGAGATGGACCTTGATCAAGCCTTCTTTCTTGGCTCAGTCAAATCTGCCGAAACTGGCGACATCGGTTTTTTTGGGGAAGGCCTGAAGGTCGCCAGTTTGTGCTTACTGAGAGATTTTCATGTCAACTTGGTAATCGCGAGCGGAAGCGAGGCCGTCAAGATTTCCATCGCAGAAGAGATAGGTGTTGTTGGACTGCGGCCATTGCGATACCAGTTCTACCATCTATCTAACGATCATAGATCGACAGGTACTCGGCTAATCATCGAGGGTGCCGATGAAGCACTCCATGAAGCTTTCGCAAGCGCCCATATGAACTTTTTCTACCCCGAACATCCGATACTCGGTGACTCCATCGCCGGAAATATGGATGCTGTCTACGTGGCGAGAACCAAAAATGGTGCGTCAGGAGCGATCTTCTATCGCCATTTGAAACGAGCTAACCTTGAATTGCCAATCGTTCTTGCAATCAACAAACCTTACAAAACGATCGACAAACTGACTTCACGTGATCGAGATCGAAATGCTTTTGGTGACAAGCTTCGATCTGCCTTTTATCGAACCATAACAACTAGCGGTGTCTTATCCGATCCTGGCGCACTCCGAGAGGTGTTGGAGCACTGCAATCTGTTCTGGGAGCAAGGGCATCCACTACTTGGTACTTTGCTGGGCCGCGATAACCTCCCGCATTACCGCTTCTCTGACTTGTTTAGCGATCGCTACTTTGCAAAGAATATTCGTATCAGCAGCCTACTTGATTCATCGCAACTAGTTCCAGTCCGCGAGATCGAGCAAACATGGCGTAGTTCCGGCCGCAAAGAGTTGCCACATTATTTTCGAAATGTTGGTGTGCCAACTGCAATCGATGAATATGAACAACAGCAAAGAAACGCCCGAGCGGAAGCGGAACGAAAACTCAACGCACAGCGTCGAGGCCCCAGTGTAGCTGAAAAGGCATGCATCTCGCTTCTTGAGGAAGCAATTCGCGATTTCGATCCTTCGCTCGCTCAAGTCACTTTGCGGGGCGTTAGCTATTTGATCGCAGATACCGAATCGCTACTTGGCGCTTGGCAACGCTCACGTGGTTATCGGTCACGCGAGATCTACTTGGCCTCAAAGTTGTTCGACGGTCCATTTCGAACTGCATTTGCCACGCACCTCCATGAATGTTCGCACCTTTTTGGACACGATGGGTCACGTGGATTTACAGATGCATTGACACAATTGATCGAAGCGATTGCACAGCGTCCATCACGATTGCGTGGTTACGCTCGTCGATGGTCAAAGCTTCGTTCTTCAATTCGCGTTGAGCGACTTGCGGCGATCCAAGACAAGCTCCCTAAACTTGTCAACTCAAATCCCATGGAGTTGGCCTTTGACAGCCTGTCGAATTTGCCGATGAACGAAGCTACGAAAGTGATTCAAAAGTATTTGGCCGCTCGTAGTACAGTACTCTCTAACATCCTGCCCCATGAAACTATTGCCGCTGGGATAATTTCCATGGTAATGAACGGAAAAAACCTCCCCGACAACCGCAGTACTCGTTAATTGCATGGGGGCTCAAAATCCCGCAATTGTTGCCAATTGGTTTTCCGTTTGTCTTTTGGCAACAATCTCCGATCCTTGTTGCCGTGCCAATTGTCGATTGTCGACGGCTGGCAACGGATTGCAAAACATCATTTTGGAGATTCCAATGGCAAGCGAAGGAAATGCAAGTCTGCGAAATGCATTCAGGCAGGAACTACATCTCGACTTTATTGACTACTATGACATCGTTCCTCGCATCAAGCGCTACTTTGAATTGGGGCTAAACATCTGCCTCGTCGGACCGCCTGGTATTGGGAAAAATGTACTCGTGCATCAGCTCGCTGGCGGAAAGCAAAATGTACGAACTGCGATTGGTAGTCAGATGATACCTGGCGACCTTCTCGGTCGCATGACCCTGCAGGATGATAGCACTGTCTGGAAAGAAGGATTGCTCGTTGAAGCTGGTCGATTAGGTTTGACCTTTCATGCAAACGAACTGACGGGTTTCTCGGAGGACTGCCTTCGCACTATGCATCCGATTCTCGATTTTCAACGCGAGATTCTCGTGACCGCAAATTCACAAGTTGTGAAGTTGCATCCTAATTTCCGTTTCATTGCCAGTTGCAATCTGTCACCGACTGGGATCGACCCATTAACTCGAGAGTTTCGAGACCGATTAGTGTACGTTTACATGAATCGGCTTGATGCAGAAACCGAAGCCAAACTGCTGATCGATCGTCACGGAATCTCGGCAAAAGATGCTGATTGGCTGATTGCATTTGCGAAAGCCACTCGCAATGCTGACCCGAAAAATGGTGCCAGTACTCGACAATTGGAAGCTGCAGCGCGTGCAATTCACTCGGGAGTGAATCGTTTTGATGCAGCGGCCGACTGTATCCTTTCATCGATTGTGGGAAACAGTATTTCGCAACGCGATACGCTTCTGAATGCGATCCGTGCTGAAGGCTTGGACTTCGACGACAATTGGTCCAAAACTCCAGTTACTGACAGTGTCGTTGTCACTGAGGACGAGGAGGTATGGAGCTAAATCATGTCCCGAAGAATAAAATACCCACAGGTCGCGGAGCTCGTAGAACGCGTTCAAAGTACCTATCCAGAATTGCCCAAAGCCGTCGCAGAGAGTCTTCCGAGTTGGATTCGTCAAGTCACACGACGCCGTCGTAAACTACCAGCCCCATTGATGTATGCAATCGCGATGGCATTCGTCCGATCGATCATCGCTGAAGGGCAAAGCCTACCGTTACCTGAAGTACGCAAGCGATTTCGTCATGCAATGCGGATCGCAAGTAAAGACGATGACCAAACAACGGTAGGACATCTTTTATCAAGCGTTGGGATGTCGCCAAGCCAATGGGAGACATCTTTAAGCCAAGTCGCTTTTGACGCGTCAACACGGTTTGCGCGACGAGTCGCCGCAGCAACTCGTGCGAGCGAATTGTCAGAAGCAATTCGGCAATTCGTAAGTTATCTTTCGCAGGTCACCGGATATCGCATCGTTCCCATTCGATTCGATGCGAAACCAGATGACATTAAGGTACTTGACCCGAAGACCGCAGCACGCTGTTCAATTCGAGCCTTTACCGATGGCAGCACAATTCATTTACCAATATGCCTCGCGTCGACTGATTCTCTTGACCTCAATCAAGCTTTTCTTGCCTGCTATCTCACTGCACATGAGTACCTCCATCTAGCAGCTGGTTCCTACAAATTTTCATTCAAATCCCCTAGAGGAAGATTGCTATTTCGTTTGCTGCTTCCATGGCGTAGCAATCTGAAGCAGCGTTCATGGCAGGAAGGATTGTCCTACGAACTACGCTCTAAACTGCAAAGCGAAGGGATTGATACGTCCGCAATCAAAATCAAGTCTCAGCCCGACATAGCCAAGTACTTCAGCCATTTCCCCAATCCCAGCCTCGCCCAGTGGCTGTTCAACGCGGTCGAGGACGGCCGCTTGGAAGCACTCATTGAACGTCGTTGGCAGGGGCTTTGGCGAATACACCGAGCGTTTGAAAGCATCTACAATGCCGAGGTATCCACATCGCCCTTGGCATCAACCTCATCGCAAAGTCTGATCAACGCCATGGGAATGTTTGCTGCTGACCGACAAGTTACGGCGCGACTGACTCGCACTAATGAAGTTTGCTATCTCGAGGCAAAACGGATCATTCAGAATCAACGTGAACTTCCGCGTCGATCGGTATACGACAGCGCCCTGACGACTCGCAAGCTCTACCTACTACTGGAAAAGCATTTTGGTAACCAAGAGCTAGAGTCCGAGGAGTTCAGACGACTGTTTCGACCGGACGTTGAGGCAGAGGAAATTGCGATCCGCCTATACCTAGCCGAGGGTGATGCGAACGATGGTCTTTTTGATAAGGACGGTTCACCAAAGTCTGACGATGCGTATGAAGTGAAGGAGCCCGGCGTTTGGTTTCCCGAGTGGAACGGCAAAGAACTTCTTGACCGACGGGTACACGTAAAGATGCATGCCTACTCGCCGACAAAGCAGGATCCTTTGCTTGCACCATTGAGTGCCCCGTTCCCCAGTCTGAACCTCGCACACTCGAAACGTACAGCCGGTCATCAGCCACGCTGGCACTCTGACGGAGCTTACCTAGCTACCGAGCGTTTGGCCGAGTTCCGGGCCCAACGTCGTGCAGGGTTAACCGACATGCAACTCAACTACGACCTCCAACGAACTCAACCGGCACTAAAGGTTACTCTTCTGTTTGACCTTTCCATTTCGATGGAGGCACCAAGGCACTGCCTAAACAGCGACACAGCGATAGCTCGGGCGATCCAGGCAGGAGTTTGGCTGGCGACAAATCTAGAAGCACAAGGGGCAGAAGTCGAAGCCTATGGAGGAATCGATGGCGGACCGAAACTATGCCAGTTGCATGAACTCCCAAAGCCAGTGTCCCGTAGCATCCCCTCGTTGCGTTGTCTCGGCGCTGGCGGATTCCGATTAGGTGCGTTTATCCGAGCAATTAGCCAGGCCCCCGCGGAGCTTGGGATGAAATCCTTCAATGGCCGCCACGTAGTGCTTGTCCTGACGGACGGAGACGGGGGATATTTGGCTACTGCCGCAGAAAGCGTTTTTGTCGACCTACACAAGAAAAATTGCCCAAACTGTACAAGCCGGCACCGCTGCCGAATCGAGCACGCCCGAGGCGGAATCAACGCTCGATCGTCCGCTTACGGCTCGCTATTTCAGTCTTTGGGCTACGCGTTTGGTGACATCGCAAATGCTATGGAACTGCAAGAAACCGTATTCAAGCTGATGATTTTCAATGAACCGACTGAAAGCAGGCAACTCGATTCGTGTTGGGGAGAAGATGGTTGGCTCAAGGTTACAAGTGGCGACGATCTTTCCAATTGCTTGGAACTCCTCTGCCTTCGGCAGGAAATTCGCTAATTGCTAAACATTCGCTTCCATCGCCAGCAGCGTCGCACCGCAGCATTTATCGAATTTGCCAAAAAGACTAACTCGCAACTCTTGTGAGAGTTAGTTTCGCAACGACGAGCCCGATATTGCTGTGACCCGCGTCGCGTCCAATAAAAATGCCTTCGATCGTTTTTCCGTCTCCCTTGTATTCGACCATCGCTGTACCGTATTCGCGAAGCATTGTATTATCAATCCAGTAGTCGAAACGAAGCCAGTTTCCGTCCTCCATCAAAACGCCGCAAGCGAACACGCCGTCGCGATCCTTGTCTTCGCCACGTGCTTCAAACTGATTTCCGTATTGCTGAATTGCGATCTGTCCACGCCAAGGAATTGGGGCGTTGTATGACAGGTATCCAGGGATTTCCAAATCAACACTTTTTGCGTGCCAATCACCCGCGATCGAACGGACGGTATCCGGGTCGCTCAGGAATCGCTGATCTGCCAACACGCCGTGATCGTTATTAGGCATGGTTGGCTCCGTCATTTCGAGTTTCAAGAACGCACTCTCTAGCTTCAGTGCAGCACATACTCTTTCGTAGGACTTTGAATTGGCGTTCCACGGTTGAATCGAAGTTGAACTCAAATAGTTACGAACCGTTTGCTCAGATACGCCAGCTTTTGCAGCCAAACGAGCTTCGTCCAATTCCAACTCTGTCATGCGAGCGAGAAGTCGCTCTCCGCAAACGTAGAAGAATCGTCGACACTCACTCAAACTTTTATTAATTGCCATACTTTCTTCCTGATGCGTTGATCACGCAATGGACGCCTGCGTGTATTTGGCGTGTCTTTTGGCGAAGGCTTGTTAGTGCTGCATTTCCGGAGAACCGGCTCATTGCTTCAATCAAAAATCTGAAGTCGCTTCCGAACCAGCTCTTGTGCTGCGTGACAATGTTCTTGATTAAGAATATCGTAACGACCATTCATTAGTTCATTCATCATTCGTTGGATGTCTTTGGGCGTGTATTCCTTTCCTACCAAAGGCTTTCCATTCAACTGGCAGGTCCACAGAAAATCGCTCGTCCCCCCCGTAGTTCTCCCCGGCATTCGAACTATTTTATGATCAGCTTTTGTCTCGAGTGTTTTGATTTCCACACCCGTTAGGTAAGCCTTTCCATCATCCATGTATTCAAGTAGGAAGAATTGACCGTCAGTCGTATGCAAGAGCAAGCCACTGTGTGCAAGTTGGCGAATGCGAGGCAACCCGCTATCCAGTGCTCGCCGGACAACGAATGCGCGATCAACAGCGGTGTTCTCTGTAAGTTGAGCGAAGCTCACCTCGCTCATAAACAATAGACAAAACCAGGCAAACATTCGGCTAGGGTAAAGCATCGGGATTCTCCTTGGTGATCCGTGGGACTTAGTTGATTAAGTCGATGTAGCTCTAAGCACTTGCTGGACCGATCAAACAATTCATTTCGTAATCGTCATGCGATGTTCAACTGTTCTCAGCTTTTTCCCACAGGAAATTGACTCGAATGATCGTAGCCAGACGTCTTGTAAGACCGAAGTAAACCCAACTGCGACGGGCAGCGCGCAACTGCGCGCAACTGCCAAGTCTCTTGTTTTTCACGCAAATCACGAGTCCATATTCCTCGGACGCTGACTTTTTAGCGAAAGGTCGCGTTCTCTTCGCTCAAAATCGCGAATGGCGCGAGACTTGCGTTAGGTGTTGCTAAGTTTCGCCAACTGCGGTTCCGCTTTCCCGAGGAAGTCACATGAAGTTAAGTCAAAACCCACAAATGATGGAGTTCCAAGATATGTCGAATCGAAGTCAAGCATGTAAGGAAGCCATCACTCGCGTTCGATGTGGCTTCTATCCATACTTCGATAAAAAGAATGACGCGAACTATTGGGACCGAGACAGCAATAGATCGATTCTCTTGATAACGCCAGAATTAGTAATCAAGGCTTCTCGGATGCTTCAGGGAATCGATGAGACTTACGATATCCGTTGGAATTACAATGTCCCGAGGGTCCTTATTGATTTGCAAGATGAGACGATTAAGCCGGACACCTGGTTGAACGCCGAGGTTGCGAATATATACACTCTTTTGCACGAAGGAGGGCTCCTTCGCACCATTGAAGCTTATGATAATAATGGTACGCTTTGCGGAGCTTTACTTGGCGTACAACTTGGTGACGCTTTCCTCGCGGAAACGATGTATAATCTCCGCCCCAATGCGTCAAAAGCTTGCCTATGCAACCTCGTAATGGAGATGAAGCAACAGGGAGGTCAATTAATTGACGTTCAAGTCCAACACGCCGAGGGACACCCCGTAAACCGACTTGGTGAAACTCAGGTGAGCCTTGTCGAGTATCTAAAGCTTCTTAGACGGGCATCAAAACACCTAGACGAACAATTCGGCGCAATTCCAAGCGATGTACGAATGGACTCGCAGTTTCCAATCGACAAAAACGACTGGAATTGCGCTAACCCAAAAATTGTCAACGGTAAGCAAGGGCAAACACTGTACCTATGTGGATTGCAGATGATCCAAGACTGGGAAAAACCATTGATGTCGGCAATGGGCGAAGCTGCGGCAAGGGAAGGGGACAAGATTCTAGAAATCGGTTTTGGACTTGGGATCAGTGCGAATGCAATTCAATCACGAAGTCCCAGCCTTCATGTCATAGTCGAAGCAAATAAACACATTGCCGAGCTAGCTCGGCGGAAGTACTTTGCTGAAACTCAAACCAAAAAGGTCTGCATCATCGAGGGATTTTGGCAGGAAGCGCTACCCGAGTTAGCCAAGCTTGAAATTTCAACGCCTTTATTCGATGGAATAGTTTTCGACCCGTATCCGCTAGTATCAAGTGAGATAGCGAAGCAATCTTTCGAGTTCTTTTCAACAGCTGCACAACTACTCGCATCTGGTGGTCGGTTTACGTATTACTCAGATGAGGTGGATGTGATCGGACCACGTCACTTGGCTGCGATCAAGCAGCACTTCCCAAGAGCTTTGATAACGACGCAAAGGGTAGATGTTAATCCCTGGGCAGACTGCGAGTACTGGAACCAGCCCTCCATATTGCACATCTTAATTGAAAACCCATGACCACAAACAAATTATTGGACCGACCCTATTGCTTCGATCTCCGTTGATTTTCAGACATCGCTAAAACACCACCATTTCGTTTGTCAGCAAACAGTAGAACCAGCAGCAGTACAATGGCTAGGAACGCGAGAACTACAGACAACAGAAGGCCACTGGCGTAGCTTCCAGTTGTCTCTCGTAGAAAGCCGCTGAGCCAAACAAATCCCGCGATACCAATGTATTGCGGGACGGTCACTAGTACATATGCCGCGTCGTCTTGTGAGAGTAGGCTCACTGCAGGCCACAATGGTGTCGTAATTAAAACTAGTCCAATACCTAAGGTCGCGATCCCAAGAATCGGATTAGCCGCAGCATAGAAAATCAACAAAGATACAAGGAAAATTGCCGTTCCAAGCAACATCATTTCGACACGTTTCCCATTCTTTCGAATGTACCATGCGGCAACAAATGTTAGGAATACGGCCAGAATATGAATTATCGTCAGTACCCCTGGAGCTGATCCTAAGACTGCTGCAGCCGTCTCAAACGGCATGGCCAGATCGAAAGTTGTTGCGGATTTTTCGAGTCCATAAGACTCCTGCAGAAAGAGCACGCCAAACGCCATGAAAGCAAAATACGACGAATAGACAAGGGTCGTTACAGCATTTAGAATCCAAAAATCCGTCGAATGACTGAACAAAAGACGTCGTAGATCTACCTGCTGAGATCGTTCCGAAGTTTTCGCCATGAACCAAACGGCCAAGCTTGAAACAATCGTGACTGCTGCAATTCCCACTGCAATCCAAAGTGCGAAACTGATTCCAAAAGCATTAGATGTCGAAGCACCTACATTGAAAGTCAACAATTCGGCAATACGATCCATAACTAGTACCAATCCAAACGCGTAGGTTAGCAGGTTCGCTGGGATTGATTTTGCAAGCACAGAGTCTTGTACAACGAAAACAACAGCAAATCCAATCCCGAAAACAATTCGACTCAGTGTCGACAACTGGTTTCCAGCAGGGTTCGTCGCAAGCAGAATTGAAGAAACAAAAAGTAGCAACGTACATCCGAGTCCAATTGCTGGCCACGAGATCCGTCGTCCGATGTAACCTGCGAATACCACGGACAACGCTGCAGCAAGGCACGCAAAGGCTTGGTAGTTTGCGACATCCGATGCCTTCTCTGCATTACTCGCGTCCGAAGTTCCTTTCGTTGCCCCAGCACAAGCGGGAATGATGTGGTATCCGACCAAAAAGCCAAACGACATCATTCCAACGGCCAGTGTTAGTATGAGTGAAGCGATGACCCCACGTTTATGCGAGTTATTGGTATCGTTCATACTGGATTGTTCCATGTGGTAGTTCTCTGAATTCGAATGGGCAGTGCCAACGTTAGTTTATCGAACAGCAAATAAGGTGAGGCAATTGCAAGTCTCTCCAACCCGAGTCGCAGCGATTGGTTCGTGATGAGTTATCCCTTGATCATTCTTCTCGCGTCTATTGCGAAAAGAAGTTTTTTATCTTGCAACAGGTCCATGTGCACTTGGACAGGATCACCCATACCAGGGATGTCGGTTTCCGTTTCTGATTCCGTATCAAAATCATTTTCCCTTCGTCCGTAGTAGACTTGAATTCGACCACCAAACACGAAGGTGATAAAGTCGATTTTTCGCGAGATGTGATTCAAGTCCCGCTCCAAGAAAAACAGTGGCACGCGAAAAACTTCGTGCATCTCGATCACGCTCTTCGTAACGGGAGAACGTAACTCATCGATGGTCCAAAGAAGTAAACGAGTCATCGCAAATGATCTTTGCATGCCGGGTTTCGGCATGAGAGGCTCATCGCAAAATACGGACTTGCTACCTTTTTTG
>Ga0315899_10009373_pt1 | contig 10502 bp, 7 predicted proteins | sample LakEriMetagenome_2_FD_203518 | JGI IMG/M metagenome (GOLD analysis project Ga0315899, IMG submission 203518) | Freshwater fungal communities from buoy surface, Lake Erie, Ohio, United States - Buoy 4 MA112 | ecosystem: Environmental > Aquatic > Freshwater > Lake | place: USA: Lake Erie, Ohio...
CTGGTCCCAGTGGACGTCGAGTGCTAACTTTTTGAACCTTCAAATCCTGGATCTCATGGCGCACCCAATGGCCGCGGTCCGACCCATCCTGCCTGCGCTATGCGCGGGGGAGCAGACCGCCGCGGCGTCCGTCTGCCCAGCTGATTGCCCGCCGCGCTGCCTGTGCCGTGCGCTGCTGGGGTTTTCCTGCTGCTCGTCGCTGACCTCAGTGCTTACAAGCTGTGTGCAGACGCCCCGGACGCGCAGCTCGCACGCGCGGGCTCCAGGCATCGAGGACCTGCTCGCCACGATTTCACGATCATCGCGGGTCTGCACCGTTGCCCATCCTGCACAGTTTGTGCGCGTTGCTGCTCCCTCGCGCTTGCTGTCGGTCTTTCGCCGCCCCGCTGACTCGTCGGTGGGCAGGGTGCGGCAGCCGCGGGTCACCAGGCGCGCCTGCAGCCTAAGCAGCACGCGCACGCCAGCCCCGTGCAGAAGCTATTCCCAGGCGATACCAGTCCGGGCACGCCCGAGGAGCGAACGCGGCACCCGCTCGCACCGCGCCAGGTCAACGTGGTGGCGCAGGAGGGGGAGCGTGGGCAGCATGCTGTGCGGACGGCGGCCGGATCATCGCAGACAACCACGCCGCTGGCGATGAGCCGCCCCGCTTCGTCCGGCACGACCGCGCCTCATGCTGAGGAGCGGGCTGGAGGCGAGAGGCGCACAGGGCCCACGGCGAAAGGTGCGCAGCCGCAGCGGCCGGACGCCAGGCACAGCGACGGCCACGGAAAAGACAGGCACGCGGAAAAGCACGCGCAGTACCTCTCACGGCTCCACAGCCTGGTGCCTGCGCTGCGTCAATCTGCCGCTCCCGCTTCTGCCAGCGCCGCCCCCGAACATCCGCCGCCCCAGCAGCCGCACGCGCCCGCCCAGCGCATCGGGCGGGACTGGAAGCTCTTCCCAATCGTCGAAAAAGCTGGCTCCAGTCCGGAGTCTTCGTCTGTCTTGTCTGTTTCACCTGCTGACTCGGCGTTGACGGCAGATTCCTCGCGCCAGCACGACGCAGCTCGCTGCTCCGCTCTGTACTGCTCTGGGCAGAGCTTTGCGGGAACCGGGGCGCGGGGTGGAGCTGACGGCGGGGCTGAATGCATGGCATGGCAGCATATCATGCCCCAGCACCTGAGCACACCTAGGCTCGCAGCGGATGGCTGCGTGACGGCAGGTGCGGGGCGGTGTGGGCCCACACGGACTGAAGGGGAAGCTGAGAAAGACGACGGGGTACAAAGCTCCACGGAGCCCATGGACTTGTCGGCGGACGATCATGTTGAAGAGGAGGCGTGGGTGCGACGCGAGTCTCGACAAGGGGGAAAGATGGAAGAAGGAGGGTCAGGATCGCATGCCGCTGGTCGCTCGCCCCCCGTGCCAAGCTCTCCAACTCCCTCCTTCCCCTCGCCCGTGTCTTCGCCTCCATCCTCTTCCATCAACGACTGGCTGGGCGGGAATAGGCTATGGACTGCTCCGGCTCTTGCGCACGCCGAAACCCGCCCGCCGCCTCCGCCACCGCCTCTGGAGCATCCCGCAGTTGTCGTTTTAGCCACCAACGCGACTGTTCAGCATCGCTCCGCTGCCGGAAATAGCAGCGGTGGCGACCACACGGAAAACATACTTCATAGCGGCGAGTGCGACACTGCCGACGCCCTATTGGCCCTGGAAGCGGTACATCTCTCTGAGAATGTCAGGAGCGGGTGCAAAAGTAGCAGGAGGGGGGCGCAAAGTGGGTGCAAGTCCTCTGTGGGCGTGCTCTCAAGGGAGGACTCTGCCCTCGGCCTGCAGCTGGCTCTAGATGTGGGGCAAAAGGAGGCGCTTCTTCATCAGGAGCCCTATGTGCCGGCGGCGGTATGTTGCCATGCGTGCCGTGTGGTTCTATGTACACATGTCACATGTATACACGTGAATTGTTGGAAACTTGCACATGCACACACATCAGGGCAAAGTAACACACTTGTACACACACAAAGGCAAACTGGTGAATTGTTGGATGCTTGCAGGTTTTTACCTACGCCGGATGTGTGTATGCATATAGTATAATAATGATTTATCATTAATATTCATTATTCAGCAGGTCTTGACCTACGCTGGTTTTGAGGAGTGGTAGTCCTAATGCCCCACAAAAGTGCATGCCCATTCTTGACATTCTACACACATACAGAGAGAGGCAGAGAGACAGAGAGTGCATGTCCATTCTTGACGTTTGCGCATGCGGTTAAGCAGGAAACGCCCCAGAGCAAGGTTGTGCGGGGAATAGAGGAGCTGCGGACAGGGCTATTTCCACCAGCGCCCTCGGGCTTCAGCGCCTTGCCCCTTGCAGCCCCTCATCCCGTGGCTACCGCAGATATCACCCACATGGTCAGCCCGGAGATCGCAGAACCGCAGGAGTCGCCGCCGCATCTGGCTCTGGTCACAGCGAGTTTCGTGGGCGGAAAGCCGGGCGAAGCTCTTGCCGCGGCTGCAGCATGGAGGGTTGAGAGCCTCTCCTCTCAATCTGCGGATGTGCAGCTGCTCAAGGACGTTGCCGCACTGCGTGGTGCAGAGGTCGTGGACCGGGAGAGAGAGCTCAAGCAGCTCAACGAGGTGGTGCGCGAACAGCGCGCCATGATTGAGGGCGAACGCGAAGCCATGCGCGCGCAAATGGAGCAATTCCGTCGGCAGGCTCAGGAGGAAATCGGAGTGCTGGCTGCGCGCACTCGCCAGGCCGAAGAGGAGAGCAGCGACCTTAAGCTTGAGGTACAACTTTTACGGACGTCGTTCAGTACAACTGTTACGGACGGCGGACAGGGAGGCGGCGCTGAGCGTGTGGAGGAGATCATGCGGCGTGCCACCGAGGCTGAGTATGAAAAGGCGTTGCTCGAAAGGCAGGTAGGGCAACTGCAGCAGTCACTGGCCGAAACCTCGCAGACCTTTGCTATGCTGCAGGTGCGCAGCAAAGAGGCCAATCTGCAGAGCGCCCAACGCCGCATCCAATATCGTCAGTTGGCACGCATTCTCGCCGCTTGGGCAGAGCTTGCTGTAGAAGCGCGCCGCGGGGAGCAGGACAACCACGCACTGCGGGAGGGGCGTGATGGAGGGGACGCGGACCGAGGGGATGCGCAGATCAAGGTCATGGAAGACTGGATAAAGGATCTGACCACCTCCCTCGAAGCGTTGCGAAGGGAAAACCTGGCGCTTCGCTGCCAGCATGAGCAGCTGCAGCAGGCCCAGGAGCCTCCCGCACCTGCTCCTGGAACCAGCAGGGGCGCGGGCGAAGGTGAGGAACAGCGCAAGGGGTGGACTCGGAGCAAGGATTGCCGCTCTTGGTTCGAGAGGTGGCGCTTCTGGACGTCTACGGCGCGCAGCTCGCGGCGAGGCGTGCTGCAGTCGTGGTTTGACGTGTGGCGTGAAAGGTGCCCCGATATGTGCGATCGGCAGCCGACTCTGCGCGAAAGGGACCTGCGGGCTCGAGTGGCACAGTTGGAGCAGGACCTGGGCGATGCAAGATTTCAAACTGTCGGTGAGCAGGAGGCGTCCGAGAAGCTTGTCTTCCTGCTGACAGACAAGCAACAGGAGCTTGATACCCTCCGCGCCGACCTGCTCCGCGCGCAGGAGGCACTGGCGCAGCGAGGCAACGACGTCGACGCGGAGCGCCGGGAATGCCTCGCTGGTGCGGAAGCCAAGGTGCTGCTGCTGGAGGAGCACGTGAGCGAGCTGGGCAAGAGGGAGGCAGGTGTGCGGAGGCAGTTGGAGGACAAGTCGCGCGAGTGCGACCGCCTGCGCGCCAAAGTCGATGAGCTTCAGGCACAGGTGCAGCAGGCCCGTGTGCGCGAGAAGGTCTGGGTGCTAGAGACGAGCGGCGGCCTCGCAGACCCGGGCCGCCGGGGCAGCGGTGTTAATGGCGAAGGCTTGCGCGGTGTCCGCTTGCTATGCCTAGAAAAGGCCTTCAAATTCACACAGTGTCTTGCGCGGGCGCACGGCAAGCGGCTGCTGCTGCGCATCCTGTACTGCTGGGCATACTATGCAGTCAGCGAGCAAGAGGAAAGGGTGGCGTTGCAGCGCGCGCAGAAGGACCAAGCCACCTGGACTGAAACGCCGGAGAAGCTGAGAGAGGTGGAGCTGGCGACCAAGCTCTCCATCTGCCGCGAGCGTGTGCAAGCGCTTGAGGCCAAGGTGGAAGAGTTGCAGGCGGTAAATCTCGCATACTCCAAGGCTGCGATGCGCGCGGCCACTTCCTCGGTCCAGAGCCCATTACGCGCCGATAGCACAATTGCCAGCCTCAGCAGCTGCGGCACATCCACATGCTTCGACCGCTCATGCAACAGCCCTGTCGATGGACCGTCTCCCATGCGCTACTGCGGTGCGGACGACGGCGAGGACACACGTGCTGCAGTCGAAGAATGCGTCATTTCACCCGGATCCCCGGGCGCCGCGTCTGAAAAACGTGCTCGCCAAGTGTTCGTGCTGGCAGCAAGCAACGCCACAGTGGGGCAGGAGGATTCTGACATTGCTGCAGGCGCGGGCGCGCCATACGCAAGTGTGAGCGCGTGTGGCCGAAACGGGACGCTTGATGGCGCGTTGGCCGGCACAAGTCCGCTAGTGTGTGCCACGTCTGACTGGAACGTGCCTTCGCCGCAAAACACTGGCGGAAACGAGTCTGCTTCCGCAGGCAAATCGCAAGTTTCACGCGGAGGTGAGGAAGACGGAGGCATCTTGGCTGCTCACGACAGCTTCGAGGCGCAGGTGGACCCAAAGCAGTCGTTGGGGCTTGCCGCGTCATCAGTGTCCCTGTATCCCGCCTCGCCCACTGTCCAAGATGGTGTCGGGGACGCCGCACTGCATGCGAGAAAAGAGGACAGCGCGATTGGCATGTGCGCGGAAGAGCAGTCACCGAGTGGCGCGGCAGGACAGTTGCCTAATGGTGCGTGGCTCCGCGCAGAGTGCTCTCCCAGCGCTGCACATCTGGGGCACACGCTCTCCGAGCACATCTCTGACCCCGGCAAGCCCGCTGACGCTGCTCATCATCACACACCTGCCATCGCCATGGAGACCACCAGGATGCAGAGTCGCCCTGGGACTAGTAGGCTCAGCGCTCCTATGCATCAGGCAGCTGGCGCGGAGGCTGCAAGGGTGCATCCCGCGACAGGTGGGCAGGACGACTTGGCTGACGGTGCGGATGCGGAAGAGGACACAAGTGAGGATGGTGGTGCGTTTCCGGACCCCATGCCCTTACAGCGCGGTGAGGGGGGCTGCGAGGGCGAGGAGTCGGAGTGCTGTGTCACGCCGCGGACGATGCTACTCATCGAGTTGCATGCACTTTCGAATTCGCTCTCTCGCGGCGCGTGCCCTGCCGGCCCTATGGAACTTGGCGCGGGCAGGCCTGCAGCTACTGCGGCAAAGGCGAGCGCACAGGGTGTCACACCGGGGTTGCTCGAGGTCACAGACCACCCGCCTCGTGTTGCAGCAGACAGTCTGCAGACGGGGACGCAAGGCGGCGGCAAGCTTAAGCCAAAGCTTTTGGAAATGATGTCTCCTTCGAAGCGTCCTTCGAATGTCGATGCCTCTTCGCATCCAGCAGGAACTGGGCTCGCACGGATTTCGTCAATGCCAAATCCGTTCACAGGATCGCCCAGTGTTGCGTTGCGAGAGGCACCACGCAACGGGCGCGATTCTCGCACGGGCTTGACACGAACTCGTCGCAAGCCGCAATCTGCAGGGGAGCACAGGATCAAAGGGCTCATGTGGCAGTCAACGGCTATCCTTGCCTCGCCCCACAAGTCGCAGGCTTCTGGAGCGACGTCGTACCCCTCGCCTGGCCCGCAAAATGTGATGCACTGCGATCCTTCGGCAGTAGAATCCCGTTTTTTCGATTTCGACTCACGCTCTGCTGCCTCACAATCTCGCGCTTGGAAAAAATGCGACGTGTGGAACCAGTCACCTGCAAAGCAAGTTTCTGTGCGCTACGCGCAGCACGTCACGGACCTTTGTGAATCGCCGACGGGAGCCGCAGCGGCCGAACAGTGCGGCTCTCCGGGGCGTGATGGCGAAGCGGAGGTGGAGGAGGATGAGTTTGTTCTTGAACATGTTGATGCGGGCAAGGCTAGCTCAGCGCGTGGTTGCGCCGAGGAGAAACGGCAGGAAGAGGAGGAGGCAGATGCCAGCCATTCGTTTTCAGTGTCGCTGTCGCCTATTGCCAGCACGCAACCTCGCTTCCAGGTCCTCTCGCTGCGTGCCACACACACTCACTCACTCACTCACTCACCCGCTCACTCACCAGCTAGCTCCCCCAGTGCTGAAGCATGCTCACATGTGTGGTGATCGCATGACTCTGAACTGCGCGTCGCTTCGCTCCAGTCACCCGCCTTGCACTCACAACCGCGCCCCGGGCCTCCTGTCACCGCCACTGCCCCTTTCACTCAGGTACATACACGCACGCAGGAACGCACGCAAACACACACACACACTATATGTATATATGTACGGATCTTGTACGCATGCATGCATACTCGTGCCCATGCACACTCTTCAACTAACACATACCCGCACGCATCACACACACAGATAGATCAGTGGCGCCCTGCAAGGCTCTGTGGACCCCAGGCTATATCCGCCGACGTGCGGGGCGAGACCTGGGGTGTGCCGGGGGTCGAGAGCGGGTTGGGCGGGGTGTCGAGCGAGAGCCAACTGACGGGCTGGGTCATGGCTCCGTCCGGCAACATTACGTGGATGGGTGCGTGAGACAGGAGTCAGCGTCGGGGGAGAAAGTAGTGGGAGGGCATGTGCGCGCGAGGCGGCGCCCCACCTGCGTCAGAGTCAGGCGATGGGTGGGCCGCCGCGGGCGATGATGGGTGTATTGGGGCGTGAGTGCGCGGGGCGATGGAGGGGTATTGATGCGTCATTGCGCCTGCATAGTCTCGATACACGATAATCTGCATGCGTGCGTGTGCATGTGCATGCCTGCGTGTGTACATACCTACATACATACATACATACATTGCGTGCACACAGGCCCGGGCGAGCCGCCGCGAGGTCTTCCTCTCCGACAATCACAGATAGGTGGGTGACTCACGGAGGTCGGCCTGGACGACCAACCGACGACGGTTCAACTGGCTTGTGCGGCACACTGAGTTGCGCTGCCTTTGCAGATTCAGTCTTTAATTTTTATAGCTGCCCATTGCTTTCGTGAATCGGCGGCGTCATCGAGATTCGCTCTGAGCGCGTGTGTGCATGTGCGTAGACGAATCTGCCTCACACTTTACTGCATCTCGCTGGTCCGCGTGTGCGCTTGCTGTACCCAGGCGATCCTGTAGACAAGCACTTCGACTTCGCGTCGCATGTTGAGTCGCATGTTGAGTCGCACGATGCGGGGGGCGGCGGACGTGGGGGAGGCGGGGTGGGGGTTGGTGGTGACGTCCATTGGAGCCTCGAGAGGCCTCAAAGTTCTTTTGTCGAGATGGGCGCTGGTAATGCTTTATGTCTGACACGCGCATGCATACGTCTTTGGACACTGTGCAGTGTTTGTTTCGTACATACGTGTTTTCGTACATGCATGTGGTTCATGGTGCTGATGAGGTGACCTGTCTTGGCCCCCCATCCCCCGTTCCTTCCCTCTCTCACACATCCTTGGGCTTTCCCTCTCACATGATCCTTGGGCTTGTGTAGATGAATCAATCGGAGACCTCTCCTCGAGGCACCATATCTCCAACGATGATGATGACACTGGCACCGACTCTTCTGTCATGTTCTTCTGATCACCTACAGTGATAAAGGCTCTCTGAATGACGCCTCCTCCAACTTGACCACCTCCTTCATCGCAATGCCTTCAGCCAACTCTCTCTCCCCAACCACCTCCGCCCTCAATGGGGTTTAGGGTTTAGATGCACGCATACCCTCCTCACTCCTTGCACCCATACTCCCCTCACTCGCTCGCGCTCCTCGACTCGTCCCTTGCCCGAGGTACGCTTGCACTCATACCCCTCTCACTTCTTGAACCCATACACCCCTACCAAGCTTTGCCACTGCTGCTCTAACAGCGCGGCATCATAGTCAACGCGGTAGCCGTCCGCCGTGACAGAGACCGACGCCTTTGGTGGCGTTGATGAAAACTGTACCATGCCATATTCGCCATTGACCATCCAATTGGGTGACACGTCAGCCACGGTCTTTTCTTGTCCGGGTATCATGCCGACGGCCAGAGGCGACTTGCACGTGCGCAGCGCCACCACCGGGCTCGGAAAGTAGCTGAGGATGTCCGGGAATTTCTCGACCGTGTTCCACGTGCGATCGCCCAGGAGTTTTCGGTACATTAAGTCGCCCTTGCAGATGACCAGGGCCACCTTGCGTATATATATATACACACATATACATACGTGTATACATGTATACATATATACGTATGTATATATGTATATGTACATGTGTGTGCTATGTATAACCTTGGGGTCGCTGAGGTGCGAGCGAACCTGGGGCGACATGCACCACATGGGCTCTGGCGACGCCAGAAAATTATTAATGGGCCCGCTGTTGGTTAGGGCAAGTCTTCCGCTCTCCAGGAAACCCCGCAGGTCGGCAGCCACCTTTTGCTGTGTCGCGTCCAGTGAGGCGGCGAGGACCGAGAGCGTGTGGTCAATGTCAGCTGGCACCGCATCTGACACGAAAAAGGGATACGGTTTGAGGTGCATCACCACTTTGGCCACCTTGCCGGAATTCAGCAAGTAGTGCACCAGCGCCAGGTCGGACACGATTTCCATGCCCGAGTTGTCGTTGAACATGTGCACCTCCGATACCGCCGCATCCAGCGTCAGGTCCAGGTGATTGAAGATTAAGTCTGTGTCGTCGACCAGGAGACGCGAATTCTGCATATCGGCGCCGCCCTTGGCGCCCATTTCCGCCACGGTAAAGAGGCTGCTGTCGCCCTGGTTCCCCCAGAGCGCCATGTGGAGGAGGGAACGGAAGCGCCCCGGGCCCCACTGACCTCCAGCCTCCATGCACGTATTCATGCGGATGGCCACCTGGGGCAGCACCTGCTGGAGGGCCTCGGCCTTCTCCTTGGCAAAAATGTCGTGCCCATACCCCTTAGTGCCTTTGTCCCAGTAGCCTGAGGCCCCCAGTCGACGGTTATAGACGGTTGTAGACGAAGCTCTCAAAAGTCAGTGCCTATAGCACATTTCGAAATAAATCCACTATCGATAGTGACTTTAAGTCACTGTCGACACTTACTACGGAGTACTCCGGACTACGGAGTACTTTTGAGAATGTGCCTGAGGCCTCCAGGAGACGGTGATAGACATAGGTCTCTGCGACGTACCTGTATATTGTATATCGTGTATTATGTCTTGTATATATATGTATGTATACACACACACACACACACACACACACACACACACACGCACACGCACACACACACACACACACACACACAAACCATATAATATACAATATGTATGCATATAATCTAGACGGAGTCTCTGCAACGTATGCATGTATGCACATACCAGATACCAGATGCCATGTTATATACAATATGTATGCATCCAATGTAGACGAGGCCTCGGCGACGTACCACGGGAGCTTGTTCCACGTTGCGCCCATGTCAAGATACTTCGCCAGGTAGCTGTTCCAGCTCGCGACGTTGGGCCCCTTGCTCAGCGCCGTGATCTTGGCGTTGGACAACATCTCCTCCTGCACCTTGACCATCCCTGCACAGGCCTCCTCGTTGAGGTCGGCCCTGTTGTATTCCACGGTGCGTCCGATGATCTTAGTCGGCACCCTCACCGTCATGGTATCGAGCACGAAGGGGTCAGCGTTGTCCAGCTCGCTGGGCGGTGTTACCGTGATGCTGCCCTCTGCCTTCTCCACTGCCCCTGTCACCCTGCATGGGATGCCATGCCATCAGCGATCCCGCCGGCCTCGCCCGCCGCACGGTCTCACTCGCTCTCCCTCCGCAAGCACACGGCTTGGGGGGGCACAAGTACCCGGAGCCGGCGGGAAAGAGCGACATGGCGACAAGTACGGAGGATCGCGGAACAGGCTGCGCCGATCGCCAGGTGCCTGCCACAAAAACAAGTCACGGGCGACGCGGGCGCCGCGAATCACCAAGCAACTGATTGTCGCTACCCTGCTGGCCCCGCGCGGCAGGCGATCTAGGCGTTAGATAGCTCATTTGGTGGCCCTTCGCGATAGCTTTCCAACGCGTGGTCCAAATACTCGATAAAGCACCCTCATCGACCTTTATGCTGGAATTACCACATCAACCTACCTGGACCAGCCTGCAGTCCAGCACACCCACGCGCAGTGCAGCAGGGAGATATACCACGTAGGGCCGGCGGCAGCGCGCTGGACGTTGGCACGAGGAACCCCTCCCCCGTTGACGCCCAATACACGATGACCAACGCCCAAGCCAGCATCGGCTTGGGAGCCACGAACCAGATGGACAGCACTAGTAGTGGAGTAGTAGACCTAGACAGGGTGTACAAGTTACAGGGGAAGGCAGT
>Ga0315899_10009375_pt1 | contig 10500 bp, 9 predicted proteins | sample LakEriMetagenome_2_FD_203518 | JGI IMG/M metagenome (GOLD analysis project Ga0315899, IMG submission 203518) | Freshwater fungal communities from buoy surface, Lake Erie, Ohio, United States - Buoy 4 MA112 | ecosystem: Environmental > Aquatic > Freshwater > Lake | place: USA: Lake Erie, Ohio...
CGAACGTATGATCCGCGAAATGCGCCGTGAGCCACGGATTGCCGTCACACAGCAGCTTGAGCGCCGCCTCGCGCCGGAGGCCCGCGACCTGCGACCCCAACGCCTTCTTTTTCGCTGCGGCCACTTCTTCATTGTCGAGCACGTTCACGGCCGTATCGATGAAGGAACGATCGAGATCGGTGATGATCGCGCAGCGCTTGCGGATGCGATCGTCGTGGAACAGGACCGCGACATTCTCGAAGCCGGTGCTGCGAATGTTGATCAGGCTGATGCCGAGCTCGTCCAAGCTCAGCCCGAAGACCCTCTTCACCAGAATCGGAATGAGGATTTCTTCGGCATCGCCTTCGACGAGCACGACGCTTTTCGCAAAGAGCAGGTTGCTGCGAACCGCGTCCAGATAGCGTTGGATATTGCCTATCTGGACCGAATCGAGACCCGCAGACGGCTGGAAGACCTCACATCGCCCGCCCTGCCGACCGAGGATGTTGATATTCTCGACATTGCTCACCTCGGAGACGTGAGTGGAATGGGTCGAGTAGATAATCTGGGTGTCGTCATAGTTCAGGCGGTCGAACAACGTCTTCTGGATATGGGTGTGGATGTGCGCTTCCGGCTCCTCGATGACGAGGAAGTTGGCGAACGACTCTTTCTGCTTCTGATATTTGAACTCGAGCAGCTTCAGCGTCAGGTAGATGAGGTTCGCGCCGCCTAAGCTGAGCTCATGTATCGCCCCTTCATACTGCTCCTCGGATTCGCCCACGAACAGCTTGAGCGACTGGAACAGGCGGTCCGCCTCGTCCGAAAGGTCTGAGCGAATAGAGAGCGAGCGCGGTGAATAGGTGCCCCCCGCTGCATCTGTGATGGTCTCGCGAATATCGGTGCGGATCGTCCCGACATCGGGCAGACCCTCGATCGCGTCGTTCAGCCCTTTGACCAGTTCACTGATCGGCTGAAAGCTTGCCGGATCGATCTCGCCGCTCCGCCCCTTGAGCAGGGTCAGCAGCGGATTGGTGCGATTGTTCTGAAAATCGGCGACTACATCGCGGAGCGCCTGAACAAACGTGAAGCATACCTCGCGCGAGATGGAAAGCATCCCGGGGATCACGCCGCCGATCGCGGGGTTCGTCAGCTCCTGGGGGAATTCCACCGCGTCGAAGTCGCCGACGAGTTGCTTATAGGTTGCGGAATCGAGGAAATCCGCGATGCTCTTGCCGGTGAAGATCGTCTCGTAATCATCGAGCGTGATCTTGGATCTGATGGCGGCCAGGCCCGCGGTATCGCCGGCACAGAGGTCGCCGAGGCTCCGCCGGATCGCGACCTTGGGCCGAAAGATCAGATTGTATGTCGCTTTGCCGATCGCCCCGTCCGCGATGTTACCGGTGCCGTGGAGGAAAAGAGACTGGATTGCCTCGTCCTGCGAGACCTCATCGAACTCCAGGCTGATGATCACCCAGTGGCCGCGCCAGTCGCCTAGGCCACGATGAAAGTCCTTCTCATCGAGCCGATATGCTGACCGAAGGAGCGTATCATCGAGAAGGAGGCGGATCGCCCGGAACAAGTTGGTCTTTCCCGAGCCGTTCTCGCCGATAATGGTATTGACGCCCTTGTTGAAGACGACGTTCGCACGCTCAAAATTCCGGTAATTGACGAGCTGTAGTCTCGAAATATGCACGAACGACGTCCCCCGTTTGATCCGCTACCGTTTAGTTCTGCCTGTCCGAAAACCGATTGTAGGCGTCCATCCTGTGCACCATCAGCTCGACGTCGCGCAGGTAAATCTCTTTGCGGAGAAAGCTGATCTCTGCCTCGCGCTGCGCATCGTTGACATCGATGTACCAGGCTCGTGGATTGGGATTCCCGTCCCCGTTCCAGCGATAGCCACGCGCCTTCAAAGCATCCTTCAGGTCGAAGGGCGAGTTCTCTGCCCAAATCCGCCAGGTCGGCAGTCGCGCGGCTTCAAGCAAGTTCGCTAGGGCAGTCCTATTCGTGACGGGCAGATCCGACGCGAGCAGCTCGATGACAGCCCGGCAATCATGTTCGGCGCGGTGCCGATCGTAAAAGAAGCCCGCGCCCGCCGCTAGATAGTGGAGCTTCGTTCCCTCAAAGCCCTCGGCTGCCCAGTCTATCTGCGACATCGAGCATGCCCACGGTTTGGTCGTGAACACCTCGCTCAGTCGTTCCGCGAAGCGTCGGTCAAACGCCGCATTATGAGCGATCACGAGCGCCGCCGGACCTACGAACGCGGCGACTTCGGCCACGTCGATCTTGTGGCCTGCCACCATGGCGTCGGTGATCCCGGTTATACGCGTAATCTCGGGTGAGATCGGGGCGCTGGGCTCTTGAAAACGCTGGAACGTCTCTCCAATCTCGAACACGCGCCCGTCGAGGGAATAAGTGAAGGGGATCATCGCCAGCTCGATGATCTCATCTTTCTGGAGATCGAGGCCGGTGGTCTCAACGTCTATCAGAAGTGCTGACTTGGTCGGTGTGCCGTCGGGTGGAGACACCGTGGATCGTGGCGACAGGCGCCGCTGGACGCGATAGTCACCACTCGCGCACAGAAGCTTGGCCAAGTCTTCGAGGTCGAGTGAGGGTTCGTTCATCAGGATTAGCTTCTAGCAAGCCAACGCAGATAAGGGCAGCGTTATCGTAGTAGATAATAGGATCGATGCGGTAATGCCGTAGGGCGTCGCGCTAGAGTATCGGAACTGAAGCGGTGGAGTTGAGTCGTGAAGCGCCTGCTTGATCGGCTGTTCGGCACGAACAAGATTGAAGTTGCTTCAGCGGCTGTGGAGCCGTTAGTGCAACTTCAAGTTCGCGAATTTTCGGACCGGCTCATCACAATCGACGCGCTCGACTTCGTCGGGCAGTTCGCCAAGTCACCAAACGGCCAGTTTCGGCTGATCTGGTCGGATCGCAATCCGGAAGGAACGATCGGCGGCTATCGCACCGAGGGCCATGGGCGCTGGGCCTTGCTCGAACACGACCGCCTCATCTGCGAAGGCCGGCTGGAGCGTCCACAGGACGGGAAGGTTGCGAACGACGGCACCTTCATTCTCAACGACTGGATGTTTGGCGAAGGACTCAAAGGGCGGCTCGTCGCCTTCCGCCGCGACGGAACCGCGATCCTGGCGCGCGACATCGCCGCCAACCTGATGAGCAACGGCCTGTCGAATGACGGCCGGTTCGCCATCTACCAAACCGCTAACGCACCCGGCAGCCCAGATAGCAGCGTCTACATGCTGTACGACCTGACTGCGGAGACCGAGATCGCGCGCTGGGAACCGGAGACCGGGTGGGCCGAGGGATATGAATTCGACACCGCTGCGCGGCAGGTGTTTCTGATCCAACGCGATGCCGAGCGGGTCGCATATCACTTCGACGGCACCATGATCGACCGCGAAGGCTGGCAGGCACGTCGCGTCGCCGGCGGCGACCTAATCGTCATCCGATCGCTGCTCGCGGATGCCAGCCAAATGCACGATGCCGATTTCGTTGCGCGGATCATCGCGGGGCTCGATCGCGCCGCCCAGGATAACGACATCCATGTCCGCGCTCGCGCCTTACGCCTTCGCGGCGAATTGCTCGAGGAAGCCGGGCACGGGGCAGCAGCGCTCGTCGCCTATGATCAGGCGCTCGCGCTCGACCCGCAGATTGGCGTGACGCGGCGGGCGGACAAACTGCGCAAGGCACTGTCGCCAGGATCTGTGCCGGATCGCAAGCGCAGCAAGTTCGAACGGCAGGCCGATCGCGTCGGGATCACGCATGAAGTGATCGCCCTCAACTGCGGCGAGCCCAAACTATGGCGGCATGGTCCTGAGGACACATGGGCGAGCGTTGAGGAAGCAGCACTCGCCCACTATGTGGCACAGGGCTGGTCGGGCGCGGCGGCCGAAGGCGGGTTGATGCTCACCCTGATCAAGGCCGCATCCTTCTCGCGGCTCCAGCCGCGCAACGCCGACACCTTTATCGAAGCGCTCTACACGCAGAATGTTGCCTTCGACGAGGATCGCTTCACCCGCAGCGCGCTGATCGATGCCTGCGAGCGCGCAACGACCGCACAGCTCAGCCGGAACTGGGCGCTGATCGCCGCCACCGCCGGCAAGACACCCGCCTTCTATCCGCGAGTCCATTGGCATCATGTCAGCGGCCTGTTCGAAGCGCTCGGCACCGAGCGATTGGCGGCGATCGCGCGGCTTTTCGCCAACGCGCCCTATGATCTGCGAGCCGGCTGGCCTGATTTGACGCTCTGGCGAAATAGGGAGGTTCGGTTTGTCGAGATCAAAGCGCCGTCAGACTCGATGCATGCCAGCCAGACGCGGCTGATCACAACTATTCTCAAACCGCTCGGCTATCAGGTCACGCTCACCGAGGTGCGGCCCGCCTGACGGCGGAGCTTTTCGAGTGCGATCGTTGATGTTGCGTCGGCGCGGCGCTCTGCGTGCCGCGTCAGTAGTAGCGGCTGTAGTCCCCGCCAAGGTCGGTCTGCTGCGCAATATCGTCGAGCGCGGCTTTGGCGACCGGGATCAGCGCGCGCATCCGGTCGGGATCGTCCCAATAGGCGTTGCCATGTTTGCCGCCATGGAACAGGTTGTTCCGCACGGTTTTGGCGAGCCGGATCACCTTGACGAGGTCGCTGGGTTTGTCGTCGAAGCGAACTTCGGCGAAGTCGAGGCCGCTCTGGCCGACCACCTGCCGCTGCGGTTTCGCGTCAATCAGCTTCTGACCTGCGGGTGTCAGCGTATATCGGTCCTTCCAATCTGCGAAGAACTTCTCCCAGCCGGGCATGGCGCGCGCACCGACCGTGTCGTCCTCGAGATAGGGCGCTTCCTTCAGCGCGAACTCGAAGCGCGAAAACCAGTAGAAGAAGTCGAACGCGAGATCGCGCAGTTCCTGGGATATCTCGTCGTGACGCATCCTAGTCTATCCTTGGTTCGCATTGGCGCTTAGCCGATCAAGTCGCTGACGATCCCGGCATGAGGTTTGCGCATCGCCTGGACCCAATCCTGCACTTGTTTTCTGTTTGCCGTGGTGATCGGATAGGCGCGTGCGCGGACATCCTTGGCGGCGCCTGGGCTGACGTCGCTCGTCGTGACGACCAGCCCTGCACCCGCGCGCTCTTCGAGCATGTCGGCATAGAGCGCCTTCACCACTACACGCTCGACCTTCTGCTTCTGCCGCTTGCACTGGACGATGACCGCGGGCGGCGCACCCGGCTGCCCGCCGCGATACCAAAGCCGCAGGTCGACGCTGCCATCGTTGCGGCCTGGCCCCAGCTCGACGTCATAGCCGCTGCGCTGGAACCACTCGGCGGTCAGACCCTCGAACTGCCGCCAATGGATATCGCCCAATTTGTCGGGCTGGCTGCCCAGATAGTTGATGAACCGCTGGTCGAAATACTGCGCGCCGTCGGCCGGCAGTTGCTCGCTGGCGAACAGCGCGGTGAGCGCGACCATATCGGCGTTGGCAACATCGCGCGTGAAATGGGGATTAAAGGCCAAATCGTGAGTCATCGCCTCGATCAGCGCATCGAACACGCCCACCTTGCCGTCGACCATGGCTTTCAGCTCGACGAAGATCGCCGCCTGCTCATCGTTATTCTGGTTGCGCAAGCGCAGATAATGGTTCGCGACCGGCTCGATGGTCAGCAACTCCTGAAGTGCGAACTGCGACCGCCAATCACCTCCAAGCAGCGCCATCAGGCGCATACCGAGCGTCGGCATGCCGGGTTTCGGTGTAGCCCCGAGCGCGAACAGGAGATCGCCGACCGCCTCGGCATAGTCGTCCGATCCGAGGCGCAGGACCTCGTCGCTGATCAGGCGTTCGCGCAGATGATGGTCGACGGGCAGATGCGCCAGCATGTCCGCCTCGCTCAGCGCAAGGCCCGAGCGCACGCCGCTGTCTTCGCTGAGCGAACTGCGAAAGGCGAAGGCCGGCATGATGATATGGCCCATCGTTTCAGCCTTCGCTCGCGGCGACGCCGTTGGGCGTCGCGGCGATTCTGACCTTTGGGGGCGTGCGACTTGCTGGAGTAGGCGCGCGATTGGCGAGCGTCGCCGGCATGAGGCCCGCGACCTGGGGCTGGAGAAGGACCATTCGCACAATTGCAAAGCCGAGCCCGAGCGTTTGGATCAAGATCGCGCCTCCCGCCGTGCCGAGCGGCAGTGGCCCATAGGTCGTCGGGTGGAACAGCACCCACGCCGCAGTACCCGTGATCGCGAGCATGATGCACAGGCCCAGATAGCCGAGCGCGAGCCGCAGTCGGAACCACGCCTCGCTATGCCGGCATGCCCGGTCGAACGCTTCGCGCTCCTGGCGCAGCTGCTCGCGGGCGCGGGCGTCAGCCATGGTCGTCCGAGAACGCAGTGGCCTCAGACGGCGCATCGTCGCCGCGCGCAATCTGCACCATAGCCTCGATCACATGGGGGAGCGGACCCTCGTCGAGCGCCTCGATTTGAAGCAGCGCGCCGTTCACCACCTCACCAAACGGAAAAATCAGCGCCGGCTCCGCGTGGAGCCCGGCACGCGCTAACGCGGACCTTTTACGGGGATCAATCGGGCGATCCTCAGACATGAACGTGCGCGTGCGCCGGTGGAAGGTGGATTCGAAAGGCTCGGTGAAATGCGAAACCAACATGCCATGCGCGTCACCGACGATAGCACCGTAGTTGAGCGAGAGCGGGCTGTATCCCGCCGAGGCCACGATCTCGATCTTGATCTCTTGGTGGGTTGCCTCGTGCTTCTTGATCGAGAGGTGGTAGTTCCACTCGATCTCCTTGCCCGAAAGCAGCAGCCGCTCAGCCTCGCTTGCTAGATCGCGCCCGATCGATAGGTCCAACCCGAAATCGGCGATCCGCCGCATCAGCGCGAGCTTGACGATATCGATCGCGGAATAGAGCCGTCTGCGCCCACTGCCGGGATGCTGTTCGCCGAGCGCCACCACCCTCCGGTTGATCCACGTTTGCAGAAGATCCTTGCGCAGCCGCGTGACGGCGAGGACGTCTCCTTGCGTATATTTTTGCTCGGTCAAGTCGCGCGCCATAGCTCAAAATAGCATTGCTACTTTGGCTAGCGCAAGTAGAAAGTGGCATTGCTACTTTATCTTGATTTGGTAAGCGATGTGACGCATCGTGCGACCGCCGCTTTAAGTCCACGATCCGCATGCTGCAGATCGCTTAGCCCCGCGCCGCTTGTGGCGTCGTGGGGGGCCGGGACGACAGGTGATTAATGTGCTCGGCACACAGGTGGTGTTTGCCAATGATCTGACAGGGGATGGGCTACGGCTGACCGCGGATACAAGCGATGAACTCTGTCACCACGATGTGGAGCGCTGGCTGTCGGAACCGCTGCGCATCCTAATAGGCGCGGTCATTTATCCCCGGCTCACCACCCGAAACTTTGGTCACGGTTCGGCTTTCGTGACCCTGCTGCCCGCGCCACGGCAGGTGTCGCCGTCGCCCTTCGGCCTGATGCAGCCTGTGGGGCTCGACCGCGCGCATGACGAGCGGTTCTGGCAGTTCTACGCCGACATACTTTCGATGGTGGCGGCGAGAGACGATATGAACATGCAAAGTCACGAAGTGACGCGGCTTTATGGAGAACTCTGGTAAGCGCAGTGCGGCTCCCGCTGGGGCATCCTGCTTACTCTGGCCAGTACGGCCAAGGCATTGGCAAAGTCGCTCATGAGCGAGCGTGACAAGCGGTCGGAGTGTTCCGATGATGCCTTGGCGGCAATTGAAAAGCACCTCCGCGCCTGGGACAGTGATGACGCGCTTCGCAGGCGTATGCTGTCCAAACTCGGCCTTGTGAAGCAGCGCAGCGTTCTGGCGTTCCTGCGCAATATGGCCAAGGCCGGAAAAATCGATGCGGCGCATGTCGGCATATGGCAAAAGCTCCCTAACTCGGTCATGCACGGCAAAAAGGCTGTGCCATGGTATACGGCGAAAGGCGACTAACACATGCAATAACTGGGCGCCCTCCCTGACCAAGGCGCGGATCTCCGAAGGATAAGCCGTAACAATATGTGAAAGGCCACAATAATCAGGTTGTGTATCGTCCGCCCCGGAGAATTATATTCGGTCCACGCACTATCTATAAGTGAAGATATTTGAGCATCGGCATTGGCAAGAAATAGAGACGATTTTTCACAGAAGACAGTGACCCAGATCGCGAAACGCGCGGGCTGGCTTTGTTCGTTTCCGTCGTGCCGCACGCTGACGGTCGGCGCGACGGCGGACGGCGACGGTGAAATCAATATCGGGACAGCAGCCCATATCTGCGCGGCCTCGCCCGGCGGCCCACGCTATGACGAGAGAATGACGCCCGCAGAGCGCTCTTCTGCGGAAAACGGGATTTGGATGTGCCGCGATCACGGCAAGGCCATTGACTCAGACGTGAAGGAGTTCACCGTCGACCGTCTCCGCCAGTGGAAAGAACTAGCACAAAAGGAATCCTGGCGGCGTGTCCTGCGAAATGAGGCGCCTCTATCCGCGCCGCAACCGAATGACCATTTGCATGTGCGGCTTCGCTATGCCGCCGAAGCAGCTCTTGCGGTGTTCAGGAACACGGCGAAATGGCCGTCCGCGCCGGTCCCGCTGAGGCTCGAAGTGGAAGGGCTTGGCGAACCTGCAACGACAAATGCAGTTGCGCGCGCTATTGTGTCATTGAATGATTTAATTCTCGTCGCCCCGCCCGGCATGGGGAAAACGACAACGCTTTTCCAGATCGCCGAAGCCATGCTTGCAGACGGCAGCGGGACCCCATTCATCGTGCCGCTCGGTGATTGGGCGACGGAAGATGTAACGGTTCTCGGCTCGATCCTTAAACGTCCTGCTTTCATGGGCATTTCGGAAGATGATTTCCGCGCGGCAGCTAGCCAGCCCGGCATCGTAGTGTTGCTGGATGGCTGGAACGAACTGGACGCGGAAGCACGCAAGCGCGCGCGCGTGCAGGTCGAGACTCTCAAGGCCGAGTTGCCGGAACTCGGGCTCATCGTCTCGACGCGCAGGCAAGCGCTTGACGTGCCGTTCACTGGAACGCGCGTCGATCTCTTGCCGCTCAGCGAGGAACAGCAAATGCAGATCGCCATCGTCCTGCGCGGCGAAGCAGGGGCTAAGATCCTGGATCAGGCTTGGCGCACATCGGGCGTGCGCGAGCTTGTCACTATACCGCTTTACCTGTCGGCCTTGCTTTCGCTGCCCGAAAACGTGCCGTTTCCGACCACGAAAGAGGAAGTCTTGCGGCACTTCGTGGCCGTACACGAAAAGGAGGCGAGCCACGTCGAGGCGCTGCATGCCGTGGCGAAAGGCTTTCAGGAAGATTTTCTCAATGGCCTTGCCGCCTTCGCCTCGCGAAATGCGAATACCTCCATTGCGGACCACAATGCGCGATGGTCGATCTCGGAAACGGGAAAACTGCTCATCCAGAACGGGCAGTTGACGATGACTTCTCAACCTGACCCCGGAGACGTGCTGGACCTCTTGGTCAACAGCCATGTGCTTATGCGGGCCGGCGATACGCCCGGCGTTTCGTTCCAGCACCAGCAGTTGCAAGAATGGTATGCGTCGCACACGGTCGAGCGCCGGATCATCAGCGAAGTGAATGAGCCCAAGAGTCGCGAAGCGCTGAAAGCGGAAATCTTGAATCTTCCGGCATGGGAGGAATCTATCCTCTTTGCGGTCGAACGCATGGCGCGCGGAATAGAATCCGGACAGACTGCCTGTGGAAAGGCAATCCTCGCCGCTTTCGAGGTCGATCCGATCCTCGCCGCCGAAATGATTTATCGCGTGACGGATGAAGTCTGGGCCTCCATCGCGGCGACAATCCAGCAACGTATCGGCCATTGGCACACACCCGGCAAATGCGACCGCGCTTTCCGCTTCATGATGAATTCGGGGCGTCCGGAATTCCTTGATAGCATCTGGCCGCTCATCACGGATGAAAAAGATCAGGTAAGCCTCAGGGCGCTCCGCAATTGCAGGCGCTTTCGTCCGTCCATGCTGGGGTCAGATGCGGCAAAGCGCATCAAGGCTTTGCCGCCGCAGGCGCGCGCGGTTCTCCTGCATGAAATGGCGTTTCACAGCGGCATGGACGGTCTCGACCTCGCAACAGCGGTTGCTAAGGACGATCCCGTTCCGGAGGTACAGGCTTCCGTCGTTGACGCGCTCTCATTCCGCCGCGCCGACCGCCACATCGCCGAACTGCTGCAAGGCGCAAAAGGCGCAACCTTCGATTTGGTAGCGCAAAAAAGCCTTGTTGACGAAGTGAACGACGAGGCTGTTCAGCAGGGGATTATCGCTGCGCGCAAGCGGTACAAAGAAAGCTGCATGTCAAGTTATGACCGGCTGCACCCGATCATTTTTACCAATGATACCCAGGACAGGAGCGCCGAACTCGCCACCATAGCACATTGGGAAGCGGCCTGTTGAAGGCCGGATTGCCTTGATGGAGGCAAGGGCGCGTAGCGCCCGCAGACTTCATCAAGGCGGCCATGACCGGTCA
>Ga0315899_10009378_pt1 | contig 10499 bp, 10 predicted proteins | sample LakEriMetagenome_2_FD_203518 | JGI IMG/M metagenome (GOLD analysis project Ga0315899, IMG submission 203518) | Freshwater fungal communities from buoy surface, Lake Erie, Ohio, United States - Buoy 4 MA112 | ecosystem: Environmental > Aquatic > Freshwater > Lake | place: USA: Lake Erie, Ohio...
GGCGCTGCCAATCAAGATCCGACAAACTTTCAACTTATTTTTAGCGTTCTAAATTCAGCGAAGCGTCAAGTTTGCAAAGTCTGCTGCGAAACTAAGATTCGCCCAGCACATCCGACCTTGGGTTTTGTAGAGGGCGACGAGATACATGCAGATAGATTCCCTTGTAAGGGTTGTTATCTCGCGGAGCCCGAGCGCTATCGTGCGCTAGAAGACTAATTACTCAAAGAGGCTCTGGGCCTTTGAGTTCAAAAGAGTCTCAATGCGATTTGATCCTTTTTCGTAGAACTCTTGATCTTGCTCGACCAAGATGGCAGAGCGCTTAGTTATCACCGCGGCTTCTCCGAGCGAAGATGAGCCAGCAAAAGGATCGAGCAGAACATCGCCGGGCTTTGAGAGTAATTCAATGAGATAGCGCAGCAAGTTAACTGGCTTTTCGGTTGGGTGAAGGCGATTTCCCGCCTTGCTGTTGAAGTTTACGAAATTTGGCACGCACAATTGAGCAGATTTTTCATCTTCTGAGTAGATATTAATTGAGCGCTCAGCGGCAGTAGCGGCGACTTCAGCTATCGCATTATTTACGATCTCTTTGATTCGGCTCGCACTTGGGCGCGTATCCAACTTTTCTAACGCCTTGCGTACTTCTAAATCAATGATTGTCGAAGCTTTATCTGAGATTGCAATTATCTCTTGTACGGTAATTTCTGGCTCGTCCTTAAATTCAATATCCGCATTAAATACAGCCTTTGATCCTTTAACTCCTAAAACAATGTACTCGCAGGCGCTCATCATCATGTGCTTGCGATTTACTGGCACCGCATTTGGTTTACGCCAGGTCAAGGTGCGACGTGGCTTTAACTTGGCATCTTTCAGTGCAGAAATCAGATCCGATAAATACTCATCCGCGCAGAAAATCGCGAAGCTACCGCCGGGACGCAGAACTCGTTCGAACTCAACTGCCCAACGCTTCAACAAATCCTTAAATTCTTCAGGGGTATAAGAATCCCAACCCTTTTCGGCATCAAAGCGATAAGAGTTGATGGTGTTATTTTCATATGTATGGAAGTTCGTATCTCTTGCAATATTAAATGGGGGATCGGTCAAAACTAAATCTATTGATTGATCAGGAAGCCAAGTAAAGCCATCATCATTTACTAATCGGATATCGCCTTGAGCCTTGTGGGTCTTACCCGCAAGGTTCGGATCAAGGTCTTTGATGTTCAAGTAGGACTCTTCCTTTAAGTGATAACCAGCTAAAAACGTGGCGTGGCGCTTTCGGCCAATAGTACTGGTCAGTCTGACAACTCTGTGTAACTAGCCAAGTGTAAGATTCAAGCGTTAATCAATCCAAGGAAGCGGTAGCCCATGTCATTTGTTATGTACTCAACTAGCTGGTGCGGCTATTGCAAGAGGCTGAAATCTCAACTCGCTGATCTTGGCATCACCTTTGAAGAGATCAACATTGAAGAAGTTGAAGGAACTGCCGAGATCGTAGAAAAAGTTAATGGCGGCAATCGCACTGTGCCAACTCTGGTTTTCTCAGATGGCGCAGCAATGACAAATCCTTCAGCCAAAGAAGTTGTAGAAAAACTCGCCACTCTTAAATAACTCCTTTTGTATTTGAAAGATATCCACAGCAAAAGAAAAAACCTAAATCAGTTTATTCAACTGACTTAGGTTTCGCTCTGCGTACCGCTGTAGCTCAGCGGATAGAGCAGCATTCTGACGAATTTGCAGGTCGTGGGTTCAAATCCTACCAGCGGTACGTATTACAAGTGGCCCCACAGTTCGTCGCGTGGGGCCACTTCGCTTTTGCTACTGCGAGTAATTAACCGCAACTAATGTTATGAATGTCAGCGAACATATCCGCCTCTTTCCCCGGACGCTCCAACACATAATCACCACATACCTGACAGAAGGCATCGAAGTAATAAACCCCGCGCTCTTCCATCCATTTGTAGTCATAGATAAATGCAACGACAGCCTTGCCAAAATCTGGCAACGATCTATGCCCGCGCGCACGATGGGCCGCATCTAATTTCAATTGCGTAAGCCCACCAACTTCAGACTTTGCATCCATAGGAATCACCAACCCACAAGTGCAACGCCATTCCTGGCCGCAGTAATTTACGTAACCCCAATGCCATTTCTGGTTCTGCCACGAATTTAAATTCGCATAATGCAGCCACGCTTTAAAGCGCCCATACTGCGCCATTCCTTCGGCCTTATTTTGTTCCCGCTTCAAACGCGTTAACAATTCATCCGAGACGCTCACATCAATATATTTCTTCTTCGCTTTTGGCATAACAAACACAGTCCTTAATGGACCTCATATAGAGACCCGCTCTTCTGGCGGTGTCTTTCATCGCCAGCAGGTCTTCTTTAGAACCACCGTGCGCGGTTGGCGCGGTTGGTACTAAGCAAGCTAAAGGCTTAACGCTTAGTTCTTGACCTTGGGAAAATATACCGCCTGGCGATGACATTTGCTAAATAAACTGAGAAAAGAATTTAGATTTAATCGCATCAATTCTTCCGAGACTGACCGATTCTGGCTACCCTTTTACAGTGAATTTGCAGAAACAGGAGTTCATAAAGCGACGTCGGCTAAGTAAGTATTTAGCTGCTGCATTGACTTTTGCATTTATTGTGACCTTATTTCAAACATCGGCCCAAGCCGGAGACGGCATAATTACTCCAAATTTCTCTGTGCAGTTCAACGCCGAAACAAGTTTTGCGCCTCAAATTTCCGTACCCCCGCAGAAGGATAATTTCGGAGCCTTCCTAGTCTTGCCACCTTGTATTGGCGCAATAAAAAATGACTGCATTATTTCGATCGAACACACTGACAAAGAAGGTAAATGGGTACAAGGGAAATTTAAAGAGTACCTACCTCTGAAAGATTTGAACTGGAATGATGCTGAATTCAAAGAGGACTACAACTCACTTGAAGACACTGTCTTTGCAAAGGCGCGCCCAGACCAAAACTTTCCTGCGGGAGGGCGAACTGGAATTTGGCAGTTAAATAATGCAAAGCACCAAGGTGGCAGTGACTATGCAGTCGCAATAGGTTTTCCTGGGGCAGCAAGTAATACATCAAATCCACGCGATTCTGGAAGTGTTATTTCTTGGTATGCCAAAGATGGATTTACGATGAAACTCTATCCGATTTCATACGACCTTAATGTTCCACGTCCGACAGAAAAAGACGCATCTGGCAAAGGACCTAATGGTTGGGATAGTTGCGGTGGAGGTTTCGGTAAAGCTTCATATTTTTGCGTAGCATATAAAATTCACCCTTTTCCACCAGAGTCCAAGTTTCGAATTACAGTCAATTTCAAATCTACTAAATCAATGTTAAGCGAAGTTGACTGGTTTTTCGGACGCTTATTCAATGCCAAAGTTAGTGAGAGTCTAAATCCTGATAATTCGATCTCATTCGCCGTTGAAGGTAGCCCAACAATGGTAGGCACAGTCCAAACTGAATTTCCGAAGAATGAGGCTAATTACAATATTCTAAGAAAAGCTTACGAAATTTACTGGGAATTAACGTGGGGAGAGAAGCCATATAGCTTTACAACTTACGATTCCTTCTATAAATCCTCTGGCAGTGGATTGAGCACTCGAGATCCCGGCACTGCTAGCGCCTGGAGTATTCTTGAAGATGCATTTGATTTTAAGTATTTATTTGAGGAAGAGACGTGGCAGGTCTCTTCTGCTCGAGTTAGCCCGACAGATAGAGATCTCACAAAGAATTGTGCTTCTAGCGATCTGCTACCCGGGATTATTGCGACAAATGCGGTTGCCGCAAACCCCAGTCCACCAAAATGGAATTCTGAGACTAGCGAACTGATTTATAGCATCGCATCACCACACGTTAGAAAAGATGGCGTGCAGAATTCTGGGGTTTACGAACTCACCATTGATAAGAAGCTAGCTGAGTGTTTATGGGGGCTGGACTCTTTGCAATACCGAGCGGCTATTAGTGTGACTGCAAAAGATGGTACCCAAAAAGTTTCTACTGCAATCTTTGCAAAATCTGATAAGTATTTAACTTTCCGCGCGGCTGGATTCCCATTCTCCACCTCAGTTGTCAGAGTTAAGCTCAGTAAAGAGAAAGGCAGTGCAGAGTCAAAGACTGGATTACCTGACATATTTCTTCAGACAATTGCCCAGCCGATAAAAACGCCTCCAACTAAAGTCGCCACCCCCAAAAAGTCGATCTCCATCATCTGCGTCAAAGGAAAATTGACCAAGAAGGTGAGCGGGACCAACCCGAAATGCCCAGCTGGGTATAAGAAAAAGTAGCCTAAACCCCACCCGAACACCTGTTCGAATTCTGTGTTACTCTCCGCTTCCCCCTAAGGAACCCCCAAGCCACGGCAAGGCCCCTTGTCAGTGACCCTCGGTAACTTTTGCAACTGTCCGAAGCACATTCCCGAAGAAGAAGGAAACGGTGAGCGCAGAAAATAACGATGAGAATAAGACCCAAGAGCTAGAACTCTGGGAGCGCATGAGCACGACCGAAGGTGCCGAAAGAGCTGAAGTCTTAGATGAACTCAGCCATATCGCATACCGGCGAGATGCTTTCAACGAATGTTTACAACTCGTTGACACATCAATCGATATCTACTTCAAACTAGGTATGGATTCACATATTAAAGAACTTATTCACCTCTATGAAGGAAAAGCGTTTTCACTTCGGCACTTAAATCGCCTTGCAGAATCAGCCGATACTTTTGAGGATATTGCAAAACTTCAAGAGTTGGATGACAACACCGAAGGGTATATCCGCGCCAAACGTGCAGCTGCGTGCGACTGGTATGAAGTAAAAGAGTGGCAGAAATGTCTAGAAGGACATTTAGCCGCAAGAGATTCAATTGATCCAAATGCAACGCCGATGTCGATGGGCCACGACTTAATCAATATCGGAATGGCGCAGGCCAAGTTAGGAATGCACCAAGAAGCGATCGAGAATTATCTCGGCGCTCGCAAATTGTATAAAGAAGCAAAGAGTCCGGAGTCTGTTAATTGGGTAGATCTTTACGCCACGATCTCTTACTCTGAAATTGGTAATGGCCCAGAAGCCAAATTCCATGCCAAGCATTACTTTAATTATTCAAAAGTTGCCGAAGATATGTCGATGGAAGGATTGGCTCGTTTTCGTCTCGGCAAGGCCCACCTTCTCTGCCAAGAGTATGAAGATGCCGAACGCGAGCTGGTAGCAGCGCTTGAGCAACTAACACTCGATGAGAGTAAAGACTGGGAAATCATCTTGGACGCCAATCGCACACTAGCCCAAGCTCTTGTTGCGCTAGGTCGCGAAGAAGAAGCCAATACTCGGCTAGAACGAATCGCAACGATCGAAGAAACAATCTGTGGCGATGAGAAGGCCGCATAAATTAAGTGCCACTGCGGCGGTTGCCTGCGCAGCCGTTGCAGTGTGATTTTCGCTTGATTTCTTCCGCTCATTTCTTCTCTGTAATCTCTCAACTGGATATCACCCCCTAAAATCCTTAATTTGGAGTTGAGTACCCATCAATTATGTACAAGACTTTACCCATGAACACAAACCTAAAATCCGCATCGATCTTTCTCTCTCTGGCCTTAGCCGTACCCGCATTGACCGTTACCTCGGCTAGCGCAGCGCTTCCTACCAAATTCGAAGCAGAGTTGAAGGCAGCAACTAAGGTGGAGTTGGGGCAGGCAATCCCGATGGCTTTGCCTGATTGCAAAATTGTTCGCCAAAAAAAGAAATTTGTGAGCAAGTGCACCTATGAAAAGTTTGTGGTCACTGTTAATAGTTTCAAATTTGATCGTAGAAGTACACCAATCGACGTAGAAGTATCGATATATGCAATTGATGTAAAGCTCGAGAATTATTCCAAGAAAACGGATGCTGGCCTAGATGTTGGCGCTCTTTTGCGCTGCCAGAATGAGAAAACATACTCTCCTTTCTACAGCGACAGCATTGACCCACAAGATGTCCCTGCCGGCACGGAACTATCTGGCGTGATTTACTCTTCCTTGCCCGATGATTACAGCGTTGAACAATGCAAGATGCCTACTCTTTGGATCTCACTATTTAACGCAGGTGTCGATATGAAGGATAAAGCGGTTGTAGCCGAAGCTAAGAAAAAGAAACTAGTCTCTCGCGCCTACATTCCATTAACTCCTGAAATGTTAGCCGCAAGTTAGCCATTAAGTACAAAACTTGTTGCTAATAGTTAGCCTTCGACAATGAGAGCCAAAACCAAGAATGGCTTCCCGCCGAAAATCTGCCAGCGCTGCAACCTTCCTTTCGAATGGCGCAAGAAATGGGCGCGCGATTGGGAGAATGTTAAATATTGTTCAGAGAAGTGCGTCAGATCAAGCTAATGAAGAGATTACTTGTTGCGCTATTGGCACTCACCTTGTTGGGATTTACTCCAGCATCTGCACACCAACCAGTTTTCTTGCTTGATTCAGATACGACGCCTGCTAAGGGTCCACTCTTAGTCGACGGTACGGTCTCATTTGCCGTGCAGGCATCTTTTGCTAAGGCTGGCCAAAAGAAAGCTTTTCGCGCAGCGCTTAAGGATGGTGATCGACTCGCTGTTCAATATTTGATTATCGATCAACCACCTAGCAATCGACTTAAGAACAATCGTCTTCCACAAGTAACCATTACCGCACCAGATGGAAAGAAGACTGTTATGAAAATTACCGAACGCACCGTCTTCTATGAAAAATACTCCGGCACCAATTACTTCTATCTCTCCCGCATTGAAGCCCCCGCAAAAGAGGGCATCTACTCAATCACCATCACAGCGCGTGCAAAATCCGCGGTGACGATTGCCGTGGGAGAGAAGGAGATTCCTGGGGATGTCCAGCGGAAGTGACGTCTAAGCGCTCAATCAGATTTAATTGAAAGAGTGATCTTGGTCCTTGAAACTGCAGTTTCCTTAGAATCTGCGCCTATCGAAATTCCCAAAGCGCCTAATGGCGCTTGCCTTACATCGATATCAAATTTCGGCAGAACTCGGTTCAGGTTTACAAATAAGGAGAGGTTGCCTGACTCAGTGAGAGTCTTTTTGAACTCTTCGTCATCGCGCAGTGGGGTGGCCCCGGATTTCAACGAGCTAATTCCACGTTGAAGCGTTTCTGCATCTGTAGCAATGTAAATGAATTTGCCTTCTGCCCTAATTATCGAATCAAATTCAAACGGGTCATATCCATTTTGACTCAAAATCTGCTGCATCGCATTTAAAGCTTGCGCAGGATTTGCCGGTTCCAGTCTCAGTAAATAAAGCGGATCTGAAGATGCACGGTTGCTATCTACAGCAAGCAATGCAAATTGACCATCAAAAATGGCGGTCAAATCACTCGCTGAAATCCCGATATTTTCCAGAATTTCACGCGTTAGCGAATCATTGATAATTGAGTCATTAAGCGCTTTGCCAATTCCATCAATGCTCAAAACTCCAAGTAGATCAGAAGGAAGTTCTCCAAGAATTTCTAGCGACTTACTCTTCTCTTCCACATTTACTTCGTCTTCATTGAGATTGACAGTTATCAGATCGGTGACAAAAGTGTCAGAAGTAAAATGCATACCGACGGCTATGCGCGCATTTGTGTTCTGAAAAACATCAAGGTTCTGTTCTATTCCTTGATTGTATAGAAATTCTCTAATTGAACTTTCTGCAATTTTCGTAATTGGCTTTAAGTTTACCCAAACTGAGGCAATTTGATCCCCGCCCAAAGTATCCATATCCGATTTGTAATCTTCGTTATCAGACAAGTGAGTTGGCGCACTAGTAATGACATTGAGAACCGACTTATCCTGGGCAATCAACAAATAATCTAATATGACCGCAATGCTTAATTCAGGATAGTTTTTCTTAAAGAAGTACTTCATCTCTAATTCATCTTTTATCGACACTGCCAGAACTGGATTTAAATTGCCGGAACTTTCAACGAGTGCGACAGCATAGCGATTGCCGATCCAGGGCTTTATCTCTTCCCAATCCAAACCTGAGGTGACTTCGCTCTGTTCAAGTATTGATCCAACTGGATCTTCCTCATTGAAGTTTTCGATTGTCTTTGGAAATTTAGATAAGAAGCGCACCAAGTTGATTCTTTGCCCAATTTTTGGATTTAAATCTATTTTCGCCATTGCAACTGTGTCGCGCGGCAAGACATCTTCCGGCTGATTTCCTCCGCCAGATAAGAGAGCAAACGAGACTGCCACGGTCGCGAGGACGAAAGTTACGCCACCCACAATCATTGCTATTAGCTTGCCGGAGAACCTCTTCTTGGCAGCGCCAGCTTGATCAGATATAGCCAGTGATTCATTATCTTCGGTCATGGTGCAAGAGTAACTGCCAGGTAAAGAAGAACAAGGGACACGGGCCAGCCAAAATCTCTATCTGGCCTTTAATTTCGCGGTCCACCTGGCATCTGCTTATTCGACGCAGATCAAAAAGTTGTTTGCACTTAAATTCCGAATAACTTCTTGAAGTTGGGGGTAGAGCTAACGAACCGGTGCGATGACGCTGAACGTGCCGAGTTCTAGGCCGTAACCTTCACGGAGCGTCTTAGTGAAAATCTGAGCGAGCGAACGATCGCCGCTTTCTGCAGATTCCAAGAACATAATGAAGTTTGGTAGATCTTCTGAAGGCAAGTCCCAACCAATTGCGGACATACTTAACTTCTGCTTATCAGAAAGCTTTGGGCGAACCGATAAATCTGCTGCCGCTTCGATAGTTCTAGAAAGATCGGGCTCTGAATAACCCTGGAAGTAAATATCGGTGTAAACACTCGATTCAATCTCAAAGATAAAGCGCTTGCCTCGCTTGCTTGAAAGCGCTTGAATGAAGAATCTTTCGACTTCTTCCCAAGTGCGTTGCGTAGCAACTACCTGAGAGCCTTCTTCGCCTTCGCGAATTTCTACTTTAGTCTTTGGGGGAGCAGGTGGAGTCCCAACTTCGGATTGAACCGCATCAGGGGTGTCACTAGTTTTCAAAAGCAAGTTAACAACTCTTCTATATCCGAAGACACCAACAACCATGCCAACTACTCGTAGGCCAGATAAAAAGCCAGAGGGCGGCTGATTGGCCTCTGCGACAGTGCCTGCGAAAACCAAGATCGAAAAGAATGATTGAAGCGCAAGTTGAAGCCTTAGGGATTTGAAACCAATCTTTCGCCCCCACCAAATTGTCGCGATTGGCGATGCAATTCCAAAACTAAAGACATAAGCTAGCGCTGAAATAGCCAGTGGAAGTTTCTTTTCGTAGCTAAAACCTTTAGTTCTCTTCATTGCTGAAACTATCCAGTAAGCAAACAGTGGAACGCCGCCAAGGAAAATAGACCAAATCGTCAAACCCTTATACTTCCAAGCAACAGATGCTCCTGCTTGGACTCGAGAGTCTTTTGCTAAATCCAACGGTTTTAAAAATGCAATTTTGGCTAGATCTCCAGCTTCATTGACCAGGTCAATTTTCTTCTGAAAGCTATCTGGCGTCTTGAATGGCGCTGCTGGCTTCTTGGCAACCTGTGGCTTGCTTGCTTTGTTGATTATCGGGCGCGCAGAAGCTGACGGTTCTAGCCGATCTATCAAGGAGAGCGCGGTTGCAGCAGAACATCTCTCTTCGCGAGATTTAGCGTGCATTCTGCGAAGTAACTGGATCTGATTAGTGCTTAAACCACTGTAATTAGGCTCATCATTGATGATCGATGGTAGGTAATTGTTAACTGTATTGGCTTTGAAGGCGTGATTACCGGTGCCTAGCTTTACCAATAGTGAAGCCGCTACAAATATGTCATCTGCAATAGCCGGTGGAAGAGTTCCGTATTCTGGAGAAGTCCAGCCATTAGCACCGAAAATCTTGGTGCTATTCGAATCGTAATTACCGTCTCGTCTGGCAATTCCAAAATCAATCAGCTTGGCACCGCGACCATCGATAATTACATTTCCTGGATTTAAATCACCGTGGATGATCTTCTTTGAGTGCGCATATGCCAGTGCAGACATAATGTCGCGCGCACGGTCAAACCAAATTTTTTCAGGTGCTGGGCCATATTGCTCTAGCTCCTCAGCAATCGTGTTCCCTTTATAACGCTCCATTGCGAACCACGGGGTAGCCGTATCAAAGTTTGCTTCGTATAAGCGGCAGATGTTGGGATGATCTAACTCTGAGAGGATCTTCATCTCTCGTTTAAAGCGCCGAACATAATCGTGGTAATCATCGCCGTAATGATCTGAATTAATGATCTTTACGATTGCGAATTTGTTGTTATCTAAATGTTTAACCTCGATGGTCTGACCGAAACCACCACGTCCGATCGGCCGAACCCCCTGCCAGCGCCCAAAAACAGGAGCGTTATTCGCGGGTTTCTTAGGGGCGGCCACCCCCGAATACTGACACTCCTAGGGGCTAATTTCTAGCCGTAACAGCAGGTGACTGAAAGGTGTCGCTACGAAACCAGTTGCATCAATACTTCAGAGAGTTTGCTGCGATCAGATT
>Ga0315899_10009379_pt1 | contig 10499 bp, 12 predicted proteins | sample LakEriMetagenome_2_FD_203518 | JGI IMG/M metagenome (GOLD analysis project Ga0315899, IMG submission 203518) | Freshwater fungal communities from buoy surface, Lake Erie, Ohio, United States - Buoy 4 MA112 | ecosystem: Environmental > Aquatic > Freshwater > Lake | place: USA: Lake Erie, Ohio...
GAGGCCGCGCACGACCTGACCGAATAGCGAGTACTGCGGCGGCAGCTGCACGCCGCTCTGACCGCTCACGATGAAGAACTGGCTGCCGTTGGTGTTGGGACCGGCATTCGCCATCGCGAGGCTGCCGATCTGGTAGCGGCCGGGCTTGGGCAGCTCGTCGCCGAACTTGTAGCCGGGGCCACCTCGCCCGGTGCCGTCCGGGTCGCCGCCCTGGCACACGAAGCCGTTGATGATGCGGTGAAAGATGACGCCGTCGTAATAGTGGTGCAGCGCGAGGAACACGAAGTTGTTCACCGTCTTCGGCGCGGTTACTGCGTCGAGTGCGATGACGATCTCACCCATCGAGGTATCCATCGTGGCCGTGTACCGCTTCGCGGGATCGATGCCCATCTCCGGCGGCTCGGCGAAGCGCTGCTGCTTGGGGGCGGAACCATCAAAGGAAGGGAACGTGGACATGGGGCGACACGATACCGAGCCCGAGCACGACCAGCCGCCTGCGACGTAGCATCGCGGCCGTGACCGACCACGACGCGAACCTTCCGGCCGGAGCGCCGCTCGACCTCGACGACATCGCCGCCGATTTCGATGCCGTCGATGCCGCGCTCGAGCGCCTTGAAGACGGCACCTACTTCACCGACGAGGTGACCGGACAGCCGATGGATCCAGCCGTCCTCGCCGCGCGCCCGACGGCGCGCCACGCATAGGCCCCGTCGCCCACGCTTCACACGACGCGGGCCCAGCCCGCGACTGGCGTGCGACTATCGGTCGCGCAGCTTGGCCAGCAGCCTCAGGATCTCGAGGTACAGCCAGACGATGGTGACCAGCAGGCCGAGCGCAGCGAACCACTCCATGTGCTTTGGGACCCCTGCCCGCTCCGCTCGCTCGATGAAGTCGAAGTCGAGCGCGAGGTTGAACGCCGCGATAGCAGCGACGACCAGACTGAACCCGATGCTGAAGGCACTTGAGCCGCTCGGCACCAGATTGGCACCGAACAACGACGCAACGAGGGAAACGAGGTAGAAGACCGCGATGCCGAGCGTCGCACCGACAATGACGCGGCGGAAGGTGCTGGTCACCCGCAGCACGCGCGTGCGATACAGCGCGAGCATCACCAGAAAGACGCCCATCGTGGCGCCGACGGCCTGCAACACGATGCCGTCGTATGCGACGTTGTAGGCCTTCGAGATTGCGCCAACGGCGAGACCCTGTAGCACCGCATAGACGGGGGCGAGGACGCGGGCCCAGGCGGGCTTAAACGTGGCGACGAGTGCCGCGATCATGCCGCCGATGGCAGCGGGGAACAGCCAGCCGGGCAGCGCGACGACGTCATCGGGCGCGGTGACCACCTGGCTCCAACCCACCACCGCAGCGGCCAGCATCAGCACTGCGAGCACGAGCGTGGCGCTCATCGCACCGCGCGCCGTCATCACGGCACCGGCTGGGGTCCACGCACTCACTGGGCCGTCCGTGACGGGCGGCGCCCAGGTGGCTGTGCCAGTTGCACGGTCTGGTGCGGCCCAACCCGCGTCTCCGGCGCTGCGGCGGGAGGCGCCCTCGAAGACTCGGTCATTCAACAACGGGTTCGACATGTCCCGAAATCTAGGTCACGGGTGCGGTACGCGGAATGTCGTGCCCGCCCTGACATCCCTCGTCGGCGGACGGGAAAATCCCTACGGATTCGTGAGGACGACCGGTTGCGCCACGAGCCCCCCTCGGTATCGTGACGCCGTTCGCGCCCACTCGGGCGCCAGGAGGTGCCGTGGCCAAGGATCGGATCGACCGTGACGACGAAGACCTCGTCCGGCTCTACCTCACCGACATCGGCCAGTACGCACTGCTCACGAAGGACGACGAGGTCCGCCTCGCCAAGGCCATCGAAGCAGGCAAGGAAGCGGAGGCCGAACTGGCAAAGGGCGGCGCCAAGATCACCCCGGCGAAGCGCAAGGAATTGCGTCGCCTCCGCCAGGAGGGCGTGAAGGCCGACCGGCAGTTCGTGCAGTCCAACCTGCGGCTCGTCGTGTCGATTGCGAAGAAGTACCAGGCGTCCGGCCTGCCCCTGCTTGACCTGATTCAGGAGGGCAACCTCGGCCTGATCCACGCCGTCGAGAAGTTCGATTGGCGCAAGGGCTTCAAGTTCTCCACCTACGCGACGTGGTGGATCCGCCAAGCCATCACCCGCGGCATCGCAAACACGGGTCGCACCATCCGCCTGCCTGTGCACGCCGGCGACACCCTCGCGCGGCTGCAAAAGGCGCGCTCGCGCCTCGAGCTGAAGTTCGGCCGCCCCGCGACGCTGTCCGAACTGGCCGCAGAAGTGGAGATGCCCGAGGACAAGGTGACCGAGGCGCTGCGCTTCGCCTCCGAACCGCTGTCGCTCTCCGAGCCGCTGCGCGAGGACGGCGACGCCGAGTTGGGCGACGTCGTCGAGGACCGCTCGGCCGAGTCTCCGTTCGAGATGGCGGCCACGTCGCTGCTGCCTGAGGAGATCCAGCGCCTGCTGGCGCCGCTCGACCAGCGCGAACGCGAGATCCTCGCGCTGCGCTTTGGCCTCGACCGCGGCGAACCGCGCACGCTCGAGGAGGTCGGCGAGGCCTTCAAGCTCACGCGTGAGCGCATCCGCCAGATCGAGGCTCGCGCAATGAGCAAGTTGCGCCACCCCTCGAGCGACACCGGCGCTCGCGACCTGCTGTCCGTCTAGCCCCGCGCGCCGTCCCGCCATGCGCGGACGGATTGGCGGAGGTGGACGGGAATCGAACCCGCCGAACGGGGTGTTGCCCCGTTCCAACCGTGTTGAAGACGGCGGAGTCCACCAGGCACTCAGACACCTCCGCGCGGCAACCTAGCCGCGCGCCGCACACATCGGCCACGTCGCACGGGTCGGTCCGTGCGACGGAGGGAACACGGTGCACGCAGCACGCACGCGCTCAGGGCTCGCCCACACGTCGTCGGAGTTTGGACGGTGATCGTCTGCTGGTCGGCAAAGGGCGGCAGCGGCACCACGGTCGTAGCGGGCGCGCTCGCGCTCACACTCGCCGCGCAAACGGCTGACGACGTCTCGTTGGTCGACGCGGCGGGCGACATTCCCGCCGTTCTCGGCGCGGCCGAACCGAGCGGGCTCGGACTTGGCGACTGGCTGGCCAATCCGGATGCGCCGGCTGAGGCCGTGGCGAACCTCGTGGTGCCGTGCGCCGACCGCATCGGCGTCGTGCCCCGTGGCACGATCGATCCACGCGCGTCTGGCGCGGGCTCGGGCCGCCTCGCAGAGCTCGCCACCGCACTGCACGACCGCACCGTCGTCGTCGACGCGGGAAGCGGCGCATCGGTGTTCCTCGATCTCATCGCCGTTGCGCGCACGTCGCTGCTCGTGGTGCGGCCCTGCTACCTCGCGCTGCGCCGCGCAGTCGCACTTGGTGGGAGGGCCGACGGCATCATCCTGCTGTCCGAGCCGGGCCGTGCGCTCGGCCGTCGGGACGTCGAGTCGGTGCTCGGCGCACCAGTGGTGGCTGAGGTGCCAGTTGAGCCATCGCTTGCACGAGCCGTCGACGCCGGCCTCCTCGCAACGCGCATCCCCCGCTCGCTGTCGTCGGTGTTGGGACGGGTGGCATGACCGCTGTTGCCGACGACGGCCTGCTCGACCTCATCGACCATCTCGCCTCGCAATTGCGCGACGAATCCGGCGACCTGCTCGGCGCCGCCGCGGTGCACGCGCGCGCGGCCGCCCCTCTGCTGCCTCCCGATCTTCACGGTCGGATCGCGCGTCAGGCCGTCGCCGCGGCCACCGGCTGCGGGCCGCTCGAGCGTCACCTCGCGCGACCCGACGTGCGCGAGGTGCTCGTCAACGCGGGCCGCGAGGTGTGGGTCGAGGACCGCTTGGGCCTCCGTCGCGCGGGCGACCTCACGGAGGGCGAACTCGGTCCAATCATCGAGCGCATCTTGCTGCCGCTCGGCAAGCGACTTGACCGCACGTCGCCAATCGTGGACGCCCGACTCGCCGACGGCTCTCGCGTGTGCGCAGCGATCCCGCCCGTCACGCCCGACGGTCCGTGCCTCGCCATCCGACGATTCGGCTCCGTGGGAGCAGATCTGCACGACTTCGGCGACGCCAACTGCACCGGCGTGCTGCGCGACATCGTCGACCGGCGGCTCAACGCCGTCGTGTCCGGCCGATCGTCCTCGGGCAAGACGACCCTCGTCGGCGCGCTGTGCCGCGCGGTGCCCAACGACGAGCGCATCGTCGCGGTCGAGGACGTCGCCGAGCTCCGCTTTGACCACGGGCACGTTCTGCGGCTTGAGGTGCCGCCACATGGCGCCGATGGCGGCGGTGCGGTGTCGCTCGGCTACCTGCTGCGCGCGGCACTTCGGCTGCGCCCTGACCGCCTGGTGGTCGGTGAGGTCCGTGGCGCCGAGGCCGCCGACATGGTGGCCGCGCTCAACACTGGGCACGACGGGTCATTCACCACCTGCCACGCAAACTCCGCACGCGACGCGGCGCGGCGCATCGAGGCGCTGGTGCTCGCCCACCATCCGCAATGGACGCGCGACGCCGTACGCGAGCACGTGGCACGCGCCATCGACGTCGTCATCCACGTTGAGCGAGGGACCGACGGACGACGGCGGGTCACCGACGTCGTCGAGCTGTCAGATGACCCAGACGCCGCCGTGCGCACCGTGCTCGAGCGCGGTGTGCGCATGGGCGATCTTCGCCGCACGCGTCGGGCGTTGCATCCATGAACGGCGCGATCGCCCTCGTCGTCATCGGCGTCGGCAGCGCCGCGTCCGGCGGATGTATCGCGATCGTCGCGCACGCCGTCGTGGCACCGCGGCTGCATGCCTCGTGGGTGCGTCGCCGGCTCAGCATGCCGTTCACGCGCGGCCGAGCCCGCCGTGCAGGACGGCTCGACCTCGCCGACCTCCTCGACACGGTCGCGCGTTCGGTTCGTGCGGGCTCATCGGTTCCCGCTGCGCTCGTCGCAGCGGCGCCCGACTCCGCGCGCCTCACGCCGTGGCTTGACGACTACATCCGGCGGTGCCGGCTGGGCGCCGCGCCGATCGGTCGGCAGCCCGCGAGTGCAGCACGCGACGGAGAGGGGCGCATCGCCCACCGCGCTCTTGTGCTCTCCGGCGCCTCCCGACACGGGCCACTCGAGCACGGCGCCTCGCTCATCCGCCTCGAACGGTCGCTGCGCGCAGAACGCCGCGCTGCGGTTGCGCCGGTTCGCGCGTCGGTGCGCATCCTCACCTTGGCGCCAATCGCCATCCTCGCCTGGCTGCTGGCACGCTCGCCCGAGGTGCGGATGTCCATCGCCGGATCGCCGGCAGGCCTCGGCGCCGTGCTCGCCGGTGCGTCGCTCAACGTGGCCGGTCGATCGTGGATGGGGCGCATCGTGTCGGGGGCCGTGCAGTGACGGCGGGGGCGTCGTTCTCCGATGCAACGGCCGCCGCGCTGGCCGGCGGCCTGCCGCCCGCAGCCGCCGTCGTCGCGGCAGCAGACTGGATTGACCATCCCGTTGGCGTACACGTGCGACGGTGCGCCGACGCACTCCGACACGGTGCACCATTCGACGACGCGATGCATCGTCTGCGCCACGAGGGCGGACCGGCGCTGCACGCAGCGATCGACGCGCTGCTCTCGGCCGCCCGCGACGGTCTCCCCGTCGCGTCGGTGATGCAGCGGCTCGCCGACGAGGCGCGCGACGAACGCCGGCGCTTCACTGAGGCCGCAATCCGCACGCTTCCGGTGCGGCTTGCGCTGCCGCTGGTCTGCTGCATCCTTCCGTCATTCATTCTCCTCGGCGTCGTGCCACTTGCGATTGATTCACTGTCCACCATCGCGGGAGGTGCGCCGTGACCCGCCGCAGACGCCGCGTGCCAGCGGCCGAGCGCGGCCAAGCCACCGTCGAGTACGCACTCGTCCTCCTCGGGGCGGCCGTCGTCGCGCTGCTCGTCGTGGCGTGGGCCACCGACGGCGGCGGCACGGGTCGCATCGGTGAACTCTTCGACTCGGTCATCGACAACGTGTTGACGCGTACCGAGGATGCGGGGTAATCCGGCAGCCGAGGACGGCCAGGCCACCGTCGAGTTCGCGCTCGTCTTACCGCTGGTCGTGCTGGCCGCCTCGTTCGTGGTGGCGACCGGCGTTGCCGTGCGCGATCACATCGCGCTCGTCCGCGCGGCTGGCGTGGGTGCGCGCGCGGCGTCGGTGTCGGGAGGCGATACCGGGGCGGTGCGCGAGGCCGTCGACCGCGTACTCGACCTGCCGCGCGTGCGCACCAGCGTCGAGATCGACGGGGACTTCGTCCGCGTCGAACTGCGTTACGACTGGCGACCGCCCGGGTGGCCGCTGCCGTGGTCGCCCCGCACCATGTCGGCATCGGCAACAGTGCACGTGGAGGACCTCGGGTAGCGTCACGCCGTGCGCGCTCGGCTCCCGCGCAATGGACGGTGTGGGTGAGGAGCGTCTGGGTCCTCGGCGACCAGCTCCACCGCGGAATCGGCGCGCTGACGGCAGCACGACCGGAAACCGACCGCATCGTCATCGTCGAGTCGGCCGGCAAGATCGCCTCGCGGCCGTGGCACGTGCAGCGCGCGCACTTCATCGTCGCGTCAATGCGCCGCTTTGCGCTGTCGCTGCGCGAAGACGGGTTCGACGTCGACTACCGGCTCGCGCCGACGCTGCGCGAGGGACTGCTCGGCCACCTCGCGGAGACGAATCCCGACGCGCTAGTGGTGACCGAGCCAAACAGCCGAACCGCACGGAACCTCGCCGTCGAGATCGGCGCCGAGCAGGTGCGCTCGAACCAGTTCCTCTGCCACCCAGACGACTTCGCGTCGTTCGCCGAGGGTCGACGCTCGATGAAAATGGAGGACTTCTACCGCTGGCAGCGGCGCAGGCTGGGCTACCTCATGGACGGCGACGAACCAGTTGGCGGTCAGTGGAACTTCGATGCCGACAACCGCAAGCCGCCGCCACGTGATGGATCGTCGCCGTGGCCCGCGCCGCCAGTGGCGGAGGCCGACGACCTCGACCGCGACGTGCTCGCGTCGCTGCCGTCGACGTGCACCGGCGCGGCGCCGTCGGGCACCTGGGCAACTAGCCGCGACGGCGCGCTCGAACGGCTTACGCACTTCATCGAACGAGTCCTGCCGATGTTCGGCCCGCACGAGGACGCGATGCTCTCCGGCAACTGGCACCTCGCGCACTCGATGCTGTCGCCCTACCTCAACAACGGACTGCTCCTGCCCGACGAGGTGCTCGGTGCTGCGCACGGCGCGTTCCGCGAGGGTCGAGTGCCACTGAACTCGGCCGAGGGGTTCATTCGCCAGGTGCTCGGCTGGCGCGAGTGGGTGTGGAACCTCTACTGGGCGTACGGCCCCAACTACGCATCGTCAAATGCGCTCGGTGCGGTGCGCCCCCTGCCGCCGGCGTTCACCGGTCGAGCAAGCACACGCATGCGGTGCGTGGGCGCTGCGCTGCACGACGTCGACCAGCGCGGATGGGCCCACCACATCCAGCGCCTAATGGTGCTCGGCAACCTCGCGCTCACCTCTGGGATCGACCCGCAGCAATTCACCAGGTGGATGTGGGACTCGTTCGTCGATGCGGCCGAGTGGGTGATGGTGCCGAACGTCATTGGCATGTCACTCCACGCCGACGGGGGGCGGATGGCGACAAAGCCCTACGCATCCGGCGGTGCGTACATCGACCGGATGAGCGATTACTGCGCATCGTGCCCCTACGACCGCACCAAGCGGACCGGTGACGACGCCTGCCCCTTCACGACGCTCTACTGGGACTTCCTGCTCCGGCACTCGGAGCAGTTCGTACGCAACCCGCGGATCGCGGCGCAGGTGCGCTCGGCGGAACGGCTGGCTGATGCCGCCGCGGTGCGCGCACGGGCGGCCGACGTCGGGCGGTTGCTCGACGCCGGCCGCCTGTGAACGGCTGGCTAGTTCCGCCGCACCGCGGCGGACCGGTTCAGCTCGGCTGCGACTGACCGGTCTGGGGGGCCTGACCGGTCGTTCCGCGACCACGCTGTCCGCCACGACCGCGACCACCGCGCTCGGGACGGCCGTTGTTCACCTTGTCGGTGATGTCGGTGCGGACGCGGGCCGTGGCCTGCGTCACCATGAGATCGATGACCGTCTGGACGTCGACTCCCTGAGCCGTTGCCACCTGCTTCAGCGTCTCGCCGGCCTTGAGCCGCGTGCGCAGCGCATCAGCATCGAGGTTCAGCAGTGCGGCGACCGCTTCGAAGTCGGCCTTGCGCTGGGCCTCGCGGGCCTCGTGCTCGGCGTCGTCCGCGGCCGACGGCCGCACGATGGTCGTGGATCCGGCGGTGCTGCCGTCTCCGGTTGCAGCCTGGACGACGGTTGCCCCCGTCGTCCCCAGTGTCACCGCCGCGGCGAGGGCCGCGACTGCAATCTTCATCTTGCTCATGTCGTGTGGTTCCTTTCGTATGTGACGTGCTCCGGCGGGTGCCGGACGCAGGTCATGATGCGGGGTCAAGGTGAGAGCAGGGTCAACGCACGGTAAGAACCGTCGAAGAACCACGGCGCCGCACTCCGCGGTCGTGCGCCCACCACGGCGCCGCCCGTACAGTTCGCGACGTGGCAACTGCAGCGAGTCTCGTGTTCATCGTCGAGGATGATCCGAGCGTGCGCACGGCCGTCGAGCGCGTGTTGGCACTTGAGGGATACCGCACCGAAGTATCCCCCAACGGAGCCGACGCACTTGAGCGGATCGGCGCGCTGCGGCCCGACGTCGCGGTGGTCGACGTGATGATGCCGTTCATCGATGGACTCGAGGTCTGCCGTCGGATGCGGGCCCGCGGCGACCGCACGCCGTTGCTGCTGCTCACCGCTCGGCACGAGGTCGGCGACCGCGTCGCCGGGCTCGACGCCGGTGCCGACGACTACCTCGTCAAGCCGTTCGCCGTCGACGAACTGCTCGCACGCGTGCGCGCGCTGCTGCGGCGCCGTCCCCAGTCGCAGCCCTCCGCAACGGTCGGTTTGGCCGACCTCGTCGTCGACACGGCACGTCGCGAGGCGCGCCGCGGCGACCGACGGCTCGAGCTGACCAAAACCGAATTCGACCTGCTCACCGTGCTCTCAGAGCAGCACGGCATCGTGCTGTCGCGCGACTATCTCTACGAACACATCTGGGGATACCACGTCGAAACGTCGTCGAAGTCGCTCGACGTCTACGTCGGCTACCTCCGCCGCAAGCTCGAGGAGGCCGGCGAACCACGTCTCCTGCACACGGTGCGCGGCGTCGGCTACGTGCTGCGGGAGCCGGATTGATGCGCAGTCGCCCGCTGAGCGTCCGGCTACTGGTGGCGATGGTCGCCGTCGTGCTCGCCACCACCTCCGGTGTCGCCGCCGCGATCCTCGTCACGACCACCCGCCAGCTCGACGCCGAGGTCGACCGCGGGCTCGACTCACGGGTGGTCGCTGTCAGCGAATCGCTCAATGCGCCGCGCGGACGTGACCTGTTTGGGCGTCGCGTGCGCAACCCGCTGGGTGAGGCGCTGATGCCACTGCGCTTCGACACCGTCGCACAGGTGGTCGGGGACGATGGCAAGGTGCTGCTCGCGCTCGGCGAGGTCGACCTGCCGGTGACCGACGAGGTGCTGCGCATCGCTCGCGAGCCTTCCTCTCCAGTTCGGCGTTCGACGGTTGAAGCCGATGGTCGCCCTTATCGCACCATCACCGTGCCACTCCTGCCCTCGGGCGCACTGCAACTTGGTCGGGACGTCTCCGACATCGAGGCGGCAAAGCAAGCGATTCTTCGATGGCTGTTCGCCATCGGCACCGCGGCAGTCCTCGTCGCTGCAGCGGTCGCGTGGCTGGTCGCACGCGGTCTTTCGAATCCCATCCGCACGCTCGCCCGCACGACGGAGGACATCGCGCGCACTCGTGACTTCTCCGCGACCGTGCCCGTGCCGCCCGAGCACGAGGTTGCGCAACTCGCCGGTGGCGTCAACACGCTGCTTGCTGCGATCCGCGAGAGCCGCGACCGCCAGACGCGCCTCGTACAGGATGCGAGCCATGAGTTGCGCACCCCGCTGACGTCGATCCGCGCCAACGCCGACCTGCTCGTACGTGGCAACCTCGACGGAGCGACCGCGCGTGCAGCAATCGGCGACATCCGCGCGGAGGTCGAGGCGCTGAGCAGGCTGTCAGCCGAACTCGTCGAACTCGCCACCGACGCGCGCGCAATCGAGGATCCTGTCGACCTCGACCTCGTCGAGCTCGCTCGCGACGTGGCCGACCGGGCCCACCGGCGAACAGGGCGGACGGTTCGCGTCGTCCCTCCGCCGACCGGCGCCGCCCGTGCGCCACTCCGCCCGCAACAGGCCGACCGTGCGATCGGCAACCTGGTCGACAACGCGCTCAAATTCTCGCAGGGCGACGTCGAGGTCGTGGTACGCGAGGACGGCATCGAGGTCCGCGACCGTGGACCGGGCATCACCGACACCGATAAGGCACGCGTGTTTGAC
>Ga0315899_10009381_pt1 | contig 10498 bp, 8 predicted proteins | sample LakEriMetagenome_2_FD_203518 | JGI IMG/M metagenome (GOLD analysis project Ga0315899, IMG submission 203518) | Freshwater fungal communities from buoy surface, Lake Erie, Ohio, United States - Buoy 4 MA112 | ecosystem: Environmental > Aquatic > Freshwater > Lake | place: USA: Lake Erie, Ohio...
CCCCAAAACCCCAAAACCCCGCATGTAAATGTAAATTTATGAAATGAATGTCTCAAAAGTATACGCCCAATCACAGTAGATCAGGTTCCTCGTACTGCTTGCGTCTCATCACTTTCCAACGAGATGGGCTATCGTTCTTCGGAGGTGATGGCGATGGCGACGGTGACTTCGACTTCTCTCGGTCCTTGCGGCTCTGTCTGCGGACATGAGCGTTCTTCTTGGTCGCCTAATCAAGGATGTCTTCCAGTGCGTAAGCCTTGTTTTGGTAGTTGGCTATGGTGTTACGACGGGGTTGTGGTTCGAGATCCTTGGCTTTGTTGCGCATCTTGCGCGCATGCTTGGTGGTTAGAATGGCGTCTTCTTCACCTGTAGATTCATGTTTAGTTTCTTCGAGCACGGGTTTTTCGATATGGGGGTCGACCCACTCGTTTTTGATCGGTTCATTCAAGGCCTTGTAAGAGTCAATATATTGGTGAGCAGGCTCCTTTAGTGTTTTAGCCCGATTGACTTTCTAGGAAACAGGTTTCTATTCCTAGTTCTATCCATCAGCAGAGAAAGACAACTTTGACACAGACGGATGATCCTACTGCGTATCAATAGTTTGATGAATAATCCTTGCCAATTCTTTCTCATCTTCAGAGTCAAGGACTGGAGATTTCTTTAAGTGCTTTCTTGAGCTCGGCTGTTCACTCTTTCTCGGGCTACTTGGACTTAGAATCTTTTCAACTTGTTTAATCTCCTCCTTCGGTCCGTTCTCTATCCACGAGTCCTAATTATAAATGTCAAAATTCTCTGCCTGTTCATTTTGATTTGCTCTGCTGCTCGAGTGCTTGTCCTCCCGCCAGTCTTCTTGGACTACAGGCATCATTGCTTCTTCGATTAGTGCCTCCAGGTCATTTTGCTAGAATTTCTTGGATTCAAGACGCATTACAGCCGGGATCGGCCTGACCTCTGAATCGTCATCCTCGATCATTTGGACGGTGCCACGCCGTAAGATTAACTCGACGGTTTGATCAACAGCGCGATCACTGGAAGGCTCTTGTAGTGGTTTACGCTCACTTACATTCTCCTAAGCGTATGTGCGCTTGCGAGTCAAGATTTTTTCACTTTCGACTCCTTTTTGTTTCTCTTCTTCAGGCTTATTTTCGTTACACCATTACCTAAGAGAGCAAATGATCCCGATTATGCAAATTATCAGGTTGATGAATAGAATGCCCCACATGAAATTTGTAAGCACGATTGCAATCTTCTATCTGGCGGGGATGTCAATTACGAAGTCGGTGAATGTCAGACATAAGGCAATCACGAAGAAGAATGCCATCTCGTTGATGTAATGAAGTACCGTGTTGTAAGTTCTTGTGTATGGCTTGAAATATGCGATGGTCGAATTATAAACGATCGAAGTAACTATGAGCACATACAGCTAGAAGACGGGTTATTCATACAAGAAAACTATCGTTGCAGAGTAGGCCGCCTACCTCAGCATGAAGATAGTCATAAAGAATGTGCTTCTCTCCGGATGCTATATGTTTGTGCCTTCATATAGCGTACAAACATACCCGCTTACCTCATAATCCTTCCACTCTTTCGCATGCTTTGCCTTATAGAAGCGATAAGCACCGTATATTAGCTCAAAAAGCACAAATAAGGCTAAAAGCCCTACCAGTACCAAACTGATGCTCAAATTGATAGCATAGTGTGGTGCAACGTATTAACCATTGTAGGCTGTGCTCAAACTGATGAATGCACACATTAAAACATCTAGCATTGATATTAGCGCGTATCTAGTGAGCAAGTTGGTGAGCATTTGAAGCATAGGTTTCTATGTAAGTGGCTTGCGTCCGCCGAATTTCTCCCTACGTTTATCGTTAACAGAGCAAAAAGTGTCAATGGCCCATGCAAACGGCATGAGAGCAACTAGGATCAGCGGGATCCATAAGATCAGGCCAAGGTTAACGTAGATGTGAGTCGAGTTAAATCCAGCGACCTCCAAAAGAATCGTGTAGCTCTAGCGCTCTTATAATGGGATACGTGATAGATTGATCATCCATGTGTTGACTTAGTCGTTGCGCATAGTCCAAATCTTAAGCTCCTATCTCCAGAATAATGCGACAAACCCTGGAATCTTGAGGTTCAAGAGTGGCACATGCGTGAATAGTTACCAGAGATTAAACAATAACCAGAATGGTGTCTAGTCAAAGCCTGTTACATAGGTTATAAGCAGACCGCCTCCGATCAAACTAGCAACTAGTATTCCAAGTGTACGACTCAGTTCGGTCAGTTCTTCGGCTATACTAGGCTCGACTTGAGGAACGATGCTCTTTTGGATGGTTTATCCCTCCTCTAGACTAAGACCGTTTTCTGCCTAAAGTAGATCACTGGACCAGAAAGTAACCTTGATGGCATCCGAGGAAATACCTCCATCAGAAATAGCTTCAGGATTGGAGAACGTAACCTGTATGACCATCTCATCTTCTGTAAAACCGACAATTTCATAAGAATAGGTTTAGTCGTCGTACTTGCTATCCAGACTTGATTCAAGCTAGAGGTCTACTGCGGGTCTAATCTCGAAGTCTCGGTATCCCTCTGGCGTCAGGTAAGTCTCGTTATACGCATTACTCTACATCCATCGCAGCGCTACTTTCTATGTGTTCAGCTACTAGAGATTGCTCGGTATTTTCATCTTAGTACCGAATCCAATCTTAAGCACGCCGCGCTCATCCATACTCTTCACGAACGGTTTAGGGGGCTTCGGAAGCACAACCTCTTTTTCCTATTGGACGATAAACGGAGATTTATTCTGCTACGTGATGACAGAGCCAGTCTCCGTTATAGTAACCCTTGGTAGTTATGGCGTCTCTTAAGTGATCTATCCAGTTTTACTCGGATCTATTTGCGCGTCAACAATCTTGATTGACGTGTCAGCCACTTATGGTTTGGCCACCTTTACCACTGATGTGTCGACTGCATTAAGAATATTGTTCTTGTCGAACGTTCTTACATCGATCACACTGGTGTTATACCTGACGAAGATCTCTTCAAGACGGACATCTGGCGGTTTCTAAACAACGCTAGTAAGCAAGGGCTTTCGGAAGATTGACAGCTTAAAGTTGTAGGTAACGTTACCAACCCAGCTACTGTTGCCGAAAGCGACTGTCGTTGTGACACCGTCAAATAACGTCAGTTTCATAGGGTACTCGCCCAGGTCATCTGTATTTGTGGAGTTGGCTGGTACTGTCATACTGTTGGTTAGCGAGTCCCAGAAGATAAATCTAGCTGCATTGCCGAAGTCGGGCGTCACAGTAACTTTGTTGCCTTCGTTATCATAGGCAGGTCCAAATCCTTTGACGAACTTGTCGGAAGCGTAGAACCATACATCACCAGGAGTCGGGATTAAGAATGGTGCCGTGTTATTTGGCGCTGAGTAAGTAGGCGGAGCAGCTGCTACATTCAAGAAGATCTTGAAACTCGCTTTGTAGATAAAGTTTGAAGGTGGGTTAAGTGGGTTGATCTTAAGTGCTGGATCAATATTACTCGTCGGGCTTCCAAAGATTTCCAAGTTGTTCAGTGTGCTGGTGACATCAATTTCGTAGCTGCCAACGTCAGTCTGGTTAGTAGCGTATACTCTAAAGTAGCCTTCAGTTGTACTGCTAAACATGAAACTGGGAAGGGCATTTCCATTTGAGAGCTTAGCTGAAAACTTCTGTGTGTACGTGCAAGGTCCCTGCACAAAGTTAAAAAGATAGTTAGCGAACCTGTTGCCGACCACATAGTCCCATTTGTAGTTAGCAGGCGGATCGAAGTAAGTAACGATACAAGGGTTGATGGCGACAATGAATGGCACTCTCGCGACTGTAGCGGTCGGGTACTCTGCTAGTGCGACGTTCAGCACAAGGCTGTGCAGGCCAATGCTTCCATAATTGCTAGTCTGGACTTCGAAACGATATGTCTTAATACTGCTCATCGCTGAGTTTGTCTTGAAATTAAGATACTCGATAATGCGATAAATTTAGTCCGGAAGCGTTCTGCTGCTCTCTCCGCTGCCTGTTGTCAGGTAGTGACTCTTAGCACCGCATTTATTGTATCCGTTACCGTAAAGAGTACTAACATCATCTGGGTAGTCAGAGTAGTCCTAAGTTACTATAGTCGACGAGCCAACAGTCGCGCTCATCTAAGTTATGGCGCCTATAGGAGTGACAACTGCTCTCCTGCACGGATTGATGTACGTAATCTGGAAATTAGGCCCATTAACTTTGTTGTACTTCTTGGTTGTGCCTTATTAAGCAACAAATCGGACGGTGTGAACACCCTCCCATGAGATGTCTGGGATGGTGCCTTCTAAGTAAGGATCAGCAGCTACAAAGCCGACTGTGTTGTACTTGTTTTTGTCGACATAGTACTGATTGATGTTGATTAGGGCTGGATCGCCGCCAGGAAGTAGCTTTGGACCAGAGACGTACTCGAGAGTGTAAGAAGACCCTGTGCAGTAATCACCCCATTAGTCGAGCATCAATTCGTGAGCGATCCGGTGAGATTTCCAGATGTCGTACTCCTGGGTTTGGGATTTGATGTTGAAGGTCGTTAGAGGGAGCTGCCAGCAGACGTCCATTATATCAAGCTTGAACTTAATCTCACCTTCACGGTTTGCGTGAGTAGAGTATGTGCTCTCAAGAACGACATGAAGCGCCCAGCTCTGCCTGTCATAATTCGTTTTATCTGATGTTGTTAGACCCATCGTGACAGTAAATGGATAGATGAGAGGTTTACTGATTGACCATAAAATATTCACTGGAATCTAGGTAAAGGAGAATTAGTAGATTGGAGTTGTTTCGAAAACACCGGTGAGTGTTCTAACACCTCCGAGTGGCGTCCTGTAAAGCTTCTGCATAACAGGACATCCTTCAACTTTCTAAGTCCATTTAGGATACCACTTCATATCCTTAGGCTTCGGCGTATTTCCCTATTGCCATGTGCCTTTCTCTGTGTTTTCGTCGATGTAGTACGTATAGTCAGTTATGGACTACGTTATTGTCATCTCGTCATTCGTACACTGATTATCAACTATTAAGTTAACAGTCTGCGTCTTCGTCAAAACTGGGTTCATGTCTGTGCTCGCGATTGAAGCCGTAAGCTCCAGCTTATAAATCTGCCTTGTGTGATTGATGTCCTTAGGATCATTGGTATACACTTCGTACCTAAACTCAGTCGGTTTCCAGACGATCCAAGGTGGCAACGGAATCGTAGTATCGAAGAAGTTCCTCCACTTAACTGAGTAGGTCACTGTATAACCACAAGTGGATCCAACCTTGGGATTTATAGATCCTGATTCGGTAAATCTGACCATATTGATGTAGATGACAGGCGTGTACACATTGTATGTTACATCAGCAATTGAGGCAAATGAGAAATCACCGATTCTGCAACTCTTAAGGTTGAGAGGGATCGACTGCCATCTAACGCAGTTGTCAGGGTTCAAGATCTCATAATCAGAGAGACTGACTCGCAAGTAGAAATTGAAATTTGCATTTGTATAATAAACTGGGTCGTTAGTCTGGACTCTTAGCGTATAGTTGGGCGTGTTAAAAGTCAATGAGATCCATGGTTAGGTCAAGGGATCATGTACCACTGCGGCTACCCGATCTGGATAAGTTTTATAAAGACGGTAGACTTTAGGACCACAAAGGGCGTCTCCAGTTGAGAACGGAGTATGTGCTCTTACTTAGTTTCCGTAAGTATTGGTTGTCCAATCTGCGAACGGCGTAATAGTCTCTGTCACAGCGGGATCCTTGATCCAATAATTAAGGAAACCAGTAATCGGCTTGGCAACGACCTGATTAGCCTATAAACACGGATTCGTGATACGAACAAAGAATTTGGACTCTGTCGTCAGAACAGTAAAGTCACCACGGACGTTCTTAACTGTGGCTCTCACATAATAGAAACGTGTCTGTTCAGCACGGAACAGCGCTTAAATCTAGTACGTTGCTGCTGATTAATCTATCATAATCGTATTCGTGCTGATCTATGTTCTCTCAAAATTAACATCTGTTACAAGATAAGTAGTGGGGCAAGCAGTTGGCGTTGATGATATTTCAATTTAGTTGAAGTTTGCTTGAGCATACTACCACATATGCCATGCGAATGGATTTGCTTCAGTTTTGGTTCCAGATCCATCGATGGCGGTTATTGTGATACTTGTTGTTAAGGTAGCCTCTCTGCATTTGTCAATTAGCGTGAGCTTAAATTAGTCCTCGAAGACATGGTTGCTATTCATCGTTGTGATTCGCGTTGTAATCACGCTAGGGACGTCATAAGTGGCGAAGTTAGAAGTGTTTATGACAAGTGTGCCAGTCAATGCTGTCCATGATCCGACAAAAGGATGGGTTGCCGCAAGATACTCGACCCAAATCATCTTATCGTCGTCCCAGAAATGCAAGTAGAAGAACGGTACACAAGCATTACCACTACCATCGAGACCGGTCATAGTATATGTCGGAACAATATTGCTAGATGCCCCAGATCCGATGTAATACTTGAAAGCTTGCAAATTGTTTGTCTATGTCAGATCGGAATCCGAGCATGGGCGCCTCAGTGATAGAGTGAATGTGTCCTATACCTAGTTTTTAACTGTCTAAGAATATGGGTCTTTCAATGTTATTCTAAGGTCTATATCTGTCCATTTAGCGTTGTTCGGGTAAACACCTTATGGATGATATTTTGCAACGTCTGAGGTCCACACATTGATCTCGGCAGTATTTGAGGTTGCAAATGCCTTTAGCCAGCTCCACTCCAATGATGAGCCAGATTGGAGTTCCCAAATCTATTTGGACTTGTTGTACTGCTCGATTGTGCACGTTAATGGACAATCAGAAACTGCAACTGTCTTTGTTACACTCGGTGTAATGAGCTTATTTCCAGTTGTATCCAGTGCATCAGTGTTCGGAGTATCGATATAGTAGATCTAATAGCCAAGATCACTGCTAAGTGTCAATTCGTTTAACGCACACTTATGTCTTATGATGACCTCGAAGTAGTAAACTAGTTTGCTGCTCGCAGTTAGTGATTCAGTAAGCGTGACTGTAATCATAGCTTTGAAATTCTTCTGGATGGCATACTTCGCGATATCAGAGGTGCTCACCACTAAAGCACCGTTTGTGGTCGAAAATGTTTTTGTGAAGGCATAGGGACTTCCTGTAATCGTGGTTCCTGTGTTGTCCTAAACGTATTTATTTGTCACAGTGTCCAAGAAGTTTAGGGTGGCAGAAGATATGCAATTATGAGTAGTTGTCAGAATTGTGAAATCTGGGGTCAATGAGGTGTCTGCTGCATCAATTATATGAACTGTGCTTTCTGCAAGCTCTGCGTTCTTGGTGATAGTATTGTCAGCACATATATCCCTAAGTTCAAGGTTAAACTCGTAGCTTTTAAGCTAGAGATGGTTGCTATCTGGGTCATCCAGAGTAATCTTGACTTTGTAATTTTTGAATGGCTTCCAGTACTGGGCGTCCATCGATCGGGTTGCGGTAATCTCCAACTTACCAATATCCGTATCGGCTGAGTTAAGACCATTAGTAAACGAGCTAACAAATGGGTAGCTAGATGTTGCGGTAGAGTAGTCAACCCACAGATTGGTTGATTCGTTGAAGAAGTACAGTTTTTGGTAGTACTTGCATGTCGGGACAGATCTACTGATCGAAGGTGTCTTCGAAACAGCTGTCGATGAAGTCGAGACTATGTATTGCCAATTAGCAATCTCACCAGATTTCGTGAGGGTGTTCCAGATGCACGCATTGCTGGGCGTTAGTCTAAGAGTAAACTCTTCGACTTTTGTTCTTTCAGCGTCAGACTTTTACGAGTACTTTGAGGTATAAGTGATCCTTACAGTGTAATCTTTGTATGGATCATAAGTGGTAGATGTTTGAATTGTGAGGGCACCTGCACTGAAACCTGTCCGCCACGCTAAATCACCAGTGCCTGACGAGGTGATGTCGATCCATGAGTTAGTCGTTGATGTTGATAGCTGATTAAGCGCTGTTGACCCAGTAAGCGTTGTGTCTAACACCTCAGCCTTGTAGATCATTGCACAAGTTCCAACACTTTGCGCAAAATTAGCGGCGATTGTTTCAGCTGAACCAGTGATGGTCGAGTAGACGTACATCGAGATGTTTGATGACAGCGTAACAACATCGTCATCGCACTCGTACTTGATCTCGATGCTGTAGCTATCATAAACGATAGCTGTTGATGTCGTCGAGTAGTAATCTTGAACTTTCATTCTCAATTGGAACACAGTTGGAGGAATAGTTTCGTTATCATAAGTTGCGAAATCACTAGTCGTAACTTTGAAACCGTTCGTAGACGATGTTGGAACTACACCAGCGCCAACAGGATCTGTCCAATCTGTAATCCATGGGTAAGTAGCGCTTTAAGCAGCCAAATATCGGACCCAGTTTTGAGTCGTTGGATTGAAGATCTCGACACTTCTGATCAACTTGCAAACGCTTTCCTATTCTAGCGTCGTAACAGCTGAGTTGCTAATTACAACAGCAACAGAATTAGCGGTGACTGCTTTAATTACGAACTGCTGATTAGCCTGGTCAGAGTTGTAGGCAATCGTGTTTCGTTAGCATGCGTGGTACACATCCACTTAGAATGTATGCTCGACTGCGTTCTTAATTGGGTCCGACGACTGCAAGTCAGTGATACTAATCTTCATGGTGTGGATTTTTTCAGCAATGAAAGTCGCGCTTTCTTATTTGATCGTCAATTTACCGGACTTATCAGACCCACTGGCGGTTCTTACGAAGCCTGTGACAAAGGCAACAGTAAAAGAGCTTGTCTGATCGATCCATTTGTTTGACGCATCATCCCATACAAATAGCGTAGCAGTAAGAGGACATGAGGTCATACTTAAAGAACTTGAGTAAAGGGGATTCAATATGACTTCTGTTCCGCTGCCCGTAACTGTCACCTTATAGTCGAAGTCATTTATTGCAGAACCTTCAGACGAGTTAGTTAGACTTCCATCAAACTTCAACTTATTGTTGAGACAACCTTCTTACAAAGTAAGAGTAAACTCGTCGTAAGCTGTCTTCTTTGTAGTCGTTGAGTAAGTTGATGTTTTAGAGATCCTCATCTAAAAAGTGGACTGTGGCTTTAAAGTGCCTGAGCTGCCATTTGAGCCGTTGTTCGTGATTTATATAATGCCGGTGCTGGTGTCCCAACCTGAGATGAAGTAGTTGTGAGATGAACTTGAATAAGACTCCCAGACATCTTTTGTGATACTGTATATTTCAAGTTGCCATGTAGTCGCACAACCTGTCTTTGACTGACCAAAGTCAGGCGTCGTAAGCGATGATGCACTCGTTGAAAACACATAGGTCTGGTCAGCAACTTGAGTGGTAATTGAGATCTCATCGAGGTTGCAAATGTAAGTTATGAAGATCTTGAACTCGTCGACCTAGTTGCCCCCAACTTGCGTTGAGTTGGGGTCTTTGACTCTAAGTCGCATCAAATGCGATGTGTTTGCCCAAGTAGCATGACTAGTCGTCTCTATGTCGAATACATTCGTTGTTAAGTCATCTAGATCTGCAGATGCTTTTATAAATGTGTACTTTGAACCTTAGTTGGCTTATGAAACAGTTACCCATGTGTTGCTTGGTAAATCGAAAATCTCGATGGTATACTAAAGCGTGCAGCCGGAAGTTGCGCCTGTGACTGTAGATTTTGGCACGTTAACAGCAGTCGCTGTGCCTGTCGCGCTTATATCATAGGTCTTGTCAGAGGTGTCATTAATGGTGAAGGAATTCCTTGAACACTTGTGGTACACATTAACTGAGAAAATAGTCTCAATAGCTGACGCGACTGGATCCAAGGCTTTCAAATCCTTAATTAAGATCTTTACCGTATAAGTCCTTTCTGCTATAAAACCAGAGTCTGTCTGTGAGATTGTCATTTTTCCAGCGATTGTAGCACCAGTCACCGTGGTAAACGATGCTATCCAAGCATTAGTGAATGCCGAAGTCGAGTCTTCAACCCACTAATTAGTCGTTTCATCAAGCACGAATAAGTATGCATTCAAAGGACAACTTGACGTTGCCATCGATGCTGAGTACTTAGGCTCAATAGTGACTGTCGCCGCGCCAATCAGGTAAGAGACATCTGATACCACTGCAGTTCCATATGCGTTTGAATAAACTCTCGATGCTGAGGGGTCGAATGCAATTTTGTTGTCGACGCAAGGACTTTGCCTCATCTTTAGATTAAAGTCGTCTGTGACCACTTTCAAAGCTGTTTTCGAGTAAGTGGACGTGGCTTGAATTCTTAACGGCAAAGTTGTTTGAGGCTTCAGATCTCCTGTTGTGGTCTTAGTGCCGTCTGCGTTATAAACAGTGACTACTCCGGTAGATGTCGAGAAGCTTTAAATGATGTAGTTAAGACAGTTACTGCAAGCGCTGCTGTCTTTCCAGATCTGTCCAGATCCAACTGTATTAAAGAG
>Ga0315899_10009382_pt1 | contig 10498 bp, 9 predicted proteins | sample LakEriMetagenome_2_FD_203518 | JGI IMG/M metagenome (GOLD analysis project Ga0315899, IMG submission 203518) | Freshwater fungal communities from buoy surface, Lake Erie, Ohio, United States - Buoy 4 MA112 | ecosystem: Environmental > Aquatic > Freshwater > Lake | place: USA: Lake Erie, Ohio...
CTCTATGCGCCGCAGTTCATCGGTCTGTTCAACCGGTCGCTGCGCGAGAACATTCTCTATCCCCCCGCGAATCAGGCGATCGGCGATGTCGAGGAATTGCTGCACCTTTGGCGGTTTCACGAGCCCGGCAGGTCGATCGACTTCGAGATGGAGCTCGGGGAACAGGGCGAGCGTCTTTCGGGAGGCCAGGTCCAGAAGCTGGAGCTCGCGCGGCTGGCAGGCGTGGACGTGCCGGTGCTGATCCTCGATGAAAGCACCTCCGCGCTCGATCCGCGCAGCGAGGCGAACGCGATCGCTAAATTGCGGGCCAGAGCCGGCGGGGCAACCACGCTCATCATGATCACCCATCGGCTGGCAACGGCGCAGGACGCGGACCAGATCCTGTTCATGGAGGGCGGACGATTGGTAGGCTCGGGGAAACATCGGGAGCTTATGGATCGTCACCGGTCATATCGGCAATTGTGGTTGGAGGAACGCTCGGCGAAGTTGCCTGATGGTCAACGGCCGGATCAGAAGAGGCTGAGTTGACGTGGTATCGGCGCTGGCTTGTTGCAGTCGGGCGCGCGGGTAGTTTCCCTACGCGAGCAGACCGTGCTCGCAGCGTCGACGAGCGGGATCATATCGATCGGAGTTTTGCCCTCGGGCGCTGACGCCAGCCGGGCGGTCCAACCGCCAAGGATATGGACTGGTGTGAACCACTGCTCCCGAATCTCACCGGAAAGGGCATTGCCAACGATCAGACGCGCGGGAACGTGGAGCAGTGACAATTGCGCATAGGCCATGTGGACTGCGCGGGGATCGATATCGATCGCGGTCACATGGAGGCGGCGCTGGTAATTGATACCTTGCGATCGCAGGACGTCGGTAAGCGCGATGACCATGCTGCCGGACCCGCATGCCGGCTCCATGGCGGTAAGATGTCCGCGAGTTTCTATGGTTTCCCGAAGGGTGGCGGTGTCACCGATCAGCATGTCCGCCATCGCTCTGCTGAGCGAATAGGGCGTGAAGAACTGGCCCTTCGCCTTGTTGTGCAGTTCGAGATCATGGAACAGCTGGCCGAGCACGTCGCCCATTCCCGTTTCCAGCGCCATGGCGAGTTCGGCCATGACCCGTGGGAAGCTTTCGACGACGTCGGCGCCGTAGCGCCCGATAATGTAGAAGTAACGGGCTTCGCGCCGCGCACGCTCGCGCAGATCGACGCTGTTGGCGATCGCGATCGCGATCGCCATCGCCTCCATGCAGTGCCCGAACACCGTGTAGATATCGTGGCGCGGCTGGCAGCGCTCGAGGAGCTTCCGCATGGCCTTGAGATGCGGGGCATGAGCTGCGGACGCGTCCGCAGCCAGGGGTGAGGCGGCCATCGCTCAGGCCGCTGCTCGCCACTCGTATAGCAGATGGGCATCCGGGTCGTAATCCGAGCCGATGGAAATTCGCACCAGCTTGCCGTCGCAGGCGAAGGCAGCGGCGCGTGGGAAATCGAGATGGCTCCTGCCTTCGAGGATCAGGTCGCCCGATCGTACCCTGGTTATCGTGCGGGTCGTTCCCAGCGATCGGTGGCCCGCCGGCGCATCGATGAGTTTCAGGCTATCGCCCGGCTTCACCCGCTTCTTGAACGCGGCGAGTGACACCAGCGCTTCCACCGGATTTCTGGGACCGCGCCTCTTCGCGAGCGCCGCCCAATAGGCCCGCCCGATCCGCGCTTCGCAGAAGAATGAGCAACTGTGAAAACCCTGGAGCGCATTGGCGCACGTAAAACCGAACCGCTCCATCTGGTCGCGCACTTCGACGATGAACGCGTTCTGCCTATCGCGGTCGGTAAGGTCGGCAGGCGTATCGAGGATTTCTGCGGTGACCTTGCGGCCGCCCGCAAATTTGCTCGTACTGATCGCGATGCGCGTGAGGGTGAACTGTTCGGCGAGATGCCGGCCCATTCGTGACGCAAGGGAAGGGAGATCCTCGCCCGAGCGGTACAGATCGCCCTGGTACTGGAAATTGCCACGCTCGTCGTAGTCGGTCTGGCTATACAGGCGCGCGGGCACGTCCGGCGCGGTGACGTCGGTCATTGGTCTATCCTTGTTTTGCTGAAAAATGGCGCGACGGGACGCGGCGGCGTCCTCGCTGCCGGTCGCTTCAGGTCATGCGACTGACGAGGCGATCGAGTTTAAGGTGCCGCACCGGCCGAACTTTGCCGTGCGGCGATCCAGGCGAGATAGCCGAGACGAGTCTCGTCATTGGCGACTTCGGTTTTCCAGTCGGACACGGGATGGTGCGGGTGATCGCTCCAGGGATCGGCAGCGGGCTGCAGCGCTTTCGAAAGTCCCTCGGCAGTCTCGCCGAATTCGATCCGATCGGCAAAGATAGCGCACCATCCACCGCCCGTATCCTCGGGCCGGGGACGCGAAGAACCATAGCTCCACGTAAAGCCGATCGGCGCTTCGCTCAGCGTCTGCGGGCAGCAGCGCTGGATCAGCGCGGCGATGGCGTCCGGTTGAAAATCGCTGTCACCATAGATCGACACCATGCAAGGATCTGCTCCAGTGACCCGGAGCTCGGCGCCGAACTGGGGAAACCGCGGATCATCGAAGATCTCCAGCAGGCCATTGAAAGGGTTGCCCAGTTCGACCCAGGAAAGCCGTGAGGAACTCGGCGCTCGGGTCGCCCGGCCCCAGGTCGTTGTCGAGGTCAGCGGCATGCTGCCACGCCTCTTCGATCAGTGCGGCTTCCCGCGCTGTACAGGTAAATGCGACCGAGCCCTGAACATGGTGATCAGCCATGGGGGATCTCCGGGATGACGACATTGGTGGGCTCGTCGTCCACGATCAGCAGGGGAGGCGCATTCCTGCGTGCGCGCTGGTAGTCCGCTTCGATTGTTTCGACGCTTCCCAGTTGCCGGATGCGCTCGATGGAGAAGACCTGCTCGTCTTCCTCGGTGGTCAGGAATTGCTGTGGCTCGCCGTTACCCGTGTAAACGATGCGAACCGACGGGAAGCTTCCGGGAGAAGCGCCAGACCAGCGAACATAATGGAGACCGTGCCGGTGACAAATTCCCTCGATCTCTTCGAAACAGCCGTTGGCGACATCATGATCCATGAGCGCGAGCGGCTTACCGACCGGGATATCGTCGGGATCGAACGGCGTGCCGTCCCAATCGACAGCCGGATTATCGGCTTTGATCGCCTCGATCAGTTCGGGATATCGGGATCGGGCGAGTCTGCCGCCGATCAGGATGTGCGCGGATACGCAGTTCGCCATGTTGCACCTCATGGAATAGCGAGACCTCGAGCTGGTCTTCTGCTCTACTCCTCCCCCTTCCCTTTCTGCGGGCTGACGGGCTTGTTTCCACGGACGACTTGCATGAGACGCGGGAACAGGCTTAGCTCTTCGGCAATTCTTTTTCGGCAAGAGCCAACTTCCCTATTGCCTTCCCTTAGCCTGGAGTTTTTGCGTGGCCGATACCGAGCAGCCCGATCTCACTGCAATGACGGTGCAGTTACTGAGCGCCTATTTCTCGAACAACCAGGTGCCGGCCGGTGACATTGCCGGGATCATCGAAGCGACACGCGGCGCGCTTGCAGGAAAGGGCGAAGCGGAAACGCCTGCACCGGTGGAGCATGTTCCTGCCGTATCGGTACGCAAGAGCCTGGGTTCTCGCGAGCACATCATCAGCATGCTCGACGGCAAGCCGTACAAGACGCTCAAGCGGCATCTGGCGACCAACGGGCTGACCCCGGCCGAGTATCGCGAGCGCTACAAGCTCCCGCGGGACTATCCCATGGTGGCTCCCGCCTATTCCGAGCACCGCCGTGCCGTCGCTGCCAAGCTGGGCCTCGGAAGAAAGGCGAGCGAAACGGCACAGACGGAAGCGCCCGTCACCGAACAGGCCGTACAGGAAGCCACTCCGACGCCCGCCCCGGTGAAGGAGCGAAAGCCGAAACGCACGAGCAGAAAAGCCAATACGGCGACGCCCGCCGATGAGGTTGCCGCCATTGCGTTGGAGCAAACACCGAAATCCGCGCCGGAAAAGCCCAAGCGTACGCGTGCAACGGCGGCTAACACCAAGCCGGCCATCGAGGCTTCCGTGATCGCCGTCGAGACGCCGGAAGCCGCACCCATGGCATCGGCCACACCGGGTGTCTCGGCTGCGGCCGCCCCCGCACCCGCACCCGCACCCGCACCCGCACCCGCACCCGCACCCAGAAAGGCGAAGGGCGCAGCCACAAAGTCAGTCGCAAAGAAACCGGCGGCGAAAAAGGCATCCCCAAAAACATCCAGCGGTGCGAAGAAGCCCGCCGCTGCCAAGGAAGCTGCCGCCCCGTCTCCAGAGACCCAAGCTCCTGAAGCGGCGAAAACGGAATCGTCCGCGTCTGCCCCCAGGAAGAAGAAGCTCGGGATCGTCACTGGCGCTAAGTCCGCCGCATCGCCGAAAGCCAAGACTTCCAGCAAGCGTACGAATGCCGTTAAGAAAGATGCAGCGCAGGTTGATACACCGGCGTCCACGGAATGATTAGAAGGGGTGAAGTGCGATTCCGTCGCGCTTCACCCTCTTCCTTCTGCAATATAGTGGGATCTGGAGCGGCATAGCCACGCGCGGCAATGGTCGATCAATTCCGATCCTCAATGATCCTCGTCAATATGGCGCATGCGCGATCGGGTGGCAGAAACAGCCTGGTCCTGAAGCTCAAGACCTCCGAGAATGCCCCGCAGGACTTGAGCCAGGTGCGATCCTCCGGCCGATAATCGCGGATCTCGAGGCGGGGACTATCGTTGACCTGGACCCGAACCAGCCTGGCTGGGCTCAGGCCCGGAATCGCTACGCCGCCGGCCATGCGCGCGCCGGCAATGATCTCGTCAGGCCCTAGAATCACGCCACCGGCAAGCCCGAATGCCTGTTCGAGCCGTCCGATGGCGCCGGGATGGATGATACGCCCGAGAATGGACATGCCGGTGCCGTCGTCGATCCGCCATACGCGCACGTCATCGGCGGGTAGCCTCTTCCACACGGGCAGGAGCAGGCCCGTCGCGAGCGTGATCGTTTCGACCACAAGCTTTTCCCCAGCATCGCGGGCTTCCGCGTCCCAGAGCGCCTGGAAGCTGTCACGCTCGATCTCCTCCCAGTGGCTGCCGGCAAGTGCCGCGACGTCCATTCGCGCCCGGCCACCAGGGCGTATGAGATAACAGCGTTCGATCCATTGGCCCTCCTCGTCCTGCCCCGGCCATGTCGGCACATAGAGCGCCACTCGACCCGAGCGCGTGTTGTGCAGCCACCGCACGTCGTCCGAACCGCGCAACTCGAACTGCAATGCGGCCCAACCGGTGACCGGCGGTCTTCGATGAAGTTCGAGCCGTAACAGCCTCGTTTCGGCGCCGGTCACTGGGTCAGCGCGCAGGAGCTGGTCGGACAGAACATGCACACGTTCGGCGCGGATCGTCTCGATCCCCAGATCAAGCGTTCCGGCAGCCCGCGCCGCTTCGACGCGATCCTCGACCAGTCCCAGGAATTCTTCGAAGATGCGGTTCTGCGTGGCGATGCGCAGGGCGAGGATGCGATTGAGCCAGCGGTGGATCGGCGGCAGGCGCTCTTTCAGTTCCCCGCCCTCGTCGCACAGTTCCAATCCGGTGATCTCCTGGAAATCGGCGAGCGTCACACTGCGCAGCTTGCCCTCATAAAGAAGATGGAACCACTGGAGGAGCGCATCGCGCGCGAACTCGGATTCCAGACTGTCGGATGGATCGAAAAGATTCTGCGATCCGGCCTGACGCTGGCCCCGGGTCAGCGCGCCGAGCGCTTCGAGGCCCCGGATAATCGTGCTGAGGAACCGGCGCTCGCCGCGGCAATCGGTCGTGAGCGGGCGATAGACCGGCGGCGTCACCTGATTGGTGCGGTGGCTGCGACCGAAGCCCTGTACTGCCGAAAGGATGCGAAATCCCAGTTCGAGGAGAAAATGGGTCCGGCGACAATGCGCGGTCGGGCAGTTCCGATCCGAATGCATGGACCGGCCGGTGCTGCCCGCGAGAGAGAAGGCGGCGATCGATTTATTGCCGTTCTGAAAGGCCTGGACCTCGAGGACATTGGCGCGGGCGCCGCGCCTCTCGATCTTCTGCCGGCCCGTACTGTCGGTGGCGATGCGCCGGGAACGGCCCGTGATCTCGGCGACCCGCTCCGTACCAAAATGTGCGATCAGCGCGTCGAGCGCGGTCGGAATGGCAGGCAGAGCGCACAGGTCCTCGATCAGTTCGTCGCGAGAAGCAATTGCCTGCCTGCAGAGCACGGGATTGCCTTGGGCGTCACTCATCGGTTCCGAGCGAACCGTGCCGTCATCGGCGCGAAAGACCCGCATCTGGCGCACCGGGAAGGCATTTTTCAGATAGTCGACGAGGGTCTCCTTGGGAGAGACCTGGACATCCATCATCGCCCGTTCCTCCGGCGAGAGTTCGGACAGTCGCCGGTCCATGATGGCTTCGCCCGTGCTCGCCAGCTGCACCAGCACGGCATTACCCGCCGCCAGTTCCTGCTCGATGGCCGCGATGAGCGTCGGGATCTTCAGGCTCACGAGCAGGCTGGAGAAAAACCGCAACTTCGCCCCCTCGAAGGAGCTGAGCGCTGACCCGCGCGCCTGGCTGTTCTGGGTCTTGCCGGAAATGCGGTCGACTACGCCGATCTCGGCGAGAACGTCTCGCAGGCCTCGATGGATGATCCCTTATCACGAGGTCGCGATAATGTGAAGGAACGCGGCAGCGACGTGGATTCTCCTAATGCGGGGCGATGTTGCTGCGCATTATTTTGATTGCGAACCTCGGCGGTCTCTGGACCAGCTGAGGATAAAAGCATGTTGAAATTGCACGACGAGTTGATCGCCGAACTCTCGAATTTGCTCACGACGCAGAATTATAACCCGGTGGTCGTAGCGAACCATCGCCTGTACGCCCGCGCGTTTCTCGATTATCTGGCCGAGTGCGGCGTGCAGGTGGAAACTGTGACGCTGGCGCAGGTCGATCAGTATCTTGCCTATGCAGTTCAGGATTTCGAAGCCCAGTACGGGCGGCCTCCCTGTGCGCGCTGGCAGATGTTGCCCCGCACATCGATCAACAAACTGCTCCGGCTTGCCCAAGGCAAATGGCCGCCCGAGCCAGAGATGACCGAACCGGAAACCGCGTATCGGCAGGCGATCTGCTGCGAATACGAGGCATGGCTGCGCGACGAGCGCGGTCTGGCAAGCGCTTCCATCTCGGCGCTTCTGTGGGAGGCACGGAACTTCCTGCGATGGCAGTTCGAACGGGGCGGGGCCGCCAGCCTCGACACCTTGAGCATCGGGGAGGTCGATCTCTACATGGACATGCGCGCCCCTGGATTACGGCGCAAATCATTGGCCGATGTCGCTGAGCGGCTCCGGTCGGTGGTGCGGTATCTGCATCGGACGAGGCGCATCCCGATGGATCTCACGCCGCACATCATCGGCCCCATGCTCTACGCCTATGAAGACGTGCCCTCGACGCTGGACAGGCGCCAAATCGCCGCGGTGCTGGCGGCGACGAAGAAGGATGGATCGCCGCGGGGACTGCGCGATTTTGCGGTACTTCAACTGCTTGCCACATATGGGTTGCGCGAAGGTGAGATCTGTCGCCTTCGGCTTGAAGACGTGAACTGGCGCGGAGAAGCCCTGCGTATCCGTCACACCAAGACCAATGCGTACTCCTACTTGCCGCTATTGGCGCCCGTTGGTGAGGCGCTCCTCGACTATCTGCGTAATGGGCGCCCCCTGGTTGAGGGGCGGGAAATCTTCATCCGGTCCTGCGCGCCCTATATCGCAATGACAAACCTGTATGGCATGATCCGCGGGCGGTTGTCAGCCGCTGGCGTCGAGCCGCCGGGAAAGCGAGGAGCGCATGTCTTTCGCCACGCGCGGGCGGTCGAAATGCTGCGGGCGTCGGTCCCGCAAAAGATCATCGGCGACGTGCTCGGACATCGATCCACCGAATCCACCAACGCCTATCTCAAGCTGGCGACAGATGATCTCCGAGCCGTGGCGCTCGACGTGCCCGGATCGGAGGTGCTGCCATGAGCGCCTGGCACGATCCCGATCGCACGGTCATCGACGCCTTCCTGGAAAAATCGCAGTTCCGGCAGGGAAGCAGGCCGACTTATCGCTGGTTCCTTCGCAGCTTCGAGAATGTAGCCCAGCGTCATCCGGCGGTCGACCGGCAGATGCTCGAAGTCTGGCTGAAGGAAATGGAAAAACGTTGGCGAATGCCGACGCTGCTCAACCAGGTCTGCATTGTCGATCGCTTCCTCGACCACCTCGTCGAAATCGGGCTGATCGCAGATAATCCCGTTGCCGTGCTGCGCCGTCAATACAACGTCAAACAAAGCAAGCCGATCTGGCGAGCGCTGGCTTCCGCAAATCCCGACGGAGCCCTGGCCGCATTGCGACGCCCCGCGCCCTTCGGCAGCTCGCTGGGGGACTTCATGCGTGAGCATGTCGCGTTGATGCGGAGCCGGGGGTATCAGTATGAGACTCAGGCTCACTGGTTATTGCGGTTCGATCGGTTCCTCCAGGCGACCCCGGAACTGACAGGGGCATCGCTTGAGACGATGCTGGCGCGCTGGGCAACTGCCAAGCTGACCCGCAATCACGCGGCTGAATGCCAGAAGCTCGGGCGCCTCCTGACTAAGGCGCGGTATCGCCTTGATCCCAGCATCCCACCGAAACGCTTCAACGCCCGTCCCGAGCGGGAAGTGGCACGAGAGCATCGACGACCGCACATCTTCAGCCCGGCCGACGTTCGGCAGATGCTCGACGTTGCCCGCTCCTATCCGTCGCCGGACGCGCCGCTGCGGCCGATGGTTCTCTACACCATGGTGGTTCTGGCCTATTGTGCCGGACTGCGCCGTAGTGAACTCGCCGGGCTCGATCTGGGTGACGTCGATCTTCAATCAGACACGATCACAGTGCGGGAAACGAAGTTCTACAAGACCAGGATATTGCCGCTAACCGGCAGCGTCATGGCCGAATTACGGGCCTATATCGATGCAAGGCGGCGCGCTGGCGCCCCACAGGATCCTCGGTCCGGGCTCTTCTGGCACGAGCACTTCAATGATCGCTATACCCCGGTGACGGTCTCAACGATGATCACCAACGTCATGCGCCGTGCCGGGTTCAAGGCCCCGACCGGGCGGACAGGGCCGCGTGTTCATGACCTGCGCCACTCGATGGTCGTGAACCGGATCCTTCAATGGTATCGATCCGGCGTCAATCCGCAGGACAAACTGCGCTTCCTCTCCACCTACATGGGCCACCGGGACATCAACTCCACGCTGGTCTACATCACCGTCACGCAGGACCTGCTGCAGGAAGCAAGCGAGCGGTTCCGGACCGTCGGCGCCCGATGCCTCACGATGGAGGCGCGGTCATGACGAAGGGCAATCTCTTCCCCGCATTGTTGCGGGCGTTCTTTCAGGAATGGTTGGCTGAGCAACGCAGTGCATCTGTCCATACGATCCGGTCTTACCGCGACACCTGGCGGTTGTTGCTTCGGTTCATCGCGGAGCGAAAGGGCGGCGGGGTCGCGCGGATCATGCTGGCCGACGTCTCGGCCGGAGAGGTTCGCGCGTTCCTCCACCACACCGAGCATGGGCGCAGGGGCACGATCGGTACACGCAACTGCCGGCTCGCCGCGATCCGCAGCTTCTTCAGCTTCGTGGCTGACAAGGATCCCGAATACATCGCGCAATGCGCCGAGGTCCTGACCGTCCCGCTCAAGCGGGAGCCTACCGTTGCACCCTGCTATCTCGAGCCGGAGGAGGTCGAAGCGATCCTTGCTCAGCCCGACCGGTCGACAATCGAGGGAATGCGCGACCACGTGCTACTCTCGTTCCTATATAACAGCGGCGCGCGCATCCAGGAGGCCCTCGACCTCTGTCCCGAGGCGATCCGGTTCGACGCACCGAACTTCGTGCGTCTTTACGGCAAGGGTCGCAAGGAACGTATCTGTCCACTCTGGCCGGAAACCGTGACGTTGCTCAGGAAGTTGTTGGAACGTCACCCGCGCGCGCCAGATCAGCGGATCTTCGTCAATCGATATGGTGAGCCGCTGGGCGCCTCGGGAGTGCGGTTCAAACTCGCCTCCTATGTAGGAAAGGCGTCAGAAACCGTGCCGTCGCTTCGGTCCAAAAATGTGACGCCGCACAGCTTCCGGCACGCGACTGCCGTTCACCTTGTCGCTGCCGGGGTCGACATCACCGTCATCCGCAGTTGGCTGGGACACGTCAGCCTCGATACGACCAACCACTACGCACAGGCCAATCTGGAGACCAAACGAAAGGCGCTCGAGCAGGTAGGGGCGCCGGCGGCGAGCAACGTGCCACCTTCGTGGAAACGAGAAGCCAGCCTGATGGAGTGGCTCGATGCCTTGTGAAATAATGTGAAGGACGTGGCGAAATGCTCAGCAGCTTTGCGGGCCTTCGCCACGTTCCTGCGCATTATCGCGACCTCGCGATAAG
>Ga0315899_10009385_pt1 | contig 10496 bp, 5 predicted proteins | sample LakEriMetagenome_2_FD_203518 | JGI IMG/M metagenome (GOLD analysis project Ga0315899, IMG submission 203518) | Freshwater fungal communities from buoy surface, Lake Erie, Ohio, United States - Buoy 4 MA112 | ecosystem: Environmental > Aquatic > Freshwater > Lake | place: USA: Lake Erie, Ohio...
ACTCCCGAGAAGAAGGTAAGCAAACCGAAGAAAAAGAAATAAATGTATTCCAAGAAAAAAGGCTGCTCGCAGCCTTTTTTTCATTGTAACAATCATCACAGAGTTGTCCAACCTGAAAACCGTTCTTTGCATCGTTATATTGACATCAATCAAAAAGATCTAACACGAGCCATTCATACATTCGCATCACATTCCAGATTATGAAAATCGAACAAATCTATACCGGCTGTCTCGCTCAGGGCGCTTACTACATCACAAGCAATGGTGAAGCTGCTATAATTGATCCGCTGCGCGAAATTCAACCTTATCTCGACCGTGCTGAGAAAGACGGTGTGAAAATCAAATACATTTTCGAAACGCATTTCCACGCCGACTTTGTGTCCGGCCATATAGACTTAAGCAAAGCGACAGGTGCACCCATCATCTATGGACCTACCGCGCAACCTGAATTTGATGCACTTATCGCCACCGACGGACAAGAATTCCGTTTGGGAAATATTACCATCAAAGCGCTGCATACACCAGGACACACAATGGAAAGCACCGTTTACCTATTGAAAGATGAAGGCGGAAAAAACCATTGCATTTTTTCCGGAGACACGCTATTTCTAGGCGACGTTGGACGTCCTGACCTTGCTCAAAAGGCGGCGCACATGACGCAAGAGGAATTGGCCGGCATGCTTTACGACAGTTTGATGAACAAAATAATGCCACTTGCAGACGACGTGATTGTTTACCCTGCTCATGGCGCAGGAAGTGCCTGTGGTAAAAACATGATGAAGGAAACAGTGGATGATTTAGGGAATCAGAAGAAAATCAACTATGCCCTGAACCAACCCAATCGCAAAAGCTTTATACAGGCTGTAACCGATGGATTGGCAGCACCACCTGCCTACTTCCCGTTGAATGTTGCGATGAACAAAAAAGGCTATACCTCATTCGAACAAGTGATGAGTAATGGCATGAAAGCGTTGAACGCTGAAGAATTCGAAGCAGCTGCCGAAGCCACAGACGCACTTATACTTGACACACGTAATGCAGCAGAGTTTCACAATGGATTTATTCCAAACTCCATTAACATAGGATTGAACGGAGACTTTGCACCGTGGGTAGGTTCGATGATTGTAGATGTAAATCAAAACATACTTCTTGTTACAGACCCCGGAAAAGAACAGGAAGCAATCACTCGCTTAAGCCGTGTTGGATTTGATAAAATACATGGACACCTATCCGGTGGATTTCAAACTTGGAAAAACAGCGGCAAGCAAATCGATACGATTGTGCGAATCAATGCCTCTCAATTCGAAGGAGAATATGCAGAAGGAAAAACGAAAGTGATTGACGTTCGTAAATGCAGTGAATTCAGCAACGGACATGTTCCTGATGCAGAAAACTTGACACTCTCCGAAATCAATCACTGGATGTCATCCATCAATCCCAAGGAGCATTTCTACCTGCATTGTCAAGGTGGATACAGAAGCATGATTGCGGCATCTATTCTGCAATCGCGTGGCTACCGAAACTTCTCTGAAATCGAAGGAGGATACGGAGCAATCAGTAAGACGGGAATCCCGGTGATAAAATCAGAAGTTACAGCTTAGAAATAGTTGAAGGTTGCAGGTTAAAGGTTGAACGTTTGCTTGACTCCAACTTTCAACCTTTAACCTGCAACCTTCAACTCGTAATTCTCATCGTTTCTTCTTCCCCTTATTAAATCCCCCATCGCGGTCGCCGAATGATTTCTTGCGATCGAAGCCTCCTTCTTTGCCTTTGCCCTTGTAGAAGCCGCCGCCGCCTTTGCGACCTTCACCACGGAAACGTGTGCGAGGAATTCCGGCGTCACGATTACCACGCGACTCCACGCGAACGGTACGTCCGCGGTATTGAGCACCGTGTATCGTCTCCATAATCTTATCGACCACTTCATTCTTAACTTCAATCAGTGAGAAGGTGTTTTTCAAATCGGTCCAGGTAATATCTGCCGTGTTAATCTCAGCATTCTCAGCAATAAACTCCTTAATCGTATTGAAGTCAAATCCATCGATACCGCCAATGTTCATATATAGCTTTACAACGCCGGGCGCAAGCGCTCTGCGGTCATCGCGTTGAGCGTTGTGATTAAGGTCGGGAGCATTACGGTAGTACTCCGCAAAACGATTGAACTCAATCGATACAAAACGCTTGATGATATCCTCGCGCGATAATTCCTGCAACTCTTCAAACACTTGTGGCAAATAACGCTCGACTGTTTTTTCGTCGACTTCCACATTGTGGATGCGTTTTACAAGCGCCATCAACTGTTGCTCACACACATCAAAACCGGTTGGTATTTGGGCTTGCGCAAACTTGCGCTTGATGATTTTCTCAATCTCACGAATCTTGTGCAACTCCTTGCTGTGAATGATTGCAATGCTTACACCCGACTTACCGGCACGAGCGGTGCGTCCGCTACGGTGCGTGTAACTCTCAATCTCATCCGGTAAATTATAATTGATAACGTGCGTCACATCATTCACATCAATTCCACGCGCTGCAACATCGGTTGCAACAAGCATCTGAAGTGAACGACTGCGATAACGCTTCATCACAAAATCGCGCTGGGCCTGCGATAAGTCGCCATGCAATGCATCGGCATTGTATCCATCCTTAATTAATGCGTCGGCCACTTGTTGTGTTTCTGCTTTTGTTCTGCAGAACACAATGGCAAAAATGTCGGGGTTGTAATCGGCAATTCGCTTCAATGCGAGGTAACGATCTTTTGCGTGAACGACATAATACAAGTGCTCGATGTTCTCATTGCCCGAATTGCGCTGACCAACGGTTACTTCGAATGGCTCGCTCATATAGTTCTTCGCAATGCGCTGAACCTCGTGAGGCATGGTTGCAGAAAACAACCAGGTATTCTTCTCTTCCGGTGTTTGGGAAAGAATCAAATCCAAATCATCCTTGAAACCCATCGTCAACATTTCATCGGCCTCATCGAGAACGACGAAATCAATGCGAGTTAAATCGACAACACCGCGTTCAATCATATCGACCAAACGACCGGGCGTGGCAACCACGATTTGAGGGCCCTTTCGCATTTCGCGAATCTGACCTTCAATACTTGCACCACCATAGATGGCAACCACATGGGCTCCGCCGGTGTGCTTCGAAAAGTTTTGTAAATCACGTGTTATCTGCATGCACAGTTCACGCGTTGGGGCGAGAATCAATGCTTGTGTGTGGCGCTGATTAAAATCCAGAAGATCGATCAGCGGCAATCCGAATGCGGCTGTCTTTCCTGTTCCTGTTTGTGCTAAGGCAACCACATCTTGGTTTCCTCCTAGCATCACGGGAATCGCTTGTTCTTGAATAGGAGTCGGGCTTTCAAATCCGAGCTCGGCAATGGCGCGTAAAACGGGCTTACTCAACCCGAGTACTTCAAAATTCATCATACAATTATTATTTGGTTGTTACTGCCGATTCCAATTGAATTGAACAACCATTTTCAGATGAAAAGCGCTACCGCCGCGCAACTGTTGAAGATGTGAAGTAAAACCCGCCTGGGAAAAGGCGCGCAAATATAGGGATAAGTTTTAAGTGGCGAACGGCGAGTGGCGAATTAACTTGGAAGCCCCATTTAACTCGCCACTCGCCACTCGCCACTCAAAGCTGCGCTACCAAATCCTTATAAAGCACATTCAACTTCGATTCCGCCTCACGAGCCGTGGCAATAATTTCTTCTACACTCAATTTAGTGAGATTATCAGGATCGCATGTATCCGTAATCACAGAGACACAACAACAGGGCAATGACATATGACTGCACGCTATGACTTCCGGAACCGTGCTCATGCCCACGGCATCGGCTCCCAACATTTTCAGCATACGATATTCTGCGCGAGTCTCAAGATTTGGACCGGGGACAGAAACATAAACTCCTTCGCGCAATTCCACTCCATGACTCTTCGCAATCGAATGCAGCTTATCATTCAACATTTTCGAGTATGGCTCAGACATATCCGGAAAGCGTGGACCTAGTTCATCAATGTTAGGTCCTCGCAGCGGATTGTCGGGTTGCATGTTGATGTGATCGTTGATCAACATCAAATCACCTTTCTTAAATGACAGATTGATTGCACCCGCTGCGTTCGAAAGCAAGACGTATTTCACACCGAGCATTTTCATGACGCGAACAGGCATCACTACATCATCCATACTATGGCCTTCGTAGTAATGAAAGCGCCCTTGAAAAGCCATTACCTTTTTACCACCGAGGTTTCCGTATATCAGCTTTCCGAAATGAAACTCCACTGTGGCGATTGGAAAATTGGGAATCACATTGTAGCTGAATTGCTTTTCGCATTCAATCGAGTTCGCCAATTCACCCAAGCCTGTTCCGAGTATGATGCCAACTTCAGGTGCATTCATTCCCTTTGCGCGCAACCATTCTACGGTTTGCTCTAATTGCTCTAGTTCTGTCATCGTATTAAAAAAAGGACGACAAATGTAGCACCTTCTATAAAACGCGTTTGATAATTCGAAGCTTGTGTGTGTATTCGCCCAATGACTGATTGAATATGCCTTGATGATCGAGAGAATCTATGCGCACGCATCCCGACGCGTGAATAATTGTGACGCCGGCATTAGAATTCATTAGCACAATACCCACGTGAACAATGCGCCCCTCGCTATTATCAAAAAAAGCCAGATCACCAGTCTGAGCTTCCTCTACAAAATTGATTGTATTGCCTAATTCAGCTTGTTGATAGGCATCGCGTGGAAGCGTAATGCCGTTCAACCGCATGACTAATTGAGTAAACCCGGAGCAATCGATTCCCAGCACCGTTCTGCCTCCCCACAAATAAGGCGCATTTAAAAACTGCAGAGCACATCGTTCGATGTCGGTCGCACTTCCATTCCAGGCTTCCTGAATTGAATCTGTTATCACATGGGATGAAACCATCGCTCCTGCAGGTAGCCATACTTCTGTGCCATTATCCAAGGTGCATCGTGTGAGCGCATTTCTCAAGGTTGTCATTTCACTTTCATTCGAAATAGCACCAAGCTGCTTATTATCGATCCAACCTTCATAGCCATCGGCTTCCATTCTCACCATCGACCATTTCTGCTGTTCTTCCAATACCTCGACACGTTCACCGAAAAGCGCTTGAGAAACCATCTCACTTTTATCGGATGGCTCTCGCCTCAATGGCGCCACACTCATTATCACAGATTTTTTCATTTTTCAAAAATACATTTCACTCCGTTAAAGGAAGGACAGATGAGACGACCGAATCCCAAAAAGATCGGCAAAACATATTTTTTGAAAAAAACGCTGTGCTTATCCTCTGATTCTCAAGAGTGTAAAAAATTTATCGAATTTATTTGCTTTTTAATCGAATCTTATTTTATATTTGTCGTATTAAAGCTGGATTCTGTCTTTTCCCCTATCGAGGCAAATTCGAAATTATTTGTCAAACTAAATTCTAAACAAGATGAATTTCTCTACGAGTTCGTGTACTTCGCTTGTTGGTGGCGTTGATTCTTTCAGTGCCCGCTTCCTGAATGCCCTCAAGGCATTATTACTCTGTTTAATGCTATTGATTTTCGGAGGTTATGCAACCTTCGCTCAATCTGACAGCACAGCTTCCGCGTCTGTTTCTAACGAACTTCGTGATAGTGATCATGATGACGACGATCATGATGATGACGACGATGATGATGATGATGACGACGACCAAGTCGCCATTTGCCATCAACTCGATCTCGGCGGATCAATTACCATCTATGTAAACGAGAACGCTGTTCAAGCACACTTGAACCATGGAGATTATTTGGGTGTTTGTGACGAAGGTCAAAACAACGATGTTCCATGTGAATTAAGTCTGGAAGTGATTTGTCCTTCTGATGCCACTGTAGAGTGCGGACAAGAGGGCAACTTTGACTTCACGGGGGTTCCTGAGGTTAGAGGTGAATTTTGCACGGAGCAACTTTTCCTCAACTTCGAAGATGCTGTTATATCTGAAGGTGCATGTGGCCGAGTAATCTCGCGCACATGGATTATCTCTTTGGGTGCTATTGTAGAGGTATGCACGCAAATCATCACTTCTCAAGACACACAAGGTCCTGTGATTAGCGGTTTAGACAGTCAATTGAGCGCACAATGTATTGATGCGCTTCCTGCATTTCAGTCAGCATCAGCAATGGATGCTTGCGGTGGTTCTAGCGAAATAGCAAACTGGAGCAGCCAAACCGGCACTATTGAAAGTGCTTGTGTGGCTTCGACTGCTTTCGGTCCTGGTGCCGATTGGGCTGTTTGGTTACCTACTCTCTCCTCTGCTTCCGGTGCTAATTTCGTTTTCGATGCTGCCGGTGGTCATTTCGATCAGTTTGCTGATGGTTCTGCTCACATGTACGGAACTGTAGTAAATACAGTTAATGCTTCAGAACAATTCATTGTCGATTTGTGGTTTGAAAACAAAGCCGATTGGGCTGCTTGGTCAGCTCAAGGCAGAAACTACAAAAACGATCTCATGCTCTCTTGCGCTTCCGACAACCATGACCAATGGTCATTCTATGAATTGGTTGGCGGCTTCTCTACCCTTACCGGCGCAGGTGCTTTGGCAGGAACTGAATTGTATATCTATCATATGCCTGCTTCCTACTACTTCGGATTCCAAATTGGCGTAGGAGCAAATAATAAGAATTGTGCTAATGGTATGTCAGGCTGGTTCACCTACGAAGGTTTGATGAACGGCTCTGCAATTAGTGGTCATGGCGACGTGAATGTTGATCTTTCTTGCACTCCAGGTTTCGAGAGCAATTGTATTCACAATACTTCTCTAACTTACTTCTATCGTGCTGTTGATGCTTGTGGTCATGCAACGGTTGCTTCACAGCAAGTAATCGTAAACGACAACACCGCTCCTGTATTCACAAACTGTCCTGAGTCATTCACGATGGAATGCTCAGACCCTGCTGCTCCGGTAGCTGAAGGTGTTGAAGCTATCGACAACTGCTCAGGCGAAGTGATTGTTCAGTATTTGGGTGAAATAGTAGAGCAAGGTACTTGTTCCTCTACCATCACGCGCACATGGTCTGCAACCGATTTATGTGGAAATCGTGCTAATTGTGTGCAAGTAATTACCGTTGTTGACTCAACCGCTCCTGTGTTGAGCAATTTGCCTAGCGCAGAAATTACTGTTGAGTGCAATGCGGTTCCTGCTGCGGCTGAAGTATCAATTTCTGACAATTGCGACCTTAACCCAAGTGTAATCTACAACGAAGAGCGTATCGATGGAAGCTGTGCTTCAAACTACACATTAGTTCGCACATGGTCTGGTATCGATCAGTGTCAAAATGCTAGTGAGACATTTACACAAACTATCCATGTAGAAGACACTACAGCGCCTGTTTTTGATTCGTATCAAATTTACGTACACGCTCCATGCGACCAATTGCCAGGAGCATTGACTGCATCTGATGCTTGCGGCAGTGCTTCAGTTCAACTGATTTCAGAAATGCTCAGCTCAGGCGGATGTCTCGGAACTTTGATTCGCACTTACCGTGCTACAGATGAATGCGGAAATACGAGCGAAGCTCAGCAATTCATTGCTTTGATTGACATCACTGCTCCTGAGTTTGTAGGTCTTCCTGAAGACATGACTGTAGAGTGCTCAAACGCATCTCTTAATGATGACGGTGGTGTTACCAGCGTTGATAACTGCGGACAAGAAGTGGTATTGACCTATGCAGAAGAAATTGTTGGTCAGGACGATGATTGCCCTGAAACATACGATATCATTCGCACATGGACAGCTACAGACTACTGCGACAACCAAGCGACTGCTACACGTACAACTCACGTACAGGATACTACAAACCCGGTTTTTGTTGACTTCCCACAAGATGTTACCATTAGCTGCGACTCAGAAGTTCCAGCTGTAGTTTACCCATCAGCTAACGACAATTGCGATTCACAAGTTGACATTGCATTGGGCGAAGAAATCATGCCCGGTTCATGTCCACAGAACTACTTTATCTACCGCACTTTCCGAGCATTCGATAACTGCGGAAACCAGGTTGTTGAAACTCAAACTATCACTGTAATCGATGAGACAGCACCTGTATTCGGTGAGCAAGCTTCGTCATACACCTACGAGTGTGGTCAAGAAGTTCCTGTTATCGAACCTTCTGCGAGCGATAACTGTGGACAGGTTTCATTGAGCTATGCTGACTCTGAAGTTTCAGGCAACTCTTGCTCTAACAACTTCAACCGCGTTTGGACAGCAACTGACGAGTGTGGCAATTCATCATTCTTCACTCAGAGCATCACTGTGGTAGACACTACTGCTCCAGTAATCAGCGGTGAGCTTGCGATTGAGCGTCCATGCGACGACTACGCAGGAACATTCGCCACTGCCGTAGATGTTTGCAACGAATTCTCGATTGAGTACACTGATGAGATGGCTTCAGGTTCTTGCGCTGGTAAAGTAATTCGTACTTACACTGCTACTGATATCTGCGGTAACATCTCAGCTGAATTCGTTCAGGTTATTACACTTACTGACGCTATTGCTCCTGTTATTGCTTCATCAACTGAAAGCTTCACAGTAGAATGTGGCGTTGAGTACTCTGTTGCTCCTGCTACTTTCAGCGACAACTGCGATCAGGAATTGGATATCACATCAGACTTTGCTTCTGAATTCGATGGTTGCACAACTGTTGAAACATACAGCTGGACAGCTACTGACCATTGCGGAAATGCAACTACAGCTACAACTGTTGTTACCATTGTTGATACTACTAACCCATACTTCACTTCATTGCCGGAAGATGCAACCGTTAATTGTGACGAGACAATCCCTGGCTTCGGTGAGTACGCAGCTGCAGACAACTGTGATAGCGAAGTTCAAGTAGAAACTGCTGAGGTTATTATCGAAGGTTCATGCCCACAGAGCTATACTATCGCTCGCACTTACCGCGCATTCGACAACTGCGGTAATCAAGCGGTTGAAACTCGCTATGTGTACGTTCTTGATGAAATCGCTCCAGTGTTTGCTGAACAAGCTTCTTCATACACTTATGAGTGTGGCGGAGAAATCGCGGTAATCGAGCCATCGGCGAGCGACAACTGCGGACAGGTTTCTTTGAGCTATGTTGATTCAGAAACTTCTGGTAACTCATGCTCTTATAACTTTAGCCGAGTATGGACAGCTACTGACGAGTGTGGCAACTCATCTTTCTTCACTCAGAGCATCACTGTTCAAGACACTACTGCTCCTGTAATCAGCGGTGAGCTTGCGATTGAGCGTCCATGCGACGACTACGAAGGTACATTCGCTACGGCCGTTGATGTTTGCAATGAATACTCAATTGAGTACAATGATGAGATGGCTTCAGGTTCATGTGCAGGTAAAGTAATTCGTACTTACACTGCTACTGATATCTGCGGTAACATCTCAGCTGAATTCGTTCAGGTTATTACACTTACCGACGCTGTTGCTCCTGTAATTGAGTCTTCTACTGAAAACTTCACTGTAGAATGTGGCGCAGAATATTCTGTTGCTCCTGCTACTTTCAGCGACAACTGCGATCAGGAATTGGATATCACATCTGACTTTGCTTCTGAATTCGATGGTTGCACAACCGTTGAAACATACAGCTGGACAGCTACTGACCATTGCGGCAACGCAACTACAGCTGCAACTGTTGTTACTATCGTTGATACTACTAACCCATACTTCACTGCATTGCCAGAGAACGTTACTGTAAATTGTGACGAGACAATCCCTGGTTTCGGTGAGTACGCTGCTGCAGACAACTGTGACAGCGACGTGGAAGTAGCCGTTGAAGAAGCCATCACTGAGGGTTCTTGCCCACAGAGCTACACAATCGCTCGCACTTACCGTGCATTCGATAATTGCGGAAACGAAGTTGTTGAGTCTCGCTACGTTTATGTAGTAGATGTAACAGCTCCCGTGTTTGCTGATCAGAACAACGAATTCACGTATGAGTGCGGAACTGAAATTCCTGCTGTTACACCAGAAGCTTCAGACAATTGCGGAGCGATTTCGTTCAGCTTTGCTGATGAGGCTATCGATAATGGTAATTCCGTTTCATGCGGACAATACAAGACCTACTCACAAGGTGGTTGGGGCAACCCAAACAATCCACAAGGGCAATATGCAACTGCAAACTTTGCAGGCGCATTCCCAACTGGTTTGACTGTAGGTTGCAATGGCAACACATATAACTTCAATTCAGCGTTGGCTGTGCAGAATTTCCTTCCAGCAGGTGGACCTTCTAGCACTATCAGCGGAAATACCACAAACCCAACCGGCATCCAAAACCAGCTTGCTGCGCAATTGGTTGCTCTAGCTATGTCGGTAGGATTTGACGCTTACGATGCTTCGTTTGCTGAAGCTACAGGTACTCTAGGTGACTTGACGTACACGAGCGGTATTTTCGAAGGTCTAACTGTAAATGCTGCGATTGAAATTGCCAATAAT
>Ga0315899_10009386_pt1 | contig 10496 bp, 5 predicted proteins | sample LakEriMetagenome_2_FD_203518 | JGI IMG/M metagenome (GOLD analysis project Ga0315899, IMG submission 203518) | Freshwater fungal communities from buoy surface, Lake Erie, Ohio, United States - Buoy 4 MA112 | ecosystem: Environmental > Aquatic > Freshwater > Lake | place: USA: Lake Erie, Ohio...
CCTTCAACGCGCTGTATCAACTTCAGAAGCAGATCATTCTGAGTTCTGATGCTGCGCCGACCGAAATCCCCGACCTTGAAGAACGTCTCACCAGTCGTTTCTCCGCAGGTCTGGTGGCTCGTATCGAACGTCCCTGCTTTGAAACGCGCGTTTCGATTGTGAAAGCGAAGGCCGATCTCCACGGCCTCGACTTGCCAGACGACGTGCCGTCCTATGTCGCCGCCAAGGTCGACACGAACATCCGCGAGCTCGAGGGTGCGCTGACGCGCATCCGTGGCGTGGCCATGGCAGCCGGTCAGCCAATCACGCTCGATCTGGCGAAGCAGGCGCTCGACGGCGAATTGAGTTCGCGCAGTGGCAATGCCCCAAGTCTTCAATCGATCATCGAAAGCGTCACACGCTTCTACGACGTGAAACTGACGGACCTGCTCTCCAAGAAGCGGAACAAGTCGATCGCAATGCCGCGGCAAGTCTGCATGTACCTCGCACGGAAGCACACGCGGTTTAGCCTTGAAGAAATTGGGGGCTACTTCGGCGGTCGCGATCACACCACCGTGATGCATGCCGTTCGAACGATCGAGCAGAAGGCGGATTCGGACGGCAAGCTTCAAGCAGAAGTGGACCGTATCGAGCAAGATCTTCTTCAACGCAGTGGCCGATAAACCCTGCGGACCCAACTGACGTTCCGAAGCTTCTCAGTCCGACGAGCGGTCCAAAAACTGACCGACGCGATGGATTTATCGCGGTTGCGACAGCGGCTTCGGAACGGTTTCAACAAGCCTCGACGCTGGAAATCGCGTGTGGAAATCCTGTGCGCTTCGGTTGGAAACCAACGGGGTTGCGGCACCCTTTGTCGGTCGGCCAGTGGCGGTTCGGCGCGGTTCCTGGTGCGGAGTACGTCTCAATCAAAACTTCTCGATCGCTCTCGACAGGCAAAAGAGAGTTTTTCCGCACGCTTCTAAATCTTTAAGTATCTTGAATACATGTATTTACGATCAACTTGCGCGACTTGTCCACATCTGAACAGGGCTGTTTTCTAAGAAGAGAGACTTCTTTTCTTCTTCTCCCCTTTACAGCCACTGGACGACATGACAACGAAACTCCATCGAAAGTGAACAGGATCTCGGTCGTTCTCACTCACTTCTCGGCCGAGGCGTCGGAAGCAAAGTCTGCCGTCTCGCGCTGTTGTGGATCAACCCACAAAGACTCGCGCGTCATGTGGATAAGTCTTGGCAGCGTGGGCAAAAGACGGTCGCCCGACCTTGGAGCCGCAACCCGCAGAGCGCAACGCCACAGCGAAGACATGGCTGTCCCTCGCGGCCGTACGCCGCGTGCTTCTGAGCCGCGTTTCCAGGCCGACCAAAGGCGTCGCGGTAGTCCCGCAGGGTCGAGCCGCCAGCTTCCGTCGCGTGCCCCAGGATTCGACGGAGCTCCGAGGCCAAAGCGGCCACGCGAGGCGCTGTAAGGGCGCTTGCGACCGCAAGAGGGTGGATCTGAGCCGCATGGAGGCTCTCGTCGGCGTAGATGTTGCCAACGCCGGCGAGAACCGATTGATCGAGAAGCGCGGACTTGATGGGTCGGCGGGTGTGGGAGAGCGCGTGCAGGAGCGCACTCTCGGTGATGTTGAGTGCATCTGGCCCGAGTTTGCTCCACGCGCCGTCGAGTGCTTCGCGCGAGCGGAAGGCGGTCAGGCCGCCGAATCGGCGAGGGTCACGGAAGACAAGCCGCCACGCGAATGAGTCGATCGGGCCAGCTGTCGAGCGGCATTCCCACACGACATGCCGATGGCGCGCCTCGACGCCACGTGGAGGTTTATCGCGTTCGATGGTGACGCTGCCGGTCATTCCAAGTTGAACAACGAGAAACCGACCGCTTGTGAAGGCAATCGCCATCTGCTTTCCGCGGCGGTCGGTACCGACGACAGAGTCGCCAACACCAAGTGCTACTCGAAAGTTCGAATTGTTCCTTCGTTCGCCCGAATCGAGCGTCACCACACTCTTGCGCGCAAGACGCACATCGAGCAGCTGAGCCCCAACGAGCCATGGATCGAGTGATCGGCGAAGGTGTTCGACTTCAGGCAGTTCGGGCATTGCGGGCGGGTTCCGAGGGGCTGCAACCCTATACTCGCAACTTCGCAACGGCGGGTCTTCCGCAGGAGCCTTTATGTCTGATTCCGGTTTCCAGCATCCCGCCTCCACCCCGCCGAACAACGGATCGCGAAGCACGACTCCACTCGAGCCAGCGCTGAGTGCACACTGGCACGATCTTGTTTCAGGAATTGGCGAGGTGCGTCGCGCTGTCGACCGTGTTCGCAGCGAAATTCACCGCACGATCGTTGGACAGGATGAAGTTGTCGACCAGGCCATTTTGGCCATTTTGTGCGGCGGCCACGCGATCGTTGAAGGTGTCCCTGGGCTTGCCAAAACGCTGCTTGTTTCAAGCATCGCAAAGACCTTGAGTTTGCACTTCTCGCGTATTCAGTTCACGCCCGACTTGATGCCCAGCGATATGACGGGCACTGAGGTCATTCAAGAAGATCGAGCTACAGGTTCGCGCGGACTCCGATTCGTGAAGGGTCCGATCTTCGCCAACATCGTGCTCGCAGACGAAATCAATCGCACGCCGCCGAAAACGCAGGCTGCGCTGCTCGAGGCGATGCAAGAGCGACAAGTCACGGCAAACGGTGTGCATTATCGATTGCCGAACCCCTTCTTCGTACTCGCAACTCAAAACCCGATCGAGCAAGAAGGCACCTATCCGTTGCCAGAAGCACAACTCGATCGATTCATGTTCAACATTCGGATTGGCTATCCAACCGAGACCGAAGAACTTGAGATCGTGCGCCGTACGACTTCGTCTGGACTTGCAGAACCAAGCCCAGTGCTGACCGGAGAAGACATCGTTCGCATGCAAGAGTTGGTGCGGAGAATCGATATCAATGACGATACGGTGCGGCTCGCCATCGGCATCGTTCGCGCAACACGCGTCAAAGAAGAGGGTCAAGCACTTTCGGTCTGCAAGGACTATCTCGCATGGGGTGCGGGCCCGCGCGCAAGTCAATTCCTCGTACTCGCATCGAAGGCCCACGCACTCTTGCGCGGCAGCGGCAATGCGACCGAAGAGGACCTGTACGCGATCGCGCTTCCAGTCATGCGTCATCGCATTGTCGTGAACTTCAACGCTGAAGCGGATGGTGTGAAACCCGACGATGTGGTCCGACTCATCCTTGAGAAAATGCGTGGCGAGCGTGTTTCTCGCAAGCTTGATTCCGTCGCGCGCTGATGCGCTGGAGGATGTCCCTTGGCTGATCGCGCCATGCGCGCCGAGCAATACCTTGCCCCAGAAACTCTGGGGCAACTTGCTTCGTTTGAATTGCGTGCACGCATGATCGTTGAGGGCATCATGAGCGGTATGCATCGCTCGCCGTATCAGGGTCTTGCGGTCGAGTTTGCGGAACACCGTCAATACGCGCCAGGCGACAGCATTCGACAGATTGACTGGAAGGTCTTTGCGCGCACCGACAAGATGTACGTCAAGCGTTACGTCCAAGAGACGAACCTTGACGTCATTGTCCTCGTCGACCGTTCGAATTCGATGCGATTTGGATCACTCGCGATCAAGCAAGGCTGGGGTGGAACCGATGCGTCGCGTGACGGTGGTCGATGGACGAAGTTCGATCACGCAACCGCGACCGCTGCAGCGCTTGCATACGTCTGCTTACATCAAGGTGATCGCGTTGGACTTGCCATCTTCGACGAGGAAGTTCGTGCGCAAGTGAAGCGCTCGAGTCAGCGTGATCAGTGGCGTGCGATGGTTGGCCTGCTTGCTGGAGAAGCAGTCAAAGGAAAAGCGCAACTTGGTCGCTCCGTTGATCAGATGCTCGCGCGCGTGACGAACCGAGCACTCTTCTTTGTGGTGTCTGATTTCTTGATGCCGCTCGAGGAGATTCGCGGCGCCGTGGCGCGGCTCACACACCGTGGTCACGATGTTGTTCTCGCACAACTTCTCGATCGACAAGAACTCGAGTTCTCGTTTGAGACGCCTGCACGTTTTGAGGGACTCGAAGGTGGGGATGCGCTTGAAACCGATCCTCGCGCGGTTCGCGCGGCATATCTCGAATTGATGCGCGAACATGTTGAGGGTGTTGATCGCATCGCGCGTTCGTTTCGAGCCGATGCAATTCTTTGCAACACCCACGAATCCGTCGGTCCGGTGCTCGCGGCACTTCTTGATCGCCGTATGGCGGTTGCTGGGAGGCGTGGCGGATGAGCTTCTTGCACCCAGCACTTGCGTGGGCTGCGATTGGAGCCGTTGCGCTGCCCATTGTGATTCACCTGCTTTTCCGTCGTCGCCGAGTTCCTGTTGATTGGGCCGCGATGGAACTTCTGCGCGAAGCGATTCGTCGGACGAATCGGCGACTTCGTTTTGAACAGTGGATTGTGCTTCTCCTCCGAGCGCTCGCCGTGCTTGCTGCGGGACTCGCAATCGCTGTGCCGATCCTTGGAGATGCGCCGTTTGAGAGCGCGCGGGAGAAAGTGTGGATCGTTGTCGTCGACAATGGTGCGACGTCTGCGCTCAAATCAGGGGCTGAGTCAGAACTCGTTCAACTGCGCGAAGAGACACTCGCGGCGATACGAGGTTCACGCGTTCCTGGTGATCGATTCGCGATTGTGACAGCAGCGAATGAGCCAACAGTTGTCCTGACACCGACTGCGGACTTTGCAGAGTTTGAGCGCGCGCTCACGCGTGTTGAATCGGTAGAGACCCCAACCGATCTCGCGGCCGCATTGCGTGTTGCGCGTGAGATCGCAGACGATGGTGATGGATCGATTCGCGCGCGCCGAATCTTTGTGGCGAGTTCGTTCCGTCGCGGCTCGCTTGGTGATGGGGAAACTCTTGGTGTCAACGCTGTTGAAAACAACGGCATGCAATCGGACGGGCGTAGTACGCAGAGTTCCGATCTGAAACCCGCAGGTGTCGCAGGTGATTCCGCAACCACGCCAATGGATGTCATCGCCCTTGTGCCCGTTGTGGATATGCCGACAGATGTCCGCATTGATCGTGTCGAGACACGCGCGCTGCCGTCTGGAGGAGCCATTCTTGTGCGCGCTGTTCTTTCGCGCGAGGGATCAAATCTGGAAGCGGCCGAGACGCGAGTACGCGTTGAGGGTGCATTCATCAACGCGGTTGCAACGCGCGTTGTTGCGTGGAACGCCGGTCAATCTGAATCGACGGTGGAGTTTCAAGTCGTGCCGCGAGATGTCGGAAGCGACGCCAAGGAAAGTCGCCGTGAAATCGTCGTCTCGATCGACGATGACGTACTAGCGGTCGGGAACACCGCGTACGCCGTTGTTGATATTCGCCGTGATATCGAGGTCGCTGTTGTTGGACGTCGAACATCGCTTGATGGTGCGGATCTCGACAAGGTTCCTGGTTCGCTGTGGATCGCGCGGGCACTGATGCCAGGTCTTGGCGTTCGCAACGGTATTCGCATTCGTGAGATTGACCCTGCGTCCTGCGACAGTCGTGCGCTTCTTGGGGTGAACGTCGTTGTTGTTGCGCGGCCCGACCTCTTGTCGCCGTCTTCATGTGACGTCGTGGGCGCATTTGTGCGAGAAGGCGGTGTCGCGATTGTCATTCCAAACGGCGAGTCGCTCGCGCAAACATGGGGCCAAACACTCTTCACGCGCCTTGGTGTTGCGATGCGCATCGCCACGGAAGCTCGTGATTTGGAAACTCCCCTCACACTTCGTGAGGAGCAACCAGCATCACTTTTGCTTTCTTCGATCGTGCCGGAACTTCCCGCCCTCTGTGCGCCAATCGAAGTACGTCGTGCGGTGACCTTTGACGGTGTTACTGGGGCAGAAGCGATTCTCACGTTTGTCGATGGATCACCCTTTGTCGCAGCGCAAGCCCCACGGATCGACGTGACAGCGCAAGCTGAAGTTGTGGCGGATTCACTGCGTACTCCCACAACCACGGATCGCGGACTTGTCGTGTGTCTCGCCGCGAGTCCAGAATTGTCGTGGACGAATCTGCCCGTCAAACCACTGATGGTTCCACTCTTTCAAGAGATCGTGCGAACCGGCGTTGATCTCGCGAGCGCGAGTGACGAAGTCTTGGTGGGCGATCGCTTGCAAGGTGTTCGAAACGGGATCTATCAACGAACAGATGTGGATCGCAGCGCGATTGCGCTTGAAGTGAACGATCAAGGAATCTCGGATTCGGTTGTTCCATCTTCGGGAGTTTGGAGCAGTGATGAGGGCGTGTTGATCGCGGCGAACGTTCGCTCAGCCTCCATCGCGCTCGTGCCGAACTCACGTGAGGCAATTCGGTCCGCGTTTCTCCCTCTCGGTGGTGTGCGCTTTACCGAGCGTGCGAATTCCATGGATACTCAAAGTGAGATGGAACTCACTTCGCGCGCGGAGTCGTGGTCCAAACTTTGGTCGCTTCTTCTACTCGCCCTTGCACTTGTGCTCTTCCTCGCAGAAGGAGTACTGAGTCGCATTTTCTCACACGCGTCTTTAGCTCGTGCCAGTGGGCCTGATGTGGGAATCTCGACGGTTGGTCGCGTTCGTGCGCGGACCGGATCGGCGTTACGGCCAAATCAGGAGGCCCTCTCCACGCGCGGGAGAGACGAACGTGTCGGTATCGGGGGTGCGCCGTGATGCGCGCCTTGCGATTCCGCGTCTCATCTTTGTTTTCGCGACAACAGCGCATTGAACCGCTCATTCGCTTCGCGACGCCCTTCACCTTGTTGTCGATCGGTACGACAGCGCTTGCGAATGATCAGCAATCTTCGCTGTCGAGGCGAGTGGCAGAATCTTTCTTTGGTGGCAATTTGCCGAGTGACGTCGATGCCATTCGCATCGTCTTTGATCGACCAATTCCATCATGGGGTTGGTTTCTGATCACTGTGGCGGCACTTGCTGTTGGCGTGTGGAGTTACCGTCGACTCTCAACAGGAAGCAAGCAATCATCGCGCCTCTTCCGCGGTGTACTGACGATGTTGCGCGCATCGACGCTGGTCTTGCTCGCATTTTTGATCGCAGGACCAAGTCTTCGCTTTGAACGCACGCGCGTTGAGCGCGATCGACTGGTTGTGCTGGTCGATCGAAGCCTTTCGATGTCGATTCAGGATGGACCAAGCGGTGAGAGCCGTGATGTTCAGGCGAAAGCGACGCTTCAGGCAGCGCGTTCAATGTTCGAAACCGTCGCGCGGACCAAAGACATTGACTTTGTCGGTTTTGCTGGTGGAGCGTTCTCGCTGCCAACACAGTTGGGCAACGCGCTGTCGCAGAATGATGTCGATAGACGTTTGAGTTCAGACGCGTCGAGCACAGAGAATTCAGCGAACGTTGTTCGAGAGATTGTTCCTGATTTGGGTGAGCCGTTTGGTGATCGAACAGATCTCGACGGCGCGTTGCGACAAGCGCTTGCGCGATCGAGTGGTCGACCAGTCAGTGCAGTACTCGTACTCTCGGATGGTCGCTCAGCGGTACCGATTTCGACTGGAGTCTTGCGTGGATTTGAACGCGACTCAGTGCCGGTACATGCAGTTGCGCTTGGCTCTTCGAAGCGGCTCGGAGATGCGGCGATTCTTTCTGCCTCGAGTCCAGCGAGAGCATTCATCCGTGATCGTGTACCTGTCGAAGTACGCGTCGATCGAGGTGGGGTCGACCGGGATCTTATCGTGCGCATTGTCGATACATCGACTGGTGCAGAGATCGCACGAAAGGGCGTGCCGAGAGAAGAAGGTGGCGAAGAAGTTTCTGTTGTGATCGACGCTGTGAGCAACGATGTTGGTGCTCGAACTTGGCGAGCGGAAATTGTCGCTGATCAATCGGATCTTGTACGCGAGAATGATGCGCGTGATTTCGCGGTGGAATTCGTCGATCGACCATTGCGCGTTCTTTACGTCGAAGGTTCATCTCGCTGGGAGTATCGATACTTCAAGAATCTTCTGATCCGTGAGAAGGATGTGGATAGCTCCATCATGCTTCTGTCCGCGGATCGTGACTTTGCGCAGGAAGGCAATCTGCCGATTTCACGGCTTCCGCGGACCCGCGAAGAGTTTGCCAACTATGACTTGTTCATCATCGGTGATGTGCCCAGCGGTTTCTTCTCACCGGATCAATTGGCGATCATCAGAAGTGAAGTGACCGATCGTGGTGCAGGGCTTCTGTGGATCGGTGGTGAGAGGAATACGCCTGCATCATGGGAATCAACACCGCTCGCAGATCTTGTTCCGTTCAAGCCTCCATTTGCGCTTGATCCGCGCGTTGGGAGCAGTTTGATGCAACCGACTCCGGCTGCCGCGCGGTTCGGTGTGCTTCGCTTGAACGATGAGGACGACGGGTGGCCTGATGCGCTCGCGGATCGAACGCTTCGATGGCCACAACTGCGATACGTGCAGGAGATTCCTCGGAGTCAATTGAAGCCGACAGCGGAAGTGTTGGCGGTTGCCGAGAGTGTTGGACCTGCTGCGGGGGATTCGAGTCCTGCCGTCTTGCGCATGCGATTTGGTGCGGGCGACGTGATCTACGTTGCAACGGATGAGATCTGGCGTTGGCGTTACGGTCAGGGAGAGCGTTATCCAGAGCGATTCTGGGTTCCACTTGTTCGCTTGCTCTCGCGAGAGGCGATCGCGAACGGCGATGCTGCTGCAGAACTTGCGGTGGCGCCAAGTCGCGTGGTGCCTGGTGCGTCAACGGTTGTGTCGCTTCGGATTGTCGATGAGGAATCGGCAGAGAAAACTCCGACCATCATTCCTGTCGACATCCTCGATCAAAGTGGGACACCTGTTGCGCGTGTCGAACTCACACGCGATGGACCTGACGCGAGCGCTGTTTTCACGCCCGAAAGAACCGGTCGCTTTACTGCTGTAGCGGATGATCCGTCATTCGGTCGAGTTGAGACATCGTTCGAAGTGGTTCGCGCGGATGATGAGTTGCGACGCGGCGATACGGATCATCAAGCACTTTCAGATCTGGCGCTGCGGACCGGCGGCCGCATGCATGACAGTCAGTCATTGCAAGGACTCGCCGAGGTTCTTCCGCTTCGTGCGCGCGAGACTGATGAAAGCGTGGAACGCAGCATCTGGGATACGTGGCTTGCGCTCACGGCCCTTCTTCTCCTTCTCGCTCTTGAGTGGTCAGGAAGGAGGCTGCTGCGACTTGTGTGACGTTGGTGCTTTGGCAGCACAACACAGGACACAGCGAGTGATATGGAGCAGCGAGATCCCACAATTTCGACGACGACTTCGCCTGAAGCTGACCGCAGCCGAGGTTTGAATGAACCGACGGCTCGATCGAGCTCTGCGCCTGTGACGCCATTGACGCGAGATGTCCTTGCGATAAGCCGTCGCATGCGAATGTTGATGGTGGTTGGTGCGTGGTCGACCCTGTTTGCGATGTTGCTTACGCTGATCGCGGTTGCCGCAGGTTTCGATGCTGCAATTCGTTTCCCATGGGTGTTGCGCTTCGCGTTCTTTGTCCTGATTCTTTTCGCGCTGTGGAGACAACTCCATCGACGCGTGTTTCCAGCGATGCGTGTCGTCGCGACGCCTGTTGAGGTCGCTGTGCGAATCGAGCGGATGCGACCTGAGTTGGCGGGTCGGCTTGTACCTGCGGTTGAATTCGATCTTTCTGGCGCTGTGCACTCGAGCGTCTTGGCCGAGCGAGCAGTGCGCGATGCTGAACAACGTGCCGCAGGCCTTGAACTCCACAAGGTCATTCGTTACCAACCGACAGTCTCTCGAGCCCTCGTGTTCTTGAGCGTCTTGAGTTGTTGGGTCATCTTCACCATTGCAACGCCAGAGTCGGCTGCGATTGCGCTTCGTCGCATTCTGACGCCATGGAGCGATGTTTCATGGCCCGCACGGACAGCCATCGAGTCACTTGTCCAAGATGGTGTTGTTGCAGCACGTGGTCGGCCTTTTGCGCTGCGCGCGCGGCTCGTCGCGGGTGATGCTGAAACAGAGCGGGTTCGCGCGTTGTATCGCGTGACTCCGCAGAATGACGGCGCGACAGACCTTGCGAAGCCGCAGAGTGAATCTGTGTGGGAAGAGATTGTGCTCTCTCGCCAACCAAATGGCGACTTTGAGCGCCTTGTTGATGCAAGCGGAGAGGGGCTTGAGGTTCGATTTGAATCAAGTGATTCTGCGACGGCGGTTATTCGTGTTCGATTTGTAGATCCACCGACGATCGAAAGTGCTTCGTTGTCTGTGCAGCCTCCAGCCTACGTTGGCGCTGCGGTTCCAGCTCGTAATGAGGAACTTGGAAACGGAACCGATGCGCGATCGATTTTGCGTGAGCCAATCCTTGAAGGAAGCGATGTGCGTATTGAGATGCAACTCAATCGCGCAGTGTCATTCAAGAACGGTCAGTCGGTCGTTCGTGTCATTGGCGGCGATGCATCGACTTCGATGGCGAATAGTGGGTCGAATGCAGCGTTGGCTGACGGCGCGACGAACAGTCGTCAGGCCGAATCTGACC
>Ga0315899_10009387_pt1 | contig 10496 bp, 8 predicted proteins | sample LakEriMetagenome_2_FD_203518 | JGI IMG/M metagenome (GOLD analysis project Ga0315899, IMG submission 203518) | Freshwater fungal communities from buoy surface, Lake Erie, Ohio, United States - Buoy 4 MA112 | ecosystem: Environmental > Aquatic > Freshwater > Lake | place: USA: Lake Erie, Ohio...
TGATAGCGAAAGTCTATATGCGGCTGATCCGCTGCCGCGGCCTTATGTGCTTAAGCCCGTGAATGAAGGCAGCTCGGTTGGCGTGGCAATTGTCACTGATGACAGCAATTATGGCAATCCGATTACCCGTGATGCCAAAGGGCCGTGGCAGGAATTTGACCGGTTGCTAGCAGAACCTTTCATCAAAGGCCGCGAGCTGACGGTAGCAGTGCTGGGTGACAAGCCGTTGTGCGTGACTGAGTTGAAGCCAAAGAGCGGCTTTTACGACTTTGACGCGAAATACACCGATGGCCTGACTGAACATATCTGCCCTGCAGAAATCCCCGATGATGTGGCGCAATATATGCTGGATACTGCGCTGCGCGCGCATCAATTGCTTGGCTGTAAAGGTGCCTCACGTACCGATTTTCGTTGGGATGACGAAGCGGGTATGGACGGTATATTCGTTCTGGAAACCAATACGCAGCCCGGCATGACACCGTTAAGCCTCGTGCCCGAGCAAGCGCGGCATGTTGGTATCAGCTATGAACAGCTGGTCGACATCATTGTGAAAGAGGCGCTGGCATAATGGCAGGTGCGACACGCAAGCCAGCAGCAAAGCGCAAAGCAACTGCGGCCAGCCCGCGGAAGAAGGTCTCCCAGATTTCGGGTGTCGACAAAGTGTTGCGCATGCTCCCATTTTCCGAAGAGGAAGTGCAGCGCGTCATCACTTGGATTATCGTCGCGGTGCTTGCTGCGCTTGCCTTTGCCGCTGCGCAATATGCTGGACTTACCGCCGCTGCCTATCAGCAATATGCCGCGCTTGCCGCAAAAGCCGGTTTTCAGGTGCAGCGCATTGAGGTCACGGGCATGGAGCGGGTCGACCAGTTGAGGGTCTACCAACTCGTTCTCGCCGAAAAAGACCGTGCGATGCCGTTGGTGGATATCGACAAAGTGCGCATGGATCTTTTGCAATATGGCTGGATTAAGGACGCCCGCGTTGCACGGCGGCTGCCGGATACGCTTGCAGTCGAGATTATCGAGCGCACACCGACCGCCATTTGGCAACGCAACGGGAAATATTCGTTAATCGACGCAGAGGGGATTGTTCTGCAAAATATCCGCCCCGGTGAGGGCGGTGACTTGCCGATGCTGAATGGAAATGATGCAAACCGGCACACGGTCGCGCTGAGTGCGTTACTCGACAAAGCGTCTGCCCTGAAATCACAAGTTTCCGGTGCAACCTGGGTCGGCAATCGTCGGTGGGATATTCAGTTTCAAACCGGAGAAACGCTTGCGCTGCCAGAAGGAGAGGCCGCCGCAGCTAAAGCGTTGCTGAATTTTGCGCGCATGGATGGTGTGCACCGCTTGCTTGGCCGAGACCTGATTCACTTTGACCTGCGCGACCCAGATCGCGCCTATTTCCGCAAAGCACAGAAGGTGGAACCCGCCAAAGTGGAGAAGACGGAAAAAGTGGAAAAAGTGGATACCAACGAAGTTATCTCTAAAATCAGTGGACAAACAGCATGAAGACGACGCGCGTTGAAAGGCTGATATCGGCAATCGATATCGGCTCGTCGAAGGTTTCTGCGTTGATTGCGGGTCAAACCGATAGTGGCGAATTGCTTGTTCTTGGCACAGGGCAGCGCGAAAGTCGGGGTGTGACGCGCGGATGCATTGCTGATGTCGAACAGGCAGAACTATCCGTGCGCCATGCGGTCGAACAAGCGGAGCGGATCGCTGGCCTCAACATCGACCGCGTTTGGGTTGGCATGTCTGCTGGCGGGCTCGATAGTATGCTCGCGCCGGTCGAAATCGAATTAGGCGGCGACCGCATTACACAAGAAGATGTGAGCGAACTGCTGCAGGCTGGACGCGACAATATCCAAACCGGCGGCAAAATGGCGCTGCATATTCAACCGACCTTATATTCGCTTGATGGGGTTGGCGGCGTAGCAAACCCAATTGGACTGCATGCCGACCGCTTGGGCGTTGACGTGCATGTTATCCTTGCTGATCCATCGCCGGTTCGGAATATGGACATGACGGTCCGCGCGGCACATTTGGATGTAGAATCGCTAGTCGTTGGACCGGTTGCAACTGGCCTTGCGTGTCTGACATCAGAGGAGCGTGAACTGGGCGTTGCGCTGGTCGAATTCGGCGCGGCGGTCACCAATGTGTCGGTGTTCATCGGCGGAATGTTAGTTGGGCTTGAGACCATTCAAAAGGGCGCGTCGGACATTACCGATGACATCGCCTCAGCCTTTGGTATTCGCAGGGCGCAGGCAGAACGATTGAAATGCTTTCATGGTTCTGCCTTAACCAGTCCGCGCGACTATCAGGAAGTTCTTGATATCGGTCCCGACGAAAATGGCGTTGAGCCCGGAAGCCAAGCGCCACGCATCACCAAAGCACAGTTAAACGCAGTGGTTTGCCAGCGCGTCGACGGCATTGTTACCGAAGTTGCGCAAGCATTGAAGACGCTAGGATTTTCTGGACCGTCTGGACATCAGGTGGTGCTGACCGGCGGCGGTGCCGAGCTTAAGGGTGCCGCCGAACATATGCAGAGCGCGCTTGGACGGACTGTGCGCATTGGTCGTCCTTCTGGGCTAACCAGTATTCCCGAAGCACATTCTGGCCCCGCATTTTCGACACTGGTGGGTTTGATTCATTATGCCGCATCGGAGCGTCTTGAGCTTCAATCCGGCTATGATATGCGCGCTGAACAGCTTGGCGGGACGATGCCTAGTTTGATTGAACGCATAAAACGGGCGGTTCGTGAGAACTTCTAACAGAAAGCTGTGCAAAACGGGTAATTTTGGGGTGTGCGTTTTTTACTTTTGTGTCAAAAGCATAAAAATTTCGAACATGCTGATGGGGCTAAGGGGATAAAATTATGAGCATCAATATCGGGCCACCAATGGTTGACGAATTGAAGCCGAAAATCGCAGTTATTGGGGTTGGCGGCGCTGGCGGTAACGCAGTTGCAAACATGATTGGCGCGCAGGTCGAAGGCGTTGATTTCGTTGTAGCCAACACGGACGCGCAGGCCCTGAACGCTTCGCCTGCTGAATATCGTATCCAGCTTGGCCCTGAAATTACACAAGGATTAGGTGCTGGATCACGTCCTGAAGTTGGCCGTGCGGCCGCGGAAGAAACCATCGAGCAGGTGAAGGCCGCATTGGCCGGTTGCCACATGTGCTTCATCGCGGCGGGTATGGGGGGCGGAACCGGAACCGGTGCTGCTCCCGTTATTGCCCAAGTTGCGCGTGAAATGAATATTTTGACAGTTGGTGTTGTTACAAAGCCATTCCTTTTTGAAGGATCGCGCCGGATGCGCTCGGCAGAATCCGGCATTGCCGAGTTGCAACAGCATGTTGACACATTGATTGTCATTCCAAACCAGAATCTGTTCCTGGTCGCTAATCCCAACACGACGTTCAAAGAAGCCTTCCAGCTTGCAGACGAGGTTTTGCAGCAAGGTGTTCGTGGCATCACTGATCTCATGGTCATGCCTGGCCTTATCAACCTCGACTTTGCCGACGTTCGGTCTGTCATGCACGAAATGGGCAAGGCAATGATGGGTACTGGTGAAGCAGAGGGTGACAACCGCGCACTTGAGGCTGCGGAAAAGGCAATTGCCAATCCGCTGCTCGACGGCGTTTCGATGCAGGGTGCTAAGGGCGTTATCGTCTCGATCACCGGCGGCGAAGATATGCGCTTGATGGAAGTCGACGAGGCTGCAAACTACATCCGCGAATTGGTTGATCCCGATGCCAACATTATCTGGGGCTCGGCGTTTAACGAAAATCTGAACGGCAAAATCCGTGTTTCTGTCGTTGCTACTGGCATTGACAATGAAGGCTTGAGCGCTTCGCCTGCGACACAATCGCGCACGCCTTTCTCATTCAGCCGTCCAGCGGTGGCAGTTTCGTTCAGCCGTTCAGAGATGGCAGAACCCGTTGCGCCTGAAAGCTCAACATCCCTGTTTGATCACACGCCTGCGGCTGCACCTGAAGACGCAAGCCATGATGAACAGCCGGAGATTGAAGCTGAAGACGATAGCTTGGTTTTGGGCAGTGATTTCGAAGCAACCGATGCTGATGAAGACATTGAGCCGATGGTTGCAGAAACGCCAGCTCCGCCCAGCATGTCGTCAAGTTCGTGGGCAGGTGCAGATGCACTTGAACTCAACACGCCCGCTGAGGAAGAGGTGCCTGTACCTGCCGCAGCCCCAGTTGATGTGCCTGCGGCGTCTGAACGCGTTGCTCCGCGCATTCCAACAGGCGGAACATTGTTTGAGCGGATGTCCAATCTGTCTCGCGGTCTTTCGCGCTCCGATGACGAGAACAAGGCTGATGATGACGCTAGCAGCGTCAATATCCCGCGGTTCCTTGATCGGCAGAACAACTGATAGGTTGCGCATCCAGCGCAGCGTCAGTTCGTCCTCTTTAGACAACCGTTTGTCCGAGCAGAGCGTTAACGCGCTTTGCGGCGGGCAGCGGCTGCTCCAATAGAGGCGCATGCATGTGACAATTTTACGAAGCGCGGGGCTATTGTGCGCGCTTATGATATCAACCAGCGCCTTTGCGCAAGCGGTTGACGAAAGCGCACTTGAAGCTTTTGACAGACAAACTCCTAAAGTGCCCCCCGTTATATCGGAACCTGCAGGGGCCGTGGAACTGCGCTCTGCAATGCGGAGAATTTCATTCAACCCGTCGGACGCTGACGCATTGGCGGACGCTGGCAATGCGTCTTTAGTTTTGGGTGATGCCAACGCGGCGCTCAATTTCTTCACACGCGCAAACGCGCTGCGCCCCGGTAACAGCCGCATCGTTTCGGGCCTGGCTACTGCCACCGTGCGTACCGAAAACCCCTTTGAAGCGCTTCGATTGTTTGATGACGCGGTCCGGTTGGGCGCGAATGAACGCTCAATTGCGATTGATCGCGCATTGGCGTTCGATCTGCTGGGAAATTTTGATCGCGCACAGCAGGATTATAAGCTGGCGCGGACCGCATTTACCTCAGATGATTTGATTATAAGGCAGTCTGTATCCTTGGCCTTGGCCGGGCAAAAGGAACAAGCTGATGCGATGCTGGTACCGCTGCTTGAGCGCAAAAGCGCTTCCGCTTGGCGTGCGCGCGCCTTCATGCTTGCGGCGCGGGGCGAGTTGCGTGAATCAACAAAAGTCGCGCAAGGCTTTATGGATGGCCCTTCCGCGGAACGCATGGAGCGGTTCTTTCGTTTAATGCCCAACCTTACAGGCGCGCAGCAGGCGGCGGCCATTCATCTTGGGCATTTCCCAACGAGCCAATATGTCGGGCGTGACAGCGAACAGGTCCGCCGCGTTGCAGCAGCGCTTCCGCAAACTGCGCTTGCATCTCCGCAAAACCGCCTAATTCCGTTGGGCGATCCGTTTGGTCCGAAGACTGCAAAAACCGGAGATACCAAAATTGCGCAGGCGCCTGACGTCAAGAAGGACCGAAAGGCCCAGGAGACCGGAAAGGTTCTGACGGCTGTGGCTAATATTCCCGCGTCGCCGAAGCCTGCCGCGACGTTGAGCCCAGCGCCAACTGCCATTTCTGGTCCTGTCAGCACTGTTCCTATCATTGCCCAAGCGGAGACAAAGGCAGTTGTTTCCGCCATAATGGGGGCAGCCATATCGTCACCGGCGCCGTTAGTAACTGTGCAAGGGCCGACACCTGCGCCGACCGCACTTGCAGTTGCATCATCCAGTTTCGATCTCGGTGCGGTTGTTGCCTCTATCGAAATTCCCGAGGGTGAACAGCTGCCCTCGCAAGTTCCGGTCGATTTGAAAAGTTTGAAGCCTGTGATGACCAAGGTGGCAGCAGAGCGCGCCAAGATCGCTAAGGTTGATGCCAAGATTGCGGCAAAGGCCAAGCTCGAAAAGGATAATCCAGCGCGATATTGGGTGCAAATCGCCGCTGGAAATGCTGGTGCGCTTGGCTTTGACTATCGCAAATTTGTCAAAAAATATCCGGAATTGCTCAAGAAGAGAAATCCTTTCACGGCGGAATGGGGCAAGACAGATAGGCTTTTGGTTGGTCCTTTTGCGGACCAGAAAGCGGCGAAGAAGTGGGAGGGCGACTATAAAAAGGGTGGCGGTGATGCTTTCATGTGGAAAAGCGAGATTGGCGAGGCCGTTAGTCCGTTGAAAACAAAATAGCCGCTTTCGAATTAGGTCGGTTGGCGGCATAAGCGCGACATGTCGCAACTGGCCCCTTATGCTTCCTTTCCTGACCATAGTCGTGGCCGGCTTCATGCCGAGCCGAAGAGCGACATTCGCGGACCGCGCGATATTTTTCAGCGTGATCGCGACCGCATCATTCACTCCATTGCTTTCCGCCGCCTGCGTCACAAAACGCAGGTGTTCATTTCACCCGATGGGGATCATTACCGCGTACGCCTTACCCACAGCCTTGAGGTCGCGCAGATCGGCCGCACCATCGCCCGCGCGCTGGGGTTAAACGAGGATTTGACCGAGGCCTTATGTCTCGCGCACGACATTGGCCATCCGCCCTTTGGCCACGCGGGAGAGGATGCACTTGAAGCGGCGATGAAGCCTTTTGGCGGGTTCGATCATAATGCGCAGACGCTCCGCACATTAACACATCTTGAATCGCCATATCCATCATGGCCGGGCTTAAACCTAAGCTGGGAACTGCTTGAGGGGCTGGCCAAGCATAATGGCCCCGTCGCACGTCCCGGTTGGGCCTTGGCCGAGGTAGATGCAGGCTTTGATTTACGCCTCACTGACTGGCCATCGCTTGAGGCGCAGATTGCGGCGATCAGCGATGATATTGCTTATGACAATCATGACATTGACGATGGCATTCGGGCTGGCTTGCTCGACATTGACCAATTGCTTGAACTGCCTTTTGTGGCGGAGCGTTGGGAAGCGATATTGGTTCGCCATCCCGACGTGCGCCCGCGCCGGTTGATTGGCGAACTGACGCGCGAACAGATTGGTATCATGGTCAATGATGTGATTGAGTCTACGCGTGGCAGAATACAAGAACTGGGCATCAAGAACGCCGATGATGTGCGCAAGGCGGGCGTCATGATCGGCGGGTTTTCGTCGGAAATGGCGGCGCGCGAACGTCTGCTCAAGGCGTTTATGTATGAAAAGCTGTACCATCATCCCACGCAAAATGAAGCGGCGGTTGGTGCCTCGAAAATCGTGCGCGAATTGTTTGTGGCCTATCGCAATGACGTGCGCCTGCTGCCACTTGAATGGCGCGAAAATTTGCCGGAACACGACCCAAAGCGCAGCCGCCACATCGGTGATTTTCTGGCTGGTATGACGGATCGCTATGCCACTGACCGGCATCGTGAGATATATAGGGACATGGCATGAAGCGAAAAATTCTTATCGCCGGTGGTTCAGGGTTGGTTGGCAGACAAACCGCGGATTTTTTGGTGGGCAGCGGATATGAGGTCCACTTGGTTTCGCGGCGGCCGTCGGCGCTGTCGATGCCTGCCATAAAAGAGCATGTCGCCTTAAGCGATGACTGGCCGGAGATTGTGGCCCGCATCAAGCCTGACTGCTCCATTTCCTGTTTGGGCACGACTATACGCAAGGCCGGATCGCAGGATGCTTTCAAGGCGGTCGACCATGATCTTGTGCTTGCCTTTGCACAGGCCAGCCATGCAGCTGGAGCGCAGTATTTTATAACGGTTTCATCCGTAGGTGCGATGCCCGCCAGCGGCAGTTTTTATCTAAGAACAAAGGCGGAGATGGAGCAGGGGCTTCGCAATATCAGCTTTCAACGTCTTGATATCATGCGACCCAGCCTGCTGACGGGTGGTCAACGTGATGACCATCGTCCTGGTGAGGCCTTCGGTATCCTCTTGGCGCCGATTGCTGATTTGCTGATGTTCGGACCGATGAAGAAATATGCTTCTACGCCGTCTGACAAAGTAGCAAAGGCTATTGCTGCGCTGGCAAACAGACATGAAGGTGGTGTTTTTATCCACGAAAATGATTCGATAAACGCGCTGGCTGGTTGACTCTATAGGGCGGCAAGGCCAATGCGGATCGGTCGCTGACGAAGCGGGAGAGCGTCCCTTTAAGGGGCCGCCGAAGGAGCAACCGCCCCGGAATCTCTCAGGCAAAAGGACCGCTTCGGCTTTTGCGACACTCTGGAAAGCGCATGTCTTTGCGATTTTTAAAGATATGCCACCGAAGGTGTAACCTGCCTTTGTGACCGTTCGCGGCAACAAAGGCGGATAAAGCTCTCAGGTACCCGTGACAGAGGGGGCAGCAGACCTTGCGCCAACCGGCGTCGGTCGCTGCGACTCTTGAACGGACTGATATGAGCGAAGAAGACGAATTCGACCTCGAACCCATAGAAATATTGGAGCTGCCGCTCGACGCATGGCATCGCGACAAGGGCGCGCGCATGGTAGAGTTTGCGGGCTATCAGATGCCCATCCAATATGAAGGCATCATGGCCGAACATATCTGGACGCGCGACAATGCCGGGCTTTTTGATGTTAGCCATATGGGGCAATTGATGCTGACCGGCGACGGCGTGGCCGAAGCGCTTGAGGCGATGGTCCCTGGCGATATCTCGGCGCTTAAAGAAGGCAAGATGCGTTATTCACTCTTGCTCGCCGAAGACGGCGGCGTTCTTGATGACATGATGATTACGGCTGTGCCGATGGGGCTGTATGTTGTCGTCAACGGCGCGGTAAAATGGGACGATATGGGCTATTTGCGCGAGAACCTGCCCGACGAAATCACCATCAACAATATGGAAGACCGCGCCCTATTGGCGCTTCAAGGCCCCAAAGCTGCGGAAGCATTGAAGCGCGTTGTGCCCGGCGTTGACGCTTTGTACTTCATGGAGGCAGGCTCTTTCTTCTGGGGGCCAAAGACGGATCCGGAGCCGCTTTGGATCAGCCGTTCAGGCTATACCGGTGAGGATGGCTTTGAAATTTCGGTGCCCGCGGCCCATGCACCAAGGCTTGCTGACCAGCTGTGTGCGCAGCCCGAAGTTAGGCCGATCGGCCTTGGTGCAAGGGACTCGTTGCGGCTTGAGGCGGGACTTCCCCTTTATGGTCACGACATGAACCCAGATGTTGACCCCGTCGAAGGCAATGTAGCCTTCGCAATCTCCAAACGCCGCCGCGCCGAAGGTGGGTTTGCGGGCGCAGAACGCATATTGAATGCACTTGCCAAAGGCCCCGCACGCAAGCTGGTTGGGCTGTCGGTCGACGGGAAAATGCCCGTGCGAGAAGGCGCGCCGATATTTGCAGGCGAGGCGCAAGTCGGCATTATAACCTCAGGTGGATTTGCCCCAAGCTTAGGCGCACCCATCGCCATGGGCTATGTCGATGCCGCCCATAATGCCGCCGGCACCGCGCTTGAGGCAGAGGTGCGCGGCAAGCGCGTTTCCGTCACCGTCGCAAACCTCCCCTTCGTCCCGCATCATTATCATCGCAAAGGAGCCAAAGCATGACCCGTTATTTCACCGAAGATCATGAGTGGATCGAAGTTGATGGCGACAGCGTTACGGTCGGCATCACACATTATGCGCAAAGCCAATTGGGCGATATCGTGTTCGCGGAAGTTCCGGCGGCAGGCGCAACCTTGAAAAAAGGCGGTGATGCAGCGGTTGTAGAATCAGTGAAGGCCGCATCGGACGTTTACGCGCCGGTCAGCGGCACTGTAATTGAAGGCAATGACGCATTGGAAGGCGACCCTGCCTTGGTCAACAGCGATCCAGAAGGCGAGGGCTGGTTCTTCAAACTGACCTTAAGTGACAGCAACGAGCTCGATAGCCTCATGAATGCCGTTGCGTATCAGGCATTTGTTGACGGACTTTAAGACAATCTGTTCCCCCGCCAGTGCGCCAAGGAGATTGACATGCGTTATTTGCCGCTAAGCCCATCCGACCGACAGGCTATGCTTGGCATCATCGGGGTAAAATCAATTGATGATTTGTTCGTTGATGTGCCTGCCCAAGCGCGGTTGGACGGGCCAATTCGGGGCCTGCCAAACCATGCCAGCGAAATGGCGGTGGAACGGCATTTCTCCACCCTCGCGCGCAAAAACATGACGGCGTCGCAGCATCCGTTCTTTTTGGGTGCAGGCGCGTACAAGCATCATGTGCCGGCGAGTGTTGATCACATCATCCAGCGCGGCGAGTTCCTGACGGCCTACACGCCGTATCAGCCCGAAATCGCGCAGGGCACGCTACAAATGCTGTTCGAATTCCAGACGCAGGTTGCGCGACTGTTCGGCTGCGATGTTGCCAATGCGTCGATGTATGACGGCTCCACGGCGTGCTGGGAAGCGATTGGCATGGCTGGCCGCATTACCAAGCGGACAAAGGCAGTGCTATCGTCGGGGCTGCACCCGCATTATGTCAGCGTCGCCAAGACCATGGCGCAATATACAGGCGACACACTCGATACTGCCTTGCCGCACCTGTCCGCCAAAACCGATAGCGTGCGGTTGCTCGACGCCATTGATGGCGAGACCAGCTGT
>Ga0315899_10009388_pt1 | contig 10495 bp, 8 predicted proteins | sample LakEriMetagenome_2_FD_203518 | JGI IMG/M metagenome (GOLD analysis project Ga0315899, IMG submission 203518) | Freshwater fungal communities from buoy surface, Lake Erie, Ohio, United States - Buoy 4 MA112 | ecosystem: Environmental > Aquatic > Freshwater > Lake | place: USA: Lake Erie, Ohio...
TATTAGTGGCTTGACGTTTTTAACCAATGCGGGAGTTACAATTACACAAATTAACACGATTGAACATGTCTGATAATAAACGATTTTTTTTACCCATTTTCGCATCAATTCTAGTGGTTATTGGATTCGGAATGGGTTATATATTACACCCCAAGGTGGATTCTAAGCGGGCCTCTAAATTTGAAGAGGTATTGGATGCATTGGACGAAATGTACGTTGATTCAATTGATAAAGACAAGGTGTTTAATCAAGCAATCAATGACATGTTACATAAATTGGACCCCCATTCAAGGTATATAACAGCCAATGCGCTTAGATCAGAACAAGAATCTATGCAAGGAAGTTTTGGTGGCATAGGCGTACGATTTCAATTAATACAAGATACCGTATGTGTTATTAAGGCAATTCCTAATGCACCGGCATATTTTTCAGGCGTTCGAAGCGGTGATCAAATCATTGCAATAAACGGCAAATCATTTACCAGCAAGAAAATAACTACAGACAAGGTGATGTCCTCATTAAAAGGAGATGTTGATACGGAAGTAGAAGTTACTGTCCTTCGAAACAACATAAAAAAGCGTATTACTATTACAAGAGGAGAAATTCCTTTAGAAACGGTTTCTACATATTATATGATTGATAAGGAAATCGGGTTTTTACGTATCGATCAATTTTCTGTTCCAACCCATGAAGAATTCGTGGTAGCGGCTGAATCGTTGTTAAGCCAAGGCATGAACAAATTGGTGCTTGACTTGAGAGGAAACCCTGGCGGAGTAATGGAGGCGGCTATAAATATTGCAGATGAATTTCTTCCTAAAGGCGACGTTATCGTCTCTACTAAAAGCAAAAACAATGATGGGGATGTTTCAAAATCCACCGAGGGGGGCTGTCTAGAGCGTGTAAAACTGGTGGTGTTAATTGATGAGGGTACGGCTTCCGCAGCTGAAATATTAGCCGGGGCGATTCAAGATAACGATCGCGGGGAATTAGTGGGAAGACGAACCTATGGGAAAGGACTCGTGCAACAAGATCAAATGTTGTCGGATGGAAGCAGTGTCCGGATGACGATTTCAAGATATTATATGCCGTCTGGTAGGTCTATCCAGCGAAAGTATACAGGAGACTACGAGGCATATATGCGCGATGAAGCTCGTTATATAAAAGGAGAATTGTTCAGCCAGGACTCCATGTATTTGGATAAATCCAAGGTGTATAAAACTAAAAAAGGGCGCCGGGTGTATGGCGGTGGTGGCGTAATTCCTGATGAATTTGTTCCACTTGATACAACCGGTTCTTCACTGTATTTAACAGAACTAAATGTAAATCAAACATTCAGTGCCTTTGTATTTAAGTCACTACAAACCAAACGAAATAAATGGAAAACAATTGAGAATTTACGTGATTATACCTTTACGTCTGTTGACCTTAAGGCGCTTACTGAGTTTGCTTCAAGTACGTATGATATCCGTGGATATGAACGCCTAAATAAAACTCAAACACTTCGAATAAATCAACAGTTAAAGTTAGAGTTTGCCCGCCAATTGTGGGAAGAGATTGGAGTATATAAAGTTACATCCACGTATGATAAAGAATTAAAACGCGCACTCCTGAAATTGCGTTAGGATTCTTCTCCGAGGGCCTTTGAGATTTCGATTTGAATTTTCTCCGTATCGTAGTCTTCTTCTTCGTCGAATATTTCGAAATAAGGTTCTTCGAATGACTTGGACATAATCCGTTTTTGCAGTGAAAGCAAGAGGGATGGAAGAATGATTAAGTTAGTCACCATACCAACCAAAATCGTTATAGAAACCAGCAATCCAAGTGCTTTGGTCCCACCGAATTGCGAAAAAACAAACATGATGAATCCAAAGAATAAAATTACTGAAGTATAGAAAATTCCAAGCCCTGTTTCTCTTAATGAAGTTAATATGGCATAATTCATGTCATGGGCATTGGCCTTTAATTCCTGTCGGTATTTTGCTAAAAAGAGGATTGCGTTATCCACGGTAATACCGAGTGCAATTCCAAAAACCAATAAGGTGGATGGTTTTAATGGGATGTTAAAATACCCCATTAACCCTGCTGTAAGCAATAACGGAATAATGTTTGGAATCATAGAAACCACAATGATTTTAAAAGAACGAAACAGCACGGCCATTAGCAAGGCGATGGAAAGTACAGCGAATAACAAGCTTTGCAAAAGATTGACAAAAAGGTACTTGGTTCCTTCAGAAACCACTACCGAAATTCCGGTGAAAGTAACGTCGTAATACTGATTATCAATAGCCTTTCTAAGTCTGTTACGTGATGATTTTTTCGTTCTGTACGTATAAAGTTTTTCAGGATCAACATCAAATGCATATTGTAGTGCTTCGTCTCCTTCGGCGATCGAAAGAATCACATCATTGGCAATTGCCGGGTAGCTTACCAGTGAATCAAAACAGGTGTGCTCACCTTTTTCATATTTTTTAAAAAGCCGTTCCCATTCCGCTCGTTCTGGATTCATCAAGGCATCTACCTCAAGTTTTAAGGTATCAACCTTTTGTGCAACACTATATGAACCAAGGTCTTTCATTTGTGTTCGTATGCGCAGGGTTGTATTCGCGGTATCTACCAAATCTTTCAACGAAAGATTTCCATTGTTTACATTATTGAAGTCAAATTTCTCGAAATATGTTTTAAGTTTTAACATATCTCGTTTCTTGATTATCTTGTAGTATGCCGGGTTGCCCTGGTGATAGGACATATTAATAACTTTTAGAAAGTCGAGGTAGGTAAGACTCTTAGAAAACAAGGTGTCTTTTTCAAACATTTGCTGAACCTCTTCAACGCGTGTCATGGTGGTTTCATTAAAAAGCTTCCCGGGTTCTTTATAGTTTACTGTGATTTCAAATGGAATAGATCCACCGAAGTTTCGTTCGATAAATTTTAAATCGCGTGAAATTTGATCGTTCTCCGGAATGTCTCCAGTAACATTTCCTGTGGCCGTGATTTTAGTCATGCCATAGATTCCCACAACCAACATCACCACGGATAACACATAAACAATGGGTCTATATCGGGTAATGATAAGAATTATATATTCAATGAATCCCTGTGAATAAACCCGAGATAAATGTCTTAAATGACGTTCCTTTGGAGGCGCACTATAACTAGCAAGAATTGGAACTATGAACAAAGAAAGAAAGAACACCACCATAATGTTCAAGCTAGAAATTACACCAAATTCAGCCAGGCGATCACTGCTAGTAAACGTTACAAATCCTACGGCAGTAGTTAAATTGGTTAAAAAGGTTACTGGACCAATACGCCGAATCATAATAAATAAGGCCTTGGTCTTGTTGCCCATCCGCTTGAACTCCTGATGGTATCTGGTGACAATAAACACACAATTTGGCACGCCAATTACAATTAACAAAGGCGGAATCAACGCCATCATTATCGTTAGTGAATAGTTAAATAATGCAATGGTCCCTAATGCCCAAATAACGGATACAAAAACCACCAAGTTACATTGTATAACAATTCTAAACGACCTGAAAAATATATATAAGAGTAGGGATGAAGCCAAAACAGAAAGTCCCAGGAACAGGAACATTTCATTTAAAATTCTTTTTGCTACGGTAACGCGGATGTGAGGTAATCCTGAAAAGTAAAATTTACCGAGGGTGGGTTCGTATTGTTTTGTGAGCTCTTCAATGTGAAAGACCACTTTAGATTTAACTTTATCCTCTAGTACTTTCTCGTTTAATCCGATTAGCATTAAAGAAACTTCACTCGAATCGTTATACAAGACATTTTTATACGCCGGATTCCTCTTTATTATGGTGCGTATAGAATCAATGGATTTTTCTTTGAATGTGGTATCATAGAAAATCCGATGTATTACAAATTTTTGTTCCGCCGTGTCATTTACGATATTAAACAAGGTGGCCTCTGAAATAACGGTCTCCACACCGGGTTGTGCGAGAATTTTATCTCCGAGTTCTTTCCATGCTTTGAATTTCTTTTCTGAATACAGGTCTTTGGAGGAAATGGCCATTACTAAGGTTGCCCCATCTTCACCAAATTGTTCCTTGAACTTCACATAGTTCATTTGTGTTGGGTGGTCTTTTGGAAGGAGTATCCCATATCGATTATCAACGCGTAAATCGGTAATCACAAAATACCCAAAAAACAAGGTCAATAGAAAGATAATGGTTAGGATATATAACCGATTCCTTAAAATGATGCTTGCTATTCTACTCCACATGGATTTAGTTTACCTAAAATTCATCACAAAGTTACAAATTTCAACGGGTTCGTTAAGTTAGATTGTAAAAACCGTGGAGAAAACGGGGGTTGTTTCATGGGATTAAATAAAAAACCCTAACGTTGAAGTCAGGGTTTTGTACACGTAATGATTGGATTGTCGAACCATTTCATGACAGATTTTTAATCATGGCATAAAGCATTTTGGAAATCACTTCCGCTTGCAGATATAACGATTCAAACTGATTTTCATCGAGAATCGTTTCATCTTTCAGAACATCGAGTATGGCAATACATTCAAAAATGGAACACCTTGAAATGACATAGAAATTTCTTCTATCTGCTTTTGAAAATCGTCCAGAGCCTTCCGCAATATTCAATACAATACTAAATGATGCTCTTCGAAGTTGGTCTTTTGTTGTCGGATCGAGCTTGGTAGATTTTATCAATCTTCTAATATCGGAATTGAAGCACTTCGCCTTTTTGTAAATATCGAGTTTTTCGAAATCGAACATATATCATAGAATTGGTTTCCATTTAATTTACAAAAAAATGTAACACAAATGCTATTCAATATCTAACGAATTAGGTGGCTTCTAACAAATTTTTAGTGCGAGTTGGAGTGTGAGAGAGAAGAAAAAAACCAGAGTTGGTGTCACCGCTCTCGCGCTCACACTCACTCTGGTTTTTGTACTCGAGGCGGGACTTGAACCCGCACGGGCTAATGCCCACAGGATTTTAAGTCCGGCGTGTCTACCAATTCCACCACTCGAGCAATCCTGAGCGAGAAACGGGATTCGAACCCGCGACTTCAACCTTGGCAAGGTTGCGCTCTACCAACTGAGCTATTCTCGCTTATACATCAGTTAACACGTGGTTAACCTGTTGTGCGTTGCAAATGTACAAAAAACAATTTTTTATCCAAAATGGATTTTATCCTCCGGTTAGTTTTTTTATCTCATGAAGTTTCATCAAGGCCTCTACAGGAGTTAATACATTGATATCTATAGCCATTAGCGTTTCGTGTATTTGTTCTAATACGGGGTCGTTTAATTGAAAAAAACTGAGTTGCATGGGTGCCTCGTTCGTGTTTTTTAATGTTTTTTTCTTTTGGTTCATGTTTGTTTGACCGACGTGTTGGTGGCTATTTTCTAATTCTTTAAGTACATGTTCAGCTCGTGAAACAACCCAATCCGGCATACCAGCTAATCTTGCCACGTGAATACCAAACGAATGTTCACTGCCTCCGGCGACTAATTTTCTGAGGAATAAAATATTCTTTCCTAATTCTTTAACGGCAATGGAATAGTTTTTTATTCGCTCAAATCTTCCCGCCATTTCATTTAATTCATGGTAATGGGTTGCGAAAAGTGTTTTTGGTTTGTGTTTTTTGTTTTCATGAAGGTATTCCGTTATTGACCAGGCAATAGAAATCCCATCATAGGTACTAGTTCCTCGACCTATTTCATCCAAAATAACAAGACTGCGTTCGGATAGGTTATTTAAAATACTCGCAGTTTCGTTCATTTCTACCATAAAGGTGGATTCTCCCGCAGATAAGTTATCTGAAGCACCAACCCGTGTAAATACTTTATCAATCAAGCCAATCGTTGCTTTCTTGGCAGGAACGAATGACCCAATCTGCGCTAAAATTACGATTAGGGCGGTTTGTCTTAGTGCCGCACTTTTACCACTCATGTTCGGTCCAGTTATCATCATGATTTGTTGGTCATCATTGGATAAATACAAATCATTAGCAACGTAGATTTCTCCACTTTTTAGTTGTTTTTCTATGACAGGGTGTCGTCCTTCTTCGATGTGAATCACCAAAGAATCGTTTACTTCAGGTAAACAATATTGCTGTTCTTTGGCTAAAACAGCAAAGCTACTAAGCACATCCAGTCGAGCTAAGGTTGCTGCATTTTGTTGAATTACACCTACATGTGTTGCCAACGCCCCCAATAATTCTTGATAAAGTCGTTGTTCAATTGCTATGATTTTAGCCTCTGCACCGAGTATTTTCTCCTCGTATTCTTTTAATTCTTCGGTAATGTATCGCTCGGCATTTACCAAGGTTTGGCGTCTTATCCACTCCGAAGGTACTTTGTCTTTGTGCGTGTTCCTTACTTCAATGTAATACCCAAACACATTATTAAACGCAATTTTTAAACTGGTGATCCCGGTTTTTTCTGCCTCGCGATCTTGTAGTTCTTGTAAATACTGCTTTCCGTTGTTCGAAATATTGCGCAAATCATCAAGTTCTTTACTAACGCCGGCTTTAATTACATCGCCTTTACCTACCGCAATAGCCGGTGCAGGATCAATCGTTTCGTCGATTTGACGCAGCAATTCACCACAGGCTTGAAAGGAGTTAGAAAGCTCACAAATCATTGTGTTTTCTTTTCCTTCATTTAAGCGTTGTTTAATTGGATCAATTAACTCGAGGCTACGGTGTATATGTCTAATTTCTCGTGGATTAACTTTACCCACGGCCACTTTTGATATGAGTCGTTCAAGGTCTCCACAAGAGGCTAAGTGCTCCCGAATTGATTCGCAGGCTCGTTCGTTCGAGTGAAACCAAGCTACTGCTCCATTTCTTGCATGAATTTGATTGAGATTGGTCAGCGGTAAGAGCAGCCAGCGCTTCAATAAACGACCTCCCATAGCGGTTAAGGTGAAATCAATTACATCAAGTAAGGTTTTTGCCCGTTCCTGTTGTGGGTAAACTAACTCTAGGTTTTTAATGGTAAATCGGTCAAGCCAAAGGTGTTCTTTTTCTTCGATTCGCGCGATGGAGCGAATGTGATGTAACGCTTGAAGTTGGTTCTCTTTTACGTAGTGGAGCGCTGCAGATGCCGCAATGATACCATTAGTATAATCTGCAACACCAAATCCCGCTAAATTTTTTGTTCCAAAATGTGTTGCCAAATGATCATCAGCAAAATCAGTAGTAAAAACCCAATCGTCTAAGCGATAAAAACAATCCAAGGTGAATTGTAGTGCGCGAAAATCATCTTGTTTTTGCTTTTGATAAACAATTTCTGCGGGATTGAATACAGATAAGAGTTTTTCAACCCGCTGAATGTTGCCTTCACCCAGAAGGAATTCACCGGTAGAAACATCTAAAAATGCAACACCAACAGCATGCTTCCCAAAATGAATTGCCGCAAGAAAATTGTTGCTTTTTTGCGTTAAGACTTGGTCATTGAATGCAACCCCGGGAGTTACTAATTCCGTTACCCCCCGTTTAACGATGGTTTTCGTCATTTTTGGGTCTTCCAGCTGGTCACAAACCGCTACACGCTGTCCGGCCCGAACTAATTTAGGTAAATAGGTTTCTAAGGAATGGTGTGGAAATCCTGCCAAATCAATTTCTGCCGCGGCCCCGTTTTTCCGTTTAGTTAATACAATCCCTAAAATCCGAGAAGTTTTTACTGCGTCCTCACCAAAGGTTTCATAGAAATCACCCACACGAAAAAGCAACAAAGCACCGGGGTGTTTTGCTTTAATTTGATGATATTGTTTCATCAACGGGGTTTCTTCGCTGGAAGTAGATTTCGCCAAATGAGTTAGATTTCTGAATTTAGCATCTAAATTAGCTTGAGTTAACCGAATATCAAAATTAACAACAAAGGACTTTTCAACATGAACAAGAAACTTAAACTTTGGGAATTAAATAGACTTTCACCAGAAGAATTTTCAAAACAAGAAAAGTTGCCCGTGGTGGTGGTGCTCGATGATATCAGATCTTTCGAAAACGTTGGATCTGTTTTTAGAACCTCAGATGCGTTTAATATACAAGAGATAATTTTGTGTGGAATTACACCGGTTCCCCCTCACCGAGAAATTCATCGCACCGCATTGGGGGCAACGGAAACCGTTTCTTGGAGCTATTCAGAAAAAACCTTAGACGCCATTCTGAAACTAAAAACAGCGGGGTATACGATTTATGCGCTAGAACAGGCGGAGAAAACCATAATGCTTCAGCACTTAAAACACTGCATTGATTCGCGGATTGCCCTCGTGTTTGGCAATGAAGTGAACGGAGTAAATCAAGACGTTATAGACCAATGTGATGGGGTACTTGAAATCCCTCAGTTTGGAACAAAGCACAGCTTAAATGTGAGCGTATGCGTTGGCGTGGTTTTATGGGAGTGTGCAACCTTATTAAATCCTGCACTAAAAGCGGATTAGCGATAAAACCCCATTTCCTTAATCATCCGTTCTACGGCTTCCGGAACCATGTATTTTATGCTTTTTTGTTGTTTAATCAAGGCTCTAATTTGACTAGAAGATAATTCTAGGGCAGGCACATTTGACAAATACTCAATATTTCTTCCTGTTGAAATTTCGTCAACCAGAACGGCTTCATCCGCCTGAATACTTCGTGGATATACTAAGATTCTGAAATTGGAGCGAATGAATTCGGGGTTATACCAACTATTCATTCCCCTTAAATTATCTTCACCAACAATCAAAGAAAAGGTGTGCTCGGGATGTCTATCTCTTAAATGCGTTAGTGTCACCGCCGTATAGTTGGGTTGGGTGAGATGGAATTCAATGTCAGAAGCGCGAAACTTTAAGTTCTCATGAATCGCATCTCTCACCATGTTTAACCGGTGGTGGTCTGCTAATAAATTTGATTTTTTCTTGGTGGGATTGTGTGGAGTGACCACAAACCAAACTTGATCTAAATCTGTTTCATTCATTATCCCTTCTGCCAACATGAGATGCCCCGTATGAATGGGGTTGAACGAACCAAAAAATAAGCCTATTTTCATGAGGAGATAAACCGTTTTACCTGGATTTTTGCGTCGGATACTGCTTTTTCTAAGTCGTCATTGAGGATACAAACATCAAACGATTCGGCTTGTGAAAGCTCCCACGCCGATTTTTTAATTCTTAGGGCTATTCGTTCTTCGCTTTCAGTTTCTCGAGCGCGCAGTCTTTTTTCAAGAATCTCCACACTCGGAGGTTTTATAAAAACGGATAACGCGTGTTCTTTAAATAGCGCTTTCAAATTTAGTCCGCCGACCACATCTACGTCGAAAATAATTACCCTGCCCTCATCCCATAAGCGCTGAACCTCTCGCCTTAAGGTGCCATAATAATGATCGGTGTACACCTCTTCCCATTCAATGAATTCTTGGTTTTCGATCGCTTTTTTAAAGCCTTCCACCCCCAAAAAATAATAATCCCTACCTTCTTGTTCCATCGGCCGCGCACTTCTAGAGCATGCTGAAATTGAAAAGGCCAAGGCGGGTATTTCCGTCATTAATCGGTGCACAATGGTTGTTTTTCCTGCGCCGGATGGTGCAGAGACGATAATTGACTTCCCAAGACGTAAGGGCTTAGAGGACATTTTGAACCTGTTCTTTAATTTTTTCTAGGTGATTTTTCATTTCCACAATCATTCGTTGCATCATCGCATGATTGCTTTTACTTCCCAAGGTATTGATTTCTCTTCCCATTTCTTGTACAATAAAACCAAGTTTTTTCCCGCTTGATTCATTCGATGCCATGGTTTCTCTAAAGTAAGTAACATGGCTACTCAATCTAATTTTTTCTTCTGAAACATCTAGCTTATCCATATAAAACAGAAGCTCTTGCTCTACGCGATTCTGAATGTCTTGGTTTTCGATTTCTTTTACCGCCTGTTCCAATCGTGTTCGAGCCGCCAAAATACGTTCCTTTTCAAAGGGTTCAAGTTGTGCCACCAGGGTTTCAATTTGAAGTAATGAAGATTCTAAATCATCCCTTAAGGTCTTGCCCTCTGCCTTTCGAAAGCTCATAGCAGATTGAATGGCCTCGCGTAACAAGTTGAGAATAAACTCCTGTTCTTCTGCCGTAATTTCTTCTGATGGTTGTTTAATTACACCGGGTAATGAGGTAAGCGTTCCAACCCATTCAGAAGGTTCAAGCGATTCCTCGCGTAACAGCTGTTTAATGTCTGCTATATATGCTTTTGCAAGGGCGAAGTCAACATTACTGATTTTTGTGTTGGGGTTGTCTTCAAGGTATAGCCCCACATCAATTTTACCACGTTCTAAGGATTGTCCGATTTCAGTTCTAATGAGTGATTCCATGCTACGGAAGGCAGATGGAACTTTTACCGTGAGGTCTAGGCCCTTTCCATTTAATGAACGGATTTCGATGGAGCGCTTCTTGCCCTCAAACACACCGCTACTTTTTCCAAAACCCGTCATTGACCACATGCTGCTTCTTTTTGTTCAAAGGTAGGAAT
>Ga0315899_10009389_pt1 | contig 10495 bp, 12 predicted proteins | sample LakEriMetagenome_2_FD_203518 | JGI IMG/M metagenome (GOLD analysis project Ga0315899, IMG submission 203518) | Freshwater fungal communities from buoy surface, Lake Erie, Ohio, United States - Buoy 4 MA112 | ecosystem: Environmental > Aquatic > Freshwater > Lake | place: USA: Lake Erie, Ohio...
TCCCCTCCCCTCCTTCCCCTCTCCTTTCTCTTCGCTCCCTCCTTCATTTTTCCGTCGGGAAAGGGCTCTCACTCAGTCTCGCCCTCGCTCCTTCTCCAATTCTTTTTTGTGGGTTTACTGTTTGGGACCACGCGAAATGAAAAAGCTATGAAAATGCCTCACTTGTGGTCACATTTGCTAACAAGCGCCTCAACCAGCCTTTGGTCGTCACCGTTGCACTGCCAGTCACCGCACCGGAGGTCAGCCACCGCGCCCTCTCCAACTCGGTAATGCCCCCCCAACATGCTCTCACAACACATGCACACCTGGTAGACAGTCCACACCATGAGAATGTGGGCATCACGGTTTCCAACTGCCACAAAAGCACGCATCTCGCATTTAGCTGGCGCGCAACAAGCGGGTGAGTGCTGGGTTTGGGTGGGGGTACGATCTGGTCTTTTTTGCTGCAGCCATGGCTGCAGCCAAAGATCTAGCTCTGTGTCTAGGATCATAAGGTGTTCCTTACTCTTGTTCATGAGCACGGGCTCGAATCTGGCGTCAAGCTGCTTGCTGCGCACGAGCTCGCCCACCTTGGCCTGCCCAGACAATGAGCAGAGGAGAGTGTGAGTGGGGAGGCAGAGAGGGAGCGGGAAGAGCAAGAGAGCATCACCGTCATTTGTTTGATCTCGCTGTCTGGCAGCTGGCCCTTGACGGTGGTGACGACGGGCCCAGCTCCGGCACCTCCTCCGCTAGGTCGCCGCGATGACTTGGCCGAAGCGCTGCTGCTTGGGGTGACCAAAAAGCGAAGGGTGGCGAGAGAGAGAGGGAGAGGGGAGGAGAGAGAGAGCGGGAGTGGGGGTGACGACGGTCAGGGGGCGCTGCGTTTACCTATGACACTCTTGTGGACGGGAGCGCAGGAGTGCAACGGTGCGCAGGAGAAAGAAGAAACGAATAGAAACCACCGCACCTCCGAGCAGATTCTCGGTAGCTCAGCGGTCGCGTCGACACGGAGCTCCTCTGCGTATCCCCCCCAAAGCCCGCGCCTGCCGTCCTCCTAGGAGACTCCGCTCCGCTCTTCAGGATCCCGGTGGGCGACGATGTTCTCGTCACCAGCGTAGTCTGCGCAGGGGGGTTGAGCGGCACGCCCAGGTTGGAGCCCAGCGCTGAAATCGAGTTCCCTATAGAGACAAAGGAGCCCAGCGATGAAATAGAGCTCCCTATAGAGCCAAAGCCCTGAGGACTTGAGGTCCCAGCACCGGGCGCACCGGGCGGGCTCTGCCCCGGGGCTGGAGAGAGGCTGTTGGACCGTTGAGCCAACGCGCCCTGGCGCGACTCAGCCAACTTCCCACGTAACTTGAGAAAGGCGCCCCCGCCGCCCTCGTTTGGCCCAAAGTCGCGCTCGAGGTCGTGCGCCGTCCTAAGCGCCGACGTCTCGCCTCTGAGTGGCATGCTTTCGGGTGCGAAGAAGACATCCCCCGTGACCTCGCCGTCGAGTCCGCGTACGCTGCCGCAGCATGGCAGCATGTCACGGCAAAGTCTCTACCAAGCCGGCGTCGGAGAGTTCGAGTTCACGGCTTTGCTTGAAAAACTTTGACTTTTTTTCTCGAAACTATGCATGCTGCATGCACGCCATTGAAGAGGGTTCAGTGAGCGTACTGGATCAGCGAGATGATTCCCTTGTTAGAGACTTCGAGGCTCGGCCAAGATTCGGGCTCGGCACGGCGCGAGAGCCGCTCCAGAGCCCCGAGGGGGACCCGGAGACGTGGGCATGCGCGCCCCTACGTTGCCGTAGTAGGCAACGCCCGTCACTTGTCGCAGCTTGTCCTGGCGCTGAGCGTTGTGGCGGCCGTGCTGACGGAGTGCCCAGAAGAGGCCGGCGACGACTTCACGTCCGTGCGCGCGTATGCGCTGCAGCAGCAACAGCGAGGGGCGGACGCGGAGGCAATCGCGTGCTTCCACGTCGCAGCGCAGCACGACACTTCCCGCCCGGAGCCCTGGCTGTCCATCGGCGAGATCTTTCGCGCGGCTGGGCGGTACCCCGAGGCCATTTCGGCGTTCCGCAAGTGCTGCGCGATCGCCAGGGAAGGCGGCCGCCCGGGCTGGGCGCTTGCGCACTTTAACCTGGCCAACGCGCTCAAAGACGGGGGTGAGCCACGGGAGGCGGTGGCAAACTTTAAAATGGCGCTGTCGCTGGACCCGCCGTTCAAGCCCGCGATCTACAACAACATGGCCCTGGCGCTGGGTGCGCTCAACCGCAATGACGAAGTACTGGAGAGCTACCTGCAAGCGCTGGCGATCAACCCCGCCTTCCCCGAGACGCACAACAACCTCGCGTCGCACTACCAGGCGCTCGGGCAGATCCAAGAGGCTGTGGAACATTACAGACGTGCAGTAGACCTGCGCCCGGACCGCGGCTTCATGGTGAACCTGGCGTTCACCCTGGGCGCAAAGGGCGACACGGCGGCTTCAATCGACGTATACATGAAGACGATAGAGCTTCATCCTGACTATGCACTGGCGTACTACAACTTGGGGACAACGCTCATGGGGGAGGAGAGATATGGGGAGAGTGAATTCTGCTACCGATGGGCCGTCAAGCTCGACGGCACCAAAGCCGACTATTACAACAACCTTGCCACGGTCGTGGGCTCGTCCGGAGCCAAACCGGAGGTCATGGAGCTGTACAAAGTGGTGCTTGCGCTCGACCCAGCGCACGAGACTGCCACCTGCAACATGTACCACACGCGCCACGAAACATGCGACTGGGGGCAAGAAGGTGAGGCCGAGCGGTATCTCCAGAACGTGGTGCGCACGGTGACGAGACAGCTGGACGAGGGTCGCACGCCGACCATCCGCTCCTTCCACGCACTCATGTACGACGTGCCAGGCGAGTTCCTGAGGCGGCTGACTGAGGCGTGGTCTGCCATCGCCGAGAAAGAGGCGCGCCTGATGGTCCCTCAGGGCTTTGCATTTGTCGTGCCCGCTGCGGGGCCCGCACCACGGCGAGTGCGCATCGGCTACACCTCTTCTGACCTGAAAATGCAGCACCCTGTCGCGCACCTGGTTGCGGCGATGTTTTCGCTCCACGACCTTCTGTCTGTAGAGGTATACTGTTTCGCGCTGTCACCCTCGGACGGCTCTCCTATTCGCTCGCAAGTCGAGCAGGCAGCGCAGCATTTCGTTGACCTCACACCGGCCCTCGCCACGTCGCTCGTGAGTGCCGCAGAAGAAATCAACCGCTTCAAGCCGCACGTGCTCGTCAATCTGAATGGCTATACCAATGGTGGGCGCCTAGAATTGTACGCGCTGCGGCCCGCGCCCATCCAGGTGCACGCCGTCGGTTATCCGGGGACCATGGGGGCGCAATACATCGCCAACATCATCACGGACATGACGAGTTCGCCGCCTGAAACTGCCGGCTACTACACCGAGCACCTGATCTACATGCCGAATGCCTACCTCGTCAACTCCCTTCGTGAGACCTTTCCCGACATCTTGCACCCTCGCTACAGACGCCCGCGCCTCGACGCAGCAGGGGGGCTGGAAACAGACGGGTTTGGTCGCCAGGGACGGGCTGGGGCAGCAGCGGCCTCGGAGGAGCGGGGGTTGACAGTGAGGGGCGGGGGGATCGCACTGCTCGAGGAGGAGGAGGAGGAGACACGCGAGTACTTGGGAGTGAGCCGGGTGGAGTGGGGTCTGCCGCAGGACGCGGTGGTGCTGGCATGCTTCAACACCTTGATCAAGCTCCGCCCCGCGATGCTCCGGCGCTGGGTCCAGATCTTGCAGCGCGCACCGTCTGCCGTTATCTGGCTGCTGCGCGCTCCAAAAACGGCCGAGGACAAGGTTTTAGCCTGGTGGCTGCAGCACGCACCGGACCTGGCGCACCGCCTCATCTTCACAGACACGGCGGCCAAAGAGGATCACATCCGCCGGTCCGTGCTTGCGGATCTCTTTTTGGACACTGACATCTACGGGGCGCATAGCACCGGAACAGATGCTCTCTGGTCTGGGCTGCCGCTCCTGGCACCAACTTACATGTCGTCGATGGCTGCAAGGGTGTCAGGGTCGCTCATGCGCACAGTTGGGCTTGCGCACTTGGTCGCACGCTCGCTCGACGAGTATCAAGACCTTGCGGTTGCGCTTGTAAATCATCGGCACGCGCTGCTGCGCGTGCGGAAGCGTCTGCGACGAGAGCGGTGGGAGTCCCCACTCTTTGACACGCGTCGGTGGATGCGGGACTGGGAGAGAGGTGTGTCCATGCTGTGGGACGCGCATGCCGGCGCTAGATCTTCCCGCCAGCACCAGCCCCCGCTGCCCGTGCACCTCGTCGTGCATGACACCTCGGGTGAGGCCTAGAAGGCAGGGCAGACGCGGCAGGGCCGAGAGGGGTGGGGTGCACGAATATCATCGGGGGCCTGAAGACTGTTGTACACGATAAACAGAGTTTTACCCCACGGAGCCAGACAGTGGTGGGGTGAGACCCGAATGCGCCCAACATGCCTGTGTTTTGGCCTGCCCTTAATCCTGCGCAAGCCTTACGCAGCGCTACTCAGGGCGCGCGCAAGGCGAACTAAAACAGTGGTACATATCTGTATTGGATCGCGAAAGCTGAAAGAAAATCCCTGTGAGAAGTAGATCTACCCAACTCGTGCACGCGGCCCTCCGCGCGCCAGGTCATCATGTCAGCTCATGTCCACATCGGCGAGGCGAATCCCAGTGACGACGTGCAGTCAGCGGTAGATGGTTTCTTTACTCGCAGCCGAACGTTATATATATTCAGACACACTAAACCTGTCAGAGGAGTAATGCGGTACGTAGTATGTACCGTCGGAAGAGGGTGCAGTGTGGTTCTTATATACATACGCTGATGGGCTCGATTTCTGAGGAATAATACGCTACCACGGAGTTTGCATTACTTCGTAGTAATGTATTTCCTGCGGAGTTACTATTTACTACAGAGTAACTCAATGCTTGGGAGGAAATAGTACATGGCTATATTTCCGAGTTCTAGAATAAACTGGCCTGGAGAATCGGTGTATCTGTATCAGGGGGAAAGGGCAAAAAAAACACCATTTACTGGATGCCAATGTTGTATTCAGTCGTATCCCGGCTGAACACAACATGGGCATTGGTGAGATCATCAACCAGGGGATGAGCAAGTCGCCGCATCAAGTTATCCTCGAGCACTGTGGGTGACGGGAACCTTGCCCACATCCATAATTGGGGAGTGCGTTGCCAGAAACTGCTCGCAGGGCGGTCACGAATAGTCAGGTGAGATTGAGGTGCAAGGAGATGCAGCGAAAGAGCAACACCGAGTACTGTACAAATTCAGGAATGCCTACATTCCTGCACCTTACTCAAGTCAGCATTGGCACCCAACGCTGCATATGTTTATCAGGTTTGACAGCCACCGAAAATCTATATTATGAGTGCAGACACTCAGGTATGAGCACACTGTATCCGCGGCCAATCACGTACCTTTTTGGTCATCGCTGCAAACGATTCCGCGTTCATGCCCGGCGGAAATTTGGTCATCCCCTGGTTGACGATCTCACTAATGTTGCCCACCTTCACAAGCAACAGCAGGCACACACGATTTGTCACCGCGGCAACATCGTCATTGAAGGCAGGCGCGTTGTCCTCGCGAGCACGAAGCTGCAAACGAGATCACGTTCATGTGCTCTCACTCTCAAGTACCCAGTGTCAGTCCTCTTGCTCACCTCCTTGCGCACGAGCTCACGGTACTCCTGCTTCTCCGCCTTTGACGCGGGCAGCGCATCGTGCTTCTTGAGCCATTCTTCGTGCACCTGTCAGGGGACCCAACATAGGAACAGATTTAAATGGAGAAAGACCAAAGCATGACAAAAATGCGAATGGGCAGCACATCACAGAGTATCATTCTAGAATGCCCTGCGTAATAACACGGTATTCCGTGGTAAAGTGCTGGGCGCACTCGTCAACAGTCCATTGTGACCTTGTTCATCTTCTTGAGGAATTCGGGGTTCTGCTGCTTATACGAGCGAAGGGACAATTTGTTTATCTCGTGCTCCTTTTGAAGATTCTTGTCGGCGGCTGGAGGTTCAACACACGTCAGCGCTGTCAACCACCACAGCAACTTTGTCACGCGCAATGCATTGACTGCCAGCAAAGCCAAGATGTCTCACCCGACAGCGCTTTCTGTCCGAGCGCGTAGTCCGCATGGGCATCGGCCTTGTCTACCTCACCCTCCTTGGCCTGCCCACCCGGATGCACGTTAGCAATCTAACCCCTTCTCCACGCGCGCGAAGTGGCACCGTGATCGTGGAGTTACTGACCTTGATCTGCTGTGCAATTTTGTCGTGGATGGCCTGGAGATCCAATTTCGGGGCGGGCAGATTCAAAGCCTTCTGGCCTGGGGTGCGGCTGGGGTCCGTGGCAAACGCGTCGCGGTTCTGTTTGCCATTGCGCCCTGCCGCGTGCGAGTGCGAGTGCATGCGCTTCGTAGGCAGCACAGGCAGGCCATCGTCTCCGACCTTCTGGGCCTCCTTGCTGTGGGCCAGGTGAGCGTTGGACGAATGCTTCGATGGGCTGGCAGCCGCAATTTCGACTGGGTCCTCCTGCTTTACATGGTTCTTTCCATGCTTTGCATGGTGGCTGTGTGCCTTCCGGTGATTGGGAAGACCGCCAGGCAAGTTGTCGAAGTACGAGTCCATGTCGCTGGTCGACTTTGTGGCGCTGTGCCACGGTTCACGCGCCCCAGACAGCGGGTGGGAGCGGCATAGAGCACATGGAGGGGCACAGACGAGGGTTAATGTTTTCTGCGACTCGCAGCGAGAGAAGAACACCCGCGCGCAATGGCAAGCGGCCCGTCTCATGTGTGTCGGGTCTGCTTTATCGTGTGTGTCTTGTCTAGTTTAAGTGCTTATTGCACGGGGGCGGGAGGAGGAGGAGGAGAGAGAGAGAGAGAGAGAGAGAGAGATGGAGAGTGAAAGGGAGGGAGCGAGAGGGAGCAGCCACCTGTAGTGCTCCATGTGCGACGCAAGTTCCCCGCGGCTCTGGGCGCGGGAGCTGAGTGCGACCCCCACCGCCACCGCGACGAGCGCTGCCGCTCCCACTGCTGCGATCAAGCTGCGGCTCCGCCGCCTGGCCATGTCGCTGGCCTGCGGGGTCGACTGCAGCTCCATAGTGCCGTAAGATCCTGGACGGGCACGCAGACGCAGCCGGACGGGTCAGCGTCTGTGTGAACACAACATGCAGGCACCGCCTGCCAAAGCGACTGTATCAAGATCACCCTCACACATCATCTGCCACACTGATATCTTGCCGCTTACCTGCCATTCTCATGTTCCCGCAACGTCCTTTGGGAAACGACGCGGTTTGCTAGACGGGCACACGAACGTAGAATAGGGTGTCTCTCCAGGCAAAGGAGCTGCGAGGAGGGAGGATGAACGGAGCGCACGTCCTGGGCCGCTCAGGTGCGCGCCTGCGCCCCTGGGTGCCGCGAACGCTCTACCAGCGTGGTGTTCCTTGCGCCCCGCCCCGACTGCCCTCCCTGCCGGGCTCTGCCTCCCTGCCCGTGGGTGCTGCGCTGCGTCCGTGCGGCTGCTTGGGTACGCCTGTGGGCCCGGCGGGAGCAAGGAGCCGGGAGCGCAAGAGACGGCGGCCAGATGCGCTGCTGGAACCTGTGCTGGCGTGCACTCGAGGACCTGGGCAATTTTTTTCGTGCTTTGCGCACAGACGAGCCCGCCGCGGGATCCCACCCCCCCCCCCGTCGGCAGAGAGGACACACCTGCTGCGGTGGTCTCGTGGCAGGGGATTCACGTCTACACCTGTGCCCTCTCAGCCGTAGGATGGGATGCTTTGCGTGCGCTGTATGTGTGTGTGTGTGTGTGTGTGTCTGTGTGTGTGTCTGTGTCTGTGTGAGTGTGTCGCGGTGCCGCGCTGTGGGCATGATGCCTTCTCGGTGTGAACGCAGTGCGGGAGGTGGCACGCCAGTCGAAGCGCCACCTCAGCTTCAGGCTCGAGGGCGGCCGCTCGTCGGTGGCGGGTGTGACCGCCACTGTATTCGGCTGCACTGGATTCCTCGGTCGCTATGTCGTCAACAAGCTGGGACGCGTGGGAACCACGGTAAGCAACCTATACTGAATAAAGCGTCAGTCTTTGAAGCTTTATCGGGCTCGCTCGCATCCCGAGTGCGGCAACATGTGGCGCCGGGAACTTGCGGCACAGACCGTCCAGGTTTGGGCAGCTGTTGCGGGGGCAGCCGCATCCTGGACATGACTTGCCCTCTGCCCCTTTCTGTGCCGGAGTTGCTCTCTCTCTGCACGCCACATGCTTACACTCGTAGATGCAAGATCCACCAGGATGTGTGCGTGCGACTCCGACATCGCACATTCATGGTTGCGCGGGTTGACCGCATGATAACTGAACACTCCTCCTGATAAGAAGTCACTCGGCGCTAACGCGGCGCAAATACAACAACAAATAGGTGGTTGTGCCGCATCGCATTCACGACGAAGACGCCGTGCGTCACCTCAAGTTGATGGGCGACCTTGGCATGATCAATGCTATCCCTTTCCATGCACGTGATCGGGCTTCCATCGCAGAGGCTGTCGAAAAGAGCGATGTAGTCATCAACCTCCTCGGTACCTCATCATCAAGTTGTTTGTGTAATTCATCGTCAAGTTGTTTGTGTAATTTATATTTTTTCATCGTCAACGTATGCTCAGATGACAGGGACAGCACTGGGAGCGATCGCGAGGTATGTCTGTGATGGACTGATACATATTTATATATGTACATGTATGTGTACCGCTCACACATAAATATACACATATACATACGTACATACATACATACATACATACATATACAACGAGAGAGAGAGAGAGAGAGACGATACCATGCCGATTCATGTCGACTGTTGTCCTGTGTTTTCTCTCTCTGCCTCACACGCACACCACCTCCGTGTCTCGTGCCCTCCTTGATCCTTCCCTGCACCCTACTCCCTACTCCCTAACCCCTACCCCTCCTGCTCTGTTAACCCTCGCCCGTGGTCTCTCTCGCGCAAAAAAAAAAATGTATCCTCTGTCAGGCAAGCAGATGAAGACGCGCAACTTCGACTATGTGGGCTCCAACGTGGAGGCCGTGGGCAACATCGCCAAGGTGTGCAAGGAGGTGGGCGTGCCCAAGTTCATCCACGTCTCAGCTGTTGCCGCCAATGAGGAGTCCGCTTCCGAGTGGCTCCGATGCAAGGCCATGGGCGAGGCGCAGGTCCGGATGTTTATTGTGTATTCTTGGTTCTTGTTACTTTGTCGTTATCATTGTCATTATTTAGTATCGTGTATTCCGTGCATCGCTATTATTATCATGATTATTTAGTACTGTGTAAAATCAAATCTGAAGACGAAAAAAAACTTGCGCGCAGGTACGGGCCTACTACCCGGACGCCACCATCCTGCGCTCGAACGTCATCTACGGTGAGGAGGACAACTTCCTCAATCTGATGGCCAAGTACACGAAAATCTGGGGCACCATCCCTATCATGGGCTCCGGGAGCAATATGCTTCAACCTGTGTATGTGGATGACGTTGCTGAGTGTGTGCGTGCCGCCGTCTTTGAGAATGTGCATGCCGGCAAGACCTACGAGCTCAACGGCCCTGACAAGATGTCGCTCTACAAGACGGCGCAGTGGGTGCAGGAGGTTGTCTGGCGCAAGGAGACTGGCAAGATCCGCTGTGTGCCGGACTTGTCGGATTACCTCCCCGTGGCTGCTCTGTCGCCGCACAAGGTGGTGGGAGCAGTGTCGAACGCGGTGCTCAGCGCGTGGCCCGGGGACATGTTCGGGCCCATGTCTATGATTGGCCCCCGCGGTGATTATGCTGCGCTCAATGGCCAGGACTGGGTGCCCAACAAGAAGCTCCCCCAGATCGACACCTTCGGTGTGATCCCCACAAGCATGAAGAAAGTGGCTCCAGAGTATCTTCGCCACTACCGCCAGGGTGGCCATTATGCGGTCATCCACAAGGCCGACCAAACCGGCATATGAATTCACTCTGACATGACCATCCTGGGAGGTTGTTTGGACGTGTTTGGGCGTCGTGAAAGAATATCGACTGTCGTCGCCAATGGTCCGAGTGAGACAGTGTGAGCGACAATCAGTTGTCAGCCCGCTGGCCAAGGCTTCACCTCCGGGAACATGCCTCTCCCTCCCCTTTAGTGCCCTAGAGTGGCCTTGTGACATTGAAATGTAACCGTTACGTCCCAAACCCTGAACCCCTGAGAGCGAGTGCACCCTAAGCCCCACGCACCTGGCCCGCCCCCAACAGCTCATCCCACCCTCCACGGCAAAAAAGGGCACATCATGTGCGAAATTTGCATTAGTTCATCCGACTTGATGATGATCATGTCGCTGCACCGCTGCCTCCAGAAGAGCAAGTATATCTCAAGGGCATACCTGGGTACGATCTCCCTCCTGGCAAATGCTTGCGTCTCAAAAAGACAATTTATGGTCTAGTGCAAGCGCCGCTCTCCTACT
>Ga0315899_10009390_pt1 | contig 10495 bp, 8 predicted proteins | sample LakEriMetagenome_2_FD_203518 | JGI IMG/M metagenome (GOLD analysis project Ga0315899, IMG submission 203518) | Freshwater fungal communities from buoy surface, Lake Erie, Ohio, United States - Buoy 4 MA112 | ecosystem: Environmental > Aquatic > Freshwater > Lake | place: USA: Lake Erie, Ohio...
CCTCTCTGTATTTAGTCATTGGTGAATCATGCGAAAGATCCACACACTTACGAACACGGCGTATGACAGAAGAGACCTACTATATGACAAAAGAGACCTACTATGCACACTTACGAACAAGGCTTTGGGGGAGCAAATTGCAGACACATACGTGCTTAGGGTATAGAGTTTAGGGTTTGAGGTTCTAGAGTTTAGGGTTTAGTGTTTAGAGAATTACCGACACATACGTGTGAGAGATCTTACACACATTTGCTAACGGACACCCACACACATGCACGCACGACACAAACACACTCACACACGCACCCACCCTCGCACCCACACCCACACTCACCCACCCACCCACACACACTCTCATACACACACAGGTGTACAACGTAGCGCAAGGCCGTTTTACGAATTGTAACGGCCGGCAATTGTGCGGCACGTGCGTTGTCAAAATTCTGCAGGTTTTTGTTTTTGAATTTTGTGCTTTTTTTTTCTGCGCAATCTTGCGGCGCGTGCGTGTGGCCAAAGTTTTGCAGGTGCTGTATGTGTGTATGTGTGCATACATCTCTTTTGTACCTATATTAGGTCTCTTTTGTATCTATACTCGCACACTCAATCATTCACTCACGCACGCACTAACTCACGCACGTCACTTCAGAACACACACAACATCCATATAACTCACCCCTAAACCCTAAACCCTAAACCCTAAACCCTAAACCCTAAACCTAAATCCCAAACCGTAGACACACCAAACACCACCCACCTTAGACAAACACAAGATCCATGGGCACACAGGGCTGAGTACACCTAGTACACGAACAGCAAATCCTTTGCCGCGCACGAAAACAATCCGGCACATCCACAAAATCCAACCCTATTAACCCTAAGCCCTAAGCCCTAGAACAATCCTGCAAACCCGCAAAATGCAAACCTATCGAGTATTGTTCCTCACAAAAACACGCACACTATATGACAAAAGAGACCTACTATATGGAAAAAGAGACCTACTATACACTAAATGACAAAAAGAGACCTAAGGAGTATCGTTCTTCACAAAAACACAAAAACACACCCATCCTTTTCTGCAGGGGGCTGAGTATACCAACAGCAAATCTATTGACGAGGAAACGTACAAAAAACACACACTATGACAAAAGAGACCTACTGTATGACAAAAGAGACCTACTATACACAGGGGGCTGAGTATACCAACAGCAAATCCATCGACGAGGAAAACTTTCTCCGCAAACAGCCGCCCAACTACAGGTGATGACATTATATGTATTTGCGTATGGTGAGCCGTCGTAAGCCTACAAGGGACATATGTACTTTGGGTATTGTATAGTGAGCATATGTATAGAAAGCTTATAAGGGATACGTAAGCTTTTAAGGGATATATGTACTTTGGGGTATTGTCGTGTGAGCCGTAGTAGGCTTATAAGGGATATATGTACTTTGGGTATTGTATGGTGAGCCGTAGTAGGCTTATAAGGGATACGTTAGTATGTATTTTGGGTTAAGGGATACGTTTGTACGTATTTTGGGTATGGCGAGCCGTAGAAGGCGTATAAGGGATTATACGCCGTTAGAGACTGAGCAAGAGAGGGCGAGAGAGAGAGACGGAGAGAGAGAGGGCAATCTTCTCACCCCTACCCCTCTCTTTCCCAGGCTGTCATGCTGTGTAAACGCTTACGGTGATATAATTGTCGAGACCCGCCCCCCAACCGGCAAAAAGTTCATAGAATTCTCCTAGATTGTATCTATTGGTGATCGAGAACCTTTCAGCGGAGACAGAAGGAGGCGGCGGAGGAGGATGAGACGTCGACGGGGAGCTCGAGTGAGTATTCAAAATGGAAGGGAATTGAGCTAGATGAAAGATGACTAGATGATCCCGCATACTATGCAAGCGGGGGGCAGATAGATAGATAGATAGAGAGAAGCGTGTTGACGATCAATAGATGACTCAAGGTCGGTAATTACAATGCCTCTTTCGGGTGACAGAGAAGCTTCGGTCCAACGTGTAATGATGTACTCCACGTGCGCTAAAGGTGGGCAGCATCCACCCAAAAAATAAAAAAAGATTGCGAGAGCCGCAGGAGACTTCTCTGAGTCTCGCTACACCTCCCTGCTCCTGCTCCTTAAGAATTCATGGAGTGAGGGTTTGAACGCAGGAGAGTATGTTCCGCGAGAGCCAGCTCATGAAACTTGAGAGCAAAGCCCTGCAAACTTGAGGGAGTCCCAGTCATCGCTTATTGTCATTTAGTGTAACATTGGCACGCTTCCAGTGATAATTGGTGACACGCTCTCGGGCTCGGGAAAGAGCCCGCTAGGAATGGCAAGAGGCGGTTTTCGATAGTGGTACACCCTTCCCGCTTGTTCTTCCCCGTTGTGTGTGTCACCTTGCCACTTCTTTTGTTTGAACCAGTGGTTCTCCCTGTATATTAGAGGCGACAGATTGCCCATCCACGGTCTCTGCAGGCCTTTCTTCAGTGAGCGAACCGTATCTTCGGCTTTGGCATTTGCTTCCAGAGCTCCCCCGGCTTTCTGCGTCTTGATGAAGTCATCGAAGTGGTCCCACTCTTGTTCGGTCCGTTTCGTTTGGATAATGGCACTGGTCTTGAATCCAAACGGATCGTCATAACGGTTCTCCCACGGATTCTTGTACACCCGCTGCCCCCCCTTTGCTGGCCCGTAAAACACTTGCCCAGTCTTGATGTCCACGTAGCGATTCAGCGCGTGCCCATTATTTGTGTCTGTTTGCCCCTTATATGTGTGTGCAGGCCAATTATGTGAGGCTGTATGCCCGCTATTTGTGGTGGTATGCGAAGGCACCGAATGTGACGGTGCTGTCTCTGTGGCAGTTGCACTTGCCGGGGCACTGGAGCCTGTCATGTTCTCAGCGGGGACAGGCGAAGGTCCAGAAGTTGAGTGTGGGGCAGAGTCTGGGGAAGACGGCGGAGAGGAGGCAGGAGGCGGTGCAGGAGCCTGCTCGTAGACTATGACTGGTGGCTCGAGAATCTGGGCTTGGGGCAAATCCCGCGCAGCCAGCTTCCGATTGAGGTTGTCTGCCGTCATTGCACCAATAATCGATTCTTGGCCACCCGGTGAATCGGGTGGCATATCGATTGCGATCTCCAGCGCGATGCTACCCGCAAGTAGACGTCTACGAGCTCGTCCCTCCACGACCGAGAGGATGCGCACCATGATTGGATCCACCCCAGCTGCAGCTGCTATGGCCCTGCGAACGTTGTCCTGCACGGCATCAGTGAAGTCGGCCATGCCCAGTGGGAGGCCAATCTTCATCTTGACAACCGGCGTTGAGCCGTCCCGAGCTGGTGGCGAGGAGGCAGAGGCCTCGGAAGACGTATGCGTAAAATCAGGTGCTGATGCCGAATGCGACGTGGCTGACTCTGGGGCAGAGGACGAGGCTGTATCTGCCGGGGCAATGGAGCCTGTAGTGTTCCCGGCAGGCACAAGTGCAGGTGCAGACACTTCCGCCGAGTCGCCCGCAAGATGCGCAGGAGGCTGCGACACAAACATACAGCAAGTGCTGAAGCGAGGGCCGTTTTTATCCTCGTAGCAGACTTGCGCCGTGGCGACAGACTTGGTGAAGCCCTCCGCACACCCGGTCTCGTGTGCGAAGCCGCAGCAGTCACCGTCTTTCCCCCCATTTTCCAGACAAGCTTCGGCGTGGCAAGCAGAAACTGATACTGAGTCTGGGGCGGGCGGCGGCGGCGGAGGCACTAGATGCTTGCGTAACAAGCCGCACACGTTGCAGGTCTTTGGGCAATGCTTTTTCACAACGTCCGATTTTGAATATCCTGCATGCATGCACGCGCGCACACGCACGCACGTAAGCAGGCACGTTAGCAGGCGCGCACGCGCGCGCACACACACACCCTCACACATTCACGCACTCACGTGCGCACACACGCACACACGCACCACATATTCTCCAGGATAGACACATCGTCGACGGGAACAATCGTATTGACCAGACACTGAAGAGAGGTGAGGAAGGGAGGAGGGAGTGAGGGAGGGAGCAGGGAGGAAGAGCGAGGAACCTTCCCAAGAGTCTTCGCAACCGTAGCCTTTCCAATCCGAGCACTTGGCGCCGCTAAGGGGGTCAACCCAGGTGAGCTCGTCCACACAACCCGTCTCCGAGAGCAACAGCGGCCTGTTTTGCACCGCGAGCTCTCTCGGCTGGTGCGCATGGGCGGGATGAGCACCCATGGCATATCCTTCCTGACTAATCTCCTGATTCCATTCTTTGCTATTTCGCAGCACCTCTGCCTGCATGCGCAACATGTCCTTCCTCTCCTTGGCCGCCGCCGCCGCCGCGATGGCCTTGCGCGCTTTGACCTCCAATTCCGCTGCCTCGCGAGCTATTGCCTCTGCTTCTCTCTGCGGCTTCTGCTTTTCGCTGACTTTCCTCTCATTCTCCAGCGTTTTTGCGCTTTGCTGAAGGCGAGCAGCTGCGCGGGCCTCACTGCGCAACATGTTGGCCTGCGACACGCTCTTTTCCCGGGCAGCTTCCACCTGCAGTTTCGTGAGCTTGTCTGTATCATCACCAGCCTGCGACTGCGTGCCGTCACTGACTCGCGGCTGGGCTTGTGCGCGGGCCTCGCGCACTTCCCGGCGCTCACGCTCCTCGCGCTCCTCACGACGCTCCTCGCGCTCGTTGCGTTCCTCGCGCTGCTCCAGCGCATGGCGAAGCTTGTCCTCGTTCTCCTGAACCTCGCGCTCCTTGCGCTCCACTCGGGCCTCGCGCTCCATGCTCTCCTCCCTTTCCTCGCGCTTCTCCTGGGCCTGGTGCTCACGGGCCCCAGCAAAACCGGGAGGGTTGTCCTGGAGATCCTGAATGCTTGCGCGCGCGCACTTGCTGCAGTCGCACTCTCCCAGCAGACGCCGTCCTGCAGGCTGCGGCAACGTAAGCGATGCCTCCTTTGAGCAAACGGCCAAGTCCTTGTTGGCTGCCAACCCGGGCACAGTCTTGGAATCCAGCCGACACTCCATCTCCGTTTTGCTGCAGCTGTAAGCTACGCAGCCCCCTATTCCGTCGCACAGTCTCGCACAGTCAGTGCAAGACTTCACTGTCACTACTGGCAGATGCTTCTCACCAATGTCGCCAAGCACTTGCAGATAGCCAGGAGCGCAGGGCAGGCACAGTGTTGCCAGCGCGGAGTCTGACGCCGCCAAGCACTGTGGCAGGCTGCAGCGCCCGCCCTGGTACAAGCCTGAGATCACGTGAGCCCGCCGATGGACGGCACTCATCTCTGCCACCTCTGAGGCAGGCAGTGAGCGTGCTGAGCCTGGGACACCCACGACCAGACACTCGCACAGCCGGCCTGCTGCCTCGCTGCTGCTGCACGTCGTGCTTGCCCGCGCAGCGTCGCTAAGATTGAGACGAACGGCCATGGCACCGCCCTGCATGCCCTGCACGGGAGCGCCCATGCAGCCCTCGCAGCACGCCGAAGCTGGGGCCACCGACGAGAACAGCGCGGCACCCGTCTCGGCGACAGAACGTGGGCGCTGAGGCATACTGACAAGCACCGCCACGGCGACCGCGCCGGCGACGAGCGCGGCTGCGGACGCAGCGACCCGCGCCAACCCGTTGCCGCTGGCGCGCTTCGTGGCCCGCACCAGTTGCAACTGGCACGACCCGTGGACCTGCGGGGGTGGTTCAGCCATCGCGGCGCGCGGCGTCCGTTCGAGCGTGTGTGCAGAACAGATCTAGAAGACCACCACACGCCCCGTGTGCTGTGCCATCGCGGCCATTCGTGTGTGCATTTATTGCCCGCTTCAATGCTAAATCCAGCAAGGGTACGAGGTGTTCACATCCAGAGCGCTTCTAAAGTTGGGGTTCGGCACGTCTCTCGCTTGGATGGTCCCTTTTGCAGCCTAGAAGGGTCGTCGTGCGCTTCTAGCCACGTGGGTTCGATTGTTATCACTGATTCCCGCTTGAGAGCGGGCCCGCGTATTAGGTACGCCCGGTCCCGGAGCTTGAAGATGCAGAGGCTGGCGCCGGCGGACCTGCAGCGGGTGCTCCGGCAGCTGCGCGACGACGACGTGTCGCGCCCGCCGAGTGCGGGGTGGACGTGCCGCGACTGCGGGATCGATGGGGAGTACCGGACCCGGGATGCCTCAAAGTGTGCAGCGTACCTGGGGTCCCGATACGAACGGGGGCTGCACGGCGCGTGTGTCGCGTGCGAAAGGCCGGAGGAGGAGCACCACTACGCGACGCGGTCCTGTTTCCGGTACCTGTCCACGTGCAGCGGCCCAACGATGTGCAAAACCTGCGGGCGTCCTGAGAAGTTGCACATCGGGAAGCAAAAGTACTGCTATGGGCGCCATTTCTTCTCTTACTGCTGCCTCTGTCACGCTCATCGGTACCAGAGCGACCCCTTGTGCGAACACTGCACCAAGCGCTGGACTTATCTGCGCGAGTTCGAGACGGCGCAAGCACAGGACGACGGAGTTGAGGGCAGTGACATCGTCAATTTCCTCAAGCGCATGCAGACGAGCCGGTACCCGTCGGAGCTCGGCGATGACGACGTCGGCAAGCCCATCCCTGACTGGTGGTGCGATGGGCGCCAGTTCTATCGGGACCCACAATCCAAGTTTTCGGAAGATGAGTTTGTTGGTGAGCACGCCGTCCCAGGTTGCATCGCTGGTTTGGCATGTGCGAACGCCAGCACGTGCTCGCATCTTGACTCCTCACATTACACCACATGCATGCACACGCACATGGATCGGATCGCACGCGCGCAGTGGCTTTCCGTTCAAATGGCTCTAGACAGTTTGGGCGCATCACAAGCGACCATGGCGATGGCAACTTCGATATCCTGGTGAGCCGCTCCGGAGGCCAGAGCGGCAAAGGGCAGTGCCGCACAGACGCTGCTGAAGACATTGGGAAGATAGCGCGCACAACGGTTGGCTGGGCGTTTCGGCAGCGCTTTGATGTGCTTGCGGCGAGAGCGCTCCTCCAGTCCTCCGACGGCATAAAATTCCTCGTGTCGTTGGTCAAACAAGGCAACTTCCCGTCTTCTTGTTCTGACCACACGGGGGTTTCTTCTTTTTTCGATAGTAGCGGGAAGTTGAAACTCGATGTCAGCATGCAGTCTGGTGAAAACAGTGGACGTGGAGAATGGCCTGATGCGGGCTGTCGTCGCAACGTCCCGAACCTACTGAACATGCGGATTATCGCGTCCGGTCTCTCCAGTCTATATGGTATTCTCGTGGCACTAGACGTGTCTGGGCACACGAATCTCGAACGGATTCCGGTAAAGGAGCTGGTTGCCATCAAATCTTTACAATTCTTAGGCTGCTGTCGTTGTCGTCGTCTTGTTTCTCCGCCCACGGGAATCGCCGAACAAGGGGGGTTCGCTGTCATGGACTACCTGCGCCTCGCGAGGCCAGAAGAAGGTGGCATGTTCAGCAATACGATCGAACTCATTCTTGTTGGGCGGTCTGAAACCGGGAAAACCTCGGTTATCAGATCGTTGCAGCAAGGCAAGTCAGAAAAAATCGAGGAGGACCGACGCACGGTTGGCATCGACCTGCTCAGATGGGATTTAAGCGATATTCCAAACGCTCTGGGCCTGAAATTCAATGTCAGAGATCTGGCTGGGGAAGCCATCTACAGACTGTCACACCAGTACTTCATGGTGAAGAAGGCGCTCTTCGTTCTCGTCTGGCGCGTCATACCCAAAATTTCTGGTAACCTGCACCCCTTCGAAGAGGAAGTCTATGCTATGGTGACTGAGTGGTTAGAGACTGTGCAGCTCCGGGTTCCCGGTGCTAGGATTCTTATTGTGGCCACGCATATCGACTGCGCTCATGAGTCGGAGGTAGACCGGCAGTGTAAACGGGTAAAAGCCTTGATCCGTGATAAAGTTGAGGAACTCAAGGAGGACGAACTGGTAAGTGGTATCCCGGCGCCAATTGTATGGAAGCATGGCGACAGTCTCCGAGTAAATTGCGTCGACGGGACAGGAGTAGAGGAACTGCGACTTCAATTGATCGAAATGGCGCACGATCTTCCATGGTGGCAAGAAGGCATTCCGGGATGCTACTTAAATCTAAAGAATGTGTTGCGCTTGCCAACGGACGCGACTTTCACTGCTTCTCGACGTGAAAGCGCGGATGACAGGCGGGATCGCACATGGCTTTCCTGGACTGATTACGTTGCGATTGCAAGTGGATGCGGAGTCGTCGGCAACCATTTGGAGATTGCAACAAGGTCATTGCATGACGATGCAACCCTCGCATTTTTTGGCCAATTTCCTAAGAGCGAGGCCGACCATCAGCAGGTTGCTTACTATGCATCCATCTTCTTTATGCTAAGTTCGCACAAACACCCTCAGTCTCTCTCTCTCTGGCCACGCATCCATCCTCTTCACGCTAAGTTCTCTTCTTTATGTCCTGTGCGCTGCACCTTCAGGTTCGCGATTTCGTCTACATAGACCCTAAGTGGATCATTGATGCATTCAAGGGCTTGATTCGGCCTAACCGGAACTCTCTGCTCGCCTTCTTCGTTTCCGACAAGGTAACTCTCAGCGATGACGAGCGGAATAGTTGGCTGGTTCGAATTCGGAGGCTCACAGCATTTGGGATTTTGCACAAAGAGCTTATTCCCTTCTTGTGGCCGGGTGGTCTAGAGGGCCTAAGTCAAACGTATTGGATGTGGGTTCGCTCGCAGAAAGAGGGAGATCTCTGGCCTCGACCCGTCGCTTCTGATCAAAAAGATTACGATAGGGTGCTTGAGTTCCTCGAAAGCAGCGATATGTTAAACCCCGTGAACGAGTTCGAGTACGTTGCTCCTGCGCTGTTGGCAGGACCCAACAGTCACATTCTCGACCCTCGAGCATTTGAGCCCCCGCTGGGCGATACGGTCCGAAAATCCATTTCGGTGGCTTGCCTGCCAGATGGCTTTTTCAACAAGCTACTTGTCAAATTACGACGGCGTAACAATCATATGGACTTTTCAGCGTTTGGCGCGGCGCTGTACAGAAGTGGGCTAAAGACTCAGGTGTTCTTGACTCACAGCAACATTGAGACACATGCCGCTATTCGGAAGCGATCAAGAGTAACATTGCACATGTTTACAACGACCAAGAAACAGATGGAAGAAATCATGCAGTACTTGGGAGAGCTCTTCAAATTCTTCCCCGGCATGTATGGCATTAACAAGGATGGAACAGTCTACACTCTGGAAGCTCATAGCGTCTGGAAATTTACAGATTTTTTGTCGGGCAGAGCGAACGCTTCCAAACACGGTGATGGACCAACCCAGGTGACAATTCTTCAGGCAGCCTCTGTTGACGTGGGTGACGTGGTTGAGATTCGCGAATTACGGGTACTTGACGAGGAGGAAAATTCGGCCAAAACCAGGTGGAAGTTGCCGGTCGGGGCTTCTGGCCTGCGCTTTGAAGCTGTGTCCACTAGCAAGGACGATAGCTTAATTTATTTGAAACCCCCAGACCAGATACGGGATGCCATGTCGAGGCAATTCAAGCAGGAGCTTCAAGATCAAATGGAAAAAAAGCAGAAGCAAGATCAGATACTAAAAATGCTAACAGGGCGAATCGAGAATGCCAAAGGAGACATAGACGCGCTCAAGCTACAGATCACTAGATTAAAAACTGGGAGTCTTTTACTACCCAAGGCAAACCTGTCTGCGAGAGTCGTCCTTCCGAATACACACCTGAATCAAGGTCCTGCTGACAGAAAAATATTGTACCTGTACCCTTGTACTCAAATGTCTGTGTGCTTTCCTTGCATGCTGCGCCGGTGTCTGACGCTTGCACCTTGCTTTGACACACAAACACAGGGGACGTGATCATGCTCTCAGACAGTGCCGTCACTCCGTTTTTGCTAGGAAAAGAACTTTCAGGCAAAGGCAGGGTACAGTTCAAGAACAAGCTGATACCTGATCTCAAACTCAAAACAAGCTGGCCAGCAGACAACAAGTTCATGGTCGTCAAAAGTGACAGTGAGGACGATATTTCTCTGCAACTACCAGCTGCTATGAGAGACACCCTGTCCGAGCTCGTCCAAGCCGAGTGTGACCTTCAAACAGAGACCTGGCAGCAGAGACCTGGCAGCAAAGAGATGGAACCTTCCGCATTAATCAAGCTTCTCCAGCCCTTCCGACGTCATATTGAAAAAATCCGCAAGGGCATTCTCACGTGTCCCCGCAACGCTATTGTGGGCAAGGAGATTTTCGAACACGAAAACCTCAGACAAGGTCGTAACCCTCCCGTTATCCTCCCATTAAGGGTGGACTTAAACCCCGGGTCCGAAATTTTGGAAGAAAAAAAATTTCGGTAATTCCGACCGGTGCAAACGGGAATATCGGCAATACCGGACCTGGCTTGAGCTGGGAAGTGGGGTGGGGGGAGGGAGGCCGATAGGGGTGGGCCGTTTGGGGAACCGGGCCTCGGGGAGTGCCGCCGCTTGGCAGGCATCTCCAGCAGGTCACCCTCTTCAACATATGATACCT
>Ga0315899_10009391_pt1 | contig 10495 bp, 13 predicted proteins | sample LakEriMetagenome_2_FD_203518 | JGI IMG/M metagenome (GOLD analysis project Ga0315899, IMG submission 203518) | Freshwater fungal communities from buoy surface, Lake Erie, Ohio, United States - Buoy 4 MA112 | ecosystem: Environmental > Aquatic > Freshwater > Lake | place: USA: Lake Erie, Ohio...
ACGCGCGCGGCCACGGTTTCTTTGAAATCACGGGTCAGTGCCATGTTCACTTTCCTTTCTGGGTTGATGCCTTGCGGCGCTTGTATTCTTCCCACAGCGCTCAATCGAGCCGCGGTCCGAAAGCGCCGGGGGGTTTGGCACTGGCCGTCGGCGCCAATCGACTATCCGATTGCGCCACGTCGTGCGACTGCTCAATGCAAGCCGGCCTCGATGTTTATCTTCGCCACCAACTGCAGCTCGGGCTTAAGCAAAATTCGCTGCTGAGGGTCGCGCCGTGGGCCTGCTGCCTTCCAGGTCGACGACACAGCATCACTCTGCGGCGACGGCGAAAGACCGCAGCCAGGGTTCGAGGTGGGCAATATCAAACGTGCCCGACTCGAACATCTGCGTCATCTCGGCATAGATCTGCATCGGTGCACGCGCCTCGTCAGGCTATCTACTTCCAGTCCGTGTGGCTCGCCGACAAGAGATCTGCCCAATCATCGGGTGGGTGCCCACGCTCCAGCATCCGTTGGAAAACGATGTAGGGGTCGCTTTTGCTGCCGGATGCTCGCAAAGCGTGTTCATCATTGACCCAGGCGAAAATGATGATTCGGGTTTTTGAGTCGAACCGAAAAAATAAGCGGAATCGCCGACCGATTTTTGCGCGCCGCCAGTGCCGATACGCGGCACCCATCGTATTGCCTTGGCGATACTCCTCGCGGTTCGGGTCGCTTGGCACGGCCTCGAAGATCAACTTTGACAGCGCGGCAAACAGTCGAACGTTGGCGTTGGACTCGGAGCCCTTTGGGTCTTGCTTTTGCGCACGTTCAGCGGCGGCGTGTAGTTTTCGTAACTGCTCAACCAAACATTCGTGAAAGAGCAGGTTCCACCCGTCACGCCGGATCACAGTGCAACATCGCCTTCAATATCTGCGGTGATGTCGACCGATTTCGGCAGCGTTGCCAACATGGCTTGCACGAGGTCGTCTGGCAAGCTTGACAAGTGTCGACCGTTTCGAATGTCTGTCTCCAACAATTCCAGAAAGCTACCGATGGCCGGGTCTTCATGGCTGGGATCTTCAGCACGGGTCACGATGACCTGTGAGCCTCGCAGGTCAAACGCTACCTTGCCACCGTAGTCCACGCCAAGGGCCTGGCGGATAGGCTTCGGAAGCGTGATCTGGCCTTTTGCGGTGATGGTGGCTACTTCATGAATGGTTGGCATCGCATTTCTCCTGCAAGTGCATCCAAAGTAAGGAATAATCCTTACTTTGTCAAACGACCTCGTACCAGCGAAATGGGGTTTGAATATTAGTGGAGCCGGCGGGAATCTCCCGGCGCCGGGCTTGCAGGCCCGGCGCGCGCCCGCGGCGGCGAGCCGTGCTCGCCGAAACCCCGCGGTCGCCCCGCGTCCGCATTTGGAACGGGAAGGCACTGCGTACCTTGCTTGGCCCCTTGCTTCCTCGGACTGGCCAAGAGTCGCGCGCACGCCTTGGCTGTGGCCGGAGATGTAGGCCTGAATGCGCAACTCCACCAACCACCATAGGAGTTGTACGATGCAGAAAATTGCCATCAATGAAAACGAACTCGCCGAGCGCTGGGGCATCAGCCCGAAGACGCTTCAGCGTTGGCGTAGTGAGGGTCGAGGGCCCCGGTATCTCAAACTCTCGAAGCGCGTCGCCTACCCGATGGATGAGGTCCTGAATTTCGAGAATCGCGCCCTCTACGAGTCCACCTGGGAACGGAGCAATCAGGTCGTCGCTTCCGAAATGGGGGAGGAAATCGCTCCTTGAAGCGATCGCCAAGTTGCCGGCATAGAGTCCGACGCAAGCTCCGGGCCGCGATTTTCTGCGGCCCGACTCCCAAAGGCGGGCCGTAGGTAAGGGCTCGAGATTGTTCCGTTTATTCGTCTAAATCGTTCATTAAACGAATTAAAGGAACATACTCGCGCCATGCTGCCCGATACCCACAACCAGCGCGTCCTCAGTCTGGCCAGCCAGAAGGGGCTGCTGCGCGCCAGCGACCTGGACGCCATCGACGCGCCCCGGGTCGTGCTGACGCGACTGACCGCTGCTGGTCTGCTGGAGAAGGTTGGGCGTGGCCTGTACCGTCTCCAGGAGTCCCAGGGATCCGAACACGAGAGTCTGGTCACCGTCGCCACCAAGGTGCCACAAGCCGTGTTCTGCCTGCTCACCGCGCTGCAGCTCCACGAGCTGACCACCCAACTGCCGCGCCAGGTCTGGATAGCCATGCCGCGCGGTAGCCATGCCCCACGGTTCGACTATCCGCCGATCAAGATGGTGCAGTTCACCGGTGAAGCCTACACGGCAGGCGTCGAGGACGTCGAACTCGATGGCGTCAAGCTCAGGGTCTACGGCGTGGCCAAGACCGTGGCGGACTGTTTCAAGCACCGCAACAAGATTGGCCTGGATGTCGCGCTGGAGGCCCTGAAAGACGCCCGGGCCTGCAACAAGGCATCGGTCGATGACATCTGGCGCTTCGCCAAGGTCTGCCGCGTGGCCAACGTGATGCGGCCCTACCTGGAGAGCGTCGGATGAACCCAGCCAATCCAAACGTCGCCGCGTCCGTCCGTGCGCGCCTGCTCAACGTTGCCAAAGCGCAGGGTGTCGATTTCAACCAGGTGCTGGTGCGGTTCGCGCTGGAGCGCATCCTCTACCGCATGACCCAGTCGCAGCACGCGGATCGCTTTCTGCTCAAGGGCGCCCTGCTGTTCACGCTCTGGTACGACATGCCCCACCGGGCCACGCGCGACGCCGACTTGCTCGGCTTCGGTGCGAGCGATTTTGCATCGGTGGCCGAAACTTTTCGCGACATCGCCGCCGTGGCTGTTGACGACGGCGTCGCATTTGACCCCGCCTCGGTCACGGTCGAGGAAATCCGCAAGGAAGCCGGCTACGGAGGCGTCCGCGTGATCATCGCCGGCGAGCTGGCCAAGGCGCGCTGCAAGACGCAGATCGATGTCGGCTTCGGCGATGCCGTCACACCGGCGCCGGTGGATTCGGTCTATCCGGTCTTGCTGGACGATCTTCCCGCGCCCAAGCTGCGGGCCTACCCGACGTACACGGTCATCGCGGAAAAACTCCACGCCATCGCCTTGCTGGGCATGACCAACAGCCGCCTGAAGGACTACTTCGATCTGTCGGTGCTGCTGGAACGAGAAACCCTGGACACCGATTTGCTGGCCCAAGCGATCAAGGCCACATTCGAGCGGCGCGGCATGTCCGTGCCCAATGAAGTGCCGATGGGGCTGACACACGAGTTTGCACACGACTCCTCGCGGCAGTCGTTGTGGCTGGCGTTTCTCAAGAAGAACGAGCTACCTCCCGAGCCCCTGCCTGCCATCGTGGAACGATTGCGCGTGGGATTGACTCCTGCGTTGAACATTGTCGATCGTTGAACCCGACTTCAGCGGGCATCAATGTTTCGCGGCAAATTGACCCGATCACTGCGGCGATACCCGCCACCAGGATCACTGCCAGTTCGATTCCGTGCTGCTCAATCGAACGCTGGTCCGCAAGCGCGGGACTTTCAGCGTGAAGCTGGACGCGCGGCCTCTGAGCTTGACGCGGTTATGCCCTGTAGGACCGATTCATAGGCATGCGCCCGCCTTTCGGCAAACCCATCGACCATGAGGCCGACGCCCGCAAACAGCACAAGCGCGATGCCCAGCCCTTGGCTGAAGTCCCCACCTGTCGCAAATCGCAGACCCAGGCCCAACACGCCCATGAGACCCCAGAGCAGCAGGTACTTGCTCCAGGCCGCGTTGACCTTCTGCATCCGTTGCGATTCCACGGCTAGGGCGGCCTGCGAGTCCGTCTGCAAGCCCTGCTGAAGTTGCGCCACTTGCCCTGGGGTTCGATAACCGACAACGCCTCCGACGGTGGTCATCAACAGGCCCATGAGCAGGAAAGGAACCGCCACACCGCGGGCGAAGCCGCTCGGTCCATCGGTGAACAACCAGGCGCTGAACACAAGGCTAATCAGCCCGATCGGCAGGATGAACACCAGCGCCTCGATCTTCTCGCCCTGGAAGTACAGGTCAACGGCCTTGAGCAGTTCAAGCATGGACGGTGCAGTGGAAGTCATGGATGTCTCGTGGGTGTTGAAGCTGAACGGTCGGAACGAGCCTGGCCTTGCCTTCGGGTCGCATCCGGGGTCTGACCCGTCCATCGGCGAAACGCCCGGTAGAAGGAGTTGGGTTCTTCAAACCCAAGCAGGAAGGCGATCTCGGCGGCGGGGAGCCGGGTGTTGCCCAGGTAGTGCTGGGCCAGCGCAAGCCTGGTCTCCCTCAGAAGCCCTGCGAAGGTCAGGCCCTCGGCGTCCAGATGACGCTGCAAGGTGCGGCGGCTCATCATCAGCTTTCGGGATACGGCGTCCATGTCGCCTTGCCCGCTGGGAAGCGCCTCCAGCAGAGCTGCGCGCACGCGATGCCCAATCGTCAGCTCGGCATCCAACTCCGCCAGGCGCGTGCGCAGGCGGGGCTCGAAGGACTCCCACAGGCTCTCGTTCGTGGTCAGGAACGGACGCCGAGCATCTTCAGAAGAAAAGCAGATCTGGTGACGTGACCCGGGGCGGATGTCCACGCCCAAGAATTCCGAATAGGCCGCCGCAGGGCTCGGCGGCTCAGGGGTACTGAGCCAGAGCGGGCGCAAGGGTTCACGCGTGCCCATGCGCGCCAGGGTCACGAAGAACAACAGCTCGGTCACCGCAAGTGAGGACGGGGGCTGGTGGGCCGTGTCAGGCCAGTCCAGATCAAGCGTCATCCCCTCGGCATCGTCCGACACCCTGAGGTGCATGGGCGCTACCAGCGCCTTGTAGCGGGCGATGCGCCGCACGGCCACGAGGAAGTTCGGGCTGCACAGGGCAGCGAACAGCGCCGGCGAGAAGGCTTCGCTGCGCACCGCCTGGCACACCCGCAGCGGAAACAGTGGGTCGGCCAACTCCTCGCCCAGCGCTACCCAGAAGCGATGAAAGGCCGCGGCCTCCAGGCGGACCTCAGGCTGGGCCAGCAGGTCCTCAGGCAGACCCGACCGGCGCAGTACGTCAGCCGCTGAGACGCCCAGGTCCTTGATCAGCGGGCGCCAAGTCGAGTCCAGGGCGTAGTTGTTGGAGCGCATGGAGCGAAGTCAGATCCTCGGTCAGCCCGGTCCGTGAAGCCCAAATTGCGCCCTCATGCCGCCAATGAAGGCGGCGTCGTCGGACGCCCGTCGGGCGCCAAGCATCTGCTCGGCATCGGGCCCGGCCTCGTAGCGTAGTCGATCGCCCTCATCGGTGGCAGCTCGGAAGATGACGTCGGCTACCCGATCGGGGTGGGAGGCATTCGCGGCCATCGGGCCCAGTGCAGACATGAAGGCGCCCACCAGCGGCTGGTATTCGACCAGCGCCGGATCGTTGCTGAAATCGAAGGAGCGGCCGGCAAAGTCGGTCTTGACCATGCCCGGCTCCACGATGCGCACCCGGATGCCCAGGGGCAGCAGCTCGTAGTGCAGGGCCTCAGACAGCCCTTCCACCGCGAACTTGGTGCCGTGGTACAGGGTGCCCAGCGGAAAGGTGATCTTGCCGCCGATGGACGAGACGTTGACGATCACGCCGCTGCGCTGGCGACGCAGGTGCGGCAGCACCGCCTGCGTGGTGGCGAGTACGCCCATGACGTTCACGTCAAACTGCCGACGCACCTTGTCCAGCGGTGTGGCCTCCAGCGGCCCGTAGGCTCCGTAGCCGGCGTTGTTCAGGAGCGCATCGATGCGCCCGAAGCGCTGTAGGCCCGCGTCCACCGCAGCGCCAATGGACGCCACGTCCTGCACGTCCAGCCGCGTCACCAGAACGCCATCCAGTGCGGTGAGTTCGTTCTCGCGCTCGGGCGAGCGCATGGTGGCGACGACGTCCCAGCCTTCGGCCTGGAAGCGCCGGGCGGCCGCCTTGCCGATGCCGCTGGACGCGCCTGTGATCAAGAGGGTCTTCTTCATGACGGTGGATCTCCTTTGACCGTCACTCTAGGAAGGGCCCGCGCGCTTGGCTCTCGCCGCCGGCGCCAATCGACTATCCGATTGCGCCAAGTCGTTTGATTCCTCGATGCAGGGCGGTCGCCAACCTGCACTCACCGCCCGGAAACCCGCATGAATGCTAGTGGTCGCCACTTGTCGGTCAGCCGCTGGCAGAGGGTAGCGAGGAAACGGGCTCCTGGCGGGTCTCCCGGCGCTGATCGCGCCGCCCCGAATCTCCCGGCGCTGATCGCGCCGACAGGAATCTCCCGGCGCTGATCGCGCCGACAGGAATCTCCCGGCGCCGACCGCGCCGACAGGAATCTCCCGGCGCCGGGCTTGCAGGCCCGGCGCGCGCCCGCGGCGGCGAGCCGCGCTCGCCGAAACCCCGCGGTCGCCCCGCGTCCCGCGGGTTCGATTCCCTCGGAGGTCGCATGAACAAACACAAAGGGCCACCCCTTTCGGGGCAGCCCTTTGTGTTTTTTGGTGGAGCAGGTCGACAGCTCTTCCGGAGCCCTCGGCACCGCAGTGAACCGGGCCATCGACACCTTGGTGCCCATCATTGCCAAGGCTGATGTCGATCCGCGCGTTCGACAGCGTTGGCTGGAACGCCTGTGGCAGGCCTTGCAAGACGACGACATCGCCTACATCGAATCCCTCGGAGAGCATTGGGGCGAGCTGTGCGTCACGTCGGAACTGGCGATGGTGTGGGTCGATGAATTCCTGCCTCTTGTGGAACACGTCTGGAGCTCCCGATCCACCGGACACGGGTTCTTCAAGGGGACCAGCGCATGCCTTGCGTCGCTGTATGCCGCTGGCCGCCACGATCAACTTCTCACGCTACTGGAGCGGGCGCCATTCAAGTGGTGGCACGACCGCCAGTGGGGCGTCAAAGCACTTGCGGCGATGGGCAAGAAGGCTGAGGCAGTGCGTTATGCCGAGCAATCGCGCGGTCTGAATGACCCCGGCTGGATGATCGCTGAGGCCTGCGAGGCGATCCTGCTGTCGTCGGGCTTGGCCGAAGATTCTTACCGCCGCTACGCGATCGAAGCCAACCAGGGCACGACCAACCTGGCGACGTTCCGAGCCATTGCCAAGAAGTACCCGAACGTGCCGCCAGAGCAGATCCTGCGTGACCTGGTTGCCAGCACGCCCGGCACTGAGGGCAAGTGGTTTGCGGCCGCAAAGGATGCGGGCCTGTTCAACGTCGCCATCGACCTGGCGACCACCAGCCCAACCGATCCACGCACGCTGGCCCGCGCGGCCAGAGACTTTGCGGAGAGCCAGCCTGAGTTCGCGGTCGCTGCTGGGCTCGCTTCACTGCGTTGGATCTCACTCGGCCACGGCTACGACATCACCGGCGCCGATGTGATTGACGCCTATTCGGCGGTGATGCAAGCGGCATCAAAGGCGGGCGTGGACGCCCACCAGATCAAGACTCGAATCAGGGATCTGCTGGCCTCAACGCCCACCGGCAACCAGCTCATGAAGGCCGTCCTGGCCCATCACCTGACGACCTGACTGGGTCGCTGTTTCGCAGGAGCCAGCGCCAGCACGCAGGCGCTCGAAACTCCCTCATGGTGTCGGTGAGGGTTCATCCGGAGAATTTCGCTATTCAAGCGAGTTTGATGGACAGGACCGATACCGATGCATGAAATCAACCAAGTACCCCCCGACCGGATGACCCCCGAGCAGCGTCGGCGCGAGATCGCGTCGTTGCTCGCAAATGGGCTCGTCCGCCTTCGAAGCGCCGACTTTCGCCCGTCCGCAAGGCGGACTTCGGAGAGTGAGTTTGAGCTTGGCTTTTCCGGCCACCAGCGCGTTCATTCAGACCCCGCCAACAACACAGAAACGGAGTCCTGATGAGCACGCCCGCCAAGGCCAACACCGACAAGTTCACCGCGCCACCATCGGTGGCCTCACAGATCGCGCGATTGCCCGAGCTGCCCATGCTGGAAATCAAAGCGCTCTGGCAGAGGCTCTTCGGTGACGACACGCCCACCCACAACCGCCAGTTCCTTGAGCGGCGCATTGCCTATCGCCTGCAGGAGGTGGAGTTCCGCAAGGTCGACGCCAACCTGCTGGACCGCAACAAGCGCCGCATCGCGTCTTTGGTCGAGACCGGCAAGGTGAAGAAGCGCGACCGTGACTACCGGCCAGCAGCGGGCACAGTGCTCACCCGCGAGTACCAGGGTATCGAGCACCGCGTCATCGTGACCCAGGATGGCCAGTACGACTACCAGGGCCGGATGTACCCGAGCCTGTCGATGATCGCCCGCGAGATCACCGGCACGCGGTGGTCAGGGCCACTGTTCTTCGGGCTCAAAACGCCAGCCACTCCCAAGACAGCGGCGAAGAAGGGAGCCCGGCAATGAGCAAAGTTCTGAAGCGCCGCATGCGCTGCGCGGTCTACACGCGCAAGTCCACCGACGAGGGGCTGGACCAGGAATACAACTCGATCGACGCCCAGCGCGATGCGGGGCATGCCTACATCGCCAGCCAGCGCGCCGAGGGTTGGATTCCGGTCGCAGACGACTACGACGACCCGGCCTTCTCGGGCGGCAACATGGAACGCCCAGCGCTGCGACGATTAATGGCCGACATCGAGGCCGGCAAGATCGATGTGGTCGTCATCTACAAGATCGACCGCCTGACGCGCAGCCTCGCGGACTTCTCCAAGATGGTCGAGGTGTTCGAGCGCTACGGCGTGTCGTTCGTGTCGGTCACCCAGCAATTCAACACCACCACGTCGATGGGGCGGCTGATGTTGAACATCCTGCTGTCCTTCGCACAGTTCGAGCGCGAGGTCACCGGCGAGCGCATCCGCGACAAGATCGCCGCCAGCAAGCGCAAGGGCATGTGGATGGGCGGCGTGCCTCCCCTCGGGTACGACGTCGAGAACCGCCGACTGGTACCCAACGAACGCGAGGCCAAACTCATCCGGCACATCTTTCAGCGCTTCGTTGAACTGGGCTCGGGCACGATGTTGTTCAAGGAGCTGAAGCTCGACGGCGTGACGTCCAAGGCGTGGACCACGCAGGACGGCAAAACACGCGACGGCAAGCCGATCGACAAGGGACTGATCTACAAGCTGATCAACAACCGGACCTACCTCGGCGAACTGCGCCACAAGGAGCAGTGGTACCCGGCCCAGCACCCGCCGATCATCGACCACGAGCTGTGGGACAAGGTGCACGCCATCCTGGCCACCAACGGTCGGGTTCGCGGCAACGCCACGAGGGCGACCGTGCCGTACCTGCTCAAGGGCATCGTCTTCGGCAACGACGGCCGTGCCTTGTCGCCGTTTCACACCACCAAGAAGAACGGTCGCCGCTACCGCTACTACGTGCCGCAGCGCGAGAACAAGGAACACGCGGGCGCGTCTGGGCTGCCACGGCTGCCGGCTGCTGAGCTTGAATCCGCAGTGCTGGATCAACTGCGCGCGGTCCTGCGATCGCCGGATCTCTTGAGGGACGTCCTGCCTCGCGCGATCAAACTCGACCCCAGCCTCGACGAAGCCAAGGTCACCGTCGCCATGACGCGGCTCGACACCATATGGGACCAGCTCTTCCCAGCCGAGCAGACGCGCATCGTCAAACTGCTGGTCGAGAAGGTGATCGTGTCGCCCAACGACCTGGAGGTGCGACTGCGCGCCAACGGCATCGAGCGCCTGGTGCTGGAACTTCAGCCAGCGGGCGCGGCCCAGCCCGAGGAGGCATTGGCATGAGCGAAATCCGCATCCAGAAGACGGGCGAGCCCGACGTCGTCGCTGCCAGCGATGGGCGGCTGACCTTGTCGATACCAATCCAGATCAAGCGGCGCAGCGGGCGCAAGCTGGTCACGCTGCCGATCGACCCGGTGACCGGCGAACCCGCCAAGGCCAGACCCTGGGACACCGCCACCACGCCGTTGCAACTGGCGCTGGCCAGAGGGCACCGCTGGCTGGCCATGCTGGAGTCGGGCGAGGCCAAGTCCCTCAAGGAGATCGCCGCCCGGGAAGGGATCGACAACAGCTACGTCAGCCGGATGGTCAACCTGACGACGTTGGCGCCGGACATCGTGGCTGCCATCCTCGACGACGCCATGCCCAACCACGTCACGCTCTTTGACCTGGCGGTTGATCCGCCGGCGCTGTGGGATGACCAGCGCGCGCGGCTCAAGTAACGCCAGCTTTCCACCCGCTGCAGTCGGTCGCATATCGTCCAAGCAGACGAACGCAAGTCGTTAGCTCGCGAATCGCATGTACCTGACGATTGACCGTGGCGGAGTCACTCAAGCTGGGGTCGGCCGCGCGCAGACCGGCAAAGAAGCTGCACGCTGCGGCATCGAACTGTTCATCAGCGCGGCTGGAACATGATGATGCCCATACCAGTCAGCGCGACGGCGACGCCCGCCACGTCCCATGCCGTCGGCCTGATGCCGTCCACGATCCACAGCCACAGCAGCGCGACGCCGATGTAGACCCCGCCGTACGCCGCATACACACGCCCCGCCGCAGTTTCGTGCAATGTG
>Ga0315899_10009392_pt1 | contig 10495 bp, 2 predicted proteins | sample LakEriMetagenome_2_FD_203518 | JGI IMG/M metagenome (GOLD analysis project Ga0315899, IMG submission 203518) | Freshwater fungal communities from buoy surface, Lake Erie, Ohio, United States - Buoy 4 MA112 | ecosystem: Environmental > Aquatic > Freshwater > Lake | place: USA: Lake Erie, Ohio...
GAGGGTGAAGCAGAGCTCGCGGCGCTGGAAGAAGGCGCGGTCGGCGGCGGGGTGGGTGGAGGTGGATTCTGTTTTGTTTGGGGGTTGGTTTGGGGGCGGGTGTTGGGTTGGTTGTGAGCGTGAGGCGTGGGAGGCCGGCCGTCCCGCCACGAGAGTTGTTGGCACCGGCGAGCCACCATGCTCACCATTGCCGTACGCGAGCCACCGGTGCATCTGCTGCACGGGGAACAGGCGCTCGTAGTACATGCGCATCTGCTCGCGCATAGGAAGCGCCGACAGCTCGGCGGACAGCTGCTTGAGCCGCTGGGCGTCGGTCAGGGTCGAAGAGGGTGGGGCGGCAGGAGCAGTGGCGGCAGAGGAGGGCCCGGCGTCTTGGTCCATGGCGTCCGGGTCGGCTCCAGCTCCCGGCGCCGCGCGGTCCTCGTGGTCGACGCGGGGCTTCTTGGGCTCTGTTGGGGTTAGTTTGGTGGAGGAGGGGGGGAGGAGAGGGGGGAGCGTTGGCGGCGAGACACGAGGCGTCGGCGGCGCGCGTGCGCGGGCGGCGATCGACTGCCGCGTTGGCTGCCGGCCAGGTCATGTCCAACGCACCTGGCGTCATCCTGTTCGCTCTGCTGCTTGCTCCTCCGGGCTGTGTGCCGCAGCGGCCGGCTCCCGGGTCCGGGCGGAGAGAGAGAGAGGAGAGAGCGACGGGGAGGAGCGTCCTCCTTCTGTCGCCCCCCTGTTTGAAAAACAAGGGTCTTGCTTTGGGTCCCGATCGCGCGCTTGCAAGCCGGGCAAACAAAGGGTTTCAGCACAGTCTCCAAAGACTCCGACGTGGATGTCTGTGAGGTGTGTTGTGTGTGTGCGCCGGTTCTGTGTGTGTGCGGGGCACAAGGCGTGCGCGCCGGGAGTGGAGAGAGCAGAGGGGCGAGGAGCAGAAGGGGTGTGTTTTTGAAACGCGCGCGCGTGTGGGTTTTGGTGCGGCGCAGAGGGGGTGTCGTTGTGTGTGCGTGCTCGTGAGGGTCAGTCGGGTCGTCTGTTTGAGTGTGTGAGTCTCACAAGATGTATGTGGAGACGCGGGGGCGAGGCCGGGGGCGCAAGAACAACAAACCGTCGCTGCGCCGCCCGCCGCCGCCGCTGGCACGTCGACGGCGCCGTTTTTCGTTGCGGAGGTGGTGGATCCCGACAGACCGCTGGCGTGTGCGTGTGTGCGCGGGCGAGAGAGAGACAGAGGGAGTCGCCAGACCGATGCTTGACCAAAAAACCAATCACAAAGATCGAGCCCTAAGAAGACGAAGCGCCGCCGCCCTCATCGCTCTCCTCCTCCTCCTCCACCCGCCCAAAACCGCTGTACTGCTCCAGCCAAGCGTCCTGCTCTGCCAAAGCATGAAGCACGCTCTCACGCGCCGAGTAGCTGTGCCTCTCGAAAGGCAAAATTACGAGTCTGGCAGTGGCCCCATGGCCCTTCAAAGCATCATAAAACCGCTCGCTCTGCAAAACTTTAGTCCCAGGGTTGGGGTCGTCGGCGCCGTGGATGAGCAAGATAGGCGTCTTGACTTTGTCGGCGTGGTGGAAGGGCGACATCTGCGCGTAGACCTCCGGCACTTGCCAAAACGTGCGCTCTTCCGATTGGAAAGAAAAGGGCGTCAGCGTGCGGTTGTAAGCTCCGGAGCGAGCGATGGCGGCGGCAAACAGGCCTTTGGGCGCGTGAGCCATTAGACTGGCTGTCATGTGAGCTCCGTAACTCGTCCCGCCAATAGCAATGCGCCTCGGATCCGCAACGCCCCTTCGCACCACCTCTGCCACCGCCGCTTGCGCATTCGCGACCAATTGCGGCACAAAGGTGTCGTTTGGCTCGTCGCCCGGATTTGCGGGCACGATCGGGAACGCCGGGCCGTCCAAAACAGCATACCCCCTCGCCAGCCACAACGTCGGGGACTGCAGCCCCACGCCCGCAAACGCATAGGGAGACCGACGGTTCTGTCCTGCCGCTTCTTTAGAGACAAACTCGCGAGGGTAGGCCCACAGCAAGCATGGTAAAGGGCCGTCGCGCTGTTGGTCGTAGCCTGGGGGTAAATAAAGCGTGGCGGTGAGCTCGAGGCCGTCGAGCTTGCGTTTGTAGCGCACGACCTCTTTGCGCACGTCCCTTAGCGTTGGGTGAGGGTGTGGGTAGAATGTGACTTGGCGCTCGCGCCAGGAGAGCAGAGGAGAGGAGGGGGAAGGGGTGGTTGGGGGATCGGCGGCGACGGCCGAGGGCGGGAGCGTGAACAGCGGGAGAGAGGGGGCGGCAAGGGCGTCGTCGCTCTCGGAGGAGGAGGAGGAGGAGGACGACGACGACGCCGAAACAGGCGCCGCTCCGTCCTCCTCGGTCGCGGGGACGGCCAAGGCCAGCAGCGCGTCCATTTTACGCGCCGCATCATCGCCCCCACCACTCAACAAAAACGTCCTCAGCCAGCTCTGGGGAGGGTCGCGCTGCGTCTCGCGCGACAGCAACACGCGCAGGCCGTCCAACCTCAGGGGTTGCTCCGGGTCGCCGTCCGACATGACGCTGCCGCACGACTCGAGGTAAGGAGGCTGAGAGCGCCACAGGCGCACGCGGCGCCATTTAGAGGGGTCGTTGGCCGGCTCGAGGTCGAGAAGATCGAGGAAGGGCCGGGCGCCAGAGGGGGCAGCGCCTCCACCAGTCATCAGCAGCCTGCGCTTGCCGTCGACCTTGGCCAAGACGTAGGTGCCTAAAGCTGTGCGGCGCGACAGAGGAGAACCTGGGTCGCCGTACGCGTCCTCGTAGTTGCGGTCGAAGAGGAGCTGTTTTGTGTTTGTGTTGCCGCCGTTGCCGCTCTTCTCCCCAGCCCCGTCCTCAGGCGCAATCACCCAAACGCGGCTGGTGCGCGTCTTCCACCAGCTCTCGTAGAGGAGCGCGAAGTCCTCGTCGCCCCAGGCCACCCCACCGCAGCGCAAGTCGGTCTGAGCGACCAGGCGGGGCTGAGGAGGAGCGGAAGCAGCACCCGTCGCCGTTGCCGCCGCCGCCTCGTCCGCACCGAGCGAAAACACCACGTCCCTCGGAGACTCCGCCACGTCCGGGTCGCCTCCGTCTCGGCACTCGATCCAAGCGACCTCGCAAGGTTTGTCGTCGCGCCACCCGATGGCGCGAGGGCCTTGGCGCACGGCGTTGAAGGCGATGGGGATGTTTTCGGCGAGGGGGAGGAAGGCGACCTCGCGGATGAAGGAGGAGGCGGAGGGCGGCGGGAGAGGAGGAGCGGCTGCAGCGCCGCCGCTCTTCGTCGTCTTCCACCCACGCGCCTGGGCCTCGGCCTCGGCGCGCGCCGCCAAGACGGCTTCCTCGACCGCGTCGGGAGGCAACTGCTTGGCCGTAGCCTCACGACGCGCCTCGGCGCCTGCAGCGGCGGCAGCAGCGAGCGCAGCGCTGTCGGCCTCTGCGGCGCGCTCCCCCCGCAACCCTCGGCGCCACAGCTCCACACGCGCAGGGAAACGGCCGCAGGGCACAGTAAACGAAAACGGCCGCTCGATCCAAGAGACGAGCACGTAACGACCATCAGGGGAAGGGTCGACCTCGGTGTACATGCGCGGAGGTGGGTGGCGGGCAAGGAGAGGCGCTGACGGCCCCTCGACGTTGTTGCCGTTGCCGCTGTCGCTCTCGCTGCCGCTCTCTGCGCCCTCACCCCCACCCCCAGGCGCAAGCGGCGCCCACTTCCCCGTCTCGACGCACACCTCGACCAGCTCACTGGTCGACACGTGCTCTAGCACAGACGCGTCGTGCTCGTCTGACAGCAAATCAGCAAAGGTGCGGCTCTGCTGCCGTCCGCCAGAGGTGTTGTCCAGGACTTTTGGGCCGGGGGGAAGAGGAGGCCTGCGTGGGCAAGGGCCCTGCCCAGGAGGGATGACGCACGCGACGATCGTGTCTCCGTCGACCCATGAATAAGAGTCGAAGACGGTGTTTAGGCCTGGGGTTGGGTAGGGGCACAGAGGTGGCGGGGAAGAGGCGGAGGACGCGGCGGTTGCGCCCGCCGCCTCGGCCTCCTCGACCGCGCTGGGTTCGACAGGCTCGGCCGTGCCCAGGAGCGGGCGGGCAACACCTGTCCGCGCATCAGCCACCCACAGCTGCAAAGGGTGGCGCGGGCGGCGGTAAGAAGGGGTGGTGGGGTCGTTGTCGCTGCCCGCCGCCAGCTCTCCTTCGCCCCCGCTACCACCAGGCGACCTGACCGTAAACGCCACGCGCCGCCCGTCCGGAGACCACGTCACCATGTTGATCAGTGCACCTTTGGGGATGCCAGTCACCCGTACGGCCCCATCTGTCGATCCAGGCGCTGCAGGCACCGACGCCGTCGACGGCACCAACTCCAATCCCGTGTAAAAACCCATGCGCGAGCGCGAGCGCTGCTCTTGGTCAAGCCTGAGCCCTGCAAGCTTGAGCTCTTCACGCGCGACCTCGGAGAGTGGTGGGAGAGGTGGCGGGCGAGAAGCTTGGAGCAAGGTGCGTCGGTCGGGCGAGTAGGTGAGGGAAGGTTGCGGCGGGGCGTCGACGATCTTTAGGATCTCTTGGGGGGGGCGGCGGTAGCTGCTTGTGCCTCCCGAGGAGGTTTGGGATGCGGCGACTGTGGCTGATGCGGCCGTCGTCGTCTTGGTCCTGCTGCTGCTGAGGAAGCGGGCGGCAGCGCGCGGCAGGCCGCGAGCTGCGCCGCGGAGGAGGAGCGGCGTCGGCAGCGGGGCGGCGGCGCGCGCCGACGCGGCCAGCGGTGGCGCCGCCGACGAGGCCGAGGAGCGCAGCATGGTGATCAGGGCGGTGCTGGGAGTGGTGGTCTGGAGGATGATCGCCGGGGCCGCGAGGGCGCGGCGCAGCATATAAAGGGGCGCGCGGACCCGAGGAGCGTGTGTGGAAGGGACGCGCGCTCGGGGTAGCTCTCTCTCTCCGAAATGGGATCGCGCAGCGGTGGAGGTGCAAAGATCGCGCGCGCGGTCGCGCAAGGTACAAGTACTTGCGTTGGTGTGGTGAGGGAGCGCGCCGTTTGAGAAGCAGAAGGCGTCGGCGTGCGGCCGCTTAGCAGAGGCGTCGACTCGCCTCCGAGACAGCCCGTCGGCGGCGACGCTTGCTCTTCTCGTCGTGCCCGCTCCCACGCACACACATACACACACAAACAAACGACGCGCGCCTAGAGGTGCACACATACCCACAACGCGCGCATCCCTTCATTGCACACGCGCGCCTTGACACAGAGACAGCCAGCCGCGGGCGCAAAGACACGACGACCCTTTTCAAAAGCACCTCTCGTTCCGGCAGCGCGCTGCAACAACGCGCGCGCGCGCTCTTCATTCTCTCTCCCAAACCCAGCGCCTGACCCCCATCGCCGTCTCGTGCCCCTCCTCCCTCGAAGCGCAGTGGGCGCGCGCGCCCGAGAGAGAGCCAAGCCAGCGATAATGAAGGGCTCTGCAACGAGCGAGAAGAAGCAGGCGTCGCTGTCGAGCTACTTTGGAGCCGCGGCGCCCAAGCGCGCGGCTGGGGGCAAAGCCCCTGCCGCTTCGGATAAGCCGTCGGACGACGCCGGGGCGGCACCAAAGGTGAGAGGGCGGCGGGGAGCGCGCCAAAAGGGGGGGCATAGGGGGAGCGAGGCGCCCCAGACGAAGTGCGCGTTGCGCGTTTTTGCCCGCTCGCGTCGTCGTCGCCTCGGGATGCTCCACCCCGACCACACCTCTTGGCCTGCGCCGCGTCCTCACTCAGCCCCCCCCCCCCCCCCACCCTCCGAACCACATCCCGAACAAAACAACATCACCTCAGGACACCAAGGCAGCAGCAGAAGCAGCACCAGCAGCCGCCGCCGCGGACGAGCAGCAGCCGCCCAAGCGCCTGCGCCGCGCGGCCGACGCAGCTGCAGAGGCCGAGGCAGCGGCTGACAAGCCCGCCGCCGCAGCCGACCTGGAGGACGACATGGACGACGACATGGACGGCGCGGGCGTCGGCAACAAAAAGTCGGCGCGCACGGCGCGCGTGGTCAAGATGGACGACGAGGACGAGGAGGACGAGGAGGAGGAGGACGGCGGCAAGGGCGGCAAGGCGGCGGCGGCAACAGCAACAACAGCAACAACCAAACAGCAGTCAAGCGACGAGGATGCCACCAAGCGCGCCGCTACCAACAAGCCGGCCGCGGGCGCGTTCGGCGCGCTCTTCGCCAAGGGCAAGCAGCAGCAGCAGCAGCAGCAGCAAAAGGCGGGCACGCCGTCGCCGTCGGGCAAAAAGGCGTCTCCGGCGGCAACCAAGCAGCAGCAGAAGAGCGTGGAGACAGGCGGTGCTGCTGCTGCTGCTGCTGCTGACGTCGATGACAACGACGACGACGGCGCAGCGGCGGCGATGGTCGTCAAGAAGGAGGAGGAGAGCAAGCAAAAGAAGGCGTCGCCACCCCCCACCAAGCCCGCCCCCACGCCCACCACCACCAAGCCCAAAAAACCCAGCTGCGGCGGCGGCGCCTCCACCGCCGCCGCCGCCAACGCCGCCGAGGGCGTCGGCACGGGCGCCCTCGAAGCTGCCGCCGCCCAAGCCCAAATCGACGTCCGCGCTTTGTGCGCCAAATACGGCCTCAAGAGCGACGCCCCTTGTCCCTACGCCGCCCTGGTCGACGTGTTTGAGGATGTCGCCTCGACCACAAAACGCCTCGAGATCCTCTCTCTTGCGACCGCCCTCTTCCGCGCGGTGCTCCACGCTCGCCCTCAAGACCTCCTCCCGACCGTCTACCTGTGCACCAACCGTGTGGCTCCTCCGCACGAAGGGGCAGAGTTGGGCGTTGGGGACGCGATCCTAACAAAGGCGCTGGCGCAGGTCACCGGCCGCAAGGACAGCGCCGTCAAGGCCGAGTACGAAAAGGCCGGGGATTGGGGCGTGGTGGCTGTGCAGAGCCGCGCGACGCAGGGCCTCATGTTCAAGCCCGCGCCGTTGACGGTGCCTGGAGTGTTCAAGGCGCTTGCAGAGATTGCGCGCACGAGCGGCGCGTCGTCGCAAGACCGCAAAAAAGCGGCCATCGCCAGGCTGCTGGTGGCCGCAAAGGGAGCAGAGGCAGGGTACTTGCTGCGCACGCTTGCGGGGAGGCTGCGCATTGGGCTTGCGGAGAAGAGCGTGCTGACGGCCTTGGCGCACGCGACGTTGCTGCACAAGGAAGGGGTGGGGATTGAGGATGAAGAGGAGGAGGAGGAGATGGAGGAGGGCAGCGAGGACGGCGGCGACGGCGGCGCGAAGAAGAAGAAGAGCGCCAAGCCCAAACGCCGCCGCATCGACACCGCCGCCCTGGCCGACCGCCTCGCCGCCGCAGACGCCGCCGTCCGACGCGCCTACTCCCGCTGCCCTTCCTTGGACGTGCTCATCCCTGCCCTTGTCGACCACCCTCTGACGGAGCTCGACGAGCGCGCCCCCTTCACGCCGGGCGTCCCCGTCGGCCCTATGCTCGCAAAACCCACCACGGGCGTCCGCGAGGTGCTCGACAAGTTTTCCGGCCGCGACTTCACGTGCGAGTACAAGTACGACGGCGAGCGCGTGCAGATCCACGTGCTGGACGGTGGCAAGCGCGTGCGTGTCTTCTCGCGCAATTCGGAGGACACGACGGGCAAATTTCCAGACATTGCGGCGAGGTGTGGTGGGTGGTTGGCTCCTGGGGTGTCGTCGGTCGTGGTCGACGGCGAGGCGGTCGCATGGGACCCTGTCCAGAAACGCATCTTGCCGTTTCAGCAGCTCTCTACGCGCGCGCGCAAAGATGTTGCGGCCGCCGACGTCAAGGTCGCCGTGGTCGTCTACGCGTTTGATTGTTTGTACCTAGATGGAGAGGTGCTCTTGGACCAACCCCTGACGGCGCGGCGCGATGCCATGCGCCGCGCCCTCTCGCCAAAAGAAGGCGAGCTCACTTTCGCTCACGCCACCACCTCGGCCGACGTCGACGAGCTCGCCCGTTTCTTGGACGAAGCCGTGGCCGCGTCGACCGAAGGACTGATCGTCAAGACCCTCAAGGATCCTTACACCCCTGCACAGCGCGCGAGCTGCTGGCTCAAGCTGAAAAAGGACTATTTGGATGGTTGTGGCGACACGTTTGATGTGGTCCCCGTCGGCGCTTATTCGGGCAAGGGCAAAAGAGCGGGGGTTTACGGCGCGTACTTGCTGGCTGTGTACGACGAGGACACGGAGAAGTATCAGACGATCAGCAAGCTTGGGACGGGCTTTAGTGAGGAGACGTTGGCGGCGCTGGATGCGGAGCTGAGGCCGGGAGCGTTGTTGGAGAGGCCGGCGTGCGTAGAGGCGCCGAGGTGGGGCGGGGTGGTGGTGGAGGGAGCGGGCGGTGGCAGCGCGGGCAACAACACCGCCGCTCAGCCCGACGTTTGGTTTGTGCCCTCGGTCGTCTGGGAGGTCAAAGCCGCCGACCTGTCCATCTCACCTGTGCACCGCGCCGCTGCAGGCCTCGTGCACCCAGACAAGGGCGTGTCGATTCGTTTTCCTCGGCTGCTCAGAAGGCGCGACGATAAAGCGCCGCTGCAAGCGACCACCGCGGCTCAAGTCGCCGAGATGTACCGTTCTCAGGCGGTGGTGCAGCAGCAGGCGGCGGCGGATGCGGCGGCTGCGGCTGCAGCGGCTGCGGGTGGGGAGGAGTGAGTGAGGGAGAGAGAGATGGGTTTTTGATTGATTGGTCGCGCATTTCTTTCAGGCGCACGTGCAAAAAAAGAGCAAAGCGAGAAGCGCAAAGAGCGAGGAGCAGGCGGCGGGACGCGCGCCGTTGCGCGGCGATTGTGACCAAGCCGGGCGACGCCCATGTCGCTGGCTGCACAAACCCACATCAGTTGACGTTTCATTCTCCCGACCCACTACTGCCCTTTTCCCCGACCCCTTTGACCCCCTTTTTATCATCAGGCGTTCCAAGACGCGCAATAGAAACACGCACGACGGGGCGCGCACACCGAGTTGACGACCGGGGGGGCCCACCACCACCCGAGACACACACCCCGCGCGCCCCCGCTGCGCGCGCACGCCCCAGCCGCCGCAAACCGTTGGCCCCAGCTCAGCCCTGCCCCTGAACCGCACCGCCCTGCGTCGGATCCCAATAAAGCCTTGAGAGAGAGAGAGAGCGCAACGGAGCAAGAGGGTCGCGGCGGTGTCGCCGTGCTCGTGACTCCCCTATCTCTTCGCTTTTCCCTCGCGCGCGCGGGGCGGCAAAGTTGCGCGCGCGCCCTTCCTGGGGCGAATCTCTTGGGGGATCGGGTCCGTCGCCATGAGGCGACGGCGGCGCAGGCTCGTGCTCGCGGCCGCGGCGGCCGCGGCCATCGTCGCCCTCATCGCCGTCGCCGCCGCGGCGGTCACTGGCGACGCGCCGTCGGCGGCGGTGACGCGTCGTCGTCGTCTTCAAGAGGCGGCGGCGACAGCCTCAGACGCCTTTGACTTTGACGACGACCCGCTGGTGCGCGGTCCGGTCGACCCGGCGGTCCTGCGCGAGCGCCGGCGCGCCTTGCTGGTGGCGGACGTGCACGGTGGTAGTGGCGATGGCAAGGGCGCGTCGTCGTCGCCTCCCGCCACTCACCGCGCGCGCGTCCTCGCAGGCGAAGACCCGCTTCACCTCCGCCGCGAGGCTTGGGCAGCCGCGCGCTACGGCCGCGACGGCCTCGAGGCCAAGCGAAGGAGGAGCAGAAGGCGACTGCTGGACGACGCGGCCGACCCTGTCCGCGACGACAGCGACCCCGACCCGGCCGTGGCCCCCGAGCAAGACGAGTGCCCTGGCGGCTTTGACCCCTTGCCCGCCACCACTCTCCAACCCTCTCGCCCAGGCGTCGCCTACTGCGGCAAGGCATGCCGAGAGGCGACGTGCGCCGCCCTCGTGCGCTTCTACCGCAGCACGTTCAACGACTCGATGCCTTGGCGCACCGATTACGGGTGGCACGATGCAGCCAGGCCTCTTGATGAGCCGATGCCTCGTTGCCGCCCAGAGTACACGCGCTTGACGATTGCGGACAGGGAGGGGTCTCGAGCAGGAGCACCAGGATCGCCCTCCCTCCGCTCTTCTATCAAACTCCCGGCCTTTTGCGGGTGGTTTGGCGTGCAGTGTTGTTCCGCCGCGCACGCCGCTCGAGGAGAGTGCGCCGTGGTCGGCGGCCTCGGCAACCTGACCATCCTCGTCAACGTGCTCAACGGCACGATCGGCGACCCTGATTTTACAGGGTCCCTCGCACAACTCCACGGGTGCGGCATGGTCGGGCTCAACCTCGAGGGCAACGATTTGGGCGGAGACTTTTCCCCCAAAGCGGGGCGCGAGTTTTGGGGCGGCACTCTGGCGCGCCGCCTCCGGATCTTCAACCTGGCCAACAACTGGATCGGCGGCGGGATCCCGGATATGCGCCGCGCCAAGCACCTGCGCACCTTTGAGCTCGCCACCAACTGGATCAACGGGTCGTTGCCGGATTGGCTAGGGGAGCTACCTTATTTGGAGCGCCTGAATCTTGGTGGCAACGCGGGGAGCAACGGCGGAGTCTTTGAGCTGGGGAT
>Ga0315899_10009393_pt1 | contig 10495 bp, 8 predicted proteins | sample LakEriMetagenome_2_FD_203518 | JGI IMG/M metagenome (GOLD analysis project Ga0315899, IMG submission 203518) | Freshwater fungal communities from buoy surface, Lake Erie, Ohio, United States - Buoy 4 MA112 | ecosystem: Environmental > Aquatic > Freshwater > Lake | place: USA: Lake Erie, Ohio...
CCGACAACCTCCACAAAGTGCCGCTGATCGTTTTTGCTTGGGGCAAACCAAACGGGGAGAGTTCGATTTATCCCGCGTTGTGGAGTCTTCAGTTGGCGGCCAACGCCGAGGGAATCGGCTCGGCTCTGACCACCCTGATCTTCAAGAAACACACAGCTCAGGTGTTGGAGATCCTCGAGGCGCCCGAGCCCGGGGAATGGGTTCCCATGGCCATGGTCACGATGGGGTATCCCACCGGCAAATGGGCTGTCGCCAAACGGCAACCAGCCCACGAAGTCACCTTCCAGGAGACGTGGGGAAATCCGGTTCCGTGGAGGGTTGATTCGCCCCTCTGGCACTAGCGTTCAGTCGTCCCTGCGGTCCCCCGGAGAACTCATGCAGAACGCACCTCGCAAGGCAGTCACCGTTCCAGTGCTGCTCGACATGAAGCAACGCGGCGAAAAGATCGCCATGGTCACTGCTTACGATGCAACGTTTGCGGCCATCGTCGATGCGGCGGGTGTCGATGTGATCCTTGTCGGAGATTCGGTGGCAACCGTGATACAGGGCGAGTCCACCACGCTTCCCGTTTCGATGGACGAAATGGCCTATCACGTGCGGCTCGTCAAGAAGGCTGCACCGAAGGCCCTGATTGTGGGCGACCTCCCGTTCGGGTCCTACCAAGTCAACGCTGGCCAGGCAGTGGAGAATGCAGTCAGGCTGATCAAGGCAGGGGCACAAAGCGTGAAGTTGGAAGGCGGGACAACGGTGGCACACGCCATTCGCGCCATTGCCGACGCCGACATTCCCGTGATGGGCCATATCGGACTGACTCCGCAAAGCGTCCACCGCATGGGTGGCCACAAGGTGCAGGGACGCAACGACGGATTCGAAGCAGGTGGGCGCCAACGACTCCTGGAAGATGCTCATGCAGTCGAGCAGGCTGGCGCCTTTGCCGTCGTCATGGAAGGAATCCCGGCCGCTCTCGCAGCCGAGATCACGGAGAAACTGTCCATCCCCACCATTGGAATCGGGGCGGGCGTCCATTGCGATGGCCAAGTTCTGGTTCTCCACGACATCCTTGGCCTGAGCGAGCGTGAACTGACGTTCACCAAGAGATTTGCCAACCTCCGCGAGACCAGCATCGGCGCTTGCGCTCAATACGTGGCCGAGGTGCGTACCGGCATTTGGCCCGACGACGCACACTCATTTCGCTGAGGACCCACCATGCACATCGTGCGAACCGTCGCTGAGCTTCGCAGCGAACTGAGTTCCACACGAGCAGCACAGCGGTCCATCGGATTAGTTCCCACCATGGGCGCATTGCATCGGGGGCATGCAGATCTCATCCGACGCAGCGTCTCCGAGAGCGACATCACTGTTGCTTCCATTTTCGTGAATCCGTTGCAGTTCGACAACTCCACCGATCTCGACACCTACCCGAAAACGATGGATGCAGATCTCGAGTTGTGTGCTCGACTCGGAGTCGACGTTGTGTTCGTTCCCGATGCCCGAGAGATGTACCCCATTGGATTCGAAACACATGTTCAGCCTGGCGATCTCGCGAGCCGCTACGAGGGAGCCTCGCGACCCGGCCATTTCCAGGGAATGTCCACGGTGGTTCTGAAACTGCTCCTCATGGTGCAGCCGACGTTTGCTTTCTTCGGCAAGAAGGACTACCAGCAACTGGCCATCGTGAAACGCATGGCTATCGACTTCAATCTGGAGACGTCGATCGTGGGTTGCGAGACGATAAGGGACGAAGATGGATTGGCGCTGTCGAGCCGCAACGTGCGTCTCGATGCAACATCTCGCCGTGCCGCAGTTGCATTGCCGCGCACGCTTTCCCATGTAAGTGACCTTCTGCTCGCCGGAGTCACAGTCGAAACGGCGCGAAGCGAGGGCCTTTCGCTCTTGTCGGGCCAACCGGGTGTGGTGGTCGATTATCTCGACATTGTCGACAAACTGACGCTTGCCGCGCCCCTCGACTCACCCCAGCTTGAGTCGCTCGTCGTTCTGGGTGCCGTGACAGTGGCCGGCGTTCACTTGATCGACAATCTCGAAGTCGAAGGTCACGTCGAGTAAGGCGGTATTTCAGATGCAGAGCACCTTCCCCCGGCCAGACGCACATGAGTTGGTTCGCCAATACGCGCGTAGTCGCCATCGGATCATCGACCTTCTCGGAGATATCAGCGAAGACTCCTCGTCGCTGCCCGTGCAGGCCTGTCCAGCCTGGAATGTCCAACAGTTGGTGAGTCACATCGTCGGCCTCGCAACTGAGGTGTCGGCTGGCAATCCTCCCGGTGACGACTCCCAGGCTTGGGTCGACGAGATCGTGGCCGCTCGTAGCTCCATGTCCGTTCGTGATCTCATCGACGAGTGGAACACCTCAGGGCCTGCGTTCGAGGCTTTGGCGACAACAACCCCCCGGCTCGCCTTTCCCCTTTCATACGATCTGGTTGTCCACGAACACGATCTACGCCACGCGTTGGCAACACCAGGGGCGCGCGATGACGAAAGTGTGCTGGTGTCCATGTATGTCGGAGCGCTGTTGCTCGACGGTGATCTCAAGAAGAACAGCGCCGGTTCGGTCCGCCTTCGAGTTGGGGAACACGAATGGATCTGCGGCGAGGGCTCCGAGGTTCTTGCGTTGGAGTTGGAAGCCAACCCAAAATGGCCACATCCCACTTGGGAACTGTTGCGTCTCACCGGTAGTCGCAGATCGGCAGCTCAGCTTTCTCGGTATCCGTGGCAAGGCTCTCTGAGCGAAGTTGCTACGTCGATGTTCCACATGGACCTGCCGAGTCAGGACATCGACGAACAGTCCTAGCGCTTCAACGTGATGTCACGTTGGTGGACCCGAAGTCGAAGTGTGTGCACTCCGTCGCCCGACAACACTCCACCCCGGGCCAACATGCGTCCGTGTTGCCAGTTCGCCAGACCCAGTTCAGGCCGATTGAGCGCATACTGACCGTCTACCCATCGAGAGAATCCGTCGCCCACGAACGGGGCGTTTGCCTCGGCCCATGCAGCGTCGTGATCCACTTGTCGCGAGCTGATCACCGACAGTACGAACTGGGGGCTGTGGGCGTTGAAAAGAACGATCCCCTGATTGAACTCGTCGACAATCGCCAACGAGATCTCCGGAATCGTGTCCCATTCCCATTCCTGCGCCAGATCAACAGTTCCTTCGATACGCCAATCGATCAAGGAACTGTCCGGAAGCAACCCCACAGCGTCAACGTTTTCTTGCGATATATGCACCACGACACGCCCGGGACCGGAAGTCGCCACCTTCTCCAAGCCGGCGACCACTTCGAGGATGTCGTTGTGGAGGTTGCTGCGTTCCAGGACAATCACGTTGAGCGTGTTGCACACCTTGCGGTCGAGGGACGTCGAGATGGTCGATTCAAGACGACCTTCTTCACGATCAGCTGACACCAAGAACCACGCACCACCAGTTCCGTGGAGGGACACGGGTATGCCCGATTGCCGAGCGATTGCTCCGAGTTGGTCGACGGCAGGCCCGGAACCTCGGGCTACGGCCAACGCCAACCGTGAGTCGGAGAACAACGCCCATCCGGCCGAGTGCCGCGGAGAGTCGACAAGTTGGACACACCCAGCGGGGAGTCCCGCCTCAGACAGAGCGGGAAGCAAGACGTGATCCCGCAACGCACGGGCTGTACCGAGGGCATCGCTACCTATCCGAAAGACCACTGTGTTTCCGCTCTTCAACACACCTGTCGCGTCCGCAAAAACATTGGGACGTCCCTCGAATACGAAAGCGACAACCCCGAGTGGCGCACGCCATGTCTCCACGTTCCAACCAACGTGTTCGACAACTCCCACCCGTTGATCACGAGCCACATCGAGGCCAGCCCACATGGTCAGACCCGTCACCATGTCGGCGCGCATCTTCGGGGTCAACTCGAGTCGACCGGTTGTCCGCCCACGCTTTTTTGCATCGGCCACATCGAGTCGATTTGCTTCGAGAACAGGAGCAAACACGGATTCGTTCGCGATCTTTGCCGCAAACAATCCGAAAAAGTTGTCGATCTGACTGTCTGCAACGAGGCTCAACTCCCGGAAGGCCGCCAGGGCACCAGTGACCGCCTCCCTGGCCACGGCCGCATCCTCGGCCGGGACGTGCAACAACTCCCCTCGGGCTTGCACGGCCAGAAGCTTGTCTCCGTCATGGAACTCCGTCGCCAACGCCTCGGAGACTGTGATGACATTGTCGCCAACAACAAAGCGGTCCCCCACCCGTACAGACCCCAGGGAGCTCTTGTTGGTCGTTGATTCGGTGTCCATGCGAGAGCACAGCGTACGACATAGCCTCGGATTCATGAGTGAGATTCCGCCCGACCAGTTCTACTTCCGTCAGCTCCTCTCCGGACGGGATTTTGCCGTTGGCGATCGGATCGCTGCGCAGATGGTGAATTTCGTCTATCTGCTGGGTGACAGAGCAACGGGCGACTGCGTTGTGGTCGATCCCGCGTACGCAGTGGAAGAGCTTGCCGACATTGTCGAAGCCGACGGCATGCGCCTCACTGGTGTGTTGGCGACGCACTACCACCCGGATCACATCGGCGGATCCATGATGGGCTACCGCATCGAAGGAATCAGCAAGCTCCTCGAGACGGTGTCACTGCCGATCCACGTGAACGAGGCGGAGGTGCCGTGGGTCTTGCGTACCACGGGTGTCTCCGAGACAGATCTCGTGGCACACGATGCTGGCGACACGCTGATGGTGGGAAACCTCGAGGTGCGTTTCGTTCACACGCCCGGCCACACACCGGGAAGCCAATGCTTCTTGGCCAACGGCTGTCTGGTGTCGGGTGACACGCTCTTCCTCGACGGTTGCGGACGCACGGATCTTCCCGGAAGCGACCCGGAAGCTATGTACGAGAGCCTGCAAACGTTGGCGAAGATGCCGGACCAGACCGTGGTCTATCCCGGTCACCAATACTCCGCCCCGTCGAGTGCTTCCCTCGACACGGTTCGCACTGCCAACTACGTCTACCGCACACGCGACAAAGCCGCATGGATGCAGTGGTTCGGCGGAGCCGTATAAACACAGTTCGGCGGAGCCGTATAAACACAGTTCGGCGGAGCCGTATAAACACAGTTCGGCGGAGCCGTATAAACACACTCAAGCAATGCCGGCGAGTACCGACGTTGCACCGGTCAGGACAAGCAAGACGATCACGAGAGCACGAAAGCCGCGAGCAGTGACTTTTTGTCGCGAGTGTCGCCCCAACGCGATACCCAGCATCAAGCCGGGCAATGCCAAGAGCGCCGCGCCTGTCTCCTGCCAGCCGATGCGTCCCGCTGTGGCATAGAGAGCGATCGACACAGCCGCACCAACCACGAACACGGAGTTCACAGTTGGGCGAAATACGGCAACGGGAAGTTGTTTCGCCTGTAATGTCACAACAAGTGGCGGACCGTTGGTCGACGTGGCAGTGGCAAGCACCCCCGATACGAATCCTGCAATCCGATCGACCCTGCGCGACTCGGCTGGCAAGGTGACCCCGCGAACCAGCACGAGTGCGGCCAACAACACCAACAACCCCACCAAGACCTGGAGAAGTTCGCTCGGAACTGACACCAGGATCAGCAAGCCACAGGGCATACCCACCAGTGACGAGCCAATCAATCGGCGCGCCAAGGGCCGGTCAATGTCGTTTCGATCCTTCACCGTATGAAACGTGCTCGCCACTGCCCCCGACAAGGTGGAAATCACCACGCCCGTCTTCACATCGATGACAAGGCCAAAGAGAGGAACAACAAACAGGGCGAAGCCGAAACCTGAAATGGTCTGCAAAAAGGCAGCAGCAAATACCACTGCCGCGATGAGCAGCAGATCGCCTATCCCGAACATGAAATTTCGACATGACGGGACAAGGACATGACCAATCAACCTAGTGCGGCTCTCTATGCTCGTGTCATGACAGTCACCACCCCCCTCTCGATCAATGGTGATCGCCTCCTGCGTCGACTGCGGGCTCTCGGCGAAATCGGATCCACTGGAGATGGTGGTTGTTGTCGTTTGGCTCTCACCGACGACGACCGCGATGGACGAGACCTCGTCGTGTCGTGGATGAAAGAACTTGACCTCGACGTCACTGTCGATGCGATCGGCAACGTCTTCGGTACCTGGAACGTAGGTGTTGGGTCGCCAGTGATGACTGGATCACACATCGACACCGTGCGTACCGGAGGCCTGTACGATGGCAACTACGGCGTACTGGCTGGTCTTGAAGTCATCGAAACTCTGCAGGAGTTGAAGATTCAGCCCGCAAGACCCCTCTGCGTTGCCGTCTTCACCGACGAAGAGGGAGCACGATTCGCTCCCGACATGCTTGGTTCTCTGGTGTACGTGGGTGGCCTCGGCCTCGAAGAAGCACTCGACACAGTGTCGATCGACGGCAAGCGACTTGGCGACGAACTCTCTCGCATTGGATACGCGGGCTCAGCCCCGTGCCCCGGACCAACCCCCCACGCGTTTGTCGAACTTCACATCGAGCAAGGACCCGTTCTCGAAGCCGAAAACCTGGACTTTGGGGCTGTGACGGGAGTTCAGGGAATCTCGTGGCAAGAACTCACCATCACGGGACAAAGCAATCACGCCGGCACCACTCCCATGAATCTGCGCCACGACCCGTCTTACGTGGCAGCGATGATGACGGTGTATCTCCGCGAGATCGCCGAACGCTTCGGAGACAATCAGGTGTGTACGGTCGGAAAGATTGATCTTCATCCCAATCTCATCAACGTGATACCCGCGCGTGCCACAGTCACGCTCGACGTTCGCAACACTGACGAAGACACCTTGCTCGACGCCGAGCACCTCATTGACACGTTCTGCTTTCAGCTCGAACAAGACGAGGGCGTCTCCATCACCAAGAGGACTTTGGCCCGTTTCGAGCCAGTGGAGTTCGACGAGCGTGTGGTGGCACTGGTTGAAACTCATGCCTCGGCAGTCTCCAGCAGAACTCGACGCCTACCGTCTGGTGCTGGTCACGATGCACAAATGCTGGCGCGAGTGTGTCCCTCGGCGATGATCTTCGTTCCGAGCCACAAGGGCATCAGTCACAACGCCGCGGAACACACTGACGAACATCACCTCGTGGAAGGTGCCAACGTGCTGGCTCGCGTCATGCTCGATTTGGCCTCGACCGAATTGTGAACGAAATCTTTAGGTGAAAGACAGATTGAGGAAGGATTGACATGTCCCGGATCATCACGGTAGGTGCCGCACAAATGGGACCGATCCAGCGCACCGACAGTCGACACGATGCCGTTACGCGGATGATCGCACTCCTTGAACAGGCGGCGAAAAGCGACTGTGATTTGGTTGTCTTTCCCGAACTGGCTCTCACCACGTTCTTCCCGCGTTGGTTCGTCGACGACATCACGGAGGCTGATCACTGGTACGAACGCGAGATGCCTTCTGCCGAGACGCGCCCGCTTTTCGAAGCCGCGAAGCGTTTGCGAGTTGGCTTCAGCCTGGGTTACGCAGAGATCACAGCTGAAGGTCGTCGATTCAATACGCAGATCCTTGTCGACAAAGACGGCGACATCGTGGGGCGTTACCACAAGGTGCACATTCCCGGCCATGAACACCACGAGCCGGGCCGTCCGTTTCAGCATGCTGAGCGCTATTACTTCGAGCCGGGTCCCGAAGGCTTCGGTGTCTGGAAGGCGTTCGGCGCCCGCATCGGGATGATGATTTGCAACGACAGACGCTGGCCCGAGTCGTACCGAGTCATGGGCCTGAAGGGTGTCGAATTGATCTTGTGTGGATACAACACGCCGATCCACTACGTTCCGGACCCCAGCCAGGACATCCTGCAGGGCTTCCACAACTCACTCGTGATGCAGTCCGGCGCATACCAAAACGGCACGTGGGTGGTGGGTGTGGCAAAGGGCGGAGTGGAAGAAGGTGTCGATTCGCTGGGCCAATCAGCCATCATCGCGCCATCTGGCCAGATCGTTGCCCAGACATACACCACTGGAGACGAACTGCTGGTTGCTCGCTGTGACTTGGACTGGTGCGCCAGATACAAAGACACCCTCTTCGACTTCGACAAATATCGCCGCCCCGAGGTGTACGGGCCGATCACTGCCCAGCGAGGTGCCATTCTCGAGTGAGGGGCCTTCCCGCCCAAAAATGTGGTTCAGGGCCGGCAAACAGCCCGGAAACCTCGTTTTCATACTCTGCAATGCGTAAATGGCGCATTCAGCACCTATTTGACCCCTATCTTTGACAAAATGTTAAGCATCCAGAGGGGGTCCGGATGACAACTGACAGCGCCAACAGTCTCGATGCCCGGAGCGAGGTCGTGTCGTTTTCCGTCAATGGCACGCCGGTGACCGTGCGGGGCCATCACCCGCACCTCTTGTCAGCCTTGCGCGACGAACTCGACATCACCTCTCCCAAGGATGGGTGTTCACCTTCCGGACAATGTGGATGCTGCACTGTCCTCATCGACGGCAAGGCTGTGGTCAGTTGCCAGCAGCCTCTGGCCAAGATCGCAGGCTCGCACGTCGTGACACTCGAAGGATTCAGCGACGACGAACGTCAACGCTTTTCGGACGCCTTTGCTGCTTGTGGTGGTCTTCAATGCGGATTCTGCATTCCGGGCATCGTTGTGCGCGCCAAAGCCCAGATTGACAAGAAGGGCGAGGCTCTCACCAAGTCCGACATGGCTCGTCACCTCGGCGCCCACCTGTGCCGTTGCACCGGGTACGTGAAGATTCTCGACGCGATCGAAGCGGTGGCCAAGCAGACCCAATGCACGCCCGTGGAAGTAGGCGGGATCGGCAGTCGCGGAGCCAAATACGAGGCGCACGCCCTGACTTTGGGTGACAGGGGTTACGTCGACGACATCCGAGTCCCGGGAATGCTCCACGCGGCGTTGCATCTCACACAACACACCCGCGCCGACATCGTGAACATCGACACCTCTGCCGCACTGGCCCTTCCGGGTGTGGTGCGCATTTTCACGGCAGCAGACATTCCTGGCGAAACACACGTGGGGATCATCTACAAGGACTGGCCGGTCATGATCCCCGTTGGCGGCCGCACCTCGTATGCCGGCGATGTTCTTGCGGTCGTTGTGGCCGAGAGTCGCATCATTGCCCGCGAAGCAAGCAGTCTGATCAACGTCACCTATTCGACATTGACTCCCATCACCGACCCTGTTGCCGCAATCGCATCGAACGACATTGCCGTGTGGGGAACAGCAAGCAACGTGTTGTCCACATCCGTCTATGCCCGCGGAGATGTCGAGGGTGCGCTCGCCTCGGCCTCCCATGTCGTCGACGAAACATTCGAGACACAGCGCATCGAACACGCATTCCTCGAACCAGAGAGCAGTTTGGCCGTTCCGTCGAACAGAGACGGCACCCGCCATCTCCACGTGTATTCCGGGGGTCAGGGAGTTTGGGACGACCGCAACGACATTGCACGGGTCCTGGGAGTCGGCAACGAACATGTCACGGTGGAACTGGTCACGAACGGCGGCGCCTTCGGCGGTAAAGAAGACATGAGCAATCAGGCTCACGCCGCTTTGGCCGCCTGGCTGTTGGATCGTCCGGTGAAGTGCACTCTCTCCCGCGAAGAGAGTTTCTTGATGCACGCCAAGAGGCATCCCATCACCATGCGATACACCGTCGGCTGCGACTCCGAGGGGCGTTTGGTGGCCGTGAAGGTACGTGCCGTGGGCGACAGTGGCGCGTATGCCAGCGTGGGAATGAAGGTGCTCGAGCGGATGGCAGGCCACGCCAGTGGCCCATATCACACACCACACATCGACGTTGAGGCCGTGGCCGCACGCACGAACAACCCGGTGTGCGGAGCATTCCGCGGCTTCGGCGCCAACCAGGCACAGTTTGCAATGGAAGGCGTCCTCGATCGCCTTGCAGAGAAGGTGGGGATCTCGGGTTGGGAGATTCGCAAACGCAATGTCATCAAACCGGGAATGGTGTGGGGTCCGGGCCAAATCATGGATGATGGTTGCCTCGGAGCGGAGTTGTGCCTCGATGCTGTCAAGGATCACTACGACTCAGCCCTTGCATCAGGAAAGGCCGTGGGTGTCGGACTCGGCCTGAAGAACTCGGGCCTCGGAAATGGCTTCAAGGAAATCACACGAGCAGTCGTCCGATTCTGCTCCTCGGGAACCATCGAAGTGCGGCACGGATGGACAGAGATGGGCCAAGGCATCAACACCGTGGCTCAGCAGGTTGTTGTCGAGGAACTCGGAGTCGACCCGTCACGAATCACAGTCATTGTCGACACGACTCGTGAGCTCGGTTTGGGCCAAACCACCGGTTCGCGTGGAACCCTGATGGGCGCCGGCGCAGTGAAGGCTGCCTGCGAAGCGGCTCGTGCTGCGCAATGCGCACCTGACATCGATCACATGGGCGAATATCGTGTTGATTGGACCACCAAACTGGGTGAACCAGGTGTGGAGAATCCCGTCATTCACTCCACCTTCGGCTACGCCGC
>Ga0315899_10009395_pt1 | contig 10494 bp, 7 predicted proteins | sample LakEriMetagenome_2_FD_203518 | JGI IMG/M metagenome (GOLD analysis project Ga0315899, IMG submission 203518) | Freshwater fungal communities from buoy surface, Lake Erie, Ohio, United States - Buoy 4 MA112 | ecosystem: Environmental > Aquatic > Freshwater > Lake | place: USA: Lake Erie, Ohio...
GGGTGAGGAATCGCTCATGGGCTCCCTGTGGATTGTAATCAGTGTTGGTGAAGAGCACCGAAGGGGAGTGCCAAAATAGGGAGTCCTTTCTGCGTGTCCATCACGACAACCCTGGGTGGTACTGATGAAGCTTGAGTTGGAATCTGGGATGCCGCGACAACGGGATGATGGGCCTTTGTGAGCCTAATGGCCCCAACAAAAAGGCCGCCTTCCCGAGGGAAAACGGCCTAAAAGTTGGTTGCGGGGCTAGGATTTGAACCTAGGACCTTCAGGTTATGAGCCTGACGAGCTACCGGGCTGCTCCACCCCGCGATCCGGAGGCGCAAAGAGATACGGGATAGTGGCCTCTACGGCAAGGATGAAGGCGAAGTTTCTTCAGGCGTGTCGCTGAAGAGAGGCCAGGCAGGAGACGCCCCAGGCAACCCTTCGTCCGATGACGATCAGCGTCCGAGCGCCTTGCGCTCGACCTTCTTGATCTCTTTGGCCAGCGCCAGGCCCCGGGGCTGGGTGGGCAGGAATGAGCGGGCCCACTCCGGCGTGGGAGCCCCGGTCGGCAATGCAATCACCAAGCTTTGAAGGGCCTCTGAGGTGTAGCCGCTCCGTGCTGCCAATCGTGTGCCTTCGCGCAGTGCATCGAGGGCTTGGGCATCGCTGAGGGAGGTTGCGACGGGTGTTGAACCGATGCTGGCCGAATCTCCCCCCGGTTGGGCCAGTGAAGTGCGGATCAGTTCGGTGGCCACCAAGGTCGCGGCCAGTTGATTGAAGGCCGTCAATTGCTGGTTCCGGTCATCGGTCACCGGCTTGCGGGCCTTTTTGGTCGGAATTTCCGCGGGATCGGGCAATGCGGCCAATCCGTCGGGTGCATCGGCACAACGCCGCAGGAATTCGTCGAGATAGCCGGGGCAGGCGGAGTCACGGCCGATGGCTAGGGCAAGGCGTCCCCACAGCTCCAATGCGGCATCGCTCACCACCACTTGGCGGTCGATTGATTCCAGTCGCGGGTTCTTGCCTTCGATGAGTCGCACCGGAGGTTGGCCCAGCGCGGAGCGTTGCTGCGGGTTCAGAGTGTCGCCGAGTCGGGAACGAATCTTCTCAAACCACGGACGCCATTCCGATTCGGCCCGGAGTTCAATGAATCCGGCCTGCAGGCAGAGCAGGGCAAGCAGCGGCAGACGGACGAGGCGGGGAATCATCGGAAGCAACGAAGACTTCGGGGAATTGATGGGTTGGCTCTGTTTGTCAGGCGTGCCCTAGGTTCTTGAGGATCTGGACCGTGGAGTGGGCCTTGTTCAGGGTGTAGAAGTGCACGCCCGGGGCCCCGCCGCGGATCAGTCCCTCGATCTGCTGCGTGCAATACTCGATGCCGAAGGCCGTCACGGCCGCGTCGTCGTCGCCCAGGGCTTCGAGGCGCGACAGGAAACGCTCGGGCAACCGGGCTCCACACAGGGCCGTGAACTTCTTGGTCTGGTTGCGGGCCACGACGGGTAGGAGGCCCGGGATCAACGGCACATCCACGCCGAGCGCCTTGGTCAGATGGTCCCGCATGGCGAAGTAGTCGTCGTTGTTGAAGAACAACTGGGTGACCACAAAATCCGCTCCTTGGCGGATCTTGTCGGCCAAATGCTGCCAGTCTTGATGTTTGCCGCCAGTTTGGGCGATGTGACCCTCTGGGAAACCGGCCGTACCAATGCTGACGCCCCCCAATTCCCGCAGGTAAGCCACGAGTTCCGAGGAATACTGGAAGCCGCCCTCGGTTTGAACCCAGTCACCGGACCCGCCCGGCGGATCTCCCCGCAGTGCCAGAATATTCCGCACACCGCGCGCCTTGGCCTCGTCGATGACCGATCCCAGTTCGGCCTTGCTGGCGTTGACGCACGTCAGGTGCATCATCGTCGTCAATCCGAAGTCGCGCTGGATGCGCTCGACGATCCCCAGGGTCTTCTCGCGGGTGGAACCGCCGGCACCGTAGGTCACCGAACAGTAGTCCGGCCGAGCGGCCAAAAGGGCAGGGAGGGCCTTCTCGAACAACGCCCGCTCGCCCTCCTCGGTCTTGGGCGGAAAGAACTCAATGGAATACGAGGGACGGCCCCGTCCGGCGTTCTCCCGGTGGATCTCGTGGATGTGGCGGATCATTGGTGCTGATGGTGTAAGGTTCGGGTGGGGAATCAAGAGTCAAATCAATCAATCCTGATGGGATGATATGTATACCGGGAGTCTCCAGTGACAGGTCCGCAGTTTGAGCGAGGCCTGAATCGCCGCTTTTGGGCTCGGCAGCGACGTTAACCCCAGTGCGGAACTAGGTCTTTTGGCCGGCGATCCCAACAGAGTGACAGGTTCAAAGTGTCGATTCGGCCCCGATCACAACAGAGTGACAGGTTCAAAGTGTTGGTTCGGCCCAGCCTTGGCGCGGGGTGGTGATAAAGTGACAGGTTCAAAGTATGCAAAGGTCTGGCCGGGTAGACATTAGACCTGCCTTGGGTCCGGAGCGGGCTTGAGTTGGCGGGCACAACCGTCTAGCACAGGCGCATGACACGCCGAAAGTTTCTCCAGACGGGCGCAGCCTTGTCGGCCGCGACCTTTGTTCCCACGACCTTCGCCCAAGACAAAGCCCTGCGGGTGGGCTTGATTGGCACGGGTTGGTACGGCAAGTGCGATTTGCTGCGACTCATTCAGGTCGCCCCGGTGGACGTGGTTTCGCTGTGCGATGTCGATCGCCGCATGCTGGCCGATGCAGCGGCGTTGGTGGCCCAGCGGCAGAAGTCCGGCAAGCAGCCCCGGACCTACGGTGATTACCGGAAGATGCTGGCGGAGAAAGATTTGGATGTGGTGCTCATCGGGACCCCCGATCATTGGCACGCGTTACCCATGATCGATGCTTGCAAGTCCGGCGCGGACATCTACGTGCAGAAGCCGACGGGCGTGGACATCGTCGAGAGCCAAGCCATGCTGGCGGCGGCCCGTAAATACGGTCGGACGGTGCAAGTGGGCACCCAGCGTCGCAGCACGCCCCACCTCATCGAGGCCCGCGATCGTATTTTGCGCGAGGGCAAGTTGGGTAACATCGCCCACGTGGAAATCTGCTGCTACTGGCACATGCGAGCCCGCGACACGCTGGCCAGCGCCCCGGATACCACCGCTCCGGAATGGCTGGATTATGAGATGTGGACTGGCCCGGCCCCGATGCGGCCTTACAACAAGATGGTGCATCCGCGCGGATGGCGGGCGTTCATGGAGTACGGCAATGGCATCGTGGGTGACATGTGCATCCACATGCTGGACATGGTGCGTTGGATGATGGACCTCGGATGGCCCGTCTCGGTGAGCTCCAACGGCGGCATCCTGGTGGACAAGGCCAGCCGGGCCAACATCACCGACACGCAAACCGCGACCTTCGATTTCGGCAACCTCCAGGTGCGCTGGACGCACCGGACCTGGGGTGAGGGTGGCGATCCTAAGTACCCCTGGAGTGCCACGTTCTACGGCGACAAGGGCACCCTCAAGGCCAGCGTCTTCGGCTACGACTACACGCCGCAGGGCCCCGGCAATCCGGTGCACAAAGAGGTCGGCATGGAACTCGACCAGTACCCGGAGGACCAGACCGAGAAGGACTTGGAGAAGCACTGCGCTCCGGCCATCCGCGGTCACATGCGCAATTTGTTGGATTGCCGTAAGAGCGGAGCCAAGCCGGTGGCCGACATCGAGCAGGGGCACATTTCGACGGCCTCTTGCGTCCTGGCCAATTTGTCGCAGCAACTCGGCGGACGCACCCTGCGTTGGGATCCCAAGACCCACACCGTTGTTGGGGACACCGAGGCCAATGGACTCCTGGCGCGCCCCTACCGCAGTCCGTGGGTGCATCCGACGGCCGCATCGGTGTGAGGGTGGATCTCGGGCCAGGCCGGCCGATTCCAGCCGAAAATGCCTGTGCGGCGTTTGTCATTGGCTGAGCAAGGGAAGGAGGGTTTTTTTTCAGAAAATGTCTCGTTTTCCAGTTCCGGCCCCGGCAACTTCCATACAAGTGACCAGTCAGAAAGCCACATCAGCCCCCAGTTTGGGCGTTCGTCGCACCCAGGTTTTCACCTTGGTGGCAGTCCTCGTGCCTTGGATCGGTTTCATGACGGCCGCTGCGCTGGCCTGGAACAAGATCCTTCGCCCGTTGGATGTCACCCTCTTTGTGATCATGTATTTGATCGCAGGGTTTGGTGTCACTGGGGGCTACCATCGCCTCTTCACCCACCGCAGCTTCGCCTGCCCCGGATTTATCCGCGCTTTGTTTGGCATTGCCGGATCTATGGCGGTCCAAGGACCGCTGTTCTTCTGGGTGGCCACGCACCGTCGTCATCACCAGCACAGCGATGTGCAGGGCGACCCCCATTCACCCCACGAACACGGTGAGGGCATGAAGGGCCTCATGCTCGGTTTTTGGCACGCTCACATGGGCTGGATGTTCCGCGGCGCTGATGCCATGACCGTTCGCAGCTTACCCGACCTGTCCAAGGATCCGGTGGCGCGTGTGATCCACCGCGGCTTTGTTTGGTGGGCATTGGGCGGACTGGTGCTTCCCGGGATTCTTGGCGGCTTGATCACCCAGACTTGGATGGGGGCTTTGACGGGCTTTCTCTGGGGCGGCTTGGCCCGGGTGTTCATGGGACACCACGCGACTTGGAGTGTGAACTCCATTTGCCATCTCTGGGGTACGCGTCCGTTCAAGACTCGCGATGAGAGCCGTAACAACGCAGCCGTGGCGGTGGTTTCGCTCGGTGAGGGGTGGCACAACAACCACCACGCCCATCCGCAGTCGGCCCGACATGGACTTCGCTGGTATCAGGTGGATCTGACCTGGATCTTGATCCGGATGCTCAATCTCTTCGGTTTGGCCTCGAATCTTCAGGTGGCCCACTGAGGCTCCCTGCGACGGGCTTTTCAGAAGATCTTTTTGAGTTTAAACGGGAGCCTCTCTGAAATTTCTCCAGAGGTGTTCCGACAGCAACAGGGTCCGCTTCAATCGGTTTCAAACCGATGAGGCGGACCCTGTTGGTTTTTAGACCCGCTTTCGGGCCAGCTTTAAGGCCAGCTTTCGGGCGGCGTTCCCGACCGGTTTACAAACCGATTTAGGCCTTGCGATAGAAGGGTTTCTTGACCACTTCGGCGGCAAACCGCTTGCCCCGGATTTCGATCTGAAGGGCAGTTCCTGGGGTGGCGAGGGCGGGCGGAACATAGGCCAGGCCAATGCCCGCGTTCAGGGTAGGGCTTTGCGTGCCGCTGACCACTGTGCCGACCGCGGCATCGGCCATCACGACCGGATAACCCGGACGAGGCGGAGCTGATTTTTCGGTCATCCGGAAGGCGACACACTTCTTGGAGGGGTCCTCTTCCTTTTGTTTCAACAGCGCGGAACGACCGACAAAGTCGCCCTTGTCCCAGGCGATGAAGAAGCCCAATCCGGCTTCCACCGGTGAGGTGTGTTCGTCGAGCTCGTGGCCGTAGAGCGGATAGCAGACTTCCGTTCGCAACGTGTCTCGGGCTCCGAGGCCACAGGGGCGGATGCCTACGGAGGCCCCGGCGGCGAGGGCCTCTTGCCAGAGAGGCTCCAACAAGGCGTTCGGAGCCACCACCTCGAATCCATCCTCGCCGGTGTAGCCAGTGCGGGCCACCCAGAGAGCCTGACCGGCCCGGTCCCATCGCCCGATCTGATTCTTCTGGAGTGCCGAGGCCGGGACTCCAGCGGCACCACCGAGCGACGGACCGGGAAACAAGGCGTCAATGAACTCGGCCACCCGGGGCCCTTGAATGGCAATGGCGCCGGTGGTGTCCGAGGCATGCTCCATGCGCACCTCGGCTCGATCAGTGAAGGCCTTCCAACGGGCCTCCAACCAGGCGACATCGGCGTCGATGCGACCGGCATTGATGACGAGCAGGTAGGTTTCTTCGGCGACCCGGTAGGCGTACAAGTCATCGATGGTGCCTCCGGTTTCCAGGCACAGATGGGTGTATTGGCCGAGGCCGATGCTCAGTTTCCGCAGATCGTTGGTGAGCAATCCATTGAGGAATGCTAAGGCCTTGGGTCCGTCGAACCAGACTTCGCCCATGTGGCTGATGTCGAAGACTCCGGCCGAACGGCGGACCGCATGGTGCTCCTCGACAATCGAGGTGTACTGGACGGCCATTTCCCAGCCTCCGAACTCGATGAGCTTGCCGCCGAGTTGCTGGTGCGCTGCGAAGAGGGGGGTGCGTTTCAGAGACATGGATGCAATCAGAGCTGTGGCGGAGGTAATCGGCGACACCGGACAACCCAGAAGGACGGCGACGACGCTCTCAGCACGGGTTCTAACGATGCCCCTGAAACCTTCCAAATCCAACCCCGGGTTTTTGGAGCGAGAGCTTCTCGAGCTTCTCAGGCGACCACTGACCGGACGACCTCTCCGGCCACATCGGTCAGGCGGAAATTGCGTCCGTTGTTGAAGAAGGTGAGTCGCTCATGGTCCAGCCCCATCAGGTGAAGGATGGTGGCATGGAGGTCATTGACGCTCACCTTGTCGACCTCAGCCTTGTGGCCAAAGGGATCGGTGGCGCCATGATGCACGCCGCCACGGACCCCGCCGCCGGCCATCCAATAGGTGAAGGCATGCGGATTGTGGTCTCGCCCTGGATTGCCGCCCTTTTGGGAGACGGGCAGTCGGCCGAACTCGCCGCCCCAGATCACCAGAGTCTCGTCGAGCAGTCCTCGTTGTTCGAGGTCGGCCAAGAGTCCGGCGATGGGTTGATCGGTCTCACGGGCGAAACCCCGATGATTGCCGATGATGTCTTCATGACCGTCCCAACTGCGCTGGTTGTCCATACCGCCGGAGTAGATTTGAACGAAGCGGACGCCCCGTTCGACCATGCGGCGGGCCATCAGGCATTGGGCAGCGAAGTGACGGCAGTGGGATTGGTCCAAGCCGTAAAGGTGTTTGAGATGTTCCGGCTCGCGCTCGATACCGAAAGCTTCTGGCGCAGCCGTTTGCATGCGGTAGGCCAGCTCGAAGCTCTCGATCCGTGCTCCCAGTTCGCTTTCGGATCCGGCCTGGGCCAAGTGGTGCTGGTTGAGGGAACGCAGCAAATCCAATTGGGCGCGTTGGGCCTCCGCATTCATGCCGGTCGCTCGATTCAGGTTGTCGATCGGGTCCCCCTTGGGCCGCAGCCAAGTGCCCTGATAGACGCTGGGTAGGAAGCCGGCTCCCCAGTTGCTGGCCAGTCCCTTGGGCAGCCCGCGGTCCAACGGATCGCTCATCACCACGAAGGAGGGCAGGTCGCGGCTTTCGCTGCCCAGGCCGTAAGTCATCCAGGAGCCGACGCAGGGGAAGCCCATGCGCGTCGAGCCCGTGTTGATCATGAAGAGGGCAGGGCTGTGGTTGTTCGACTCGGTGTGGCAGGAGTGCAGGAAGGCCATCTTGTCCACATGCCGGGACAAGTGAGGGAACAGGTCGCTGGCCCAGGTGCCGCTCTGGCCGTGCTGGGCCCAAGCGAAGGGCGACTTCATCAAGGGCCCCACCGAGTCGGTGAAGAATCCGGTCTTCTTGTCGAAACCCGGCAACTCCTGACCGTGGCGGCGGGTCAGTTCTGGCTTGTAGTCCCAGGTGTCCACTTGGCTGGGGCCCCCGTTCATGAAGAGCCAGATCACCGATTTGGCCCGGGTCTTGAGTTGCGGGGGGCGAGGGGCCAGAGGGTCGCCTGAAGGGGCGGCCATCGCCCGGGGCATTAGCAGTCGCTGGTCATCGAGCAATCCGGCCAAGGCCAGTAGGCCGGCACCGTGACCGGCACGGCGGAACAGGTCGCGACGCGAGAGGATGCCGTTCAGAGCAGTCGGGGGATTCATGGCGCTGTGGGGTTCTTGGGTCGGAGGCCGGGAATGGGGACAGGAAAGACAGGGTTTTCAGCGACCTGATCTCGCAGGATGGTCTCGGCTTTGGCAATGAGTTCCGGGTGTTGACCTGCGAGGTCGGTTTGTTCGTTGGGATCGCTCTTCAGGTCGTAGAGTTCCCAGGCTCCGGGTTGGGGTGTCTTGAGCCGCTGCCGTACGGCCTTGAAGTCGTTCATGCGCACGGCAACTTGGCCTCCGTACTCCGGGAAGACCCACACCATCGGGCGGTGCTGGGCCGGGTTCTTGCGGCCCATGAGCTGCGGCCAGAGGCTTTGCCCGTCCAGACCACGGGGAGTCTTCAGGCGGGCTGCGTCACACAGCGTTGGAAACCAGTCGGCGAAGTAGCTCGGCCGATCGTTCACCGAACCGGCTGGAATTCGGCCGGGAAGCCGGACAATCAGGGGGACTCGAAGGCCGCCCTCATAGACCGAGCCCTTGTAGCCCCGCAGGCCCGCCGTGCTGTTGAAGAAGCCCGAATCCACCCCTCCGGTGCCGAAGCGGGGGTTCTTGCCGGCCGGATGGGTGGTCCCGTTGTCGCTCGTGAAGACCACGAGTGTGCGGTCGGTCAGCCCGGCGGAATCCAAGGCCTGCATCACCCGGCCCACGTGGTCATCCAAGTCCGAAATCATGGCCGCGTAGGCGGCTCGAGGGCGAGGATGGGGCAGGTAGCCGTTCTGACCGCGGTAGGGCTCATCGTCCCAGGAGGTCGGGAAACGATCGACCGACGCCTTCGGGGGATGCATGGCCACATGGGGTTCGATGAAGGCGAGGTAGAGGAAAAACCGGTCCTTCCGATGCGCGGCGATGAATTGCTCCGCCTCGGCGACCATCCGGGTCGGGGCATAATGTTCGGCCGTCTGCGCCTCCAGTCGCACCTCGCCCGAGGGTTGCGGGCGGTGGCCGGGGACTGGGTGGTCATTGAAGGAAATCCGCTCGGCATTTCGCCATAGGTGGGTCGGGTAATAGCTATGGGCCAGTGCCTGGCAGTTGTAGCCAAAGAAGAGGTCGAATCCCTGGGTGTTCGGATCACCGGTGCTGCCCACCGGGCCCAGACCCCACTTGCCGATGGCCCCCGTGGCATACCCCGCCTTCCGAAAGACTTGGGCGACTGTCAGTGCTCGAGCACTGAGCGGATATTGCCCCTCTGTGAACTGGGGGAAGCTCTTCTGGGCTTGGATGTTGCCGCGGATCTCTGCATGGCCCATGTGGCGACCGGTCAGCAGCACGCAACGCGAGGGCGCACAGACGGGAGCACCACTGTAGTGGCGGGTGAAGCGCATGCCCTGCGAGGCCAACCGGTCGAGATGGGGCGTTGGAATCTTTTGTTGGCCATAGCAACCCAACTCACCCCAACCGAGGTCGTCGGCGAGGATGAAGACCACGTTGAGGGCCCGCTTGTCGGAGTTGATCCCGGCCGGTTCCGCCCATGCGGTTCGGACGAGAAGCAGCAGGAGAATCGACAGGCCTGCGAGCCATCTTTGGCCCTGCGGGAAGAACGCTCCGGGTGAATGAGGATCAGTCCACATAGATCACCTCATTGAGACTGAGAAGGGTGTGGAGCAAGTCGATCGTGGCCAGCAACTCGGGCTGGGGGGCTCCGGAACTCCGATACCGCGCGCTCTGTCGGGACAGGAAGTCGAGGGAAGCCCGGGATTCCGCGGCGCTGGGAGGCCGCTGCACGGCTTGCAGGTAGGCGCCAGCAACCCGTTGCGCCGGCTCCAGGGTTTTGCCTTGGGTCGATTGTTTGGCCCAATGAGTGGCCCACTCCCGGACTTTGGGGTTGTTCATGAGCCACAGAGCCTGGGGTGCGACGGTGGTTGCGGGTCGGGTGCCTTGGCTGACCAGCGGCTCCGGAGCGTCGAAGATTTGCATGGCCGGGATCAATTGGCTCCGCTTGACCGTGAAGTAAATGCTCCGGCGGCGGCTGGACTCCTCGAGGGTGCCGGGACCAAACGGGGTCGAATCGAGCGCACCGGTGATCCAGAGCAGGGTGTCTCGAATGGCCTCGGCCTCCAGGCGGGCGGGGACGTGTCGGGAGAGCAGCGTGTTGTTCGGATCGCGTTGAGTCTTCGCTTCGGAGGGCGCCGAGGATTGGCGATAAGTGCGGCTGGTTATCATCAGCCGATGCAGCGGCTTGAGCCGCCAGCCGCCTCGGATGAGTTCGCCGGCTAGCCAATCGAGCAGTTCCGGGTGCGAGGGTTTGGCACCCTGAAATCCGAAATCATTGGGCGTGGTAACAAGCCCCTGACCGAAGTGGTGTTGCCACAGGCGATTGACCATCACTCGGGCCAAGAGGTGGCCAGCGCCGTCCTGGCTGTCGGTCATCCAGAGGGCCAGCGAGCGGCGGCGGCCCGAATACGCAGATCCGGCCGGTGGTTGCCAGCGCCACTGGGAATCCGAGTCGGGTGACTTCATGAGCACTTGCAGGAAGCTCTGGTTGGCGACCCCCCGTTTCTGGTCGGCGCTCCCTCGGTGCAAGAAATGGGTCTCCGGCAAGAAGTCTCCGCCCTGCGTGTTCATGCGAACGGCCGGATAGCCCTCGCCGCACATGAGGACCTGCGTCAGTTGGGGCTTGGGGATGTCTTTCTCGTGGG